>Ga0315293_10001926_pt1 | contig 20085 bp, 12 predicted proteins | sample YL17G13_20_MG_FD_203071 | JGI IMG/M metagenome (GOLD analysis project Ga0315293, IMG submission 203071) | Sediment microbial communities from Yellowstone Lake, YNP, Wyoming, USA - YL17G13_20 | ecosystem: Environmental > Aquatic > Freshwater > Lake > Sediment | place: USA: Wyoming | collected... | reverse complement strand
AATCGTCCGGGAGCTAAAAACCAGTGGTCATAAAGCTCGTAGTAAGCAAGATTTAACAGATGCCTTGTATAAAGTTGAGGCTGAAATTTCTAAATGCATTGCTGAAACTACGCTTAGCAAACCGACGTTCACCATGGTCACAGGAATTTTTAAAAAGCTGTCAAACGGCGCAAAATTAACCAAAAAACAACTAAACGCTGAAAAGAAACTAAAGGAAATCCTAAAAACATTGAGCCTTACCTCAAAGGAAATCAGAGAGGCAAAAAATCAATTGGCTCAAGCCAACCTCAGGTTAGTAATCAGCATCGCGAAAAAATATCCCAAACAGGATCTTTCCCTCTCTGATCTCATTCAGGAAGGCAATCTTGGCTTAATCAGGGCTATTGACACCTACGATTATCGCAGGGGGCATCGGTTCATTACCTACGCAGCCTGGTGGATAAAGCAAGCAATTATTAGGGCGCTCGACTGCCAGAGCAGGACCGTGAGAACCCCGGTGTACATAAAGGAAAAATTTAACAAAATCATGAAAGCATCAAATCAATTATTAGAAAAAAACAACAGAGAACCTACCTTAAAAGAAATAGCGCAAAAAACTCACACTCCCTTAACCTCTATTGAAAGCGTGATACAGAGCTTTAAGGAGTCTGTACCCTTGGACACCTTCAATGAAGAAAAAGGTGAAGGTATCATTAATCCTTCTCTCCATTATGAAGGTAACTCTATTCTAGATCGCGTTACCTCCCTGCACTTATCTCAAAACGTTGCTGAACTCCTCACTGTGCTCACACCTCAGGAAAGGGAAATCATCAAACTCCGCTTTGGTATCGGTAAGAGATCTGACCATACCCTCGCAGAAATAGGCGACAAATTCAATCTGAGCAGAGAAAGGATCAGACAAATTTTAAATGTGGCATTGGACAAGCTAAAAAAACCACACTACCTTATGGAATTGAGAGAGTTTGCTGAACTCTCCTAATCTTGTGCCCGCATAGGAAAGATAAAAGAATTGTTACTATACGCATCCATCCGCCTACCTGGGAGAGGACATCAGTGAGTACTCACTACATCTTTAATCTGAGAGAGGAAAAACTCCCCTCCCGTATCGGGAGTAAGGCAAGAAATTTAAAGTTCCTTTTGGAAAAGGGGTTCAAAATCCCTGAAACCTATGTGTGCACCTGGGATGCATATCACTACTATTTACTTAATAGCTCTCAGGTCCATGATAGTATTAAAGATCAACTATCAAAAAGCATTAATCCCAACAGGTACTATGCAGTTCGCTCTTCAGCCAATAGTGAAGATGGTCAGAACCATTCCTTTGCCGGTCAATTTAAGAGCATCCTTAATGTACAAGGGATCGATAGTATTGTCTCGGCCATAGAAACCATCTGGTTATCAACCTGTTCACCAGGGGTAACAAGTTATTTAGAAAGGATTGGCATAGACCCAAGTACATTGAAAATGGCGGTACTTATTCAGGAAATGGTATCACCACTCATCTCAGGAGTATCTTTTAGTAAAAACCCCTTAACCGGCATGGATGAAATCATCGTAGAAGCCACCAAAGGAAATGGCGAGAATCTTTTACAGAATGGCTTCACCCCTGAACGCTGGGTCAACAAATGGGGAGAGTGGATTGCACAACCAGACCATGGTAACATTGACCTCACCCTCATTCAAGAAGTTGTTACTCAAACCAATCGCATCGCCCACGCCTATGAAAGAAACATAGATGTGGAGTGGGTCTATGACGGCACCACCATCAACTGGGTACAGCTTCGCGAAATCACCTCTTTAAAAGATACCACCTTCTACTCACACCATTTTGCCAGAGAGGTATTTCCAGGGGTTATCAAACCACTGGTGTGGTCGGTTAACGTTCCCCTGGTGTGCGGAGCCTGGGTAAGATTTTTTACCGAATTGATTGGCAAAAACGACATTGATCCCCAAAGCCTGGCTAAATCCTTCTACCACCATGCCTATTTTAATATGGGGACTATCGGAAAAATTTTTGAAGCGCTCGGTTTTCCCCCCAACACTATCGAGCTCTTGATAGGTATCGAATCAAATGGTGCCGAAAAACCCTCATTCAAACCCACTAAAAAGACCCTCTCCCTGTTACCACGAATGGTCCGGTGCGCCTTCGATAAGCTCATGTTCTCGAAGAAAATTAAGTCATTCATTCCCGTAATGAGTGAACACTATCACTCCTTCTCCACCACCAAGGTAGCTCAATTACCAGAGGAAGAAATACTTACCACGATAGAGAAACTCTATGCCTTAAATGAGGAGACCGCCTACTTTACCATCAACACCTACCTGCTCATGGGTTTATACAATGGCATTCTTAAATCTCAATTAAGAAAAGTAGGCGTTGATTTTGAACACTTCGACCTGACTAAAGATATGAAGGAGTTGAAGCAATTTGATCCCACGGTGAGTCTGGCAAAGTTAAGCCACGCATATAATCAGCTGGACGAGCAACAGAGAGAAATAATTAAGAAGTGCACCTACCGTGAGTTTCTCACCCTTGAGGGAATCGAAACGTTGCAAAGAGAAGCGGAACTTTTTATCACCCACTTTGGACACTTAAGCGATAGTGGTAACGATTTCTCATCAGTTCCCTGGAGGGAAAACCCTGACCTTGTGCTCACCATGATGGCAAACTACATTGCACCAATGGATAAAAGCGTGATCAAGTCAGATTTCGCTCACTTGAAGGTATCAGCACCACGCCGAGTGCTGCTACACCTCATCTGCCGCCTTGCACGCACCTATCGACTCTACCGGGAAAAGGTAAGCTCACTCTACACCTATGGGTATGGTTTATTCCGCATATACTTTCTCGCCCTTGGTCACCACTTTGTAAAGAGAGGGATTATGGTGCAGCCCGAAGATATCTTCTATCTCTCTCTTGACGAGGTAAAAGATACGGTGAGCACAGGGTGTGTGAATACTACCTATAAAGATACCATTCTATTGAGAAAACAAGAAATGGAAGAATACCGCACCATTACCCCCCCACAGATCATCTATGGGGACCAACCACCTCCTATAACATCTCACGCGGGCCACACCCTCCGGGGAATACCAACTTCTAAAGGTTTCTATAAAGGTCGGGTGAGAGTTATAAAAAGCATTCAGGAGTTTCATAAGCTAAAAAAGGGAGAGGTATTAGTTATTCCTTACTCAGATGTAGGGTGGACACCCCTCTTTACCCGAGCGGGAGCGATCATCGCTGAATCAGGAGGATTTCTCTCCCACAGCTCAATCATTGCCCGGGAGTATGGAATTCCTGCAATTGTATCGGTACCTGATGCCTGCCAGCTCAAAGACGGCACATTGGTTACCGTCGATGGGTTCCAGGGAGAAATTACCATGCTTAGCTCTTCTCAGCGTAGAAGAGGCAGCCGGCATGAAAGTAAAGAAAAAAATCAATTACCGTATCAAAACATTGCTGAAAGTAACATTAACCACAGAGAGGAATCTACTGAACCACTAACGCATTCGAATTCCTAACCTAAAAAAAGGGGGGGGTATGGTAGTAGGTCCTTTTGCCCTTTCGAACCTAAAGATCGAACACATACCTCTCCTTTTGGATATCTAATAACACTTTCAGGGAGGAGGTACCATGGACTGGAAAGAATATTTTGACAAGGCTTCTGGAATGGGTTTTCTAGCCACTGCAAACAGCAAAGGTGAAGTCGATATCGCCGTGTACTCACGACCAAAGGTAATGGAAGATGGCACCTTAGCCTATGGCATGGCTGATCGACTTACCCATGCTAACCTTGCGAGTAACCCCCACGCGGTATATGCATTCAATGAGGGTGGATTTAAAGGCATGCGTTTATTCCTAGAAAAAGTAAAGGAAGAAACAACGGGGCCACTACTCGATAAAATCCGAGCTGAAGCTGATAGAATGGTAGGGCCCGGTATTGGTAACTTAGTCAAGTTTGTCGTGTACTTTAAGGTAAACAAACATTTACCCCTCGTAGGAGGATAAAGAGCACCCATCTCCATGAAGGGAGGTGATAGATAAGGTGGGTGAATCTCACAGTAAATCTGAAAACAAAAAACTAACATCATTATGCAGAAAAGGAGATTACTATGAAAAAATTAGTTTTGACTCGGTTGATAGTGCTTAGTTTACTCATCGTATCTCTAGTGACGGTGGGATCTATCTACTCAGTGAGTGCGATGGGAGAAAAAGATATTGTCGATACCGCAGTTGCCGCAGGATCATTTAAAACCCTCGCTACCGCGTTGAAAGCAGCAGATCTAATAACCACGCTAAAGGGAGCAGGCCCTTTCACTGTTTTTGCACCTACTGATGAGGCATTCGCAAAATTGCCCGTAGGCACGCTCGATAGTCTGCTGAAACCAGAGAATAAGGCTAAGTTAAAGGGCATCCTCACCTACCATGTAGTATCAGGCAAAGTGATGGCAGCAGATGTAGTAAAGTTGACCTCAGCAAAAACCGTAAATGGTCAGAGCCTCACCATCATGGTTAAAGATGGCACCGTAATGGTAGATAATGCAAAAGTTACTAAGACCGACATTATGTGCACCAATGGTGTGATTCATATCATTGATGCAGTAGTGTTGCCCAAATAGTTGCGGTAAAAAATTTTGTTACGGCTGGGGATGATACATTCCCAGCCGTAGTAACTACTGCTTTTTTGCGTAAGGCGGGTATACATTTCAGATACCTGTCTTTCCCGCCGCCCGTTCTCGGGTATCAGCAGAGTGGGATACCCAATGTATTACCGATGCTGCCCAAAAGGCAGGCATGACCAAGATCTATTTTACCGATGTTCACATTCAGAAATTTTCTTTGGCACCTTGAGGCGGCAAGCCATCATTATTTACGGTGACTGAACTGAAGCTGAGTTCTAATGGTATGCTCAGCTTTTAAAAAATCACCGACATTCATTGTGTGGAGTAGTTTCCATGAAACTGGCGAGTTTTATACTAATGATTTTGAGTTTACTAGGTATGATCATTTTCTTACCCGGCTGCCCGCCCACACCCTCACCAGAACTCACCCTTGGTCTATCGCTCATTGCAGAAGTTTTACTCATCCAGTGGGAATGGCTGTCCCTAACGATGGCACAAAGCGTATCTTTATTGTGGATCAAGTTGGTGTAATCCGGGTTATTGATAACAATGGGAACCTCCTCGACACCCCTTTCCTTGATGTCACTGACCGTATGGTCACCCTTCAAACTTCGTATGATGAACGGGGTCTGCTGAGCATGGCATTTCATCCCGCATATGCGGATAACGGAAGATTCTTTGTTTTCTATAACGTGCCACTCCAAGCTGATGATCCTCAGGATTACAATTCCCGAGTGCGTGTCTCAGAATTTCTAGTTTCAGAAGATAATGCAAACCTAGCTGATCCCACTAGTGAAATTGTTCTCTTGGAGGTTCTCAAACCTCAATTTAACCACAATGGCGGACAACTCGCCTTTGGTCCCGATGGCTTTCTGTATGTGGGAATCGGTGATGGTGGCGGTGCGAATGATGTGGGTACTGGTCATACCCCAGACCTAGGCAATGGACAGGATACGAGCATCCTGCTAGGTAAGCTGCTTCGATACGATGCTGACACGCCAGGAACACTCAACGTACCAGCTGATAATCCTTTCGTCGGCGATGAAACGATTCTGGAACCGATTTACGCCTATGGTTTTAGAAATCCCTGGAGATTCTCCTTTGACCGAGGTGGCGAGCAGGAACTTTTTTGTGCTGATGTAGGACAAGACCTCTACGAAGAGGTAAATATAATAACCGCAGGGGGTAACTACGGCTGGCATATTAAAGAGGGAACGCACTGTTTCGACCCCGACAACCCAACCAATCCTCCCACCCAATGCCCCGGAAGTGGTGCACGGGGAGAACCATTGATCGCCCCGATCATAGAATACAGCCATCTTAACGAGGCTGGTCAAACAGTGCATACTTCGGTCATTGGCGGCTATGTATATCGTGGCAGTACCATACCAGGCCTCGTGAGCCGGTATATCTGTGGTGATTTTTCAAGTAATTTTATTACCACGGATGGCGTACTCTTCGTCATTGAAGAGGATGAAAACGGAAAATGGCAACTGAGCGAAGCAGGTATCGATGGTGAGACGAACGGAAGGCTCAATCGTTTCCTGCTTGGTTTTGGTCAGGACACCGAGGGTGAGATCTATCTGCTTACAACCACTAGCGCTGGCCCAACGGGCACTTCGGGCCAGGTGTTCAAAATAGTATCTGCCACTTTACCCGCAGCAGAGATCAATGTTGAGAATTTCCGATTTGATGCAGATAATAACGATACTACTCAGGTAGACACCGTAACTATCGGCGTAGGGGATACTGTGCGCTGGGTTTGGCGTGAAGGAATTCACACCATCACCAGCGGCGAAAACTCCTCTGACCCAGACGCAGGTACTTTATTTGATGCCCCCATCGATGGCAATACCCAGAGTTTCTCTTTTACGTTCACCGAGACCGGAACCTTCCCCTATTTATGTCGCCCTCATGAAACACTCAATATGAAAGGGAGCATTGTAGTCCAATAATGCTGTTTTTATATAGTGGTTACCCTCGATATATACTCATTCACCTCAAACTTAGATTTGCATCCATTGGGAAGACTTGGGATTCTTAATGGCCTTGCCATAAAAAAACCATAACAGAGAAAAGCTTATATTTCAAGACCTGACCCTGGTGCTTACTATATGCCCAACGCTCCGGTTCAGCGGCTGCGGTTCGCCGTCCGCTGCAACCGGTTGTTATGCGCTGCTTGTTTCATCCTTGCTTCGAGATGCTCATACTCCCCGATGTGTGCGCGCATCAGGCTTTTCCACAGCTTGCCGTGGTTGGGCACGGAGAAGTGCAGGAGTTCATGGACGATCACGTAGTCACCCAGGTCACGCTCCATCCCCAGCAGTTCGTCGTTGAAACTCAGGGTTCCAGCCGTGGAGCAAGACGCCCACTTGTTGCGCATCGGGCGGACGGCCAGCGAACGGGTTTTCACGTCGAGTTTGGCGGCCCATTCGAGCACGCGGGTTTTGAACTCCTCTTTGTCGCGCCAGGTTGTCATAGCCGGAAGCTCTTTTGCAACAGGTTGAAGAGGGCTTCGACCGTCGCGGTCACTTTCGCCATGTCGTCTTCCTCGGCGAAGACGGCGAATGTCACCTGCTTCCGTAGCTCCCGCAACTCGGCTTCGCTGCGCTGCCAGTTTGGAAACTTTGCGAACGCCTCGCGCACTTTCTTGCTCACCGGCTCCGGGTTGGGAATACCGTCGTCAGTCAGCTTGCAAAGCACGAAGTAGGTCAGCCCATCCAATCCTCTGGCAGCCTGCTCTTTCTTGCGCTGCTCGTTCTTTTCGATTTCCTTCAGCAACTCCGAGAGCGCGTCGGCGGTGGTGGTCTGCCGATCTTCGAAACTCTCCTGCACGACCTTGGCCCGTTCCGCAAGCGCAATGAGGAAAGGATCGTCTCTGTTCTCCTCAGCGGTCTTCTCAATGGCTTTAACCAGATTGATCACCTTGGTCGCTTTGCCTTCCAAACGCTGCTTGATCGTTTCGATTGTCGAGCGATCAATCACAATGTAGTCGGTCTGCTCTCTTTCCATCGCGGCGCCAATGCGCCGTTGCACCAGCTCGTTGGTCTTCTTCTGGAAAGCGCGGTCCACATACACCCGGCGCGCATACGCGTTGCGTACCACCTCATAGATGCCGGACAGCGTGGCGTAATTCTCGATGAACGGGCGCAGGAACGCATCCGGTGAGATGATTTCGTAAAGCATCTCGATCTCTTTGTATTCCTTGAAGAACTCCATGCGCCGCTCCTTGTCGCGGAAGTGTTCGATAAGGTTGTCCACGTCCTTGTCGTCGAAGTTCCGCGTCACCAGCGCCAGATACGCCGGAGACTTCGTATCCATCTTCGCCTTGAAGAGCTGCTTGAGCAGGCCGATGTCCTTGACGATGGCGTTGATCTCGTCGCTATCGAAGGCCAGCGCCTTCTCCAGCTTGTCGAAGATGCCGACGAAATCGAGGACGAAGCCGTGCGGCTTCACCATCTCCGCCGTCTCGTTTTCGTAGGGGCGGTTCACCCGCGCGATGGCCTGGAGCAGCGTGTGATCGCGCATCGGCTTGTCCAGATACATCGCGTAAAGAATTGGCGCGTCGAAACCGGTGAGCAGCTTCTCGGTGACGATGAGAATCTTCGGCCACTCACCGAACTTGGTGAAGTTCTTGCGAATCTGCTTCTCGCGCTTCGGGTCGAGGTGCCACTTCTTCAGGTGCGCCGGGTCGTTGTTGTTTCCGGTGAAGACGATCTCGGAATACTCCGGCGGCAGGATGGCATCGAGCGCCTCCTTGTAGAAGGCGCACGCCTCGCGGTCCACCGCCACGAGGAACGCCTTGTAAGCGAGCGGCTCGACGTTTTCGCGGTAATGATCGGCCACGTAGCGGGCCACCTTCTTCACCCGGTCCTTGCCCTTGAGGAAATTCTTCAGGTTCACCGCCCGCTCAAGGATTTTATTCAACTCCTCAATGTCGGCGATTCCCTCGGTTTCGGCTAGCGCGAAAAACTCCTTCTCCATGATCTCGTGCGGCACGAGCATCTCGTTAGGCGCAAGATTGTAATAAAGCGGCAACGTCGTGCCGTCGTCGATGCTCTCGGTGATGGAATACTTGTGCAAATAGCCCTTGTCGTCCTCGCATCCGAAGATTTTGAACGTGCCCTTGCCATAGGCGGTCTTATCCACCGGCGTGCCGGTAAAACCGATGAACGTCGCATTCGGCAATCCCGCCATCAGGAAGTTGCCGAGGTCGCCGCCGGTCGTTCGGTGCGCTTCGTCAATCAACACATAAATGTTGGCTCGCGTATTCATATTCGCCGGCATATCACGGAACTTATGGATCATCGTCACGATGATGCCGCGATAGTCCTGCTTGAGCAGCTTGTTCAACTCCGCGATACGATTCGCGTGCGCCACGTTGCCCAAGCCGACCGCCGCGAGATTCTTGAGCATTTGATCTTCCAGCTCGTTGCGGTCGATCATCAACAGGATGGTCGGCTTGTCGGCCTGCGGCGCTTTAAAGAGCAGCTCGGCGGCCTTGATCATCGTGTATGTTTTGCCGCTGCCCTGCGTATGCCAGACAAGGCCGCGCGTGCGCTTCGGATCAAGCCCCCGCGCAACCACCCTGTCCACCGCCGCCGTCTGGTGCTGATGGAGAATGATCTTCTGGAGTTCCTCATCCTTCTCGGCGAAGAGGATGAAATCCTTCAGGGACCGCAGCAGGTGCGGCACGGCGCAGAAGCTCTTCACCTTGGCTTCGAGGTTGCCGACCTCCTCGTGCTTCCAGCGGAAAATGTTCCGCCGCACCGTGTTCCACGTCACCCCGTAGGCGAAGCCGATGGCCTCCGTGGTGGTGAAGATCATCTCCGGCACCATCACCTCCGGCGTCTCGGCGTGGTAACGGCGGATCTGGTCCACCCCGAGCGCGATGGCCTCGTCCTTGCTGGCGTTCTTGCACTCGATCACCAGCACCGGGATGCCGTTGATGAGAAACACCACATCCTCGCGCGTGCCGTGTTTGCCGTTGTGCGTGTAAAACTCCTCCGTCACCTCATACACGTTGCGCCACTGCTCGAGCGGGCGAGCGAGGTCGCCGTAATCAATCAACGTCAGGTCCAGTTCGCGGCTCTCCTCCGCGCAGAAAAACTTGTGTTGATTCCGCAGCGCCTGGAGGAAATCGCGGTTGCCGTAGATGTCGGCGTGGAAACGCTGCAACTCGCCCATCAACGCGCCCTCGGCGTCCTTGTATTTCGGATTGAAAGCGCGGACCTTGCAGTGCAGTAGATCACCAAAGAACAGCGACGCTTTGCGCGCCCGCTCCTCTGGCGTCTTACCGGCCGGGTCAAAGCCGCGCCGCCCCTCGGCCTCATCGCGCGGCACGTAAGTCCACCCGATCTCCTGCGCGTATTTCAGGATGCGGGCCTGGACGGTTTTATGTTCTCCGGAGGTGGGCATGCTTAATCCTTCAACTCAGTGTCATCGTTCGTATTCATCCAGTTCACTTCTTGCATCGTGGATGCCTTCTAGGCAGATACGGTCAATCAGGTCGAGACATCGAGGAGCCCACTCGTCGCGTTGATGTTGGTGATAAGTGCGGAATATCAGTTTGGCGACAGTGTGAACGTCCCCGGCGCGATGCGTTCGGATGTCCTTCGCTTCGTCGCTAAACCGCGCGAGAAACTTCTCGCACACAACACACGTGATGTCTGGCAGGCGCAACGAATCTTCCAACGCGTGAAGAATCGGGAATGAGTCCTCTTGGTAGGCTGCGCTATCGCAGAACGCCGTGATGAGGTTCTCGTAGGTCTCCAAAGGTTCGCTCTTTAGGTGCCAGAAGCATGACGCGCTTTCGCGCCGGACTTCGCGGTCACCATCGTTGAAAAGCGCCAGCAGGTGGTTCTCGCACCACACCCGGCACTCTGCGTAGGCGATGTTGGACGACGCCACTCGGGCGACACCAAGTCGCTGTGAAGGGCTGCCGGACGTTGCTTCATTCGCCAAGTCGGCGGCGTCCTCGTGATACAGAGCCGCCATGCTGGCGAGCCGCGCGCCAGCTTCACTCACTTTGGGTTCTCTCGACCGCAGTATCCGCTCCACGTAAGGACGGAGTTGGGCGAAGTGCTGGCGCAGGCCGTGGTAGATGAAACGGTCCGCGTATTGAGTTGCGAGCAATCGGTCGTCTGCTGCATCGAGCTTCTTGAAAAGGTCTAACGCCAACGGCGTATCATGGCGGGCGACAGCGAGCAGCGTCGAGGCAACGCACGAGCGAACGGAAATGCTCTTGTCGCTGACGAGGCGGTCGAGCGTGGTGCGGAAGCGCGCGACATACCCGGCATCGGTCAAGATGAGGTCGCGGATAGCCTCGGCGGCGCGTCCGCGTGTTGTATTGATGCCGTGGGTGAGGATGTCCCCGCCGTAGTAGGGTTTGCCGGCCGTAGCTTCCTCGCTCCAAAGCTCTTTGTCGGGGTCGGGGTGTTCGGCAGCCAACCAGTCGATCATCTGCACGGCATCATCCGGAAGCGGTTCTTCGATGCTACCGAGCAAGTCGGCAATCGCCTTCCCGCACTCTACGCGGGATTCAATGTAGGCTTTGCGACAGACCGCGAGCGTGATCTCAATGGGCGCGGCTGTGCCTTTCAGACCGTCGAGGGTTCGTTCGATGTAGGCTGGATGTGTGCCGGCTGGAAACTGAAGACACAGGCGGGCAAAACGATCTGGTTCACTTCGCACGAACTCGCGCAACATCCCCGCCAGTTCCCACGCGCCGCCTTTCTCCGGATCGTCCCAGCGATGTAGATGCTCTTCCGAGTGATATTTCGCGATGGCCTTAAGCCACTGCTCGTCGGTCATCTTCTCGGCTGCCTCCTTCTCGATGGGAGAGCCGACGGTGTAAACACGCATCTCGCGCGGCGGGGCGTCTGGCTTTCCAAACTTCCTCTCAAGTTTTTCATAGCGCGCCTGAGCGCATGTGCTGCGATTTTCCTGAGGGACAGCGGACAACAACGCGAAGCGAGCTCTACCTGCGAGCTTGCGCCCTTCAGCCGTGCGCTCGTAATCCGGCGAATAGCTCAGAATCGCCTTTTCTAGTTTCGCCCGACTTTCCGGCGAACAGAGTGGAACAACCGCCCGAATGAGCTGTATCGCAACCCAGTATGGGCTGTCTGAAAATCCGCAGTGAAAGCGCCACGGTTGGTCGCACAGAAGATCAACGGCTTCGTCGGCGAAATGCGGCACTCCAGCCGTGAAGAGGCTCAAAAGCAGGAAGTTTGCGATGTAGGTCTCGCGACGGCGAAGCTCGGCGACAACATCATCGAGCTTCTTCGGGTCATCCTTGGCGAGCGCATTCCTGCAAGCGCTGTCAGCGGACTCGTATTGGCTATCGAACAGTATCGGCCAGACAGCGTCGCGCTTTGGCGGGCTACTTTCGTCGCCGTAGATGGTGGCGTCGGTAATCTCCAAGACGACGGGGAGAACGTGCTGGACGAATACTCCCGGTGCCTTGGTTGCGGCGTCATGGAAATGCTCCGAGCCGAAGTCGTCGTGGTTGAATAGGTCGTGCCAGTTCGGTTTCCCGCCCTCGGCTGTCGGCTGCTGCCGAATCAACGCAACCCGTCGCCGTAGCCAGTGCGCAATAACCTCCGGCACCCACGCGGGCCGCGCCTTCGCCATCCCGTAGAGCATGCTCCAGAAGGTCCCATTAGATGCGAAGCGATCTCGCACTTCGTCCAGTGTGCCGTCGTCAATCAGCCGCAGGAACAACTCGAAAAACCGGCGGCTTTTCTCGTGGTCTGCCCATTCCATCACGTAGCGGAGCCGCTGCGGCCAATGGCCGGTCTTCCCGACATACGGCTCAAGCAGTTCAGCCACTCTGTTGCCTGAGTGCCGCTGATGAAATCGCAGATAGCTCACTCCCATTTTGGCGAGACTCTCTCTTTCAGATACCAGCCACCCTGCGATGCGGCCTTGCCTGTCAGCGATATGAAACCAAGAGGCTGAAGTGAAGAAGTGCTGCCACACGAGGGACGCAAGCTTGTCTTGGTTCTTCTGACCGTTCTCGAAAGCCACGAGTTCCGAGTTCAGGCACGGCTCCAGCACCGCCCATTCGTCATCGCCGGGGTCCGGCACAGTTACGGCCAAAGCGAGAGCGAGGTCTTTGAGGTGGGGGCGAATTCGGCTGTCCGTCAACAGCGCGCGTAGCTCCTTGCAATAACGCTGCCGGTCAGCGTCGCGTAGGTAGGCGAGAACCTGCCTTACCTGTGCCCGACGGAAGAGGTGCTGTTCCGACGCGGCGAGAAACTCGGTCAGCGGTTGCTCTCTGGCGACGAATGCGCGTGCAAAGCAATAGTCGAAGAAACTCTCGTGGCCGAATCCGTAGCGCTGGCCATCGAACGTGAGCACGCCTTCCGAAGCCATCTGAGCAACGTAATCGCCTGCAAATCGGTCGAGCTTCTCGCGCGGCACGGAGAGTTGCTGCGTGAGCGTCATTTCTTCACAGAGTAGTTGAACCACGTCCGTCCACTGCTCCGGCAAAGGCGCGGCCCGTTCTGCAACCGCGCGGCGCTTCTCGTCCCAGTAGCGGTCAAAAAGCTCTTTCGCTGTGTTAAACTTTGGTGCCTTTGCCGGGTCAAAACCGGCATCCAGAAACAACGAAAGGTTTTGCGGAAGTCGCAGCAACTCTAACTGACGCTGTTGAAACAGTTCCGCGCGGAAACCTTCGGCGGAGAGCACGGTCTTCACCTCGTCGTGCGAAAACTCCGCGACTTCGATCTTCATGTGCTTCTCTGAAAGCAGTCGGCGCAACCGATGGTCGTTCTCCCAATCGAACGCTCTGCAAACGACAACGACGTGCAGCTTGAGCCTGTCGCGCAGGCCACGAGCCTCGGCCAGAAGTCCCTCCACGGCTTCGAGGAAATCCGAACTCCGACCTGAAGTCGTGCTCACGGAGTCGAGTTGATCCACGACCAACACGGCCTCACGGCCGGCAGCCGCGGCTGCAAGCACGAGTGCTGGTGACTCCTCAAGCCCGAGCTGTTGTCCTAACTCCGCGGTTGTCGAAACCGGGTCGAGACGGTCGAGCCGAAATGCCAAAACAACAGCCGGGACGCTGGGCGCTCGCAACGCCTCGATAAACTCAATGACGCAGCCTGTCTTGCCAGCGCCTGCCTTGCCAGTGACCACGGAGTCCCCGCCGCGCGCTTCCCCGCTAAGTCGTTCGAGGAGCGTCTGCGTTGCCGCTCGCGGGATTAGCGAGTTCCGTATGAGCTTCCTTCGCGCAACGGCGAGATAGCGCTCCGTAACCTCGCCGATGAGGGCGGTTGCCGCGTCCAGCTTGGCGAGACGACGGAGCGTAAAGCCGCGTTGGCAAAGACGCGCGATGAGTGCTTCGCGCGTGATGGTTTGGTGGATGGAATCTTCTGCGATGCACCGCAATTCGGCACAAACTGTATCGGGGTCTGCGAGAAACAATGCGCGCAGACCCCACTGCACCTGTTCTTCGAGGCTCCGCTCATCAACGGTCCGACCTCGATTCGCTGTAGCATCTCGTAGGCAGTTGCCGCGTCAGCATTCTTCCAGTGCTTCCTGAGCTTGTCGAAATTAGCTTTCTGTTCCTTCCCACCAATGAACTGCAATTCGAACTCGTCCGGGGTCGGCGCTTGTCGCGCACGGTCAGCGAGTTCTGCGAGTTCCCTCGCGTCACTGCCAGACACGAAAACGAATCGGGCATCGTTTCCCGAAAGCTCGGTGAACATCCCTTGGAGAAGTTGCACATCGGAGCTGGCCAGGGATGCAAGGCTCCATTTGCCGTCTTGGTGACTGCGCTTGGCTTGGTGAAGCACTCTCCTCCCTTCGCTGACAACCACGAACTCCGCCTTCGTTACACCGGGGTCTTCGATGCGAATGCTCTCGGCTTGCCCGTGCAGCATCCGCACGAGCTCCGAAACCGTCCACCACAGTTCGTAGCGGTTTCCCAGTTTATCAGTTGGTCCACCTGGAAGCGGCATTGATTATCCTCCCGTGAAGGTTTCCAGTCCCGGCAGGTCGAGGTCGTGCACGCGAATCTGCGCCGTCATCAACTGGTGCAGCAGGGTGCGGAAAAGATCGGCAATAATGTTTCGCTTGGCTTCGTGGTGCTTTAGCTCCCGGTTGAGAAGTATCAGCGGCTCCAAGATCTCCCGCTGTTCATCCAGAGGAGGCAGTGGCATTTTGACCTCAGAGATAATCCCTTGTGTTATCAAGGGCTGACCCGCGCGGTTGCTGTACTGATTCAGGTTAGCGTAAGCGAGATATTCCGCTGCATAGTGGGTATCGATGTTACCCAAGATTTCTTTCGCGTAGAGCGCGTTATCACTGATCCATGCACACCCATCAGTATGGTGGGCGCACCCGCAGTACTCACCGACCCTTCCAAGAAGAAGAACCGACTCTTCAAGCAAGAAGCTTCCTGAGTAGCCAAGAATGCCGTTACCCCCGAACACTGGAAATGGCCGCGATTCCGACGCAGTTAGCTCGGTATCGTCCGGGCGAGATTTTCCGCTGCTAAACTTGAACAAATCTCCAATGGTCACCACCTCCCAACTCTGCGGCACGGGGCCGATTTCGGTTTGTTTTTGGGGTCCGCCGCGGAGGCCTTGGGTGAAGAGTTGGTGGAGGAGCGCCTTTTTCAGTTCCGCGGTCAGCGCGATCAGCCGCTCCTGCTGCTCCATCGCCCGCTGCACCAGCCCCAACACCCCCGCAATCTTACGTTGCTCGGGGATGCGTGGGCGGGCGATCTTCTCATTCAAGATGTCGCTGTCTCTGACCGCAGGATAACTGGCACCACGCTCAAGCTCACTCATTCGCTGGGTAAACGCGTCCGTAAGCAGACGGTAGTAAAGATAGCGGGAATCAAGACGCAAGGCATCCGATCGAAGAACAATGAAGCCGGTGCTTGCGATCTGGTCATGCAGATCATCCGGCACAAGAGCGACCCGCTTAAGAGTCGGTCGGACGGTGGCAAACAGAACATCGCCAGCTTGGATCACCTTCCTGGCACGACTAGGCGCCTCAGCGCCGGGAAGCTCTGTCGGTGCGACTATTCGAAAAGACGTATTGCTCACGGACGAAACGTCGACATAGAAGAATCGTCTTTCTGGATCGCGTTCGGGATTTCGCTGTTTCGTCCGCAAGGTTAGGTCGCCAATGGGAGACATTTCCCAACCGGAGGGCGGATTTTCCAACCCGCCATTTGGCGGACAGGAATGTCCGCCCTCCGTTTCTCCACGCCTCCGCGTCTCTGCGTGAGCTTCTGTTTTTCTCCGTCGGCTCATGGGGTGTCTTCGCCTCCCTTGTTTCTTTCGGCCTTGTGCTCGGCGAGCCAAGCCCGGCCCTTGGCGGTGAGGCGGTATTTTTGCAGGCGGCTGTTGGGTTTGTCAGGGATGGTCATTTCGATGGTCTGATCACCCAAGAGGACGCGAATCACCTTGTTCAACTGACCTGAAATTTCCTTTTGGCCCAAGCGTGCCGACAACTCGGCCTTCCCCAAGGGAGATGCCGTGAGGTGGCGCAGAACTCGAATCTCCAAGGACTCTGGCTGTGACTCTGGCCGTGACTCTGGCTGTGTCTTCCCACCAATCGCCTCGAAGGCCCGCCCCGGCTTGCGGCGGAGGGTGATGACGAAGCCGTCCGTCAGGCTGAACTCCGGCTCGGCCAGGCCTGCGTTTCGGCAGCGCTCGATCATGTCACCCGTCCCGGTGCCCATGCGTTCGATGTATTTCGTCAGGTAAAGCGGCTCGGCAAGAAGCGGGTTCCCCGGCACCGAGCCGTGAGGGTGACGAAGTTTCTCCAGGGTCAGCGAAGGCGGCAAAGTGCCGGGGTTCCAGACTTCAAGACGATCAGAAAATAGCATGACCTGCACACTGCCGTTGCTGGTGTAGTCGCGGTGGGCTACGGCGTTGACGATGGCTTCTCGAACCACTTCCGGTGGCATTTCGTATTCCACCGGGGCCTGCGTGCCGTGCGCGCGCGTGCCGACGGCGAGGTTGATTTTGGACAAAACAAAATCCACCGCCTGATCCACCAGATCGAAGACGGTCCCTTTATAGACCTGATAAAATGGAATCGGCTTGCGGACTTCGGTCCCGTGGAAGTGGGCGCACTTGATCTCGGAGGAGATCAGGAAGCGTTGCGGTGCGTTGCCAAAGAGGAGGATGGCGGCATGGGTGGGCCGTCCGTTTTTGACAAGGTTCAGATGCTCCAGCACTTCCTCCGGCGCGGTGTCCTCCGTCAGGGGGAAGCCGCGGGCACGCCGGGCGATTCCCACGAAACGTCGAATTTTTTCAGCAGACAGGTCCTGCAACGACGCATCCCGGCAGACGGTGGCATCGAAGGGGCCGGAACGGAGCAATTCTTTCGCTGCCAAGTAATCCACCAGGCTGGCATACACGGCGGGGATTAACTCGGCGGTGGTCGTGAACCGGCGGCGAATCAACTGCGCGCCTGCCGCCGTGATCAGTTCCCGCATTTTCGGTTGGTGGCCTGCATCGTCGCTGCCCTTGACGAAGACGATGCGCGGCTTGCCGAGCTTGGTGGCCTCGTTGAATTCGCGATGTGTCGGGGAGAGACCGTCCGCATCTTCCCAACCGTATTGATCGCCCAACAGGGCCAGATAGAGGTCGCAGTGGCGGACTTCCTCAATGTAAACGGCATCGGCGCGGCGGTCGCTCGCGGGGATGTCCTCAAACAGGAAAACGTCGAAAAAGCGGCTTAGCAGGGCATCGCCAAGGATGTAGGCCTTGAGCGCCTGACGCTCATCGGCGAACTCCTTTTGGACGCTGCTGATGAAAATCCGCTGTTTCATCCCTCTCCGCGCCTCCGCGTGAACCTCCGTCCTCATTTCATGATCCTCCCGAGAACGGCCTTGAGCACTTTATCCGTCTCCTGCGCCTCCGCCTCCAGCGCGTCCAGCTCCTCCACAATCTCCGCAATCGGCCGGTATTTGTCCGCTTCACCCGTTTGGATATAGCGGCTCGGCGAGATGTTGAAGTCGTTCTTCGCAATCTCGTCGCGGGTGACGATACGACTGTATTTCTCTACCTCACGCCATGCCTTGAAGGTGTCAGCGATGCAGGTGATGGCTTCCTCCGGGAGGTAGTTCTTCGGGTCGCCCTTGGCGAACTCGGTGGCGGCATTGAGCAGGAAAAGTTTTCCTTTGCGCTCCTTCGCCTTCGCCTTGTTCAGGAAGAGGATGATGCCAGGGGCGGTAGTGTTGTAGAACAGGTTTTCCGGCAGGTAGACGACGCCCTCGATGAGGTCCTGCTCCACGAACCAGCGGCGCACGTCTTTTTCCTTGTTGGTGTTCGCATTGCCGGAGCCGCGCGAGGCGGCGCCGGTGTCGAGCACGATGGCGGCGCGGCCAGCCTGTCCTGAGCCTGTCGAAGGATCGTTCAGGCTGGCGAGGATGTGCTGCACCCAGCCCCAGTCGGCTTTGTTGCCGGGGAAGCCCGCGCCCTTGGGAAAGCGGTCGAGTTCGTCGGCGTCGTAGTCCTTCTCGGTGAACTCGGTCTGGTTCCACATGGGATTGGCCACTGCACGGTCGAAGGTCTGGAGGCGGTTACCCTTGCGGAATTTCGGATGGCGGAAGGTGTCGCCAATCTCGATCTGGCCCTCCATGTCATGGATGATCATGTTCATGTTTGCCATGGCCCAGGTGGTGGGCGTGGATTCCTGGCCGTAGAGCTTGAGCGGGGCGGATTTCATTTTGCCTGCGGCCCTGGTCTTTTCCTCCAGTGCCAGTTCGCACTTGATGAGCAGGCCGGCGGAGCCGCAAGTTGGGTCGTAGCAGGTCATGCCCGGCTCGGGGTCCATGATGAGCGCCATGATCTCGCCCACCTCGCCGGGCGTGTAGAACTCGCCCGCGCTCTGTCCGCCGCCCTCGGCAAACTTGCGGATGAGATACTCGTAGCTGCGCCCGATGATGTCCGCCTCCACATCGCCCAGGCCGAGGCGTTTCTCGCTGATGCGCTCGATGAGGTTAGAGAGGCGGTTGTCGTCAATGTCGCGCACGCCATGGGTGGTGGCATTGAAGTCCACGCGGTCAATGATGCCCTTGAGCAGCGCGTTTTCATCCGCGATGGCGCGAAGCTGCGTGGTGAGCTGCTCACCGATCTTGTCCGCGAGCTTGCGGATGAAGGACCATACGGCGTCGTCGGGGTTGGCCGGTTGCAGGGGCAGGTAGAAGCGGACGAGTTTCTTGTCGTGCTTCACCAGCTTGAACGCCTTGGCCCGCGAGCCGACTTCCTTCGCGATGCGGTTCAACTCGTCATCGAAGACATCGCAGAGGCGCTTGGTAAAGATGAGCGGGAGGATGTAGTCTTTGAACTTGGGCGCATCCTTCGCGCCGCGAATGGAGCAGGCAGCGTCCCAGATCCAAGATTCGAGGGATTTGTCGTTACCGTTGGTCATTCGGGTTTCCTGAGTTCGGGATCGTTGTTGTTTTGCACATAACATTATTTTTTATCTTGTTGTATTGATTAAGTAATTCTATTTGTTTTATTACATCTTGTCAAACAGGTTTTGTGTAGTAAAATTTTGTGTAGTAAAATCCGCTAGAAAATTTGGATAAGGGCTTTAAACCCTACCATGAATGGCAGAGCTTGATACAAGTGCCGTTTGCTCGAGGCGCTCACTAGAAGGAGGTGGAAAACAATACTACACGTGGTTTCGAAGTTGGAGTTCGAGTGGGTGAGGTTTTAGATAGTACTGCTGGCTGAGGTAGGGCTCACCGTACTTGCGGACGTAGTGATTGATGAGAGTAATGGGGACAATAAGCGGGAGCAATTCCTGCCGATACTCATTGATAATATCGAGCAATTCTTGTTTCTCATCTTTTGAGAGCTGCGTTTTAAAGTACCCCATCATGTGCTGCAACACATTAGCGTGTTTTTTTGGTGTAGCTAGGAGTTTAAGCGCCTCCATCAAAAGCACTTCAAAACGTGAGTATAGTTCTTTAAGCGAAACTTTCTTACCCTGTGCCACTAATCTTCCCATCATCTCGTAATGTTTCGTGCTGTGGGAGAGAATCAAAAGCTTATGGGTGGTATAAAAACTCACTACATTGCCGAGACTCACCTTGTGCGTAAGTAGATCCCGCCATCGTTTCAAGGCAAAAATGCGCTCTATAAAGTTTTCACGTAATGTGACATCGTGAAGTCTTCCATCCTCTTCAACCGGGAGTAGAGGAAAATGCTCCATAAATGCTCTCGCAAACATCCCTACCCCTTTCTTGATTGCCACCCCTTTCTCATTGTATACCTTCACTCGCTCCATGCCACTGCTGGGTGAACCCTCTTTGAAAATAAAACCGCAGAGACTTTCTCTTTCCAGCTCCTTTACCCGCGTGAGTGCCCAGGAAACCATGAGATATGTATAGTCCTTACCCGTTTTTGTGGTCACTAAACGTGGGGCATCGGGATCCCCTACCTGACGTAAAGATTCCCGGGGAACACCCAGTCCGCACTCCAC
>Ga0315293_10001925_pt1 | contig 20090 bp, 19 predicted proteins | sample YL17G13_20_MG_FD_203071 | JGI IMG/M metagenome (GOLD analysis project Ga0315293, IMG submission 203071) | Sediment microbial communities from Yellowstone Lake, YNP, Wyoming, USA - YL17G13_20 | ecosystem: Environmental > Aquatic > Freshwater > Lake > Sediment | place: USA: Wyoming | collected... | reverse complement strand
ATCGAGCTGTCTTTGCAGATTCACGTAGCTGCCCACAATCAACGAAGCAAGCAGCGCCAACTGAACCAGGACGGAAACGTTTATCTGTTTGTTGAATTGCCAGCCCCGCGAATTATTCTCAGCCATCGATTGGCTCTCCATATATGAGTAAATGAGTCGTCCACTCACGAGACACGAAATACGAACGACAAATTACGGCTTCACGTGGAAAACATTCTTGTCTCCCACCCTGAACATCACCGCGTACGTCCCCGCCGGCAGTGTCCCCTGTTCGCCAAATGACTCCGCCAGGTTGACTGCCTGCATTTGCTGTCCTATCTCGCTCGGGACCGTCCCCGCATCGCCTGTCACGACCGCGACAACGCTATAGACGTTGTATGATAAGTTGCCTTTGACCTTGATGGCCCACGCAGCGGCCCTTGAACCCGGCGAGGCGACAACCGACACTTCGCCGCGTCCCTGCGGACCTTCACGGGCGATTCTGGATAATTCCTGACCACTTTCAATGCCGGCGCCGTTGCTCATAGCTGCACCTTCTTTCTGCGCAACACCCTCAAATTCGTACACTGCTTTCGAAAATCCATCTGCACCCGCTCTATACAGCCCATGCTGCGGTTATCGCTCCGGCGGCAGAACAGGTCTCTGCTCTCAGGACCGCTGCTTACTCTGTCGCCGAGATGGTAATCGAGCACAAGATACGGCGTCTGGATGTCGATAGTCTCAATAGCCCCGGCTGCCCGCGCCGCCCAGTGACGCACAAATTCATAGAGCGCATCCGAATCATCAGCTTCATCCGCCACGCCCAGCGCATCGCCTGCGGCATTTGCGAAAATGCTCTGGTCTGAAACCCTGCGGAACTTAAACTGACGGGGCAACGTCACTATGTGCTCAACCACCGGAGCAGCGGAATTAACCGGCCCATCTGTGGCCTCCGCAGTCAGCCGTTGGTCGCCAACCATAGACGCAGTTATTCTGAACCGCAGCTCCCCCTTCAGCGCCGCAATCCACGTATCGACGTCGAGCCGGTCGCTCGATAGCCAGATGCCGCATTCATCGAGCAGGTTGTTAAAGGCGTGCAGATACTGCCACCAGTGCAGGCCTCCATCAAACGACACCTCCAGAAAATAACCCAGAGATTTACCCTGCTTGTCGGCGGACAGACTCGGCCAGAAGCGTCCGCGGCGGCGAGCGAAACTGTCGCCCTCAAAAATTCTCGAAAAGTCAAACGCATCGCCTCGATTGTAAGGCGGACCGCTGTAGTCGCCCGCCTCGTTCAGACACCACTTGCGATACACGTCCTTCACCTGATAGAAAACAGGATTGGTCGAAGGCGAAAACTTGTCATAGTCCGTATCCTCCATCGCAGCGTCCCACGCCTTTACCAGCTCAAAGGTCGCCTCATAGACCTTGAAATCTCCCTGCCCGGTGTATTTGTGCGTTGTCGGCTGGAAATTTTTTTTACTGTGCAATAGCGCAATATTTGTCTTCGAGATGCTGAGCGTCTCTTTCGCCCGCTGGCAATTCAGTTCAACGGTCCTGCTGGTGCCGTTCTTATAAAACACAATCGCCTGGCCCGGCCCCGTGGAAACCAGCAGGGGAACAAACTTAAATTGCAGGCCGACCCTCTCGCAGCACCGATGCAGGGCCTCTAAAAGATTCAGCCCTGTAACATCAAGGTCTCGAACTATCCTGTCCTCCGTCAGCACCGCCAGTTGCTCGATGCCCGGCATCTGCAATTGTCCGCTTGCTAAATACTCGCAAAGCAGATATTCAATTGCCTCCGCACAGCTCCACAACTTGGCCTGCGAAGGTTCCGCGCAAAAGACCGTGTGACTTTTGCCCTCAACTGTAATCGCGGTCCGGGCAGCGTTGCCCCTGCCATCGGGATTGAACACGGTATCGAGGCCGGCCAGAAAAACATTATCGCCTTCGCCTTTCGCCGCCCGCTGACCATAAACGCAAATACGCTCCAGGTTCGCACTAAAGTCCCTCGCGACAATCTCAACCTGTTCGCCTTTAGGTCCCAGCTTCGTCTCAATTTCCTCTATCTGTCCGCAAAAAATTGCAGCGCTAAAAACCGCAGCGCCCGGCGGGATGCCGTTGTAATATTGCCGGATGCAGACCGACTTTCCCGTAGCGAATCGGCTCGGCACGTCCTCCGCCGCCTCTGATTTTGCATCGGTGGAGGCGGCTGGATTGTAGGCCAGCCTTGCCCGGCCGAATTCCGGCCAGGTTCCGCGCACTATCTCTACCGGCTCCAGCTCCGCACACAGCATCCCATCGACGAGAATCGAAACCGTCCCCGCCGGCAGCGCCAGCCGTGTCTGCTCTGCTTGATAAAAGTCAATCCTGTTGGACATAAAGGTCCCTGCGTCTAAATTGCCTGTGCACTCAAAATGCTGATTGAATCAGGCCTGCTATCGCTCAAATCGAACCGCGCTTCTGCGGAGGAACTATGTTTTGTGCCGTCCGCAGCTTCTGCGCGTATGGCAAACAAATATCTGCCCGCCTCCAGCCCGCCGCTCTTGTGGCTGTAATATCTTCGCCCCTTATAATCGATAGCCGCTATCGGGTTCTCATAGTCTATCTGCCCTGCCCCGCCGTCCTGGTAAATCTTAAAGCAGGCCGGCTTCGCCTTTTGTTCGAGCGGGCAATAAAACCAGACAAGTTGTATCCGGTTTCCATCCACCTGCTTTAGTTTCAAAGTAAAGAGACTGTTCGGCTGCGGCCCGGCAAGCTCGCCGTCGGCATCAATCGAAATCCTGGCCGCAGCGCCAATAGTCTGTTCCTGATACCCGCAGTGGTTGAATCGCCGGACCACATAAAAATACCGCGAGCTGCTCTCGTGCCAGAGATAACCCGGCGGCCCGATTTCACGCGCATCCTGTTCCGCCGCCGCCAGTATGTTCACAAAATCCATCTGCTCCATACCGGACCCGCGATAGAGCGCCGAGCACCCACAAGTGCGGACCCAGAACCACCCCGATGTTAATGTCGTGCCGAGCTTGACCGCGTTGCTGCTTACCCCGTTAAAAAGCGCCTCTCTCAGCCACCATCTTTCTATCTCGGGCGAGGCGGCAAACCAAACCCCGCGAATACTCACCGTCAGCGCTGCACCCGCAACCGTTGTCCCGCCCGCAGTTCCGCTCAATCTCCGTATTACTCTGCAAAGCGCTGATGCGCCTGCCGCCGAACTTGCCGAGCCGCCGAGAACCAAATCTCTCGACAACATCGCCGACGCCGCCGATTGTGCCTGCGCCGAACCGGCCAGCCAGACTACTACCGGCAGACTGTACAGTGATCCTGCACTTCTGGCCGGCTCGAACATCGCAAACGGCTGCTTATGAAGCCGGCCAATCTCTTCCTTACTGAGGACGCGGTTATATCCACAGACGTATGAAATTCGCCCGTCTAATCCCCTGTTTGCCGCGCCGCGGTCCGAGCCTACCCATATTTCCGAAGGGATACGCAGAGTGCCTGTTATTGAGGTGTCCTGTGCCTTCAGGACCCCGTCTAAATAAAGTTTGCCGGCAGACGGCGACCAGGTGTAGGCAATTGTCATCCACTTGTTCGTGGAGATAGGCGTGTTTACGTCTATCACTGCGGCATCCGCAGTGTTATAGTGCACCGCCCTGACCGTATTACTGCTGGTGTTATATATAAATAGGCAGCTGCCGGCGATTGAATCCTTAACGGTGATATGGCCCCCGTAGTTGACTATGCTGTCCAGCAGCGTTGACCACACAAATGTCCCCGATGTGCCGAAGCCCAACGTCGGATTTATCTTAATGTAGTCCGAGCCGCTGCCTGAGAAATCAATCGCCCAGCCCCTGTTTCCCGCAACCCACGCTGCACTGCCGTTAAATGTTGCTTTACTGCCGTTGTAGCCGGAGAAATCGAAAACCTTTTTGCCGGTTCCCTCGTTGGCAGCCAGAGCCAGAACCAGACCGCGGGCCAAAGGATGGCTCCTGGTCAGTTGCAGCCCTCTTGTCGGCTTAATCAACGGCATATTCTCGTCCCTCGGTGATTGGGCGGACAGCGCATAGCGTCCACACTAAACGCTGTCCGCTGAACGCTACACGCTTTGATATCGCCACGGCTGATACTTCGCCGTCACCGTGATTGTGTCTGTCGAGCCGCTTCGTTTGCAGTAGAGCCGAAAGCGTGCCACGTCTTTTACAATGAAACTGACCTGATTGGGGTCTGTGCCTTTGTCAAGGACGAAGGAGAATATCGCCGTGTCGTCCCAGTTGGTGCCATCCAGGGAACCCTGGGCATAAACCTCTAAGTTGTCCGTGGGGCTGGCCGGAAAATCCGCATCGACAACAACGTGAGCGCCCTCATATCCGTTCGTCTCTAAATCAACGGCGTCCGAATACGAGCCGGTTGTAACCGTTACTGCATTCATAATCGTTGTTTCGCTTCCCCACACCTTGCTTATTGTCGCCATTATGTATCTCCTTAAGGATAGCGTATGGCGTTCAGCGTTTAGTCTTTCCTTTACGCTGTCCGCTATACGCTAATCCAGTGACACAGCCAAATCCCCTGCGGCAAATTTCGCCGTGTCACCGTTGCCGATAGTTTTGGATGTGCTTAAAGCGCCATAGACAAGCAGATTGCCCGCATATTTCCTGCAGGTCCAGACCGCCGTTCCATCCTGGACCGTCTGCCCGGGCGAGGTCGGCCAGGCCGGCTCGGCTGCGCCGCTTGTCCCGGCAGTCGTGCACTCATAGTGGTAGCCGTTCTCGTTCACCGGCTTGGCAAAATTGCCGAGACTGTATGCCGTCGATGCCGCCCAGTCGTTCGGGAAGGGCTTGTCCAGAAGTGCAAAATGTGTCGCCGTCCCCCAGTTGCTCGTGGCCTGCGGAAAGCTTATCTCGGTTGCATTATCTATCGACCCGTCGGCGGCATCGTTCCAGTTGTCCTCGGAAGTTACGACCCTGTTGTAGCCGTTTTGTGCGTATGGCTCCGCCATCCCTGACCCGCTCTCCCCCGGCTCGGCAGTAGATAGCGCAACATAAACGGTCGGCGAATCATAAGTGTCCTTGCAGAACAAATGGTCCAGAAGCCTTTTTTCCAGATAATTGGCAAAACTACCCATTTTGTATCTCCTTTATCGCAAAATTAACCCGGCGTCCTCATAATGCTCGCTTCGCCGTCGGCAGGCGTCAGCGTAAGAATAATCGTCTGTCCGTCGTCATCGTAGTATTTGATTTCCCCGCTGGCCTTGTCCTGGCTGGCCTTATTGGCAAGCAGCTTCTCCGCCGTCACCTCCGCCTTGCCCGACCAGACGATTTCACTGCCTCCTGCGAGCTCGTCGCCGTCCGCAGGATTGGCGCCCGCCTGCAAAAACACCTGCACGCCGTATCTGCCCGCCGCGGTGATGGCCGCCGGAAAATCGCCGACGTACCTGGCGCCGCCCTTATCTGTAAGGGCTATGTCGTAAGCAGCCGCATTGCGACCGCCTGTCCCCCACACCTCAAAGACCTGCCCCGCGGCATACCAGACCTGCCCCTGTTTGTTGCGGATAGCCGCATACAGCGTGTTACCGCTGTCGTAATTGACATAAATCTCATTGGCCATATATCACCCAAAAAGTTTTTGAATCTCTCCCCGCCCCCTCTGACCGTCTTGGCGGACTATCCGCTATACGCTGTCCCCTGTTCACGCCTCCTCCGTCCACGTCCCGTTCTTTGCGATTGTCGCCCAGTCGCCGTTGGAATCGGCAACAAGCGTGATGCAGGCCCCGATTGCGTTTGCATATTTGTATTTGTCCGCCGTCTGGCCGCTGTCGTCTCTTATCGCCTTGCTGCCCGGGTCGATGCGCAACTGCTGCGACGCCTGCACGGCGAAGGCGAAAAATGTTCCCGCCGGCGCCGATGCCGGCAGCGTAAGTGTCATCGTCCCCGTCGCGCCGAGATTGGTGTGAACGTCTCCGGATTCCACCGCCGTCAGCGTGTCGTTGCTGGCGTGGGCTTCGATTGTCTTTTTTGTCCCGCCCGCCCCGTATGGAATCACAAAATTGTGCCCACATCGGCAGTCGGCTATCGAATCGATGTCGCCGTTCGAGGTCGCTACTGTCGCTAGCCGAATGTGCGGCGTGGTCGCCATATTCGGGAAGCCGTTGTATTCGTTGGTGACAAGGTTGCCGGACGAATCCAGATAAATGTAGATGTGCTCTTTGTAGTCCGCCAGCGTATTGCCTGATGAGCCGGCGCAGCTAACGAGCTGCATCCCCAGCCAGAACTTGCCGGCCTTTACTCCAATATCCAGCCCCCCCTCGTCATAAACCCGAAGGTCGTTCCCCCGCCGCGTCGATAGTATCAGCCGATACAGCAGCTTGCGAAACTGCAGATAATACGGCGCCGTTCCCGTCGCTATATACTCCACGCCCGTCTCGTTCTCACTCTGAATATTCAATAGCTCATTATCGGATGGATATACCTCAACCATATTGGTCTCCTAATGTCATTCCTGCGCAGGCAGGAAGCCGCCTTTCTATACGCTAAACGCTATCCGCTATCTTTAGTGTCAGTTGCCCCGTTTCCCTGTCGAACGACTTGACAGTTACTTTTTTCGCCGGCCTCGCCCCCGGTGTCACCGTTATCGGCACGGTTTCACTTGCGATACTTTCCTGGCCGTTCTCATCAGTTATCTTGACGCCGAATTTATAGACCCCCGAAGCCATCACCGGACTTACCCACTCAATCACGTCTGCATCCAGGCCGAATTGGCCGGCCCCGAAGCTGCCCTTGCCGAACTCCGCCGCCGCAGCCGAATCCCACCCGAAGTCACTGGCCCCGAACCTGCTCATCCCGAACCCGGCCTTGTCCTGCCAGGCAGGCCAAATCCTTATTGGAAAATCACTGAGAGGGTTCTCGTAATCAATCTCGCCGCTGCCGCCGTCAAAATAAACTTGTGCGGTAGCGCCGGCCGGCAGATTCTGACTGCGAAGCAGACTTATCTTTACGCGTCCGCTGTCTGTGGCCGGTCTGCCAAGCTCGCTGCTGAAATCAATGTGCGACTCCTCCGGCTCGACCGCGAAGACCTCTATCCGAACTGCCGACTCCGGCGATGTGGGCAGCGGCACAATCATTTCCCTCTGCTGCGTATCGATAGTCGCGCCTGCATATTGGCCGTTGACATAGACCTGATGGAACTTGTCACCACGGCTCGACCGCCACCGCACAAGCGCTGCCCTCGGCGTCCCGACATATCCGCCGTCCGACCATATCCCGCACGGCAGCTCAAGAGCCCTGACCAATTCTATCCCCTTGCTTATAAGTCCCATTTCTGCTAAACCGCCAACTGCGTATAAACGATTTCGTAATCGGCCGCCACGCCCGCCCCGCTTGGCCGTTCGCTGCTTATTTTGAATGAATCCATCCGCAGATTGTCGAACTCTTCCCCCTTGCCGCTTGCCAGCGTATGGATGTCACCATCCATAAAGGCCAATATCGCACTGATTTTCTCGTTCATTTGTGCTCGGCTTGCAGCCCGCAGGACACCGGTCTGTTTTATTTTTCTGCCCCGGCCGCCCAGGTCGATGCTGAGCACGCCTTCCAGCCCTGCGATGTTCCGCTCTATCGACTCGCGCGCAAAACCGCCCGCCTCAATCTCCGCACCGCCCGCAGATTCATCAAACAAGATTTGCCCGTCCAGCCTCGCCCCCATATCGTTCTTCCCCAGCCACAATCATCAGTAGCGCAGCTCCGCCGTCGTTTGGCGGAATCAATTATTATCAGTCTCTCACCAGCTTTGCCGCTCCGCCTTTGGTCAGGTCCGCCGTCCCGTCCGAGCCGGCGTCGATGATTAGTCGGCATCGCTCCCTCGCCTTCTCGAAAAGCTTCTGGTAATGCAGACTCTTTTTCCAGAGGCCCTCGTCCCCGGCCTTGCTCGCCAGCATCGCATACACGCTTGCGACCACCGCAAACACCGATGCCCTTTTTAGTACTTCCGTATCCAGAATATCTGCAGCTTCGTAGCTGCTTTCAGGATTGCCCGGCCGCAGGCCGAAGTATTCGGTTAGGTGAAAAGCGACCTCGTTTGCCTGAGGCGCAAACGTGCTTATCCTGTAAATTATGTCGCTTACCGAACCAGCCGCCGGCGGCGCTATCGCCGCATCGTCCGGCTTCGCCCGCACAACCGAAATCGTAAGCTGCGTCGCCGAATCCACCGACACTATCTCGTATGTCCCGTCCAGTGCGCCGTCGCCCGACCGTAAGTTTATCACCCCGCCCGCCGAAACCTGTGAGCTTATAAAATCCGCGCCGCTCGCGGTAAACGTGGTGCCGGAAAGTTCCCCGCCCGTCCCCGCCGCCAGCGCCTGCCACGACAAATGCAGTTCGCCGAACAGCGCCGGCTCATATTTCAAAATGTCCACGTCATTCGAGAAACTAACCATTTTTGGTCCTCTCTTAAAAGCGTATAGCGTATAGCGTTTAGTCTGTCCGCTATGCGCTATACGCTGAACGCTATTCTCAGCTGACGCTCAAATCCCGGATAATCCCGTGTGCCGCTTCGTTCCGCAGCTCCAGCGTATATTCGCCAATCAGTTCGCCGGATTCGTAGTCACCGCTGCTCGCCAGCGGCTTAAAATAGAAGCTTCGCCCCGCAAGAGGCAGCACGCTCGTGCGCGAAGAATCCAGAAACAGCGCCGCATCCTGCGGCATCCACCGGCTCGTAATAATCCTGCAGACGCCGAAATCGCTCTCATAGATGCTGACCATATTAGTAAAGGTCGTGTCGTTCGCGCCGTACGTCCTGCTGTCGGCGCAGAATGCGTTTATCTTTCGCTTCTGGAATCCTCCGACCACAATCAGGTCCGCGTTGCCGCTGCTGCTCTCCCAGATTTTCCGCAGCACATAGTTAATCTTGGCCTCATCGAGGTCGGTCCCCGTTGGGAATCCGCTGTCGCCGGTGTGGAAAATGTTGCTCGACAGATGCCGAATAATCCCCTTCATCGTCCTTCGCACCGAACTGCTGCCCTCCGGGTTGCTGCTTGGCTGCCCGCCGTTGATGACCGTGTTCTCCATGTCGCGCAGTAGCTCTCGCAGCCGTTCCTGTTTTTCGTAATCCATCTCGTCCGCAAGACCCAACTGGCTGGCGGCAATGTCCGTGCCGCTCACCTCCACCACCGCGGTGAATATCTGCGTGTAGTTGCCGCGTCGCACGCGCGTGGTGAACCTCGCGCCGGGTTTGTCCGCGCCTTCAAGGGCCGCGTTGCCTAATATGTTGGTTACCTTGTTGTCGGCAAGCGCCTCCGCCGTGGTGCCCGCGTAGCCGCGAACCACTGTCAGCGTGTTACTGTTGACGTTCGTCACTAACATCAGCTCTTCCGACCCCTCGACCTGAATCTGGTCGCCGATGCGGAACCTGCTGCCGTGGTCAACTACAAAATCCGTGTCCTGCGTCGGATTGGTGTAGGTGCTGTCGTTGATTGCGTCCTTATTGGGCAGAAGCTCGTCCTCAAGCCACTCATGATGCGTGCTCGTCGCCTCCCTCATCGGGTCGCCCAGCGCATCCAATAACGGCGTCTCGTAAGGCGAGACTATCCCTATCAAATCCGACACGTCCTCCGCCAGTTCCGGCAAAGTCGTGCCCGCCGAATATGTTGCTTTTCCTGTAAATGCCATCTTTTTCTCTCCTTCTACAACCAGTTTTTAGCTTTAAGTTTTCGTTTCCTGTCCGCTAAAGAAAGTTTCTCCTCAGTCTCAGATACCTCTGCAAGTCCATTCTGTTGCCGCTCGTTGCCGCCCTTTTGGCTGCTGTATCGAGGACCGTGTGGCCGCTGGTCACCTTGTCTTTTGCCCCTGCGGTCTTTTGCGCCGCTGCACCATCGCCTCCGCGGGCCGATGAACCGGCAAACAGGTACTGCTTTTCTTTCCGAAGTTGCTCAATCACGCCGTCCACGTCGGCCTGCGGCTCATCTTCCATTCTCGCCCTGGCAATCAGCACGGCCGCCTCCAAATCCGCCGCGCCGGCCGCAGCTAACTTCCGCAGCAGCTTTTGTTCATTTTGAACGTTCTGCAGCTGCTCGGCAGTATTCGCCGCCTGCGCCTTCGCCTCGGCTAACTCGGCAGCTAACTCATCCACCTTCTTCTCGGCGCTCTGCGCCCTCTTGCGGTAGCGTATCGACTCCGCCACCGGAACAAACTTCTCGCCGCCGGGCGAGTCACCCATTGCGACTTCTGTCTCTGACCCGCCCACGGCGGGCGTCTCAACCTGGCCCATAAAAACCTCCCATTCGTTCGCACTTCGAACTATGAACTATCCGCCGGAATTGGCGGACGAACTTTCGTATCCCAGCTCCCGCAGTATCTGCTCACTCGGCACTCCGAGTTCTTTCTTTATCTGTGCCTCTTTGAGCTTCTCCATCGAGTCCTCCGGCAGGGGACTGCCGAAAATCACATCCATGTCCCTGTCTGCCTTGCTCGTTTTATAAACGCCGGCGGTATCGAGCATCGCCAGAACCATTTCGCATATCCTCCTGAGGCCCTCGCTGTAGGTAAATTTCTTCCGCTCGGTCTTCGACAGCATCCCCATAAGCGTCAGCCGAAGCGCAACCGCGCTTGTCAGGTTCCCGACCTTGCCCCTCAGAATCCCCGCAACTACCGGTGTCACGCCGCTGGTTTTGTCCATCGCCTCTCTGATTTCCGTGATGTGCAGCCCCTCGCTCGGCGCAGCCGCATCCCCCCCGAACTCCTCAATCGCCGCCTCGGGATTGTCCGTGTACCACATCCTGCCCGGCGAGACGGGTTTGTCCTCAAAGCCCTCGATGCCTTTGCCGAGGTACATCTTGAACGATTGAAACGTGATTCTGCTCGCCCTGTCGCTCAGCCGCGTGTTAAGCTCGTCCTGCAGAGGCATCAGCGGCTCAACGTCGCTTATGCCCTCGTAGTAATATGGCTGGGCGATATTCTGAATATGCACCACCGGCAGAAATCCCCACGGCAGCTCGCCTTCCGCTACCAGCTCCTTGTCCTCATATCTCTGCCACGCCGTTGCGGATGTAATCTCCGTCACCGCAGCCACCTCTCTGGTGTCACTGCGTTTGCCGCCGGAAAGCAGCCGTCCAAGAAACGAGCTTTTCTTGGTCAGTGCGTTTTTCTTCTGGTAAAAATGCTGCACGTAAAAGCTGATTTTTCTGTAATCATTTTCATCCAGGACAGGCAGCACCCTCGGCGCTTCAATCGGTTCCAGGCCGATTGTCTGTGCCAGTTGCAGCACATCCTCAAGCGGTCCGCCGCCGCGGCCGCCCGATGCTGCAATGGCAGATTGGGAAGAGTGGGAAATGCGTTCAAGGAGATTGTCGCCAGGCCTGACATAACAATCGACAAAACCGTAAACGCCTCCGAGCACCGCCATATCCTGGAAGAACACTATGCCGCCGTTGGCCGAAAACACTGCCTTTATAATCCTCTCGATTTCTGCACGTTTTTGGCCATCCGGCGATTTCGACACAAAGCTGATGGGCTTGCCGAACAGAAAGTCCACCGCTGCGTTTATCCGCCACGCGATATCGTTCTCAATGACAACCTCTTTTCGCTGGATGTCCCTGACCGGCCTTGCGCCGAACAGGCCCGCCGCAGCCGAATGCACAAGTCCCGTTATCCGCGGAGGCAGTCCGAATTCCTGCGCCTGGACGTAGCACCTGCCCGACTCGTTGACTTTTCCATAGAGGCCTCCTGCCTCGCTTATCTCGACAAACGGGTTGGCGTAATATTCCCAGAGTCTGCCGAAGTGCCGCGTGATATCCATCGACTGCTCATCGACCAGCCACTCCAGGTACGCCGCATCGAGTCCGCCGTCGGCGTTATTGAATATATCAAGCTCAAACCCCATTCTTCGCTCTCCATTTTTCAATTCTGCTCTGCCAGTTGCGAGCATCAAGGTTTATCCGCCGAAGGCGGAATCGAGCATCGAGCGCTCTCTGTAATTGGGATGAACCTGCGCGTTTGTGTCGAAAATCCCGCCCTTGCCGCCGGAGTCGTTTTCGGTAAGTCGTTGCGGGAAAAGGCGTAAAAAATTTTTTACAAATTTCCAGAATTTCCCCACACCCCTTGCGCGTTTTTGCGCGCCAGGACCACAGAAGCGGAGAAGGGGATAGAATTTTCGATTTACAATTTATGATTCACGAGCATCGAGTATCCAGCATCGAGAATCGAGATTTGACAAACCACCTGCCGCATCGCATAATTACCTTGTGCCTGATGAGGCTGCCGTCTGTAAATCGGCAAAACTAACTTATAGTCAAGGAGGTACAAAATGACCGCAACAGTTTCTCTGCCGGCAAAAAAATCATCCATAACCCTTGTGTTCTTATGCACTTATACTCTTGTGCTCTTGTGCGCCGCAGCCCTGCCCTGCCTCGCAGGACAGTTGCCCGCGCCTGTCATTCCCAGCGGCTTCGGCGTCAATATCCATTTCACGGGCGAACCGAAGGACCTCGACTTGATTCGCGATGGAGGATTCAAATTTATCCGTATGGATTTCTCCTGGTCCGGCATCGAGAGGGAAAAAGGCGTTTATAACTTCCAGAGCACCGGCTACGATGCCCTGACCGAGGCCTGCATCAAACGCGGCATCAGTATGCTCTATATTCTGGACTACAGCAATCGACTTTACGAATCCGAACAGTCCGTCCGCACCCCCGAAGGCCGGCTGGCCTTTGCCGCCTTCGCACTGGTTGCTGCGAAAAGATACGCTGGCAAAAATATCCTCTGGGAAATCTGGAATGAGCCAAACATAAAACAGTTCTGGCAGCCGCAGCCCGGCGTAGATGACTACTGCAAGCTCGTCGAGACGGCCTCGCCGAAAATCAAGCAGGGCGACCCCAGCGCCCTGGTCGTCGCACCCGCCACATCGACTATTCCTTTTGACTGGCTCGAGGCCTGTTTCAAGAAGGGATTACTCAACTGGATTGACGCCCTGACGGTCCACCCCTACCGCTCGCAAAATCCTGAAACGGTCATCAATGACTATATAAAACTCCGTGAACTAATCGCCCGCTACGCCCCGAAAGGAAAAACAATCCCCATCATCTCCGGCGAATGGGGCTACTCAAATGTCAACTGGGATAATTCCCGCCTGTCCGAAGAAAAACAGGGACAATACCTGGCCAGAATGTTCCTGATAAACCTTCGCCAGAATGTCCCCATCAGCATCTGGTATGACTGGAAGAACGATGGCCCCGACCCCAACGAAAGAGAGCATAACTTCGGCACGATGACGCGCGACCTCAAGCCCAAATCCGCCTATCTGGCGGCAAAGACCCTCTCAACAACACTCGCCGGTTTCTCATTCGTAAGATGCCTTTATTTAGACCTTGATAAAGACCGCGGCTTGCTGCTGAAAAAAGATAACATCGAGGCCCTCGCACTCTGGACAACCGACAAGGAACACGAGCTGACGCTGCCGCTGAAAGCAGGCGAGGGGACGCTTATTGATATGTTTGGCAGCAAAACCGAACTTTCCTGGACCGAACCGCTGAAAATAAAGGTGTCACAGAGTCCAAAATATCTGCTTTTTAAGGCCAAATGAAATACACGGCAGGACGGTGAGACGGTCACTGTTGGGGGATAGCGTATAGCGGACAGCGTTTAGCGTTCAGTCCGACCCATCGGCATTGAAACGATTTACAGATAAGTGTCGTTGGCGTCTATCGCATCGTCATCGCCATCGTCCATCCCGCTCCAAATTTCTGGTGTTGCTATATCTGAACCGTCATAGACAGGTTTGTTCCAGTAGGGATTTCTCCAGCCGTAATAGTCGTGATAGTATGGCAGATTAGAATTGGCTTCATCCACAATGGCTGCGTAGATATAGGCCTCCATAACCGAGATAGCCCCATCTTCGTCTGTATCGGCCACAAGATACGCCGGTTCCATAATATTCCATGGATACCAGCTCGGCGGCCCTGCCGGCAGACCCCCACCTGAGTCGCCAATGAAATTTATCCACAGTAGAGTCCACCAGTCATTGGTCAGATAAAACGCCTCGAAGAAACCGCTGCTGAACTCCGCCCCCGTATCCCACGGATTCGGGTCTGAGCCTTTCATAGGCGCCTGCGGCTCATTCTGGTCTATTCCGTTTGGATAGTATCCGTCTGCCGCCGCCCACCACGATTTATTTGACGTGCTTGTGGCAGTAATAATAATCCTATTTTGGTGGGTGTTGTCGCCGTCTTTTTTGAGTTTGCTTTTGATGTTCGCGCCCCAGCAGGAGTCATAGACAATTACCATTTGCCCGCAGCTTATCCCATCAACCCAGTCATCAAGCTCTGTGTGCGTTACAGAACCGTTCCCCGCGGTAAAATTGGAGCTGCTGCCGTGCGCTATGATGTAAATAAATACGCTGTCGTCGTAGTCTGCCAGCGCAGCGACATCATTGATTGCCTGGTGAACATTTGTGTTGGACACGTAGTAATAGTGAGGTCCCTCATAGTCGTATGCGTTGTAAGCGACAAAGTAAATATGGTCGTTATCGTAATTTAATACATCGGCCCCGATAACAGACCTGTTGTTGACCACATTGTATGCGCCCTTCAGGGCGTCAACCATCCAGGAATCGGTGGAGCCGCAAATCAGTATCGCATATTTCTGGACCGAGAGAAGGACCGGCCAGCCGCTCGCAAACGCGCCCAGGTCATTGGCATCTATTGAATAGTCGCGGGGCGTGCTGATATCACACGCGGGATTCCACCCCGGCTGTCCCGGCCTGGTCAGCCAGGCGGATGCAAATATCGAAAAATCAATCAAGTCAACATCCGTGTCCCCGTCGAAATCCGCAACCGGACAGCCGAACTCATTTATAACCGTTCCGGCCGGCGTCTTGGTGCACTTGTCGCACCTGTCGCCGACGCCGTCCCCGTCCACGTCATTCTGGTCCGGGTTGGGCACGGTGGGACAATTGTCGTTTGCATCTGCGATGCCGTCTGCGTCACTGTCTTTTTTCTGCGTAATCACTATGTTGTCCCAATATGCCTCGCCCCTGTCGGTGAACCCGTCGGCCCTGTCGCCTATCCTGAATGTATTTTCGTAGCCGGTGTGCACAGAGAAAGGACACGTTTGCTTGAACTGGCCGTCTATATACACATCGTAACTTGAGACAGCCGGATGAACCTTTAGCTCTATCCTATACCACTGATTTGTCGCCAGCGTCATTATCAGTTGAGCCGGCTGTCCATCTTTATACCACCGCAGCCCCGTCGGGTCATCTATCATAAGATATATCTGGTGGTTATTGAACACCTCGAACCAGTGGTTATTGGTATGCGGCAGCAGGAAATCAAACGCGATTTCATAATCTGTGTTCAGGTCCAGCTCGTACCAGGGCGACACGCCCATCGCCCTGTAATCTTCTATGGATTTCATATGCAGACTGTAGGGCGGGCTGACGCATTTTTCAGTTGAAACCGCGAACACGGCGTTGCCGCTTGTGGTAACTGTCCAGTCGCTTATGTTCCCATCGTCGAAGTTGTCCGTGAAACCTGCACAGGTGGCCGCTGGAAAAGCCAGCGCAGCAGCCGCGACAGCCAATAGCAATATTAGTTTCGCCATTTTATCCTCCTTCCTGCACTTACAGGTTATCTCATTATCTCAAAGCACAAAAGGCCATCCTGTGCCCGCCGGACGGTGCCATCCTGAGCAAAAAATCTTGCGAGATATATCCCGTGTAAATTAATGTTACATTTTCACCCGGCTCTTTGTCAAGAAAATTCTGCCCCCCTTCTTGTTTTCGCAAGAAAGCAGGGGGGCACAAAGATAGCGTTTAGCGGATAGCGTATAGTCCGCCAGGACGTATTGGCGGATGAAATCTGAAATCTGCGGACGAACTACAAGTCACGGGTTACGATTCACGAACCGCCGCCCGGCAGCAGGTCGATGTCCTCTTTTTGCAGAAGCTGAATAATCTCATCCTTCGTGGGAAGAGATTCGATTGAGCCGAATTTTGTGCACGCAAGAGCCCCCGCTGCAGATGCAAATTTTACTGCCTCTCTGATATCGTTTTTGACGGCGTAGTATGCCGCAAGTGCCCCGGCGAACGCATCGCCCACGGCGGTTTGGTCCACAAGCTCCACCTCAAACGCAGGTATATGGTCTGCGCCGTTTCTATCGACAACCATACAGCCTCGTTTGCCCATCGTTATCACCGCCGCCCCCACCCCGCGGGCCACGAGCTCCGACCCGACCATTTTAGCCGTGTGAATGCTCGCCGAATCCTGCTCGGCAATCTCGGCCGCCTCATAAAGATTCGGTATCAAGACGTCGGCCATAAAATATTCCGCAGGCAGCTCGTCTCCTCGCCCCCCCTCAAGGCGGGATGGTCCGCCCGAACTCTGTTTTACCGGCCTGGCGGGATTGAGAATAACTTTGACCCCGTGCACCCGCGCACAGCGAATGGCTGCCACAATCGCGTCCTGCGGCAGCGCCCCGTGAATCAGGCACACATCCGCCTCGAAGATGGCCTGCTCGGCGGCCTGAATGTCCTGCGGCCCCATCGCGCTATTGGCGCCGGTGTATGTGCATATCGCATTCTCGCCCATCGAGTTGACTAATGTCACCACCACACCCGTATTCTTGGCCGGCACGGTAAATAATAAGTCAGTGTCAACGTCGAAATCGGTCAGACTCTTTTTGGCCATTTGTGCGAATGCGTCCCCCCCGACCTTGCTGACTAAGGCCGCCTGGCAGCCGCAGAGCGCCGCCTGTACCGCCTCGTTAGGCCCGGGACCGGTGGCGGCGCATGAAAGCGCAGTGCCGGTGACATTCTGCCCCGCAGAGGGAATCTGTCGGCACCTTATCGCCATATCAACGTAGGTGCCGCCAATTACAACAACCTTCGGAATCCGTTCCGGTGTCATAGCCGCAAGACTCCTTTCGCCTGCCTATTATACCGGCAGACAAGCGAAACAAAAATCTTTTACGGTGAATTGAGAATAAGACCCGGGACTCAAGACACAGGCAAAATCAAAAATTAAAAATCAAAGTGCAAAACTACATAGTAAAATCCCAAAATAGAGAGGAAAGAGATTTTGCATTTCGTTTTTTGATATTCCTGAACGCTATATGTTGCACGCTGTCCGCTGTTTCCGTCTCCCGCCCCCTGCCTGCACGAAATACGATATACGAAATACAAGCCACGATTCATGTGGTCAAACCGGCGATAATCGCCTGCCGAAGGCCGATTTTGACGGTCTATCTCTGTCTGCACGTATCTTTAAGTGCTTTGCAGAAAACAGGTTACGGCAATATAAGAAAATCTTGCTCAAAACGAACGTCCTATAACAGTTTTCTCTTGACATATCCTGTCCCCGTGCGGTAGAGTAATTTCGAATATTGCGGCAATACGGCTCCTGCGTTTTGGATAGCTTTTGAGGATTGTAGCTGTTATTGCTGAGTAAAGGATGGTTTGGAACGTGGGCTGTCTGCCGAACTAAGCATCGGCTGCGCAGTCAACCGCTCTTAATGAGCTTCCTCATGGAGGAGGAAAACCACGTCCCGGAATGTCACGTCTAAAAATATAGAGTTTTTGTGGCAGGCACAGGTAAGGTGAAGATCGAATAAGTGCTTGTCGTTTTGTGTTTGCTGATGATGGGCAGATGTTGCGCACGCCCATCGAAGGCAACAAAGTGTTATGGTGTTGTTTGGCTCGCACCATAGTATTAAAGGAGTGAGTATCGTTGGAGGAGTATGAAATGAATAAGTTTTTAGTTCCTGTTTTGGCAATTGTGCTTTTGGCAGGGTCGCTTGCCTTTGCCGCCCAGACTTTTCAGGAGTGGCGTTTCAACAACGACACCGTCACTCCTGCCCCTGACACCGTCAACAACCCCTACGGGACCCCGGCGTTGAGGGTGGCGCCCGGTCCAGGCGGCTGGATTAGCGGGCAGGACGGACGGACCGGAATCTGGTCACTGTCGGGTGAAATCGACATCATCATCCCGAACAGGCCGGTAATCGAAGGCTGGAAGGTGATAGACCTCTATGTAGTCTGGAAGGCTGGGAATCTTGACCCGTTCCTGCCGGATGTGCCGCTTGTGGGTGTCCAGACTAACCCGGAGTACGAGAAGCTGGAGATGAGTCAGGAGCGGACCGTCCTGCAGGGGCCTGGTGACTGGCGCCAGACCTGGTACGCGATTACGGTCTGGCCCAATCCAGACACCGAGTGGCTCGCCATAAAGGGCGACATCCTCGTTGATGAAGTGAGGGTAACAACCGAGTGCGTCCCTGAGCCGGCGACGGTCGGCTTGCTCGGTCTTGGCGGGCTGGCTCTGCTTCGAACTCGCAGGAAGCGATAATACCTGCCCAGAAGTATTGGTTGACCAATAAGTTTGAGCGAATACGGGGCCTGCGCCTCACGGTGCGGGCCCCGTTGTTTTTGTGTCGGTAACTGCCTGCGAAATACGAAATACGATATACGAGTTACTTCAGGTGCTTGTCGAAGAACTCCTCGACCATTTTTTCGATAGCGGGGTCTTTGAATCCGCCGTGGCCGCCGCCCTTGACGATATGGATTTTGGCCTCCACGCCCGCCTTCTGCAGCGCCTCATATAAAAGCTCGCTCTGGTTGTGCGGCACAAGCGGGTCCGCGTCACCGTGAACAAGCAGAAATGGCGGGTCGTTCTTGGTGACATACGTAATCGGATTTGCCCGCCTGCACGCCTCCTTATTTTCCAGAATCGCCCCGCCAATCAGTTTCGACTCCGGCGAATCAACGGCGGTATGATTCATACTGCTGGGAAAATCCGCGATTTTCAGAAAGTCCGTCGGGCCGAAATAATCGCACACCGCCTGCACCCTGCTGGAAAACTTTAAGTTCTCGCCCCTATCAAACTCGTTCACGTCGCCGGTTGTTCCCAATAGCGCCACAAGATGTCCGCCTGCCGATGCCCCCCGCGCGCCGAACCGCTTTTTGTCTAATCCGTATTTATCCGCGTTCGCCCGAAGAAACCGCACCGCTGCCTTGCAGTCCTCAATCTGCGCAGGGAAAATTGCGTGCTGACTTAGCCGATAGTTGATGCTCGCCACTGCGTAGCCGTCTCGCACAAATCGGACCGCGGGACAGCCCTTCTTGTCCCCCCCAGCCACGCCCCTCCGTGCACCCAGATAATCAAAGGCAACTTTTTTGCCTTTTCGCTGGCCTCGACCTTCTCCGGCAGATACAAATCCAGCTTATTTCGCTCATGCCCGCCCGGGATATATTCCAAATCCCGCAGCACCTTAACCCCTGGCAGATTTGGCTCTGCCTGCCCCCGAATGTTTTTGTCGGGGGCCTGCTGCTCAACTGCAGAAACGTATCCAACTGCCAGAAAAATACTTACAACTGCGACAATAACAGCCAAATGCAACCATCGCGACCTCTCACAATGTCTCCCAAGCATGTCTTTTTCTCCTAAATTACCAAACTTACCCAAATTTAAGAACCAAACCCGCCCCGTCAGGGCCGGCTTTGCACCCCAACCGTAACCATTTATGGCGGCTCGATAGAGTTAGACGGCAGGAAACGCTTATTATTTCACTGAAATGATGAGTTTACCGCCTTTTTGGCAGATTGCCACACAAAAACCCACAGAAAACCAAAATATTCAATATTTGCTTAACACATAAAAAAATCTGTAAAAAATCATACAAAATGCTTGACATTGTTCATCAAAAGATTAAAATGCAGCTATGTTAATTGAAAATAAAACAAATATCGCCACCGAACATAGCGTTCAGCGTTCAACGGATAGCGTTGGGTATTTAGCCCGGCGTTTTACACCAGGTTCTACGAACAATGAATACCATAACTGAAAAATTACAAGTCCCCCGGCAGCAGGGCGAACTCGAATTGCTTCGCAGCAGACTCGAACTGCTTGCAGGAAAAGACAGGGCCCTTATGGCGATGTATCTGGAAAACGGCAGGAGCTTTCGGCAGCTCGCGCAGTTGGCCGGTGTCAGCGAAGTCAATATCGCACGGCGAATACGGATTCTGTCCGCTCGACTGGTTGACGGGCCGTACATCAGGTGCCTGGAGAACCGCGATAAACTCGCCGCAGCCGAATTGGCCGTCGCAAAAGAATATTTTCTCAAGGGACTCTCGATAAGACA
>Ga0315293_10001923_pt1 | contig 20096 bp, 17 predicted proteins | sample YL17G13_20_MG_FD_203071 | JGI IMG/M metagenome (GOLD analysis project Ga0315293, IMG submission 203071) | Sediment microbial communities from Yellowstone Lake, YNP, Wyoming, USA - YL17G13_20 | ecosystem: Environmental > Aquatic > Freshwater > Lake > Sediment | place: USA: Wyoming | collected... | reverse complement strand
CATCTTGATCGCATCGAACGGGCAGAACTCGGCGCACAGCCCGCAGTTCATGCAGATGTCGACGTCGATGTAGAACTCAGCCGGTTCGGGGACCGGGCGGCCGGTGGCCGGGTCGCTGGTGCGCACGATCCAGATGCACTGCGGCGGACAAACCTTGGCGCAGATGCCGCAAGACGTGCAGCGGTCCTTGCGCTCGCCGTTGGGCCCTGCCTCGTAGAGCAGGATTGGAGTGAAGCGGAACTCCTCGGGAACCGGGAGCTTCACTTCCGGATACTGAACGGTGAAGGCGCCGCGCGCCCGCGGCCCCTGACGGACGGCCAAGCTCTCGGGGCTGTCGTAGCGCTTCCCGATCCAGCGCAGGTCTTCCAGGTAGGTCACGATGAAGTGCTTGAGCGTGACGCCCAGGCCTTTGATCATCCCCATCCCGAACATGGTCGTCTCCGATCTCCAGACGCGGCCGGCGCTACCGGTCGACTTCGCCGAGCACGATGTCGATCGATCCCAGGCTGACCACCACGTCGGCGAGCTTGTAGCCGCGGCTCATCTCGGCCAGCGTGGTCAGATTGATGTAGGAAGGGGCGCGCACATGATAGCGCCACGGGTTGGGCTTGCCATTCGAGATCACGTAGAAGCCAAGCTCACCCTTGGGGTTCTCCACCCGGCCGTACGACTCGCCCGCCGGAACGCGCGCCTGGTACTGCGGCTTGCCGGTTTGGATCTCGCCTCCCGGCATCTGCCGCAGGACCTGGTCCAGAATGCGCAGGCTCTGGCGGATCTCGTCGAAGCGGATCAGGTAGCGGTCGTAGACGTCGCCATGCGGTCGCACGGCAACGTCGAACTCCAGGCGGTCGTAGATCGAGTAAGGCTCGGCGCGACGCACGTCGTACGGCACGCCGGAGGCGCGCAGCACCGGGCCGGCGGCCGAGAGAGCAATCGCCCGCTCGCGGGAAACGACCCCCACGCCGATGCAGCGCGCCCGGACGATCTCGTTCTCGGTCAGGTACCGATCGAGCTCGTCCACCTTGCGCGGCAGCCGCTCGTAAACCAGCTCCTTGATCTTGGGCAGCACGCCTTCCGGGAGGTCGCGCGCCAGGCCGCCGAAGCGGAGGTAGTTGCACATCATGCGCGAGCCGGAGGCCGCCTCGAAGATGTCGAGGATCAGCTCTCGCTCTTCAAAGGCGTACATCACCGGGGTGAAGAAGGCGCCCAGGTCGTTGAGCAGGAAGCCAATGGCCGACAGATGGTTCTGAATTCGGGTGAGCTCGGCCATCATCACCCGGATGTACTCCGCCCGTTCCGGCGGCCGGATGCCCATCAGCTTCTCAACCGCCAGGGCGTAGCCGAAATTGTTGCCCATCGACGAGAAGTAGTCGAGCCGGTCGGTGAACGGCATGTTCATCAGGAAGGTGTTGCGCTCGCCGATCTTCTCGTGGTTTCGGTGCAGGTAGCCCATCACCGGCTTGAGGTCGACCACCGTCTCACCATCGAGCTTGACGACGACGCGGAATACGCCGTGGGTCGACGGGTGCTGCGGGCCCAGGTTGACAATGATCTCGTCGGTACCCAGGGCCGGCCCGCTGCCGCTGCCCGTGGTGCTTACCTTGCCCAGCCCGGCGTACAGCGCCGCATCACCCTCCGGAACCCAGCCTTCAGGCGTGAAGTCCGGCGGGTAGGCAACATTGTGGCGGAAGGGGACCTTGTCCTCAATCCGGATCGCCTTCCCGTCCGGCCAGCGGTTCTTGTAGGGCTTGGCCTCCTCTTCGAAGTAGGCCTCGGTCCAGTCCTTGCGCAGTGGGTGGCCGGCGAAGCCTTCCCACAGGAGGACGCGGCGCAGGTCGGGATGCCCGTCGAAGCGGATGCCCAGCAGGTCCCAGATCTCGCGCTCCTGCAGATCGGCGCCGGGGAAAAGCGGCACCAGCGACGGCACCACCGGCGTCTCGCGCGGCACCTGCGTCTTCAGCACCAGGCCCGGCCCGCCGGCGGTCGGGTACAGGTGGTAGACGACCTCCATCTTGCCCTCGGGCAGGTAGTCGACGCCGGTGACCGACGACAGATAGTCATAGCCCAGGTGCAGGCGCAGCGCGCGCGCCGTCTCAAGCAACCGTTCCGCGGGGACGAGGTATCCGGAGTAGCCCGGGCGGTCGTCGCGCTTCAAGACGTCGGCGAATCGAGTTTCCACGTTGTCCAGGACCTTGGCCGTCATGCTGCCCTCGTCTCTTCTCGTGCCTTGGGATCCCCCGGGGATCAGCCGTGGGTCGGAGCGGGTTGCGCGGCCTTGTCGCGCAGCGCCGGCAAATCCCGCGGGTTGATCAGGTCCGGGCCAAGCAGCGGGATGGGGATCGCCTCGATCGGCGCCTTCTGATACCAGCGCACCGAGGTGACCGACTGCGTGTCGATCTTGTCGCGCAGCTTGCTGAAGCCGTGGAGCAGCGCTTGCGGAGTCGGCGGGCAGCCGGGGACGTAGACATCCACCGGGACGAACTGATCAACGCCGGAAACGACGCTGTAGCCCTCCTTGAATGGCCCGCCGCCCGAGGCGCATGCGCCCATGGCCAGCACGTACTTGGGCTCGCCCATCTGGTTGTATAGGCGAACGATCTGCGGGATCAGCTTCTTGGTGACCGTCCCCGAGATGATCATCAAGTCCGCCTGCCGTGGGCTGGGTCGCATGACCTCCATGCCAAAACGCGACAGGTCGTAGCGGCTGGTGGCCGTGCAGATCATCTCGATAGCACAACACGCCAGGCCCCAAAACATCGGCCAGACCGAGGAGCGCCGGCCCCAGTTGTAGATCTTGTCGAGGGTCGTGATCGCCACGTTGCGGCGCAACTCCTCCGGCACGTCAATCTCGGGGTGGTTCAACTCGTCCGTCATGCGATCCATCCCTCCCGGCCGCCGGCGGGGGCTCGGCGGCGCGCACACGTGTGGGGTCTCTGTTCTTGGCCGAGCGTTGGGATGCCGGGTGACCGCGAAAGGGTCACAACCGCTGCAGGAGAATCCCGCAGCAACCTTGTCATTATAGGTCGGAGGGCGGGGGTGTCAAGGCAGATACGAGTTTCCAATAGGGTGTTTGACAAAATAGAGTCCGGCTCTAGAATGGGATGGGGTTTTGAAATGCCAGGTTTGGACAATCAGCAGCGGATCCTGCTCTTCCTCCGACGCCAGGGCGAAGGGTCGGTGGGGGAGCTTGCGCGAGGACTGGGTCTTACTCAGGTCACGATCCGCCATCACCTCAAGTACCTGATGGACACCGGGCTGGTCTCTCCACCGGAGAAGCGAACCCACGGCGGCCCTGGCCGCCCGGAGCAGGCCTACTCCCTGACCGATCAGGCGGAGCCCATGCTGCCCGACAACTACCCCGAGCTGGCACAATGGCTGCTAGACGTCCTGGAGGCCCGCCAGGGGCCTGAGTGGGTTCGGAAGGTGATGATGGCCTCCGGGGCCCAGGCGGCTAGCACCTTCGGGTTGCGCTCAGAGCGGGGAAGCGAAGCATTCGTCCCCGAGTTGCTCGCCGCGCTTGACCAGCGGGGCTATCTTGCCGCGGCGGGCACCTGGTCCGGCCGCCGCTGCATCACCTTCGCCCACTGCCCCTACCTGACCGCCGCCCGGACCTGGCCTGGCGTGTGCGCCTTCGACCAGGCGCTGGTGGAGGGTCTGTTCGCTGAGCCGGTGGTCGTCTTCCGGCGCATCGCCGAGCACGATCAGCAGTGCATGTTCTTGCTGGGGGCATAGCCCTTCAGGTACTGGTTGAGACGTGAGGCTTGGGACTACGCGGACGCGCCTCCAGACGAAGAGCCTACCGGGCACTCACGCCCAGCCAGAGCCGCGAAGTTGAGGAAGTCGAACCGAGCACGTGTCTGTATCCCACCGCCTACCGGGCGTGCCAGGTGACGCTGAAGGATGGCGCCTTGCTCAAGGCGGTTTAGATCGTCCGTGCCCATAAGACGTCCGGCTAAGGCCGGCGCACGTCATCCGAGCCCGCCGAACACACTGGCACGCGTTGCCCAGACCGCCAGGTAATACCCTGAGTCGTGCGCGTGCGCCCTTTGTGACACGCGCGCGGCGGCCCTATTTGCCCGCTCCCGCCGGAGCAGGCCCGCATGGCTGGCCTGGCGCCCGGGCGGATGCCGGCGGATCGCCCGTTGGCCCTCGCTTCGCTCCGCCGGCATGGAGCTACGACGCGTGCAGACCCGCCGTCCGGCGGAGATCCTCCACCCCGAATTGCTCGAGGGCGACGACGGTCGCAACCCGACGGAACAACGGGGGCAGCAGGCTTAGCGCCTGGTCCTTGCTCTCCAGGTCGGCGACGATCCACGCCTTGTGCACGTGGTCGCTGCACCCCCAATCGGCGTTGGTCACGAAGTGCGACCCTGTTTCCATGAAGACCCGGATGGCCTGCTCGCAAGCGTCCTTGGTGGCCTCGTGCGGGACCTCGATCAAATACCTCGTCACCTTGCTCCTCCTTCGTCCATACCGCTCCTTGCCTGCGGCGTCCCTCGGACGCGGGCATGCGCAACGCGAGCGCGCTTTTCGTCCTATCAGGGCCTATGATATCGCAATTGTACCCCTGCCGTCGGCGTCCATGAGCGGTCGAACTCCGGAGCCCGAGGTGGTGGATGCGGGCAGGCCGCTTCCCCACCCTGCGCCACTGGGTTGAGAACCGAAGGATCCTCCCGGTCCCCGCCTCGAGCCTCGACGGAGGTGCTAGCCGACACCCCGCCCTCTGCCCGCCCTCCCGCCTTGGGGTCTCCCCGGGGTTGCGCCGGATGGGCGACGGGTGTAGTTTCGATAGCACGGTGGCCGCGCAGCGCCTGGCCTGCCTGTCGGGGGGGACCCCAGCTACCCGGGGCTGCAGACATGGCCCGCTGGTCGGTCCGTGGATCCTCCTCAGGGCCAATAGACGATGGGCGGCGCGGTCTTCCGCCGTGCGCCCTTTCCCGCATCCCGCCGGGCCGGGATCCACCTGCCCTGCGCACGTCGCGCCCTGAGGCGTCCTTCCGCGACCGTGTCTCAAGGAGGTTACGTCCATGAAGCTGCGAACGATCATCCCCAGCCTTCTTCCCGCCATCCTGCTCCTCCTCGCAGCCGGCTGCAATCTGATCCCTTCGCACTTCTCCATCGACACCACCTCCGAGCTGGGCCCCGACACGCTGGCGCGCGTCGACGACCTCAATGGCGTCCTGGAGCGAGGCGTGGAGATCGGGCCGGAGACACGCGCCACGATCGAGGAGCTCAACCAGACCGTCCGCGACGGCGTCAAACTCGGGTTCACGGAGGACAGCCTGGCGCGCGTCGATCGGCTGCTGAGCATGATCGAAGAGGGGGTCGGGCTCAAAGTCGGGCTGGACGCCGAGACCAACGCCACGGTCAACAGCCTGATCGACACGATCGATGATGCCCCGGACGCATGGCAGGACACGGCGACGGATATCATCGAGACACTGGAGGGGTCGTCCTCCCGGGTGGCAGCCCAGATGGCGGATGAGGTGCGCGGCCTGATGGATGAAGCCCGATTGAACACGCAGTACGTCACCGCCGCCGTGGGCACTGAGTTCCGCTGCAACGTGGACTTCCTCGGGGCCCGCGCCGGCGATACGGTCAACCAGTTTATCGGCCGCACGCTGATCGGGCGCCTGCGCGCGATCATATCCGGCGAGCCTGAGGAGGCGGCGGAAGCGCCGGTCCCGTGGGTGTGCCAGATCATCCCGGATCAGATCGACCTGGTGGAAGCTGGCGATCGGTTTGTGTTCGAGACGGCGGTCGTCAAGCTCAGCGGCTACAATTATGTGGAGGCCAACAAGCCTGCGGCATACTTCGTCGACGAAGCCGGGCAGCGGCTGGAGGCGGTCCCGCTTTATCCGTTCCTCAGCAGCCCGTATCAGCTTCAGCTCAATCTCCAGGACATCGATTTCAGCGCCATCCCGCAGCGCTCGCGGGTCGTCTTCGAGTGGCCGAGCGCCGGCACCAACTATGGATTGGCGGTGGTCTTCCCGACCGAGATCCCGGTCACGGAGGTGGTGCAGGCTGAGTTGACCATCGCCGCGGCTACGATCGACGTGCGCAAGGGGCCGGCGGAGAACTACAACGTCATCGGACGAGCCGAAACGGGCGCCAGGTATCCGGTCACGGGCCAGAACGGAGACGGTTCCTGGTGGCAGATCGACTACGACGGCGAGGATGGCTGGGTGCCTGCCGTGGCGGTGAACCGCAACGAGGTCGCCGCACCTGTCGTTTCGATCCCCCTGCCGCCTCCGGTGGCCGATTTCCAGATGGACAAGACGACGGGCGACGCGCCGCTCAAGGTCCATTTCGTCGATCGATCTACTGGAAGCCCCATCCGCTGGGAGTGGTCGTTTGGCGACGGAGCTCCGGTCTTCGAGCAGAATCCGACGTACACGTTTCAGAACAAAGGCACCTACCAGGTCAAGCTGCGCGTGGAGAGCGACGACGGTTTCGCCACCGTCACCAAGTCCATCGAGGTCAAGCAGCCTTCTGTGGTCTTCTTGATTCCGCGTCTCCTAGTCGTGCCCTTCGCCCCGCCGACCCCGACGCCAGGTTTCCCCTCCGGATCCATGGTCTTTGCCAACATCGCAGGGGTGGGAAGCCCTGCTCATGTCAATACCCTCTTCCCCACCTCAGCCTACGACTGCGGTCTGGTGAGCTATTCCGCCCTGGACGGGGATATCTGGGAAGGCGGTACCGGCAACATCGTCTACGCCAGCGTCGTGGAGGAAGGCGGGAGGTGGTGGATCATTGCCGACTTCGCGACCCACCACGACCACGAAAGCTGGAGTTTCGGCATCCTGTGCCTCAGCAAGGCGCAATCCGATGGGTACCAGTTCTACCGCGGCGTGCCCGTCTTTCCCAAAGATAGTGACACCGTCGACCTTGGATACCTGGGCATCCCTGCCGGGCGCTACTGCGGCGTCGTTGGGCTGGGGGCGTGGACCGGCGACATCGAAGAAGCCGGATCTGGGGCGTACATCATCAAGACCTACACGCAGAAGAACGCCGGTACCGGCAATTGGGAGCTGGTTGCCAACTTCAAGACGGAGTCAGAAGTCGAGGAGGAGCACTGGACCGTGGATCTGTTGTGCTTGTACGATGACCCATCCGTCTTTGTCCACAAGGAGTTCCGATCGAGGCTGGGCAACCAGGCGTTCGACACCAGCGTCAGGAGCGCCGACTACGCGTGCGGCATCGTGGGGCTGGCTGGCCTGAATGGTGACATCAACGCGGCCGGTGCGGGCAGCATCATGAGGGTCTACACCTACATCGGACCGAACGACAACTGGTGGGTGATGGCGGACTTCCGCAGCAAGAGCGTTCACGAGTTGTGGGACATCAACCTGCTGTGTGCAAGTCGGTCCGCGGCGACTCTCCAAGGAAACTGGACAGGCGCTTGGGTGCGCTGACGCCGGGGAGCGCCAGAGGGCGACGCATGAGGGCCCGGGCGCCGGTCCCGGAAGACGCCGGCCGTTTCGCCGGCAGGGGATTGGCTTGGCCCTGAGCGCAAGAAGCGCCGGCAGAAGCCTTCGCCCGCGCACTGGGCGATGGCGCCAAACATCCTTTGACGGCAAGCCGCCCATCAGGTAGAATAGATAGTTAGTTGGCCGTGTTAGTCCGAGTGGCAACCAGCAAAGCATAAGGATGGGGACGATGGACAAGCCCGAGGTCGACACGACCCTGCTGACCCTCACCACCACAGCCGTCGGCCGGGTCCGCACACTGCTCACCGACCGCAACCTGCCGGACCATGCCCTGCGCGTGTTCGTCACCGGCGGCGGCTGCTCCGGTCTGCGCTACGGCATGGCGCTGGAAGGTGCTCCGTCCGAGACGGACGCCAGCCTCGTATTCGACGGGGTGCGCGTCGTCATCGACCCGTACTCGGCCGAGTACCTGCGTGGCGCCACGGTCGACTATGTCGATGACGTGATGGGCGGGGGTTTCAAGATCGAGAATCCCAACGCCCAGTCGTCGTGCGGTTGCGGACAGTCGTCCCGCGCGGCCGACGGCGATGCGCGGGCCTCCGACGGCGGCTCATGCGCCGGATGCTCCTAGGCGCCCCCACCTGCTGGCGGACACCGTGGACCGTTCATCGTCTCACCTGTTCACCGCCGACGAGGCGACTGCGCTGCTGGGCGAGCTGCGCCCTCTGGTCGAACGCGTGCGCCAGTCGTATGCCACGCTGCATGCCGCCCGAGCACGCTTGAGCGACCTGGCCGAGAAGGCAGTTGTGGGAGGCGGCAGCCGCATGCCAACTGAACTCATGCGTGCCGGCGAACAGATGGAGACCGCGGTGCTGGCGATCCAACGCCGCGGCGTCGTCATCAAGGACCTGTCTTCCGGCCTGATCGACTTCCCTTCGGAGCGCGAAGGCCGCCCCGTCTTCCTATGCTGGAAGCCGGGCGAACCTGCGGTTGGTTTCTGGCACGATGCGGAAGACGGCTTCGCCGGGCGGCAGCCGCTCGGGTCCTAGCGGCCGCGCAACAGCGAGCCCAGCAACCCCATCCCCCCAACAACCAACAGGCCGGCAATGGCCAGGATCGGCGGAAAGCCCCTCCCCTGGCCGCTAGTGTCGGTCGGGAAGGTGGGTTGCGCCACCGGCCCGGAGGGCGTGAAGGTCGGCAGGCGCGTCGGCAGCCCTTCGCCCAGGTTGAACTGGGCGGCTAACGTTGGGTCGATGGTTGCAGTCACCCGGGGCGTAGGTGTGGGCGGCGGCTCGACGATCGGCAGCGCGCCGGCTCCGAGATCGAATACTTGCACCAGCGGCGCATAGACCCAGGCGACGTTTCCCGGCACCCCGGCATACACGATCTGGATCCAGTCCCCGCCCGGCGTCCGGCCCAGCGCCAGCGCCTGCTGCCCGGCGATCAGCACGCCCACCAGCTCGCAGTCGACGCACGGCGCCAGGCGAACGTTGACCTTGTCCGGAACGAGTATCTTTGGCCGGACGGCGTCGGTGGGCGCGGGCGTCGTTTGCAGGACAGCGGCCGGCGCGGCCCAGCCTGCCTGGACGGTGAGACCAGCCAGCGCGGCGAGCACACAAGCAACGATCACGATCCGGCTCTTGGTCATGCCTGGATTGCCCATTGGGGGACGGCGGATTATACTACGCAGCCCATGGTTCCACGCCCGAGTTCCTCCATGCAGACGCGCACGTTTCACGGGCCGATCAAGCCGCTCGACCTGGCCAAGGCGTTGGTGGCCGAGTTCAACCGGGGCAACCTACGCGCCCAACCCTTCGGCGACAACCAGAAGGCCTTCGTCCAGATTGCCACGCCGACCCCGTCTGCTTCCGGCGGCAAAACGGCCATTACCGTCCAACTGACGGCCGTGGAAGACGGCGTGATGATCCAGTTGGGCCAGCAGGACTGGATTGGCGTCGCCGCCAGCCTGGGTATCACGGCGCTGATGGCGATGCGCCGGCCGCTGTCGCTGCTGAGCCGCATTGACGACGTGGCCGAAGACATCTCTTCGCTGCAACTGACCGATCGCATCTGGCAGGCGATCGATCAGACGGTAACCGGGATGGGCGCCTCCTTCGAACTCTCGGAGCGCTTGCGGCGTATCACCTGCCCGCACTGCCTGACGGCCAATCCGGTCGGTGCGCCTGCCTGTGTGGCCTGCGGCGCCCCGCTCGGCCCTTCGCAGCCGAACACGTGCAGGTCTTGCGGCTTCGTCCCGCCGGCCGGCGCGCGCACCTGCCCCAATTGCGGGAAGGCGCTCTAGCCCGCGCCCGTCGATCCCACGAATCACGCGGCGACCCGATCGGGTCGCCGCTTCGTTTCCAGTCCTGCGCGTTCGGGTGGCTACGCTTGGCCGGCGGCCAGCTCCGACCCGCGCTGCAAGGCGCGCAGGTTGGCTTCCAGCAGGTTGCGCCGATGGGCCGGGATGTGACGATCCAGCGACTTGCCCAGGGCCTCGAGCGTGATCACCGGCAGCCGCTGGAGCATCGCGCCGACCATGACCAGGTTCGCCAGCCGGCGGTCGCCGATCGCCTCGGCCTCTTCGTTGGCGCGCACCATCACGACCTCGATGTCCGACCGCGTCGGGTGCCGGTCGACCAATGATTCGTTGACCACCAGCACACCGCCAGGTTTGACCAGCGGCTCGTACTTGTCCAGGGACGGAAGGTTCAGCACCAGCGCTGCCCGCGGGTTGCGCACCACCGGCGAGCCGATCTCCTCGTCGCTGATGATCACGATGCAGTGCGCCGTCCCGCCGCGCATCTCCGGTCCATAGGAGGGGATCCACGTCGTGTGCCGGTTGTCGTCCAGCGCCGCGTGCGCCAGCAGCTGCCCGGCGAACAGCGCACCCTGGCCTCCAAAGCCGGAGATCACGATCTCGACCTGTCCCAAGCCAGACGCCATTCAATCACCTCACCCCCTGAGATCGACCCGGCAAACGTCCGGACCGCACGGGTATGCCTTCAGGGCACGCGCCCTTCCCCGCGGCTCCCGGCCGATGCCAAGCCTGGGCGATTCTCCCGCCTGAACCCTAATTGGTCAAGTCGCGTACGCGGAGCGCCTGCAGGAGTTGTGGATCGCAGTTCACGGTCCGTCGCCGGCTGATCTATCCCGACCTGACAGGTGCTATGCACCTGTCTGGTCGGGCGGCTGGCGGCTCCGGTGCGTGCGATCGGGAACCAGGTCTGCCAAGCAGCCAGAACGTCTGGCCGTATACTAACGACGCCTATCTGCCTGGTGACGCCGGTGCCGACAGCCACGCGATCCCACTCCCTGCACACCAAGATCCTTGCCTGGTCCTTGGCACCGACCGTGCTCATCCTCGCCTCCATCGCCCTGGTCTCCAACTTCGCCTACCAGGCGATGGCCCACGACCTGGTGCTCGACCGCGATCGCGAGCTGACACGTCTGCTGGCCGCACAGCTCGGCTCGCAGCTGGCCGACTACGCCGGAACGCCCGCCAGCCTCAGCCGCGCGGAAGACGTGTACGAGCAGGAGATCATCTCCCAGCGAAGCCTTTTCCGGAGGCTGGTGACCAGCATCCGGCCGCGCATCGGCACCGAGGGGGTCGCCTATCTCGTCAATGCCGAGGCGGTAACCCTCCTGCACTCGGATCGGGCTCGCGTAGGGGAGAAGCTGGCTGGCCTGGCAGCCGTCGATGCCGTCTTGGCCGGGGAAACCGGCGCCCGCCGCACGCGTGACGAGAGCGGCGTCGAGATCCTCACCAGCTATGCCCCGGTCCCGGGCACGACTTGGGGCTTGATCATCGAGCAGCCCTGGTCATCCTTAACAGCCCCCATCCGGGGATACCAACGGGCCAGCCTCATGCTGATGGCCGGCGGGCTTCTCATCCTGGGCTTCCTGGTCACCGCCGGGGTTCGCCGCATCACCGGCCCATTGCGGCAGCTGGTGTTCGCCGCGCGCGCCTTAGGCGAAGGCGATTTCCAGCCCCGGGTGCTTGTGAGCAGCGGCGACGAGATCGAAGCGCTGGCAGCCCAGTTCAACCGCATGGCGCTCCGCGTGCAGGACTCCCATCAGGCGCTGGCGCGCCGGGCCCTGCAACGCGGGCGCGAACTCCAGGTTCTCAACGCCGTGACCGCCGCGAGCAGCCTGGCCAGCGATCTGCCTGAGGTCCTCTCCGCTTCCGCGAAGGAGCTCAACGAAGCGCTGGGCCTGGATGCAGCCGGGGTCTGGCTGGCGGAACCGGGATCCGACCAGGTGCACCTCGTTGCGGTGGAGGGCAGTGGCAACGGCGTACGGACGCTGCGGATGGCCGACGGGATGCAGGCGCTGGCCAGCCTGGTGCCCTCCCCATCGGAGGCACGGTCGACCGCCCGGAGTGAGGGTAGGCCGCCCGCCGACCCAATGGGCGACGGATCGGGCGGGCTGACCGCCGTCCCCGTCAGCGCACGCGGTGCGATCGTAGGTCTGCTGGCCGCCCTTCCCAATCCGGCCCGTGACCTGGGGCCGGAAGCCGTACAGCTCCTGACGACGGTCGGCGTCCAGCTTGGCCTGGCCGTCGACAGCCATCGTTCGTTCACCGATGCCCAACGCCGGGCTGACCTCTTCCGGGCTATCTCGGACATGGGCGGGCTGATCACCTCGGCCCAGTCGCTTCCCGAGTTGCTGCGAGCCATCGTCATGTCGATTCACGACCGGTTGGGCTACGAGCTGGTCGGCATCGGCCTCATCGAGGACGGCCGCGTGGCCATGAAAGCCGGTGCCGGCGGGTCGTGGGCTCAGCCCGGGTATCAACCTCCGAGCTTCGTTCTCGGTGAGCAGGGCCTGATCGGATGGTCTGCCAATTCCGGGCAATCCGTCCTGGCGCCCGACGTGAACCGCGAGCCACGCTACGTGCCGCTCCCCGAGTCTCCCAGCATCCGCTCCGAACTGGTCGTGCCGCTGCGGTCCGGGGACGAAGTCCTGGGTGTTCTCGATATCCAGAGCGAGCGGCTGCACGCCTTCACGGAGATCGATCATTCGGTGCTCGAGTCGCTCGCCGCGCAGGCTGCCATCGCCATCGAGAATGTCCGGCTGGCCGAGCGCTCGCGCCAGATGGCCGTGCTCGAAGAACGCACTCGCATCGCCCGCGAGCTGCACGATGCCGTGAGCCAAACGCTTTGGACGGCCGGGCTGACCGCCGAGGTCTTGCCCGACCTGTGGCGGACCAACCGCGTTGAGGGCCGGCGCAGCCTCCTCCGGCTGCAGCAGCTCACGCGCGGCGCCCTTGCCGAGCTGCGCATGCTCCTGCTCGAGCTCCGTCCAGCGGCGCTGGCCGGCGCCGACCTAGGCGAATTGCTGCGTCAGCTGGCCGACGGCACCGCCAGCCGCAAGAAACTGACGATGATCGTTCAAGCCGACGGTCCGACCGAGCTGCCGGTGGATGTCAAGATCGGGCTCTACAGGATTGCCCAAGAGGCGCTGGCCAACGTGGTCAAGCACGCGCAGGCGACGCAGGTCCAGCTTCTGCTCGAGACGCAAGGAAGTGCCGTCCGGCTGCGGATCGAGGATAATGGACAGGCATGTTCACCGCCGGGAGCGCGCTCGGGTGGGCTAGGAATGGCTATCATGCGAGAGCGAGCCCAGACATTGGGCGCAGCGCTGGCGGTCACTTCGGTGGATGGCGGCGGTCAACGGGTCGAGGTAATCTGGCCGTCCCAAGGAGAATGCCGCGTCGATGAGTGACCAACACCGCATCCGGGTCCTGATCGTCGATGACCACGACATGCTACGCGATGGCCTGGCCTCCTTCCTCGTCGCCTTCCCCGACCTGGAGCTGGCTGGCCAAGCGGCCAATGGTCGCGAGGCGATTGAGATGGCCGAGACGCTGCTCCCGGATGTGATCCTCATGGACCTGATGATGCCGGAGATGGACGGCGTGGCCGCAACGCGTACGATCCTTCAGCGCCATCCAAAGGCGAAGGTCCTTGCCCTCACAAGCTTCGGCGAGGAGGACCTGGTGCGGGCGGAGCTCCAGGCAGGTGCCATCGGCTACCTGCTGAAGAACGTCTCGGCCCCGGAACTGGCGCAGGCGATCCGCGCCGCACATGCCGGACGGCCGACGCTGGCGAGCGAGGCGGCTTTGGCGCTCATCGGTACCGCGGGCAACCTGGCTCCGCTCGGCGATGACCTCACCCTACGCGAGCGCGACGTCCTCAAGCTGATGGTCCACGGGCTTTCGAATCCAGACATGGCCAGGCGGTTGCACGTCAGCCGTTTCACGATCAAGAACCACGTCAGCAGCATCCTGTCGAAGCTGGGCGTTGCCAGCCGGACGGAGGCGGCCACGCTGGCCCTCAAGCGTCGGTTGGTCCAGTTGGACTAGCCTTCCTCCCTCCCAACTGGACGAGGCCAAGATGCCCCACCTGCCGCATGCAGGCGGGGCATTTGCTTTCTAGGATGGAGTCGCAGCCTGGAAGGAGGGTGGGCGTCGGTTCTGCCGAATGCCCGGTCACATGTCACCTCCTGGCCGCCCGCGCACGTTGATCGCCCACGAGCAGGATGTGATCCGGGCAGGGATCATGGCCTGTCTGCGAGCCAGCCGCCGCGTGACGGTGGTGGGGGCGGCGCGTGACGAGGTCCAGGCGCTCCACCTGGCGCAGGCCGTTCACCCGGATATCACCCTCGTCTCGACCGGACTCTCCCCAGCAGGGGGCGGGCAGATGCTGCGCGCTCTACGGCGTGCCGCACCCAAAACGCGCCTCGTGGCTGTCGTGCGCGGGCTGACACCCGCATGCGTAGCCGACGCCCTGCGCGCTGGCGCCGCAGGCGTGGTCGAGGAGAGCGCCGAGGCGGGTGAGCTGCTGGATGCCGTCCTGGCGGCAGGAAGCGGGCGAAGCCTGCTTAGCGGCCCGATGGCTGCGGCGTTGATCGGCCGCCTCGGGCAGCCTACGCCGGCAGCCGGGAGCCGGCGTCTCACGCCGCGGCAGCGGCAGATCCTGCGCCTGCTCGCCCAGGGACTGAGTAACCCGGACATCGCCGCCCGCCTCGGCATCCGCCCAGCCACGGTGCAGCTCCACGTCCGCCAAATCCTACGCCGCCTGGGCGCCGTCTCTCGCACCCAAGCCGTGGTCCTGGGCTACCGACTCGGCCTCGTTCATCTGGACTAGATGAAGATGGGCCACCCGGCCCCCCGCAGAATGCCCCAATCGCCGGATGCCTCCGCCGCCGAGGATGCCTAGGATGGCAGTGGGCTCAGGAGGGCGCATGGCTGAACCGACCGTCGACACTCCGCTGCATGCCCGCGGCCTCCACGCGACCGGCGAGATCGAACCGTCGGTCGTCTTGCAGGTGGAAGGCCTGACCACGGAGTTCGCCACCGACGAGGGCATCGTCCACGCCGTCAACGGCATCAGCTACTCGCTCAAGGAAGGCGAGACCCTTGGCGTCGTTGGCGAGAGCGGCTGCGGCAAGACCGTACACGCCTTGTCGATCCTGCGCCTCGTCCCGCCACCGGCCGGCCGGATCGTCGCCGGTGAGGTGACGTACCTGGGGATCGACCTCCTTCGCCTGTCGGAGGAGGAAATGCGCCAGATGCGAGGGCGCGAGATCGCCATGGTCTTTCAGGATCCCATGACCTCGCTCAACCCGGTCCTGACGGTCGGCGAGCAGATCATGGAACCGCTGGTGTGGCACCTGGATATGAACAAACGCCAGGCGCGCCTGCGCGCGGCCGAGCTGCTCGACCTCGTCGGATTTCCCGAAGCTGGCCGGCGGCTGGACTCGTACCCGCACGAGTTTTCCGGCGGAATGCGCCAGCGGGCGATGATCGCCATGGCGCTGGCCTGCGATCCCAAGCTGCTGATCGCCGACGAACCCGCCACGGCCCTCGACGTCACGATCCAGGCTCAGATCCTCGACCTGGTCAACCGGCTGCGTGAGCGCCTGAAGATGTCGATGATCTGGATTACGCATGACCTCGGCGTCGTTGCCGGCTTGGCCCAGCGTGTGATCGTTATGTACGCCGGCCACATCGTCGAGGAAGCACGCGTCCAGGACCTGTACGCCGATCCGCGGCACCCGTACACGCTCGGCCTTCTGGCGTCTCTTCCCCGTATCGATCGCTCTCGCCCCGACCAACGCCTGGTGCCGATTACCGGGGCGCCTCCGGATCTGTTGGACCTTCCTCCGGGGTGTCCCTTCCTGCCACGCTGCACGCATGCCGCCGATGTGTGCGCCCGGGACAACCCTGGATTGCGCGTGGTATCCCGCGGGCATCGCGTCGCCTGCTGGGTCGACGTGCCGCACTCGGGGACCCAGGAGGCCGTTGCATGATCGCCGAGCAGATCGCTCCCGTCGAGACGCTCGTGCGCGTCGACAAGGTCAAGCTGTACTTCCCGATTCATGCTGGCGTGTTCCGCCGCGTCGTGGGTCACGTCCGCGCGGTCGATGATGTGTCGTTCAGTATCCTGCGCGGCGAAACTCTTGGCCTGGTCGGCGAGAGCGGCTGCGGAAAGACCACCCTGGGGCGGGCGATCCTGCACCTGTACCGGCCGACGGCCGGGCGAGTGGAGTTCGAGGGCCAGGATCTATCGACGCTTGGCAAGGAGGCGCTCCGGCGCGTCCGCCGGAGAATGCAGGTCGTCTTCCAGGACCCCTTCTCGTCGCTCAACCCGCGCATGACCATCGGCGCCACCCTGGCCGAGCCTCTCGAAGTACACGGCATACGACCGCCTGAGGGAGTCCGCCCGTTCGTCGCCCACTTGCTCGAGCGAGTCGGGCTGAAGGCCACGTTCGCCGACCGCTACCCGCATGAGTTCTCCGGAGGCCAGCGCCAGCGCATTGGCATAGCCCGGGCCCTTTCGCTCACACCGTCCTTCATCGTCGCCGACGAACCGATCACCTCGCTGGATGTCTCCATCCAGGCGCAGGTCGTCAACTTGCTCCAGGACTTGCAGGCCGAGTACGGGCTCACCTACCTGATCATCACGCATGATCTGAGTATGGTGCGCCACCTGTGCGACCGGGTGGCGGTGATGTACCTGGGCCGCGTGGTGGAGATGGCGCCGGTGGAGGAGCTGTTCACGCGGCCGCTGCATCCGTATACGCAGGCCTTGCTCTCGGCCATCCCGGTCCCGGATCCGGCGGTGGAGGCACGCCGCCGGCGGATTATTCTGACGGGCGACGTTCCCAATCCGGCCGACCCGCCGCCGGGCTGCACGTTCCACACGCGCTGCCCGGCGGCGTTCGATCGCTGCCGCAGCGAGTCGCCTCGCCTCCAGGAGGTGTCCAGCGGTCATTCCGTCAGCTGTTTCCTGACCGAACTCTAGCCGAACCGATGAAGTCCTTTGATAGGAGGATGCGATGGCAAAGAAGAGCTCGACCTTCCTGCTGGGCCTGCTGGCGCTCGTCAGCCTGATCCTGGGCGCCTGTGCGCCGGCCCAGGATCCGCGCGTCGCCGAACTCGAGGCGGCGCTGGCCACGGCCCAGGCCTCCGGCCAGACGAGTGAACAGCTCGCAGAGCTCCAGCAGCAACTGGACGAGGCCCAGGCGGCCGCCAGCGGCCCGCAGTACGAGAGCTACTCGGCCGACTTCAAGAACCCCGACACCCTCACCAACCTGTGGATCGGGGAGCCCGAGTCGCTCGACCCGGCCATCATGTACGACTCGCCCGGCATCAACATCGCCCGTCACCTGTACGATGGGCTCCTGTTCTTGAAGGGCTCGGCGGTCGATGAGTTTGTTCCGATGCTGGCCGACGAGTGGAGCATCTCGGACGACGGCCTGACCTACACCTTCCACATCCGCCAGGGCGTCAAGTTCCACAAGGGCGGCACGCTCGAGGCGCATGACGTAGCCTACACCTTCCACCGGAACATGCTTCTCGGCTGGGACTTCCTTGGTGCCGGAGGGCCGATGGGCCTGTTCTTCGACCCGATGCTTGAGACGGCTGGGATCGGCGCCGAAGGCGACGGCGGGCTGCTGGATATCGTCGGGGGCAACGACCTCAAGGTCTGCGAGACGATCCGCCAGACCGTCGTGGCCGATGACGCTGCCGGGACGGTGACGATCAAGCTGGCCTACCCCGCTGTGTACTTCTCGCAGCTGCTCGCCCAGCCCTGGGCAGGGATCATGGACAAGGAGTGGATGATCGAGCAGGGTGCCTGGGATGATGACTGCGCCACCTGGCGCAACTGGTACCTGCCCGAAGTCTCCGCCACCCTGCTCTACAGCGCGGAGAACGGGACCGGCCCGTACATGCTCGACCACTGGACGGCCGGACAGGAGATCGTCCTCACTGCCAATCCAGACTGGTGGGTCTCCGAACCTCTGTGGGAAGGAAGCACGATCGACGGGGTGCCGGAGATTGGCACTGTCGTCATCAAGCTGGTCGAGGAATGGGGCACGCGGCTGGCGATGGTCGAGGCGGGGGACGCCGACACGCTCGACCATGAGATCGCCTTCGCCTCCCAGATCGACCCGATGATCAAGACCAAGTACACCTGGCAGGACGGGGAGTGGATCGAGGAGGAACTCAATCCGGACGGCATTCTCAAGCTCTACACCCAGATGCCTGCCGCCTCGACCGACGACATCTTCCTGAACTTCAACATCCCCACCGAGGGCGGCAATCCGTACATCGGATCGGGGCAGCTGGACGGGCTCGGCATTCCGCCCGATTTCTTCTCCGACATCCACGTCCGCAAGGCGTTCAACTACTGCTTCGACCGCGACACTTTCATCGCGGAAGTGCGCCAAGGCGAGGCCTTCCCGCACCGGGGCCCGATCATCGACGGCATGCCGGGCTACGAAGCCGACTCGTTCGTCTACGAGTACGATCTGGCGAAGTGCGAAGAGGAACTCAAACTCGCCTGGGACGGCGCGCTGTGGGAGAACGGGTTCACGATGTCGTTCCTGTACAACACGGGCAACGACAGCCGCCGCATCGCCAGCGAGATCCTGGCCGATGGTCTGACGGCGGTGAACCCCAGGATCAGCATTGGCATCACCAACCTGCCATGGGCCACCTACATGGCTGCCCGCCGGGCAGGCCGCCTGCCACTGCACCAGACGGGCTGGATCGAGGACTTCCATCACGCGCACAACTGGGTGATCCCGTACATGTCGTGCAGCGGCGACTGGGCGCGCGCACAGCACTTCCCAGCCGAGCTGTGCGTCCCCTGGGATGAGACGATGGCGGAGGCGGTCCGCGAGACCGATCCGGCGAAGGCTGAGGCGCTCTACCAGGGCTTGCAGCAGGGAGCCATGGACCAGGCCATCGACATCTTCATCGCCCAAATCACCTTGCGTCGGTACGTGCAGTCCTGGATCGACGGTTTCTACTACAACCCGCTCTTCGGGGACGATCCCTACATGGCGGCGCTGATCAAGGCCCCGCCTCAGTAAACCTTCCTTCCCTCCTCCTTGCCGCCGGGGCGGTGGACATCCCTCCACCGCCCCACGGCGGGAGGGGGCCGCTGGCTCGTTGGAGACTGACGGATGCTCACCTACATCGCCCGACGCCTGCTCCAGCTGCCGATCATCCTGTTTGGCGTGACGCTGCTGATCTTCGCCATGATGACGCTGGTGACGCCCTACGAGCGCCTGGCGCTCCACCTGGCCGATCAGCCTGAGCGGACGTCGGACGTCAATGCCCTAGTCGAGCTGTACGGCCTGAACGATCCCATCCCGGTGCAGTACGCCCGCTGGCTCGGCAGCATCGTGCAGGGGGACCTTGGCTTCTCCTATCGCGGACACCAGCCCGTGGCGGAAGCCCTGATGCAGCACCTGCCGCCGACCGCCGAGCTGGCGCTCTTGAGCATCTTCCCGATCATGTTCATCGGCATCCGCCTCGGCGTCTTGGCGGCCGTCCATCAGAACAAGCCGATCGACCACGCCGCGCGCATCTTCAGCATTGTCGGCTGGTCGTTCCCGATCTACGTCTTTGGACTCATGGTCCTGATGATCTTCTATGCCAAGTTGGACTGGTTCCCGGCCGGCCGGCTCTCGGAATGGGCGTTGCGCGCCACCGAGGCCGCAAGCTACGTGCGCGTGACCGGGATGAACACCGTCGACTCGCTCATCAACGGCCGCCTGGACATCTTCCTCGACGCGCTGCGCCATCTCGTCCTGCCGGTCATCTCGCTCTCCTACCTGAGCTGGGCGCTGATCCTGCGTGTGACGCGTTCGTCCATGCTGGAGGCCCTGCGACAGGACTACGTCACCACCGCCCGCGCCAAGGGCCTGCCCGAGTCCGTCGTCATCCGCCGTCACGTGCAGCGCAACGCCATGATCCCGGTGGCGACCATCGGCGGGCTGACCATCATCGGGCTGATGGGCGGCGTGGTGATCACCGAGACCGTCTTCAACATCCACGGCCTCGGCTGGTTCTTCGCCGACTCGGCGCTGCACCTGGACGTGATCTCCGTGCTTGGCTTCACGCTGTTCAACGCAGTCCTGGTCGTCCTGGGCAACCTGGCGGCCGACATCCTGTACGCGTATCTTGATCCCCGGGTGAGGTACTCATGAACGGCGAGCGTCTCGGCTACATCCTGCGTGAGCTGCTCCGCCGACCAACATCGATCGCCGGCCTGGTGCTGTTGGCAGCCTTCATCGCGGTGGCCGTTCTGGCACCCGTGCTCGCACCGCCGGAAGATCCCCTGAATCCCTACTCCATCCCCCACACAG
>Ga0315293_10001922_pt1 | contig 20099 bp, 20 predicted proteins | sample YL17G13_20_MG_FD_203071 | JGI IMG/M metagenome (GOLD analysis project Ga0315293, IMG submission 203071) | Sediment microbial communities from Yellowstone Lake, YNP, Wyoming, USA - YL17G13_20 | ecosystem: Environmental > Aquatic > Freshwater > Lake > Sediment | place: USA: Wyoming | collected... | reverse complement strand
AGCGGAGCCCGGAGCCGAAGCGGCCTGGCTCGCCGGGACAGGCCGCGGCCGACGGAGGGCGCGCCCCGAGCCTGAATTCCTTCTCACACGAAAAGAGACGCTTACCCCATGAATCCCGGCTGGCTTTTCCGCCGCCTTTTTGTTACCATTCTGCCGCGTAAAATGATCATCTGGGTGCTTTCCATGTGGGCGTTCGTTTTCGGCGTCCTGGCGATCCGGGCCCATTACAAAGGCCCCCGGCTCCTCGTCTACCTCTTCCGGCCGATCACCATGGCCGTCATCATCAGCCTCGTCCTTGAAGCGGGTTCCCACGCCGGTCCCTATTACCGTTACGCCATAGCGGCGGGGCTCGTCATCTCGCTCGCGGGCGACGTCTTCATGATTCTCCGGAAGAAGCGTTTCCTGGAAGGCCTGATCTGTTTTCTTGTCGCCCAGGTCTGTTACACATTCGCATTCCTGTCGGGGATACGCCTTAAGTTCTCGTCCTGGCCTACTTTTCCCCTGCTCATCTGGACGGTTCTCGTCGTCGTCATCCTCTACCCGCACCTCGGGAAGATGCGCGTCCCTGTGATCATCTACGTCCTCGTGATCATCACGATGGCCAGGGCCGCCCTCGAAAGGGCCATCCAACTTCCGGGGACCGCGCCCCTGGCCGCAGCGGCCGGAGGCATCCTCTTCGTCATCTCCGATTCCGTCGTGGCCTTTGACCGTTTCGTCAAACCTTTCAGGTCCGCCCAAGCCTTCATCCTGAGCGCGTACTTCGCCGCCCAATGGCTCATCGCCTTGTCCGTTTGTCTTCGATAGGAGGAGCCCGTGTCCCAGAGCCGTTTGATACCCGGGGACCCGGGAACTCGATGGGCCGTGACATTCACCTGTTGCCTTTCCAGGCCCCTGTGTTATCATGGGCCAAAATCATGAAGGAGCCGGCGCATGAGCGATGAGAAACCGGGCAAGCCCAAGTTCCCGCGGGCGTTCTGGGCGGCCAATACGATCGAGCTCTTCGAGCGGGCGGCCTATTACTCCATGGCCTCGTTCATGGTCATTTACCTCAAAGAGAGCCTGGGCATGCGCCCGACGTTCGCCACCTTCCTCAACGGGTCGCTCCTTTGGGGACTCATCTATTTCATGCCCATCGTCTCGGGTACGCTGGCCGATAAATACGGATACAAGAGATCCCTGACCCTGTCCTTCTTCCTGATCGGTCTCGGCTACCTCACGATGGGCAACCTCCAGAGGTTCTGGCCGGGCCTCATCGGACAGAAGGCCGCGGAGGCCGTCGATTACACCATCCCCGTCATCCTGGGCATTATCCTCATCGGCATCGGCGGGTCCATCGTCAAACCCTGCATCGCCGGCACGGTGCAAAAGACGTCCGGCACGATGGCCACGGTCGGTTTCGGGATTTTCTACATGGTCATCAACATCGGTTCGATCACCGGCCGCAGCGTCTCCTATTTCATCCGGACGAACCTCGGGATCCCGGCCATCTTCACCTACGCGTCCTCCGTCTTCGCCCTGATCGGCCTGGCCGTTGTCCTCTTCATCTACAAGGAGCCCCAATACGTGAGCGACGGACGGAAGGACGGCCAGGAGGTCCGGAAAAAGACCCTGGGACAGGCCCTCCTCGGGATCTTCGTCGTCCTCAGGAACGCGAAATTCGTCTTCTTTCTCGTCGTCATCGGCCTCTTCTGGGTCCTCTACATCCAGCTTTACAACCTCATGCCGCTCTTCCTCCGGGCCGTGGACCCCAAAGCTCCCATGGAGCTCTATACCCTGGCCAATCCGGTGATGATCGTCAGTTTCCAGCTCCTCATCACCCGTCTGGTGAAGAAGTGGACCCCCATCAAGTCCATCCTTTTCGGCGTCGCCGTGACCACGACAGGGATGCTCTTCAATCTTCTGCCGCCTCTTCTGGGTGCGGGTTTTTCGGAGAGAATCGACATCCTCGGGCTCGCTTTGCCTTTCGCCGGGGTCTTCCTGATCATCTCCATCGCTTCGATGGCCGTCGGGGAAATGATGGCCTCTCCCCGGATCTACGAGTATCTCGGCGCCATAGCGCCCAAGGGCGAGGAGGGGCTCTACCTCGGCTACGCCAACCTGCCCATAGCCCTGGCCAGCATCTTCGGCGGCCCGCTGGGAGGGGCGCTTTTCGAGAAGTTCATCGGCACGCCGATGAAAGAGGGACGGCCGACGAATTCCCTGGCCATGTGGGCCATCCTCGCCGCGATCGGGATCGTATCCATGATCGGCCTCGCGATCTACGACCGGATGCTCGTCAGAGGCAAGGGGCGGGTATCATTCTAGGCTTCCCGCGCTTTCAGCCGGCGATCTTGCCGTCGATCCCAATGACGATCTTCTTCACTTCTATGGGGACGCCGGACGCCTCGACCGCCCGTTGGACGACCCGGTAGAGGCCCGAGCAGCAGGGCACGGTCATGATGGCCACGGTCAGGGACTTCAGCCTGTTCCGCTTGATGATCTCGGCGATCTTCTCGACATAGCCTTCCGTATCGTCGAGCTTCGGACAGGCGATGACCAGCTTTTTCCCCTCGAGCAGGTCCTGATGGAAGCTCCCCAGGGCGAAGGCCGTGCAGTCGGCCGCGATGAGCAGGTCGCTCCCCTGGAAATAGGGGGCGAACGGCGAGACCAGGTGGAGCTGGATGGGCCACTGGCTGAGCCGGGATTTAACGCGGCCCTCGGGACCCGCCGCCTCGACCTCGTCCTTCCCGGCGGGAATCGCGCACGCGGCGCTCCCCGGGCAGCCGGAAAAACCGCGGGAGTGGGCTCCGGCCCCATGGACAAGGGCCGCTGCCTCCTTCCCCCGCGTCTCAAGGACATGAACGAACGCGGCCCCGGCGTCATACCCATCGCTTTCCCTCTCGACGATCTTGAGCGCGCCCGTCGGGCAGACGTCAAGGCAGGCGCCCATCCCGTCACAGTAAAGCTCCCGGACAAGGACCGCCTTGTTCTCGGCGTCCAGGGCGAGGGCTCCCTCGGCGCAGGCCGTGGTGCACAGCCCGCAGCCGTCGCACTTATCACGCTCGATCTTGATGATCTTTCGTATGGTCATGAAAACCTCCACACCCCTTATTTTACCCGAGCCCGGGCCGAACGCAAATCCCCATCGCCCCTAACGTGTTTCCCCTTTTTTTGTTATAATGGCATCGGCTCATGAAAACTACGAGAAAAAGAGGAGATTTAATGAAAAAAATCATCGCTGTGTCTAGTATGGTCCTGGCGTTCGCATCGTTCACCGCCGCGGACATTTACGTAAAATCCAAGGTGCATTCGGATCCCATGAGCATCATGGGCCAGACCCAGCCGGCCCAGGATTCCTTCTCCGAGCAGTGGCTCGGCGAGAGCCGGTTCGCCATGGTTTCCGATAAGAGCTCGTCCGTCCTCGACCTCGCAAAGAACGTCCTCTTCATCATCAACCACAAGGCCAAAACCTACATCGAGGCCCCCCTCCCCTTCGATTTCTCGAGCATCCTCCCCGCCCAGATGGCAGCCATGATGTCGAGCATGATGAAAATGACCGTGACCGTCGCCCCCACCGGGCAGAAGAAGACCGTCGGCACGTGGAACTGCGACGAATACGATGTCACCATGAACATGATGATGATGCCCATGAAGATGAAGGTCTACGCCACGACGGACGTGCCGTTCGACCTCAAGGGCTACATGGAGAAGGTCTATGGGACCTCCCTCAAGGCTCAGTTCCGGATGGACGACGCCTCCGTCAAGGAGATGATGAAGATCCAGGGCTTCTGGATCGCCTCGGAGACCAATATGGAAATGATGGGCGCCAAGATCCACACCACGACCGAAGTCGTCGAGATCTCCAAGAAGACCCCGCCCGCCGGGGTCTACAGCGTGCCCGCCGGCTACACCAAGCAGGCCAAGCTCTCGATGCAGGACATGCAGCAGAAGTAAACGAACGGTTTGGACACGGTCAGCCGCCTCAACCCCATCTTCGAGGTCCTGAAGTCTGCCCCCCGGCGGGTGAACAAGATCTTCATCCAGAAGGAGGCGGGACCGCACCGGATCGGCGAGATCATCCAGCAGGCCAGGGCCAACGGCATTCCCTGTATCTTCGTCCCCAAGCACAGGCTCGACCAGCTGGCTGATCATCACCAGGGGGCGGTGGCCTTCATCTCGCCCAAAGAGTTCTCGACGCTCGAGGAGATCCTGGCCGGGAGGAAAGCCCCATTTCTGGTCCTCCTCGATGGGATCGAGGACCCGCAAAACCTCGGCGCGATCGTCCGGAGCGCCGAATGCGCCGGTGTCGACGGCCTGGTCCTGCCCGAGCGCCGGTCGGCCAGCCTGACCGAGACGGTCTCGACCGTCGCCGCCGGGGCATTGGAACATGTCAAGGTCGTTCGGGTCACGAACCTCGCCCAGACGATGGAAGAACTCAAGAAGCGCGGCCTCTGGTTCGTCGGGGCCGAGGGCGGCGGCGCGGAGCCGTGGTACAAGTTCGATTACACCCTGCCCGTCGGCATCGTCCTGGGTTCGGAAGGGAAGGGCCTCCGGCCCCTCGTCAGGAAAAGGTGCGACAAGGTCCTGTCCATTCCCCTCTTCGGCAGGATCAATTCCCTCAACGTTTCCGCGGCGGCCGCAGTCTTCCTGTTCGAGGTCGCCCGGCAAAGATCAGCCCAAAATTGCCGATAGGACGTGAGTCGGGATTCCGGCCAAGAAGTAAGAATCCTATCGGCAATTTGGCGAGATCATTGACATTATTTCGCTCGAATCTATAGAATGGATGGTGGAAGTGTTTGGTTTAAGACGATAACATGGAAAAAAGCACCGATTTTTACAGCCTGGAGAAGGCCGTTGTCGAGATCAAGGAGCAGATCGATCGGCTCCAAGAGAGCGACGATCCGTCGAGGAAGGAAAAGATCGCGGCCCTCCGGCTCGAGATCGAACAGGAGTGGGCCAGGATCTCGCCTGACCTGACGACGGTCCACGTCGTCCAGATCGCCCGCCATCCCAAACGGCCTTACAGTCTGGATTACTTCGCCGTCCTCTTCCAGGATTTCATGGAGATGCACGGCGACCGACGTTTCGGCGACGACCCGGCCATTGTCGCCGGCCTCGCCTTCTACAAGGGCCGGTCGGTGGCCCTGATAGGCCATCAGAAGGGCCGGACGACCAAGATCCGCATCGAGAGGAACTTCGGCCAGCCCAACCCCGAGGGCTACCGCAAGGCCCTTCGCGTCATGCGCATCGCCGAGAAATACGGATTCCCCGTCCTGACCTTCATCGACACCCCCGGCGCCTACCCCGGCATCGGCGCCGAGGAAAGGGGCCAGGCCGAGGCCATCGCCTACAACCTGAAGGTCATCGCCCGGCTCAGGACCCCCATCATCAACGTGGTCATCGGCGAGGGGGGCAGCGGCGGAGGGCTGGGCATCGGTTTCGGGGACGCCTTGCTGATGCTCGAGAACGGTTTCTACTCGGTCATCTCACCCGAGGGCTGCGCGGCCATCCTCTGGAACGACCAGGGCATGATGGAGCAGGCCGCCGAGAATCTCGGGATCAGGTCCCAGAAGCTCCTCGAGCTGGGCATCATCGACAAGATCATCCCTGAACCGCCCGGCGGCGCCCACATCGATCCGGAACAGACGTTCCGGAACGTGGACAAGGTCCTCGGCCCAACGTTGAAGAAACTCGAATCCAAGCCGATCGATGAGCTCCTTTCGGAGCGCTATCAAAAGGTCCGCAAGCTGGGGGTCTTCGTCGAGAAATGAACGAAGACGCCCGGGCGAAAAAAGAGATCGCCGCCATCAAGGGGACGAAGGACATCCTGCCGGCCGAGGCCGGGAACTGGCAGTGGGCCGAAGCCGCCGCCAGGCAGATTTTCGAGCTTTACGGTTACCGGGAGCTCCGGGCGCCCGTCTTCGAGGCCACCGAGCTCTTCGAGAAGGGGACGGGCCGGGCATCGGATGTCGTCGTCAAGGAGATGTACACCTTCATCGACAAGGGAGGCCGGTCCATCACCCTGCGTCCGGAATACACGCCGTCCGTCGTCCGGGCCATTGTCGAGCACAGGCTGGACCTCCAGCCCGAGCCCCTGCGGTTCTACTTCATGGGTCCCATGTTCCGATACGACAAGCCGCAGAAGGGCCGTTACCGCCAGTTCCACCAGATCGACGTCGAGGTCTTCGGGGAAAAGGACCCGGCCATTGACGCCGAGACGATCGAAATGGCCCACGCCCTCCTCGCCCGCCTCGGCGTTACCGAAACCGAGACCCTGGTCAACTCCGTCGGCTGCAAGGCCTGCCGGCCCGCCTACCACCGGGAGCTCAAAGCGGCGGCCGAGAAAACGGGGGACGTCCTCTGTGCGGATTGCAGGAGAAAGATCGACACAAATCCGCTCCGGATCTTCGACTGCAAGGTCGAAGCTTGCCGGGAAGCGGCCGCCATGTTCCCCAGGATCATCGACCACCTTTGCGACGAGTGCCGCGACCACTTCGTCCGTTTTCGTTCCTGCCTTGACCTCTACAAGATCCCTTACAGGATCGACCCCCTCCTGGTGCGCGGTCTGGACTACTACACCAAGACCGCTTTCGAGATCGTCACAACGAAGCTCGGGGCGCAGAACGCCATCTGCGGCGGCGGCCGGTACGACGACATGATGAAGGAGTTCGGCGGGCCCGACCTGTGCGGCATCGGTTTCGCCATGGGCATGGAGCGGTTGCTTTCGGTCACGGAGCCCCGGCCGGTCCAGGAGAAGGTCCTCTACGTCGCCTATCTGGGGGACGAGGCCAAGAAGGTCGGGATGAAGCTGGCCCGGATATTCCGCCGGGCCGCGATCGAGTGTCTCCTCGAGTTCAAGGACAAGGGGCTCAAGGCCCATATGGCCCGGGCCAACAAGCTCGGGGCTGCCTGGGTGATCATCGCCGGCGAGGACGAGCTCAGGAAGGGCCGCTATCCGCTCAAGGACATGGGCTCCGGCGTCCAGACGGAAGGGACCCCGGAGGAAATCATAAGGGCCATTCAAGAAAGCGCCTGATCCGCCTCCTGGGCGCAGAACGGGGAAAGACCATGAGCGAAGCCAAGCGGACGATATCAAACTGGAAACGGACGATCTATTGCGGAGACCTCAGGGCCGGGCACGAAGGCGATACCGTAACGCTCGTCGGCTGGGCCCAGAAGGTCCGCGACATAGGGAACCTCCTGTTCATCGATATGAGAGACCGTCAAGGCCTGGTCCAGGTCGTCTTCCATACGGATCGCCCGGAGCTTCTGGAAGAGGCCAAGAAAGCTAGGCCGGAGAACGTGATCGGTGTCCGGGGGACCGTGAAAAAGAGGGACCCGAAGTCCATGAACCCGCAGATGCCGACGGGCGAGATCGAGGTCGAAGCCACGGAATTCAGGCTCATCAACGTGTCCAAAGTGCCGCCCTTCGTCATCGCCGATCCGATCCATGCTTCCGAGGAGCTGCGTTTCAAATACCGCTACCTGGACCTCAGGCGACCCTCGATGCAGGGGAACCTCAAGCTCAGGCACGAGGCCGCCCTCCGCGTCCGGAACTACCTGGCCGCGAACGGCTTCCTGGAGATCGAGACGCCCTTCCTGACCATTTCGACACCCGAAGGCGCCCGTGATTACCTCGTCCCGAGCCGCATCTACAAAGGCCGATTCTACGCCCTGCCCCAGTCGCCGCAGCTCTTCAAGCAGCTCCTGATGATCTCCGGGTTCGACAGATACTTCCAGATCGTCCGCTGCTTCCGCGATGAGGACCTCAGGGCGGACCGCCAACCCGAATTCACCCAAATCGACATCGAGATGAGCTTCATCGACCGGGAAGATATCTACACGCTGACCGAAGGCTTCGTAGCCTCCGTTTTCGAGCTCATCGGAGAAAAAGTCCGGACGCCTTTCCCCCGCCTGACCTACAAGGAGAGCATGGAGAGATACGGGACGGACAAGCCGGACCTCCGGGCCGGGATGGAGATCCGCGACCTGACGGAGGCCGGGAAGGCCGCGGATTCGGACATCATCAAGAGGGTGCTGGCAGGAGGAGCGGCTCTCAAAGGGCTCGCCGTCGAGGGCGCCGGCAGCTTCTCCCGCAGTCAGCTCGACAAGCTGAACGACAAGGTCCGCGGCCTCGGCGCACCCGGAATCTTCTGGGCAAAAAAGGCCGAGGGGGGGGTGAAGACGTCGTTCAAGGTCGCGGAAGCCGGGGCCGCCGGCCTCTGGCAAGCGTCCGGCGCCGGGGATGAGGACCTCCTGCTCATGGTGGCCGATAAGGTGATGCCCGCCCTCAAGGTCCTCGGCGAACTCCGCAGGGATTTCGTCGTCGAAAAATGCCGCGGCCAAAAGCTGTTCAGATTTGCCTGGGTTACCGACTTCCCTCTTTTCGAGTGGAACGAAGAGGAAGGGCAGCTCGCCGCCGTGCATCACCCCTTCACCTCGCCCAACGAGGAGGACCTCGGGTTCCTGGAGTCCGATCCGACCAGGGTCAGGGCCAAAGCCTATGACATCGTCCTCAACGGCACCGAGATCGGCGGCGGCTCGATCCGGATCCACGACATGGACCTTCAGCGGAAGATCTTTAAGGCGATCGGCCTCACCCCCGAAGAGGCCGAGAAAAAGTTCGGCTTCTTCCTCGAGGCCCTGGGTTACGGCACACCGCCCCACGGCGGGATCGCCATGGGCTTCGATCGGATGGTCATGCTCCTCGCCGGCGAGGAGTCCATCCGTGAGGTCATCCCCTTCCCCAAGACCACGAGCGCCCTCTGCCTCCTTACCGGCTCACCCTCGACCATCGACGAAAAGCAGCTGGATGAGCTGGGGATAAAGCTCAAAAACTAATCCAAGCGCATTAAAAAAAGTACCAATGTATGAACGGCACTGAATGCCGTCCTCAAGCCCCCGTAGCGGAGGGGGGACCCGAGCCCTATGAGGGCTATCTCGGCGACGCGCCCAAGACTCTGTTCATATTTCTTGCCACCCCCTACCCCCTCCGATAATGGAGGGGGGCTCTGAGATCGTCCGTGTCGCCGACAGAGGTGCGACGGGGGGAACCGACGGGACTGGTTCCCCGGGGGCCGGGGGAGTGACGGCCGCGTTCAGGACCTCCTTGGAGGTCTTCTCCTGGGCGAAGAAAACAACTAAACAGACAAGTCCTAGTCCAACAACGGCGCACGTCAGACTCCGGATGTTTCGTTTCGTCATCTTGTCCTCTTTACGCGGTCCTTCCTTACAGATATTATACATCACCCGACTCGGGAAGGTTCCACAACGATTCGTGTATCCAAACGGCTATGGGATCAATCCATCGTCAGGTTGCGCTCATGAAAGAGAGCACTTTGTCGTTTTGCTCATCGCTTATTGTGAACGAACTTGGCAATCAGGCCGTTCCGGCCTACGGCCCAACCGCTTCCGCCCACCTTGGAGAAGCTGACGCTGTGAAAGCCTGCCGGGCCCCGGACAGCCGTCCATGTTTTGCCGAGATCGAGCGAATAATCCGACCCGCTGGGCCCGACGGCGATCAGCATCAGGGGTTTTGTCCCGGGCACCGGCGCCACGCATTCCCTGAACCCGGAAGGCTGCCGGGCTTCCACCAATTTCCAAGTCTTTCCGCCGTCATGGCTGACGGCGGCATTTCCGAGCGCCGCCGGTTCGTCCTGATAATCGCCGCCGACCAGGACGCCGTCCTTTTCGTTCATAAAAACCAGGGAAAAGCCGCCGGAAGATGCTTTTCCAGAGGCCAGGGGTGAATTTGCGGCCGTCCAAGTCCGGCCCCGGTCCCGGGAATGAAAGACCCGGGCGGCAGGCCCACCCGTGCAGAACCAGGCATCGTTCTCTCCAAGGACCGTCAGGCAGGTCCCGCTGGCGGCAAAAGCACCCTCTCCGGATACGGCTTCAGGCCTCTCAGCGGGAGGAATTTCTTCCCAGCTTTGTCCGCCGTCAGACGTGACCAAGACCATGAACCGCCCTTCCATCGGGTCGCCGACAACGATGGCGTTATCCTTGTCGAAAAAAGCGAACGCGTCCAAAAATATGCCTTCGGTATCGTTGCTGTAGGACTCCTCCCAGGTCTTTCCCCCGTCCCCGGTCTTGTAGATTTTTGCGGGCCGGCCGATGCCCAGCAGAAAGGCCGTGTCTTGATCGAAGGCCTGGATATCCCGGAAATCCATTTTCTCCGCGCCGGGGACATTCCCCGGCACCCAGGTCTTTCCCCCGTCCATCGTCCTGAGGAAAGTTCCCTGGGTTCCGCTCGCCCAGGCCACCTGGCTGTTAACGGCCGATACGCCGCGCAGACCGGCGGCCGTGCGGCTCGTCTGGATGAGCCAGTTCAGCCCGTTGGCTTGAGGCATGATCTCTTCCGCTGAACTCTTCCCAGCGGCCGGGAAAGAATCCGTACCGACCAAAAACAGGGCTGAAAACAAAACGCATGATGCCAATTTCCTCATCAGGGCCTCCTCAAATTGAAGGTATTTTACAGGACAAGTCCATGAATGAAAAGTCCGGCCGTTTGTTTTGAGCCCCGGCTTGCCTTATAATTTCAGCCTTAGTGAAAAGGAACTAGGAACATGCAGGCTTGGACCGACATCTCGGCGCTCGCGGCTTCGGGGCGTTCTGCCCATGGCTCGCGCCGGGAGCTTTTGGATTATCGGGACCGGCTCCTGCGCCGAATCATTCATCATGCGTATGAGAAGGTCCCCTATTACCGGGAGCTTTTCGAACGGGCCGGGGTTGTGCCTGAGGATTTCAAGACGGCCGAAGACCTGGCCCGGATTCCCGTGACCGAAAAGCGGCATCTCCGGAAGGAACCAAAGGAGCATGTGCTGGCCGCGGGTACGGACTCGAAGAGGCTCTTCGTCCGGACAACGACAGGCTCCACGGGCGAGCCGCTCGCCGTCATGAAGACGAGGTCGGATGAGTTCCTTTTTCACGTATCCCGATTGCGGGTCATGCAGGATCTCGGTCTCCGGCCGTCGGACCGTATGGCGCAGATCGGCCGGCGATCCAACCGGCAGGCCCCGTTGTCCTGGCGCTTGATACAGCGCTTCGGCCTGTTCCGGCAAGACCGGATCTATCTGGGAGACGCGCCGGATCAAATCGCGGACGTCCTGCAGAAAATAAAACCCGATATCGTCACGGGAGATGCCGCCGTCATGGACCGCGTCAGCCTGGAATTGGCCGGACGGCGCCACGATCACCATCTGCGTTTCGTCGTGACGGGCGGTGAAATGCTGAATACGTTCATGAGGAAGAGAATCCGGGAGGGATTCGGCGCCGATGTGTATGACACCTATAGCAGCGAGGAAATGAGCGTCATCGCCTGGGAGTGCCGGGAGACAGGGCTTTATCATGTGCGGGAAGACAACGTTGTCGCCGAAGTGCTTGATAACGGAAGACCCGTGAAGGAAGGAGAGAGGGGCGAAGTCGTTGTCACCGCCCTGCATTTTCGCGCCATGCCATTCCTCAGATATAGGCTCGGCGACGAAGCGGTTAAGGGGCCGGATGTTTGTCCCTGCGGGAAGCCGTTCTCCACGTTGAAGGAAATCTCGGGCCGGGCGACCGATTACCTCCACTTGCCCGACGGACGGGAGATATTCGCCGCCGCCGTCGCCTACATCCTGCAGGAGCAGATCGCCTGGATCGAACGTTACGAATTTGTCCAGGAGCGCCGGGACGGTGTTGTCCTTCGCATCGCCGCCCTCATCCCGCCCCGCGCTGACGTCTTGACGGCGCTCAAAGACAAGGTTGAGGGCCTGCTGGGCCCGGGCGTGGATGTCCGGATCGAACTGGTCCCCGAAATTCAACCCGGTCCCGGCGGCAAGTACAGAGTGCTTCGCTCACTTCTCGGCTCGCCCTATGATATGAAGGAGATGGCCGCTCCGGCCGATGATTTTCCCCCTTGGCGACGCTGGAAATAGGCCTCTTCTCACGGCAATGTAAATAAACCTTTTCAACCCGAAATTGCCTATAGGATTTTTTCTTCCGACCCGCGTCTTATCGGCAATTTTGGGTCGACGGCCTAATAGTCTATCGGACATCCCGTTGTGATGTAATTAATTCAATGATCGAAAGAGAGATCCGGGGATTTTTCTGGGATGCCGATCCCGCCGCCCTCGATATTCGTCTGCATAAAACCTACATCATCGAGCGACTCCTCGAGCTCGGCGACGAAAGGGCCGTCCGTTGGCTTTTTACCGCCTATCCAAGGCCGGAGATCGCGGACGTCGTGCGTACGAGCCGGTCCTTATCCAAGAAAAGCCGGTCATTCTGGCGTCTCGCCCTCGGCGAGGCCGATCATGCATGATGTCGTGTTGGCTCCGGAAACGAAAACCGCTCTCGAGGTCCTTGCCGGCTGGGCGGCAAACCGCCGTCTTTATTTAGCGGGCGGGACGGGCTGCGCCCTTCAGCTCGGGCACCGGATGTCCCAAGACCTCGATTTCTTCACGCCCGGGACCATCGAACCGTTCGAAATCCAGAACACGCTTCGGCCCAGGGGCGAAGCGATCGCCGATCACACCGATTCGGGAACATGGGTGGGCCGGTTCTCCGGCGTAAAAGCGGGGTTCTTTCATTATCCGTATCCGATGATCGGCGCATTCCGGACATTTCTCGGCGTCCAAATAGCCTCTCTCGAAGATATCGGGTGTATGAAGATCGAGGCGATTGCCGAAACATGATCCATGTCCTGAGAAGCCTGGTTTATTTCGATGACGCGGAAACGGATCCCGATCCCAGGATGCTTGTTGAATATTCCTGGCTGGGAACCAAGCAATTCATCTCCGGTGCGGTCAAGAGGATGTCGGTCTTCTAGGGGAGGCTCTCCGACCCGCATAACGGACTTGGTTCTCTTACGTTTTTTTTGGGTGGGGGGCTGGGACGGGATGGACTGACCAAACCGCACAAAAGAGAAGAAATCCCCCGTCTTTACAAACTCACAAGTATTTCTTGTTCTCTTTCTTTAAAATCTCGACGATGTCCTTGACCTTCTGGTCCAGGTCCTTCCGGCAGATGAGAAGGGCATCGCCGGCATCGATCACGATGAGGTCCTTGACCCCGACGAGGGCGGTGAGCTTGGCGGGGGCGTAAACGAGGCAGCCTTGAGCGTCCAGGACGATCTTCTCGCCCTTGACGGCGTTTCCGGCCTCGTCCGGCGGCCAAACCTCGTAAAGGGAGGACCAGGCGCCCACGTCGGACCAGCCGAAGTCCCCGGCGCACACCACGACCCCCTTCGCTTTCTCCATGAGGGCATAGTCGATGGAGAGGGCCGGGATCTCCTCGAAGATCGAGCGAAGCCCCCTCCGGCTCTTTTTAGCCAAGGCATCAAGCATCCGTCCCCAGAAGGGAAAAAGCTTCGGGGCGTATCTCCGGAGTTTCCGGGCGAAGACGTCCGCCCGCCAAAGGAACATGCCCGAATTCCAATAGTAGTTCCCGTCGGCCAAGAACCGTTCGGCCTCGGCCCGGCCGGGTTTCTCCTTGAACTCCAGGACCGGAAAGAAGGGCTCTCCGCCGATCCGTTTTTCCTTCTCTCTGGAAAAGTGGATATATCCGTAGCCCGTGGATGGGAACACGGGCGGGATGCCGAAGGTGACGATCCGGTCCCCCGAATAGGCCGCCTTGGCCCCAGCTTGGAGTTTATTCAAGAACTTATCCGGGTCGCGGATGAGGTGGTCGGCCGCGAGGGCGGCGATGACGGTCTCCGGGTCCTGGAGATAAGCGTGCGCTGTCGCCAACATCAGGGAGGGCGCGGTGTTCCTGGCCAGGGGCTCAATGAGGAGGTTCCGTTTCGGGAGGTCCGGCAGGAGGCCCCGCACGAAGGCGGTCTGGCTTCGGTCGGCGATCGTAAAGATGTCCTTCGGAGAGATGAGCGGCAAGAGCCTCGCCGCCGTCTCTTCGATCATGGACATCGAGCTCACGATGTCCAGGAACTGTTTCGGCCTGGTCTTGCGGCTGAGCGGCCAGAACCGCGTGCCGCTGCCTCCCGCCATGATGACCGCCCGGATGTTCATGCCGTCCTCCCTCCTTTCGGGAAATCACGATCTAATGGTCGTTCAGGCGCTTGATGACCTTTTCCAGAACGCCGCGCACTTCCTTCTGGATGGCCTCGAGGTCGGCCTCCGTCTCCCCTTCAAAGCGAAGGACCAGGAGCGCCTGGGTGTTGGACGGGCGGACCAGGCCCCAGCCTTTCGGGAAGAGGGCCCGCACGCCGTCGATGTCGATCACGGGATGTTTTTTAGCCAGCTCGGCCCGGACCTCGTCGACGATCCTGAACTTCACCTCATCCGAGGCGTAGACGCGGATCTCGGGGGTTGTGAAAGTCTTCGGAAGGTCCGAGAGCATCGCGGCGAGCTTCATCTTTGACCGAGAAAGGATCTCGATAAGGCGGGCCGAGGAGTATATAGCGTCGTCGAAGCCGAACCAGCGGTCGGCAAAGAAGATGTGGCCGCTCATCTCGCCGGCCAGCAGGGCCTTCTCCTCCTTGATCTTTTTCTTGATGAGAGAATGTCCCGTCTTCCACATGATGGGCTTCCCGCCCAGCCGGGCGATCTCGTCGTAGAGGACCTTGGAGGCCTTGACCTCCGAGATGATGGGCGCCCCGGGATGCGACGGTAGGATGTCGCGGGCGAAAACGACCAGAAGCTGATCGCCCCAGATGAGGCCCCCTTTGTCGTCAACGACCCCGATCCGGTCGCCGTCGCCATCGTAGCCGATCCCCAGGTCCGCCTTCGTCTCCAGGACCGTGCAGATGAGGTCCCGCATCGCTTCGGGGAGCGTCGGGTCGGGGTGATGGTTGGGAAAATGTCCGTCCATGTCGCAGTAAAGCTCGACCACGTCGCAGCCGAGCTTCCGGAAGAGCGGCACGGCCACGACGCCGCCCGTGCCGTTCCCCGCGTCCACGACCACTTTCAGGCGTTTCTCGAGCCTGACATTGCCGAGGACATAGGCCGTGTATTCGGGGACGAGGTCATAAGCGGACGCCCGCCCCCGGCCCTCGGCGAACTTTCCGACCTCGATGATCCTATAGACGTCCTGGATGTCCGGGCCGGAGAGGGTCTCTTCGCCCGCCATCATCTTGAAGCCGTTGTGCTCGGGTGGATTGTGCGAGCCCGTGATCATGACACCGGCCTCTTTCTTCTTGAAGAAAATGCCGAAGTAGAGCAGCGGCGTCGGGATGATCCCCAGGTCCGTGACGTCGCAGCCCGTGGCGAGGAGCCCCCGGGTCAAGGCCCCGGCAAACGCCGGGGAGCTCAGCCGGCAGTCCCGGCCCAGGGCCACGTCCTTCTTGCCGCGGCCCAGGAAATACGTGCCCATGGCCCTGCCGAGCGTCTCAACGACGCTTTCATCCAGGTCCAGGCCGACGATGCCCCGGATATCATATTCCCTGAAGATCTTGGGATTGATGTTCACGATCCCCTCCCCTGCTTAGATTTGGCTATATGACCGGGCCCTTGATCTCATCCACTCTCGCCGAGACGCCCTCCCATTTGCCCTGAGCCTTGAGGATGAACTCGAGAAACTCGCGCACGGCGCCCCGGCCGCCGGGTATCCGGCAGATATAGTGACAGTGCTCTTTGACCTCCGGATGGGCGTCGGCTACGGCCGCGGCCAGGCCTACGGACTTCATGACCGCCAGGTCCCCCAGGTCATCGCCGATGTAGGCGACCGCCGCGGGATCCAGCCCCCGTTTCTCCAGGATCGAGGCCACAACCCGGGGCTTGTCCACCACCCCCTGGTGGAGCTCCGTAATGCGAAGTCTTTCCGCCCTCTTCTCCAGGCCCTTTGACGTCTTGCCCGTGATGATCCCCAGGTCCAGGCCCGCCAGCCGGGCCAGGAGGATCCCCAGGCCGTCGCGGACATGATAGGTTTTGAGCTCCTCGCCGTCCGGCGTCACGATGAGCGATCCGTCGGTCAGAGTGCCGTCCACGTCCATGAGGACGAGCTCGATCCTCCGGGCCCGCTCTTCCGCGGTCATCAAAACATCTCCGTCCGCCACAGGTCATGGAGGTGGATGATGCCGTCCACCCGGCCCTCCTTGTTCCGGATCACGAGCGAGGTGATCTTCTTTTCCTCCATGATGTTGAGGGCCTTGGTGGCCAGGTCTCCCTTGTCGATCGTGATCGGGTCCGGAGTCATGCACTCCCCGGCCGTCTTCCTGAACAGATTTCCCCTGAACCTGTCAAGCATGCGCCTCAGGTCGCCGTCCGTGATGACACCGGCAAGAAGGCCCGCCTCGTCGAGAACGCAGGTCATCCCGATCTTTTTCTCGCTCATAACCTCGATCGCGTCCTTCATCGGCGTCGTCACCCGGACGAAGGGGATCTTCGAACCACGGCGCATCAGGCTCTCGACCCTGAGAAGCTTCCGGCCCACCTGGCCTTTGGGATGGACGACGGCAAAGTCCTTTTCGCTGAATCCCTTCTTCTTCATCGCCGCGATGGCCAGAGCGTCCCCCAAAGCGAGGGCGGCCGTGGACGACGCCGTCGGGATGATGTTGCCGGGACCCGCCTCCTTTTCGACGCGGGCGTCGAGGACGATATCGCTGTACTTGGCGATCCGGGAGTTCCTATCTCCCGTGATGGCGATGAGCTTGACGCCGATCCTCTTGAAGAAATCGAGGAGACCGACGACCTCGCGCGTCTCCCCGCTGTAGGAAATGGCGATGACGACGTCCTCTTTAAGGATCATTCCCAAGTCGCCATGCCCCGCTTCGGCGGGATGGATGAAAGTGGCCGGCGTGCCGCAACTGGAGAGAGTCGCCGCGAGCTTGCGGCCGACAAGCCCGGACTTGCCCATCCCGATGACGATGACGCGCGTCTTGGCCCGGCAAAGGAAGTTGACCGCCTGAACGAACTCCTCCCCCAGATTCCGGCTGAGGGAGGCGACGGCTCCGCTTTCCGTGGCCAGGACGTCCCTGCCCGTCTGGATGATCTCTTTCTTAGTCATGGTCGCTCCGTGCCGTCACTCACGAGCCGTGCCGACGGCTTCCCGGATACGCCCAAGGCCGGCCAGGAGTTCTTGTAATTTATTTATTATCAATGAATTATGTTTGTCGGAGAGGGCCGCTCCGGGATTGTCATGGACCTCGAGGAAAACCCCGTCGGCGCCGACCGCCATTCCTGCCCGGGCGACGTGGGGGATGAATTCCGCCTCTCCTCCCGAGCTCAGACCTTCGCCGCCGGGGCGCTGGACACTGTGCGAGGCGTCTATAATGACCGGATACCCCCAGTTCTTCATGATCGGGATCGAGCGGACATCGAAAACGAGGTTGTTATAGCCGAAGACCGTTCCCCTTTCAGTCAACATCACTTTATCGTTTCCCGCGCTGAGGACCTTGTCCAGGGCGTTCCTCATTTCATGGGGGGAAAAGAACTGGCCCTTCTTGATATTGACGGGCTTCATCGTCCGGGCGGCCTCGAGAAGGAGGTCTGTCTGCCTGCAGAGCAGGGCGGGGATCTGGATCACGTCCAGGACCTCCGCGGCCCTCCCCACCTGGCAGGTCTCGTGGACGTCGGACAGGACCGGGACGCCCGTCTCTTCCTTCACGGTCCTCAGAACGGCCAAGCCCTTCTCGAGCCCGGGTCCCCGGACGGACGCGCCGGAAGACCGGTTCGCCTTGTCGAAGGACGCCTTGAAGATGAAAGGCACGCCGAGCGATGCGCAGATCTTTCCGATCTCCCTCGCCAGCCGGAGCGAGTGCTCCTCGCTTTCGATGACGCAGGGTCCGGCGACAAGAAAGAACGGTCCCTTCCCGCCGACCTTAACTCTTGGCCCGATCTTGATTTCTTTTGAGACGATAGGCATAGCTCGCTCCGATAAAAGCCTTGAACAAGGGGTGCGGCTCCACGGGCTTGGACTTGAATTCCGGGTGGAACTGGCAGCCCAGGAACCAGGGGTGGTCCCGGAGCTCGACGATCTCGACGAGCCCATATTCGGGGTTCTTCCCGGAAAAAACGAGCCCGGCCCGGGCCAGGAGCCCCTCATATTTCGGGTTGAACTCGTAGCGGTGACGGTGCCGCTCGTGGATGGAAAGGCCCCGGTAGGCCTTATAAGCAAATGTGTTCTTCTTCACGCGGCAGAAATACTGCCCCAGCCTCATGGTGCCGCCCAGATCGCCGTCCTTCTTGAGCTCGCGCCACATGGTGATGACCTTGTGCGCCGTTTTCGGGTCGAATTCAGAGCTGTTCGCCCCGGCCAGCCCGGCCACGTTGCGGGCGAACTCGATCGAGGCGCACTGCATGCCAAGACAAATGCCTAAGAACGGGACCTTATTTTCCCGGGCGAAGGTAACGGCCCGGATCTTGCCTTCGATACCTCGGACCCCGAAGCCGCCCGGGACGAGAATGCCGTCCTTTTCTCCCAGGGTCTCTTCGATCTCCCCCTCTTCCAGGTTCTCGGCCTCGATCCAGTCGATCTTGACCTTGAGTCTGTGGGCGAACCCGCCGTGGTCCAGGGCCTGGTTCAGACTTATGTAGGAGTCGTGGAGGCCGGCATATTTCCCGACCATGGCGATGTTGACTTCGTCGCGCGGATTCTTGACCCTGTCAAGAAGGGTTTCCCAGGACGCCAAGTTCCGCTTCTTCTGGGGAAGTCGCAGGAGCTTCAGGATGATCGCGTCAAGCCCTTCCTTGGCGAAATTGATGGGAATTTCGTAGATGCTTTCCGCATCCTTGGCCGAAATGACCGCTTCGATGGGAACGTTCGTGAAGAGGCTGATCTTGGACTTGAAGTCGGGCGGGATGGTCCGGTCCGCGCGGCAGAGCAGGATGTCCGGCTGGATGCCGATGGCTCGAAGCTCTTTGACGCTGTGCTGGGTCGGCTTGGTCTTGAGCTCCCCCGACGTGCTGATGAAAGGCACGAGCGTCAGATGGATAAACAGGGTGTTCTCCGGACCCAAGGTTAGCCGCATTTGACGGACGGCCTCGAGGAACGGCAGGCTTTCGATGTCGCCCACCGTGCCCCCGATCTCTACGATGACGATGTCGTTCTTGTCTGAAACGGCGCCGAAGGCGCCTTTGATCTCGTCGGTCACGTGGGGGATGACCTGGACGGTCTTGCCCAGGTATTCGCCCTTGCGCTCCTTGCGGATGATGGACTCGTAAATGCGGCCGGCCGTCCAGTTGTGCGCCCGCGTCGTTCGCGTCGACGTAAATCGTTCATAATGGCCAAGATCCATGTCGGTCTCGGCTCCGTCGTCCGTCACGTAGACCTCGCCGTGCTGGAACGGGCTCATCGTGCCCGGATCGACGTTGAGGTAGGGATCGAACTTCTGAATCGTGATCCTGTAGCCGTGGCTTTCGAGGAGCGTCCCTATGGAGGCGGCCGCGATACCTTTGCCTAATCCCGATATGACACCGCCCGTCACGAAGATGTACTTAGCCATGTCGTTTCTTTCGGAGGAGTTTTTCAACCTCAATTATATCCCGAGGCGAATCCACGCTCAAGGTTGAATATGGCGTTTCGATCATTTTGATCCGGTAACCGTTCTCGAGCGCCCGCAGCTGCTCCAGGTTTTCGGCCTTTTCGAGTCCGGACGCAGGGAGGCCGCAGAACCGGAACAGGAATTCGGCCTTGAATCCATATATGCCGATGTGCTGGAAAAATCCTTCCTTAGGCTGGTAGGGGATAGGCGCCCGGGAAAAATAGAGCGCGAACCCGTCCTTGTCCACCACGACCTTGACCCTGTTTCTATCATTGAAAGCGGCCGGGTCCTTGATCCTGGTCATGAGGGACGCCATAAGAATAGATTCATCCTGAAGGGCCTCGACCAGGGCATCGATCATCGCGGGATCGAGAACCGGCTCGTCGCCCTGGATATTGACGACAAGAGAGCTCCCCAGCTCCCGGGCCACCTCAGCGACCCTTTCCGTCCCCGAGCCGAGGGAACGGGAGGTCAATATGGCGGGGATCCCCAGGCCGGCGCACGCGTTCATGATCCGGTCGTCATCCGTGGCCACGATCACTTCCTCCAGAAATTTTGCCCTCTTCGATCTCTCGTAAACCATTTGAATCATTGGCTTTCCGAGGATGAGGGCCAGCGGCTTGCCCGAAAAACGGGTCGAGCCGTATCTGGCCGGAATGATCCCAGTCGCAAGCTTCAAGGTCAGTTTTCCGTTTTAGCCTCTTGT
>Ga0315293_10001921_pt1 | contig 20100 bp, 17 predicted proteins | sample YL17G13_20_MG_FD_203071 | JGI IMG/M metagenome (GOLD analysis project Ga0315293, IMG submission 203071) | Sediment microbial communities from Yellowstone Lake, YNP, Wyoming, USA - YL17G13_20 | ecosystem: Environmental > Aquatic > Freshwater > Lake > Sediment | place: USA: Wyoming | collected... | reverse complement strand
TCCAGCCCTCCCGGTGCACGTCGAGCGGGTTGAACGTCATGCAGTACTCCTGGTCCCCCACATCGAAGATGCGGATCCGCTCAGCATCGCCCGGCTCGATCGTCCCGATGAGCTGATTGACCAGGTCCCCGTGCGGATCCACCACGATGATCGCCGGCCGCTCCGCGTCCTGCATCCCCGCCAGCACCAGGTGTTGCATCAAGGTCGACTTCCCGGCGCCGGGCTTGCCGATGCAGAAGATGTTGCGCTGCAGCGCCTTGGTGCCAATACGGACCGGTTTGCTTCCGCCATCCGCGGTGAAGTAACGCCCGATCGAGAGAGAGCTCCGCCGGACCAAGTACGAGGGACACCGGGAGGCGGGTCAGCTTGCTGCCTGCGCTGGCGACCGGGGTGGTGCCTTCGCGAGCTTCAAATCTGAGCCCATTGACCTCACGGCTATAACTCACCAGTTGTCGCGAAGGCTATCAAGACGGATGGACCGTGAGGTCAGCGGCAGAGGGAGTCGTCGCGTTAGTTCACATCCGTGAGGTCGGAGGCCGTTCGCCCTCGAAGATCCCTTGAGCAAAGCGAAAGGGGCGGCGGGCGCCGGCCCGAACGGGGTTCGAGCCCTCTCGCGCCCACCAGTGCGTCAACCGGTCCTCACCGCCTCCCCGTGAGGACCTCGCTCGTCAGCCTGTGGTCCGCCCTGACGAAGCGACAAGTCCGAGGCTGCAATGCGCCAAGCCTCTACGCGGCCGATGAGCATCCAGCATCGCACCGATCCGATGCCGCCTTCCGCCGGTCACCCTTCATCCTAAAGGGACAGCGAGAGGCCCTCCCGTCAGACTGGGAGGGCGTCGTCCTTCCGGCACCACAGGGTTGAGCAACCCACGAACACTCCGGGCTCCCTTGACAGATGAGCTCCGATCCAGCTCCGCGCGTCCCATGGCCGGCGCTCGGGTGAAACGAGAGCAGCCACCGGACCTGGCTTCTCGGGTCCTCCAGCGCCTGCCTCTAGTCGGCCTTCGCCGATGGGTCGTGCACTAACCCCACCAGCTTGCGCAGAGTGTCCGCCGGTTTCTCCGCCTGAAACACATTCCGCCCCACCACCAGGCCGCGGCCGCCGGCCCGCAGGACGCCACGCACCTGGGCGGCATACTCCGCCTCGGACGCCGCCTTGGGGCCGCCGCGAGCGAGAATGGGCACGGGGCAGCCGACGACGATCTCGCGGAAGCTCCCCACCTGACCTGTGTAGTTCGCCTTGATAAGGCTGGCCCCTGCTTCGGTCGCGATGCGCACCCCCAGCGCCACAAGGACGGCATCATTCTCGTCTGACACTCGCGGTCCGATCGGCAGCGGCTCGACCATCAGCGGGAGCCCAAGGTCCACGCACTCCTCGGACCACCGCCCGACCTGCGCCAGGTTGGAGCCTTCAGCCCTATCGTCCTCCCAGCCATAGAGAAGGAAGCAGACCGCGACGTGGGCCCCCAACTGCAGCGCCCGGTGAGGCGTGGCCACGGGCGTCCAGAATCCGGGCTGCGGCTTGAGGTCGCCCTTGCGCCAGATGTTGGTGGCGTCCAGCCGGATAACCAGTGCCGGTGCCCCTCGCCCTGCGAACGTGGCGGCGTTGTGCTCCGCCTGCCCGGGCGTCAGCTGGATGGCGTCCGCCCCACCATCCACCAGTTGACGCAGTAGGCCAGGCAAGTCCTGCGTCCCGGGGATGGGTCCCATGAACAGGCCGTGGTCGACGGCCACGACGACCGTCCGGCGGCTGGCCGGGTTCCACAGAAACGCTTCGCGCAGCGCTTGTCCGGGGTGTGCCATCGTCTGAGACTCCTTCGATTCCGAATCCATCAGCGGGGATGCTCCGCTCCAAGGCTAGGGCTCAATCATCGTCTTGACCGCTTGGGGATCGCGCGCTGCGCGGAAGGCCTGCACGATGTCCTTGAGCGGGAAGGTCTGCGTGATCAGCCTCCCCATCTGCAACCGGGGCAGCAGCTCGGCCGCGTTCTGGAAGTCCCGGATGTTGCAGTCGATCGATCCGTGGATGTGCTTCTCAGCGTAGTGGAATCTGTAGGCATCGAGGGTCATCTTCGTGCCATACGGGTAGCCGGAGAACAGCAGCAGCGATCCACCCGGGCGGATCAGATCCAGCGCCAGTTCGGAGGCCGGCAGCACGGGTGCGGCGATGATGGCCAGGTCGGGCCGGAAGCCCTTGTCCCGCGCATACTGCTGCAGATCGTGCTTGCCGACGTCGAGCGCTACGGTGGCGCCCATCTCCTCCGCCAGCTTCAGCCGATTGGCAATCAGGCCGGTCATCACGATGTCGGAGGCGCCCATCAGCCGCAGCAGCTGAAGGTGGGCCAGTCCGATCGGGCCCTCGCCGACGATGAGCACCTTGTCGCCGAGCTGGAACGACGTCTGGCGGATGCCGTGCAGGCAGCAGGCGACGATCTCGGTCAGGGCGGCGGCCCTCGGGTCTACTCCTTCGGGCACCTTGGCCAGCCCGCCCACGCTCACCATCTGCTCGGGAGCGTAGAAGTAGTCGGCCATGGCCCCGGCGATATGTGTGCCGATGACCTGACCGCTCTCGCACAGGTTGTCCTGCCCGTGGCCGCACGGCCGGCAATTCATGCACGGAATCATGGGTCCCACCGTCACCACGTCGCCCACCTTGAAGCCCTTGGCGTTGGCGCCAACCTCCGCCACCGTACCGGTGAATTCATGGCCCAGGACGATGGGAAGGTTGTAGCGGGGAGAGGGGCCTTCGTAGAACATGCGCATGTCGGATCCGCAGATGCCGCAGTGATTGACGCGCAGCAGCACCCCTCCCGGCTCCATCGCCGGAAGCTCGCGATCGAGCTGGCGCAGATCCTCCTTGCCGTGCAGTGCGAACGAGTGCACCTTCATGGCCTGCCTCTCCTTGTTGGTGGCAATCGGGCGGCCGACGAGGCCGAAGACACGGCCCGGGCATGCCTGCGCCCGGGGGGATGGTGCCCCGGCGCGCCGACCCGGCCGCCCGGGCTCCGCGCTAGAAGAGATCCTTGACGCGGTTGAACAGCGTTCGGTAGCGCTGGTACTGCTGGGCGTACAGTGCGGCACGCGCGGGGTCGGGCTCCACTCGCGAGTGCATGCGCGTCATGCTGCCGACGGCCGTGGGGAAGTCGGGATACAGGCCGATGCCCACGGCGGCGATGACGGCCGTCCCCACCAGGGCGGCATCCCGATTGGCGGGCACGGCGATGGGCAGGTCCAGTACGTCGGCCTTGATCTGGTTCCACAGGGCGCTCTTCGATCCGCCGCCGAGCACGCGCACCTCGCTGGCCCGGATGCCCAGGCCCTGGAGCGTCTCGACGTCGCTGCGGATCAGGTAGGCGATGGCCTCCAGGATGGCGCGGGTCAGGTGCGGCTTGCCGTGGTGCAATGTCAAGCCGAAGAAGACGCCGCGCGCCCCGGGCGCGAAGTCGGGGAAGCCGGCACCTTCCAGGTGCGGAAGCATGATCAGCCCATCACTGCCGGCCGGGACGCTGGCGGCCAGCTCGGTCAGCAGGTCGTACACGCTCCGGCCTTCGTCGGCCGCCTGGCGCCGCTCCTCGTCGCAGTAGCGGTCCTTCCACCACTTCAGCACCAGTCCGCCCGTCGGGCTCCAGGGCATCAGGCAGTAGCAGTCGGGCACGGCGTGCAGGTGGCAGGGGACGCGCGTCTCGAAGTCGATGATCGGCTCGGGAATGGTGGTCAGCAGTGCCACGACCGTACCGGTGCTCTCGGTAATCAGCCCCGGCAGGATGTTGCCGGCCCCGACCGCGGAGCACATCTGATCCATGGCGCCTGCCACTACCTTCGTCCGCGTGCTCAGCCCGGTCTCCCGGGCGCACTGCGGGCTGATGGTGCCGATGACGGTCCCGGTGGGCGTCAGCGAGGGCAGCTTGGCCTCGGTGATCCCGGCCGCCTCCATCAGCGTCGGCGACCAAGCCTTGCGCTGCAGGTCCATGACCAGAGACGAGGTCCACATCGTCTGTTCGGCGATCATGGCCCCGCTCAGCCGCAGCAGGATGTAGTCGTCCGGCATCAGGAACTTGGCCGTCCGGGCGAAGGCCTCCGACTCATGGCGCTTCATCCACAGGAACTTGGTGGCCGGCCAGATGGGGCCGAAGTCCCCCTGGCCGCTGATGCGCTGCAGCTCGCGGGCTCCGACGCGTTCGACCAGCTCCTGGGACTCGGCCGTCGAGCGGTTGTCCATCCATGAGATCGACGGCCGGCTGGGCGTGCCGTCGGCCTGCATCGGGTAGATTGTCTCGCAGAAGGTCGAGGTGGAGACGGCGACGATCTGCTCGGCGCGCCCGGGGAAGGCTTGCAGAAGCCGGCGCACGGCGCGCACGATCGGCTCCCAGTACGTCGGGCCGGGATCCGATTCGACGATCTGGCTGTCGGGGGTCAGCAGGTACTCCTCCGACTGCAAGCCGATCATCTCGCCATCCAGCGTGAAGAGCGCCGCCTTGGCCGTCGAGATGCCGAGGTCGATGCCGAGCAGGTAGCGATCGTCGCTTGTCGTCATCCGTCCGCCTAGACCAGCAGGACCTCGACGCCCTCGGCCCGGATGGCTTCGACCACCTCGGGCGGAGCATCCTGGTCGGTGATGAGCATGTGGATCTTCTTGAGGGCGATGACCTGCACCAGGCCGGCGATACCCAGTTTGCTGCTGTCGGTGGTCAGGATCACCTGGCGCGCCCGCGCCGCCATCATCCGATCCAGGTCGGCCATCAGGATGTGCCCGGTGGTGATCCCCTCCGAGAGCGTCAGGCCGTCGGCGCCCATGAAGGCCTTGTCGGCTGTGATGCGGCTCAGGTCCTCGAGCGCATGCGGGCCGACGGTCGCCTGGTAGTCCGGCAGGTACAGGCCGCCCAGCAGGATCAGGTTCGGGGAGGCCCAGGTCTGCATCTCCTGCGACAGCGGGATCGAGTTGGTGACGACGGTCAGCATGCCCCCCACGCGCAGGGAGGCCGGCATGTGGGCGATGACCTGGAGCGTGGTCGTGCCCGAATCAACGATCAGGGTGTCGCCGCTGCCCACGAGCCGGGCAGCCGCCGCCCCGATGCGCTTCTTCTGGGGCAGGCGCATGTGGAGCTTCTCGCTGTACCAGCGGGCGCGCAGGTTGGCCGGGAAGGAGACCGCCCCGCCATGGACCCGCCGGAGCAGGCCCTCCTGCTCGAGGACCGTCAGGTCCCGCCGGATCGAGGTGTCGGTTACGCCCAGGATCCTGACCAGCTCGGAAACGCGGACGCTGCCTCGCTCCTCGAGCATGTCCGTGATCCGCTGCCGCCGCCCGGAAAGCGTCGCATCCTCGAGTTCGCTCATCGGGGACATCATATATCAGAACAAAACGGGCGTCAATCAGAAGATTATCAGTCAGCAATGTACCGAATATCGGTTGACATCAGTAGTCAGCTGGCCTATGATATCGATTGCGAGACGAAGATGGCGGTTCTCCGGTCCGAGCGGTGGCGCACGAAGCCGATGGGCGAAAGGCGTCCAGGCCGCGGCGCTGCAAGGCGCGGATTGAACGATCAGGGGCCCGCCCCGCCCTCGCCTCAACGCCCAACACCGGGGGCACGCACCTGCCATCCGGCCCAACCTTCAGGAGCGAATGATGCCGACAACTGGGGAAAGCGTCCGACTGGCCCGGCTGTTCTCTGATGGGCAGAACGCCGTGGTGGTGGCGATCGACCACGGTCTGTATATGGGGCCGCTACCGGGCTTGATCGATCCGGTCGAGGCGGTCGCCCGCATCGGCGGAGCCGACGCCATCCTGCTGACCTCCGGGATGGCCGAGCACTGCAAGGGCGTCTTCGCACGGCGCGGCGCGCCGGCGATGGTCCTGCGCATGAACTGGGCCTCCAACTACGTCTCCGTGTGGAACTACAAGCACTCTCACAGCGTGCCCATGCTTTCCGTGGACGAGGCCGTCGCCCAGGGCGCCGACATCGTGCTCGCCAGCCTGACGCTGCGCAACCCTGACGAGGCCGAGGACGCCGGGAACGTCGAGACCTTCGCCACCTTCGTGGCCGAGAAGCGCGCCCTCGGCATCCCCCTCATCGGCGAAGTGTTCCCCACCGGCGGCGACGACGCCCGCCCCGAGGATCTCCAGGACCAGGTGCTGGTCGGATGCCGCATGATCACCGAGCTGGGCGCGGATGTGATCAAGACCTTCCACACCGGCCCCGGCTTCAAGCAGGTCACCGCCGCCACGCCAGTGCCCATCCTGGCCCTCGGAGCGCGCAAGACGCCGCGCGAGATCGACGCCCTGAAGCTGGCGCAGACGGCCATCGGAGACGGCGCGCGCGGCGTAGTCTTCGGCCGCAATGTGGTGCAGGCAGCTTCGCCCGAGCGCTTCCTGGACGCTCTCAAGCAGGTCGTCAAGGTCGGCATGACGCCGGAGCAGGCGGTCAAGGAGTTCGGCCTGTCCTGATCCCTCGGAGCCTGAGCCGCCGCCGGGCAGTCACCTTCAGCGACCCCTCGGCGGATCGGAGCATCCATCTTGAGGTTGAAACGTCCGGACGATGACGATTCCCGCGAGCATGGTCCCTCGGCGCCGATGGACGAGCTGACAGCCAAGCGCCAGCGCCTGCTGGCCTGGATGGCGGACGGCGGGATTGAGGCGGTTTACCTGGCCCGCGTCGCCAACTTCGCCTGGTACACCGGCGGGCTGGAACCGGTCGTCATGCTGTCTTCCGATCGCGCCGAGGCAGGGCTGCTGATCACGCCCGACCGATCCTACGTCGTGTGCAACAGCATCGAGCACCCGCGCCTGCGCGACGAGGACCGCCTGGAGGAGCAGGGCTACGCCTTCCACGTCTCCCCGTGGCACCAGGGGGCGCCGGAATTCGCCTCGCTCGTCGGAGGCCGGCGCTGGGCTGCCGACTGGCCCCTCCCCGGGGGCGAGGACCGCTCGTCCGAGGTCGCCCGCCTGCGCTACCAGCTCTTGCCGGAGGAGGCCGAGCGCTATCGGCAGCTGGGCCGGGCCACCGGCGAAGCCCTCGAGCGCGCCGCGCGCCAGGTCCGCCCCGGCATGAGCGAGATGGAGATTGGCGGCCGCCTCGCCGCCGAGGCCATGCACACGGGAGTGACACCTACGTTGCTTCTCGTCGGCGCCGACGAGCGCATCGTCCGCTACCGCCACCCGATTCCAACCTCGCGCCGGCTCGAGTCCTATGCCATGCTGGTGCTGTGCGGGCGCCGCTGGGGCCTGGTGGCCTCGGCCACACGCCTGGTCCATTTCGGCCCTCTCAGCCCGGAGCTCCGCCACAAGCAGGAGGCCTGCGCCTTCGTCGACGCCACCTTCAATGCCGCCACCACCGTCGGCGCCTCGCTCTCTGACGTCTTCGCCCGCGCCGCGGCGGCCTACCGGGAGGTGGGTTTTCCCGATGAATGGAAGCGCCACAATCAGGGCGGCGCGGCCGGCTACGAGTCGCGCGATTACGAGGGCACGCCGGAGTGCCGCGAGACCGTCCTGGCCGAACAAGCCTTTGCCTGGAATCCGTCGATCACGGGCGTTAAGTCTGAAGACACGATCCTGGTCCACGCCGAAGGGATCGAGTTCCTGACCACGACCGGTGACTGGCCGGGCGTGAGTGTGTCCATCAGCGGCCAGGAGTTGAGCCGGCCGGCGATTCTCGTTTGCTGAGGAGCATACGATGGCGACCCAACCAAAGATCGGGCTCTTGGTGACGGGACTGCTCGAGGACGACTACAACAAGACCGGCCACATCCGTCCGCGGATGCAGGAGGCCACAGGACGGATTGCCAAGGTATTGGCTCCCTACGGCGAGATCATCAACCCGGGCTTCGTCGAGTACGAACCGGATGCCGATCGGGCCACGGAGGCCTTCAACGGCGCCGGCGTGGACCTGATCATCGCCATCGAACTGGCCTACCAGAAGGGCATCATCCCCATGCGCACGCTGCTGCGCACGCAGGCGCCGATCCTGGTCTGGAACACGCAGCAGATCCGGCGCCTGCCGGAGGACGCCGATTTCGATCTGATCATGGAGAACTCAGGCATGTGCGGCCTGCCCGAGCTCACCAGCGCCCTCCTGCGAACCGGGCGGCAGTTCGAGCTGCTGACCAGCCACATGGGCGACCCGCGCGGCCTGAAGGCCATCGGCGAGTACGCCGCCGCAGCCGGGACGGCGCGCCGCCTGAACGCCATGCGCGTCGGCATGATCGGCCATCCGTTCGAGGGCATGACCGACCTGATGGTCGACTACCTGAGCCTGCGCGACATCGTCGGCCCGGTGGTCTGGCCGATTGAGCCCGAGAAGGTCGCCGTCGGCGCCGTGAACATCGAGCCGAAGCGCCTGCAGGCCTTCCTGCGCGAGCAGTCGGCGCTCCACGACGTCAGCGGCATGCCGGCTGACCTGCTCGATCGCTCGGCGCGGCTGGCGCTGGCGCTGCTCGACGCCGCTCAGCAGGGCAACTTTGACGCCCTGGCCACGTTCGACCAGGTCTGGCTCACCGACCCGCGCGTGGGGATCGTCCCGAGCTACGGCACCGGCCACCTGTGCGCCCGGCACATCCCCGTGGCGACCGAAGCGGACGTCACCACGGTGGTGGCTATGATGATCCTGCAGGAGCTGGCCGGCGAGGTCACCTTCCTGGAGAACTACGTCATCGACTTCGACAACGATGCCATGATCCTGTCGCACGACGGCCACGGGAATCCGGCGCTGGCGGCCGATCCGCGAGCCGTGCGCATCAAGCCCAGCATCTACTACGAAGGCGTCAACGGCCGGGGAGCGGGCTTCGAGTTCGCCTACAAGCCGGGCGCGGTGACGCTGCTCTCGCTCATCCCGCTGGGGGACGGGGAGTGGAGGCTGATCGTGTGCGAGGGCGAATCGCTGCCGATGACACCCCGCCCCGTGGTCGCGCCGCAGATGCTCTTCCGCTACAGCGGCGGCTCGATCAGCGAGTTCTGCGACGCCTGGCTCGGTGCCGGGGCGCCGCACCACATGGCCCTGGCCTACGGGCATCTCGGCGGCGTGATCGCCAAGCTGGGGAGCCTGATGGGGATCGAGGTGGCCTCGGTCTAGTCGGAGCCGCGCCGGCCGAACGGGCTTGATCCTGGCCGGTTGCAGGTGTCAAATGTGGCGCCACGCGCGCCCGTCCAATCGAATGAGGATTCGCACGCCGTGCAGGAGAGGGATGGCATGAGTCGAATCGCTAGCGAGAGTGACCTGGAAGCAGGACGGCAAGCCCTGCTTGGCGGGGGTGTCGGGCGCGGCCTGCCGCTGGTTGTCCGGAAGGCCCGCGGCGCCTCGCTGTGGGATACGCAGGGCCGCGAGTTCATCGACTGCACCTCCCAGGCCTGGAGCGTCAACGTCGGACACTGCCACCCCAAAGTGGTGGCGGCCGTCACGGAGCAGGTGCAGGCCTTCACCCACATCCGCACCAGCTTCGACACCGAGCCCAAGCTGCTGCTGGCCAAGAAGCTGAGCGAGCTCGGACCCGGGCGGCTCAAGAAGGTGGCCTACTCCCTCACCGGCTCGGACGCCAATGAGGGCGCGATCAAACTGGCGCTGCGCAATCGGACGGGCGACCTGTTCGTGGCGCTGTGGGACGGCTACCACGGCCGCACGCTGGCGACGTTGAACCTGAGCTGGCCGCACCCCAACAACCGCTTCTCCGCCTGGGCCGGGCCGATGATCCGTGTGCCCCAGGCCTACTGCTACCGCTGCCCCTTCGGGCTGACCCATCCGGACTGCAAGCTCGCCTGCGTCAGCTTCGCCCGCGAATCGATCCTCAAGAACGCCGCCCAGCCACCCGTGGCGCTGATGATGGAGCCGGTGCAGGGCAGCGGCGGGATGATCGATTTCCCGCCGGATTACTACCCCGCCATGCGCAGGCTGTGCGATGAACTGGGGATGCTGCTCATCTGGGACGAGATCCAGACGGGCTTCGGCCGCGTGGGCGACTGGTTCGCCGCCAACATCTACAACACCGTCCCGGACATCATGATCATCGGCAAGGGGCTGGGCGGAGGCTTCCCGCTCTTCGGCCTCCTGGCCCGCGACGATCTGAAGTCCTTCGAACCGGGCGATCACTCCTTCACCTTCGCCCACTTCCCGGTCTCGATGGCCGCCGCCCTGGCCTCCATCCAGGCCATCGAGGAGGAGAACCTGCTGGAGCGAGGCCGACGCATCGGCAAGCTCTTTAGCGAGGCCCTCAACGCCATGAAGGACAAGTACGAGCTGATCGGCGACGTGCGCGGGCCGGGCCTGATGATCGGCATCGAACTGGTGAAGAGCAAGAAAACCAGGGAACCGGCCCGGGAAGAGGCCCATGCTTTCGTCAACGAGGGCCTCAAACGGGGCATCATCTTCGGCGAATCGAAATACCTCAAGCTGGGGAACGTGGTTAAGATCAAGCCGCCGCTTGTCATCAGCGAGGCGCAGGTCGAGCAGGTGCTGGCGGTGGTCGAGGAGATCGCCCAGAAACTGAGCACCTGAGGCGGCGGGCGGGGCTCGTCGGGAGGTGGGCATGGGTGAGAAGCTGCGCGTAGGGCTGGCGCCGTTCGGGTTCTACGGCTATCCCCGGGAGGTGATCGCAGCCCGCGGGCACGAGGCGGCGGAAGCCGTGCGCGCCCTGGGGGTCGAGGTCATCGAGACCGAGCCGCTCACCGGCTTCGACGACGTGCCGGGCGGACTGGCACATCTGGCCGGCAAGGACCTGCATGCCGTCATCGCCTGCGTCATCGCCTGGACCGAGACGCCCGTGATCGTCGGTCTGCTGCGCGACTACCTGCATCTGCCCATCCTGTTGTGGGGGCGGGGCGGGTATACCGAGATGGGCCGCCTGGTGTCCCCGGCCGCGCAGGCGGGGACCGCCGCGGTGCGCGACACGCTTGTCAGCCTGGGGGCACGTTTCCTCTACCTCTACGACTACCCGGACGCGCCCATGCGCCTCGACCGGGTGGCGGACTTCTGCGCCGCCGCCGCCGCCGTCCGCACGCTGGCGCATGCCCGCATCGGCATGATGGGCTATGCCGACATGGGGTTGTACTCCCTGATGTTCGACGGCCTGGACCTGCGCTCGAAGCTGGGCGTGGAGGTCGAGTCCTACGACATGCTGGAGATCGAGCAGGCCATGGCGCACCTGCCGGCCGAGCGCGTCGAGGGCACGGTCGACGAGTGGAGGCGCTCATGGACCTTCGAGCAGCCGGTGCCGGAGGTGATGCTGGAGCGGGTGGCGCGTCTGACGCTGGCCCTGGGCGACAAGATCGAGGCGCGGGGCTACCTAGCCATGTCGACCAAATGCGTCTATGGCGTCACCAAATACATGGGCTGTACGGCCTGCATGGCGCAGTCGATGCTCGGTGACCGGACGCACTTCGTGTGTGAGAACGACGTCCCGGGCATGATCACCCAGACCATGCTTGGCCTGCTCAGCGGCCAGCCGACTACCTTCATGGAGGTATACGAGTACTTCCCGGATCGGGTTCTGACCGGCGTATGCGGTTTCGTGCCGACCTCCTTCATTGAGGACGGCAAAGTGCGCGTGCGCGGGCACACCTGGGGCGGTTCCTCCGGCGGGCTGGTGAACACGGCCCAGGTGCGGCCTGGGCGGGTGACGCTGGCGCGCCTCTCGCCGCGCGGCCATCCCTACCGCATGCACGTCGTGACGGGCGAGGCGGTGGCGCCCCGCGCCTGGGAGGAGCTCGGCTGGGCACCCCCGGCGCCGGCCTTCCCCTCCATGGAGATCCTGCCCGATGGCGGGGTGGAAGATTTCGCCGGCAAGACGCTGGCGCAGCACTACGCCGTGGTCTATGGCGACCACACCCAACGGCTGAAGGACCTGTGCCGCCTGCTGGACATCCAGGTGATCTGAGGCGCCAGGCATGGGGGCGCCTTCTTGGACCCTGACTTGCCTACGCCTTCTGCCTGGGCTATATACTTGATGGAGACGATACATCTCACCCGCGCAATGGCCCCTGGCCGGCGTCGCTTTTCTTCAGGGAGCTCGGATCCCAGGCGGCCTGCGGGCCCGAACTACACCTCGCCGGGCGGCGTCGGCGCAGCGCGGGGACTGCCTCCACGCTCTCTCGACCAGGGGCTCGATCCCGCTTCCAACGCCCCTTGGCACCGAGAGCAGCGCTTCCCTCAGGAGGGGCCGTCCCCGGATGGGGGTGCGCGGGAGTTGTTTACGATCGGGCACGCCGCGGCCGGCGGGCCCTGTGGCGTGGCCGAGAGACCTCAAGCTGGAGGCGCTCGCGCCTCGAAAGGAGATCAACAGGGACCCAATCCAGGCAGGTGAAGCCATCAGGTCATTCAGGGGGAGCCGGATCAAAGAATCCGATCCGATAGGCAATGGGAGGATGACATGAAGAGCACGTTCCGCATGTGGCTCAGTGTTCTTTTCGTGCTGTCGACGGTTCTGGCAGTTGCCGGCTGCGGCAAGGCGCCTGCCGAGGAGCAGAAGCTGACTGTCTGGATCAACGGCCGGGACAGCTTCATCGGCCCGAGTGAGCAGCAGCTGCCCCAGGAGCAGTGGTACGTCTCCCAGGCGATCAAGCGCTTTGAGGAGGCCAATCCAGGCGTGACGGTCGAGTTGGTCGTCCAGGCCGACGCCTTTGCGGCCCACCAGATGTTCCGCACCACGGCGCTGGTCGGGAACGCCCCCGACATAGCCAACCTGTGGGCCGGGCAGTTCATCTTCGCGCTCGAGGACGCCATCACCCCAATCACCGACAAGATTCCGGCCGAAGACAAGGAGAAGATCCTCGGCTGGGACACCGACACCATCGGGTTCACCGAGGGCAATCCGATCCTCGGCTACCCGACCCCTGACAACCAGCTCTGCTTCTTCCTGTACAACAAGCAGATCGTGCAGGAAGCCGGGCTGGACTTCGAGGCCAATCCACCGCGCACGATGGACGACTTCTACGCCGCGCTGGAAGCCATCAAGAACGCCGGCTACATCCCCATCGCTGCCGATGAGGCCGTCGACGGCTACGCCTACTACTTCTTCCAGATCGCCTCCTACTGGTGGGTGCAACAGAACGGTTTCGATCCCATCCTGGCCGCCGATCGCGGCGAGGCCAACTTCGCCGACGACCAGGCCCTGCTCACCGCCCTCGAGGCCTACCATGAGATCTGGAAGCGCGGCTACATGAACGAGGACGCCGCCACGTCCAGCGACTCGTGGAGCAAGTTCCTCCAGGGGCAGGTGGCGATGGTGCCGCGCGTGAGCTCGTTCGTCAAGGACGCCCAGGACGCCCTTGGGGTGGAGAATGTGGGGGTGATCATCCCGCCCGATGTCTCCGATACGGCTGTGATCAAGAACGGCACGATCGGCGGACCCGGCCAGGCCTTCGTCGTCTCCACCAACGCCAATGTCGATCTGTCCGTCAAGTTCATGTCCTTCATGAACTCGAAGGCCGAGGTGCTCGAGCTGAGCAAGTTCCAAACCAAGGTCCCGATCCGGACGGACGTCACCCCGGCAGACCTGGGCGCGGACCCGGGCACCGTGCTGGCCAAGCTCATCGACTGGAGCGAGAACTACGTCTTCTGGGTCGACAATTCGCTCTCGGCCCCGGTGGTCACAACCTTCAATCAGTTGCTGCCGCTGGTGCTGACCGGCAAGATGACACCGCTCGAGCTGGCCCAGCAGCTGGACAAGGACAAGGGCGCGCAGTAGTCCGCCACCCCGCCAACCGACCCTGTGCCAAGGTCGGTGAGGCGCACCGTACGCGGGGGCTGCCCGACGGGCAGCCCCCGCAGGTGGAATCCCCGCCACGCTGTGGCACAATGGTCAGGGCTGAGATACCGCCATGAGCGAACGGGTCCTGGAAAGACCGCCAAGCGGGCGAAAGCCGAGGCTCTCGGAGGGGACCCTCTCGATTCTCCCGGTAGCCCTCGTCCTGATCGTCATACGCTTCTACCCCATGGTCGCGGCGGCGTACCGAAGCTTCACCAATTGGGACGGTCTGTACCGAAGCGACTGGATCGGGCTGGCGAACTACATCCAGATCTTCACCAACAGCCCGTTCTGGAAGCTGCTGCGCAACAGCCTGGTGCTGCTCACCACCGTCCCCCTGCAGGTGATGATCGGCCTGCTGGTCGCCGTCCTGCTCTATGAGGAAGTCAGGGGCTGGCGCTTCTTCCGGACGATCATCTACCTGCCCCAGATCATCTCCGCCGTGACCATCGGCTACCTGTTCCGGGTGGCGTTCAGCCTGGACGGCCCGGTGAACCTGGTGCTGCGCCGCATCGGACTGGACGTCATCGCCAACGAGTGGCTGGGCAACACCGGCACCGCCCTGGGCGTCCTGGTCTTCTGCCTGACGTGGTTCTCCATCGGCTGGCAGGCGATCGTCATCCTGGGCGGGATGTCGAAGATCTCGCCCGAAGTCTTTGAGGCCGCCCGCATGGACGGCGCCAACTACTGGCAGCGCACGTTCTACGTCGTCATCCCAATGATCTCGCGGACGCTCGAGTACGCGGTCATCATGTCGATGGTCTGGACGCTGACCAGCGTCTTCGCCTTCATCTTCGCGATTACGGCCGGCGGGCCCGGCTACGAGACCTCCACCTTGGACTACATGATCTACCGCAAGTTCTACCAGGCCGGGGCACCCTACGGCTCCGCCTCGGCCTTTGCCGTCATCCTGTTGATCATCATCCTGGTCTTCACCGTTGTCGAAATGCGCGTGGCCAACAAGGCCAGCGACTGGGAATGAGCGGGCGGCCATGCTAGCCAAGGTCAACGAGCGGCTGTCGGGAGTCCTGGTCTTCCTGCTTCTGCTGGGGCTGTCGATCGCCAATCTCTATCCCTTCTTCTACATGTTCCTCAACTCCGTCAAGTCGCGGACGGATTATCTGGTCAATCCATTCAGCGTCGGGGGTCTGGAACTGACCTGGGACAACTACCGCACGATGATCAGCCAGTTCCGCATTCTGGACCTTTTCGGCAACTCTTTCAGCATCTCCTTCTTCACCATCCTGCTGCTCCTGGGCCTGGGCATCCTGGCCAGCTACGCCTTCGCCAAGCTGAGCTTCCGGGGAAAGGATGCCATCTACCTGCTCATGATCTCGACCATGTTCATCCCGGTGCAGGCGACGATCATCCCCCTGTACGTCTTGTTCGCCCGCCTGGGGATAGTCAACACGAACTGGTCGGTGATCTTCGTCTACGTGGGGATGTTCATCCCGGAGGTCATCCTGCTGATGACCTCCGGCTTCCGCGGCATCCCAGACGAACTGATCGAAGCGGCCAAGCTCGACGGCGCGGGCTACTTCGCCGTCATCCGCTACGTGATCATCCCGATGGGCCGCCCGGCGATCATTCTGTGCGTCATCTTCTACTTCATTGTGACCTGGAACGACCTGTTCACGCCGATGATCATGCTGCAGAGCATGGACAAGCGCACGGTGATGGTGGCGCTGGCGGCGCTCCTGTCGCGCTACTCCGGCGATCCGACGTTCCAGTTCGCCGGGCTGATGCTGGCCTCCATCCCCGCCATCCTGGTTTACGCGATCTTCCAGCGCTACATCGTCAAGGGCATCAGCCTTGGCGCCACCAAGTAGGACGGTGCCTGGCCTGGCCGCGGCTGCCGCCCTCCGCGCTCGCGGCCCCATCCCGAGGTCCCGCGCCCCCTCCCGGGGGCCGACATTCCCCCACGGCACACACTCGCCCGCCGCAGGCTACCGGCGGGACGACGGAGTTCAGCCCCAGGAGTCGAACCATGGCGAAGACGGCAGTTCCCACCCCTCACCACAGCGACGTCGCCGGCCACCTCCCTCTCCCTCGCCTGCGCGCCGGTTTCGTCGGCTTCGGCGAGGTCAACAGCCCGCAGGACCTGATCCTGAGCAAGATCACACAGGCGCGGCAGGCCCTTGAGGCCCTCGGCCTTGAGCTGGTCACCACGCCCCCGGTGAGCGATGATCCGGCCGGGCGAGACGAGGCTCGCGCCCGGGAGGACCTCTCGCGTGGCGACTTCGACCTGTTGATCGTCTGCCTGGCGGGCTGGATTCCCTCCCACACCGTGATCGACGTCATCAGCCCCTGGTCCCATAAGCCCATGGTCCTGTGGGGCCTCACCGGGCATTCCGAAGAAGGACGCTTCGTGACCACCGCCGACCAGGCAGGAACGACGGCGCTGCGCGATCCGATGGAGTCCCTGGGCTTCCGCTTCAAGTACATCTACGACACACCCGACGAGCCCTACGCGGCTGCCCGGGAGGTGGCCGCCTTCGCGCAGGTCGCCCGGGCTGCGGCGCTGCTCCGGCGATCGCGGGTTGGGATGATGGGCTACCGCGACATGCGCCTGTACGGCACGCTGATCGATGCAGTGTCGCTGCGCCGGGTGGTCGGCGCCGAGGTCGATGTCTTCGAAATGCTCGAGGTTGTTCAGCGCATGGCCAAGAAGCAGCCCGGCGACGTCAAAGCGGTCGCCGACCGCCTGTTCGCCGAATGGGACTTCGAAGGGGCGACGGATCCGGCGGTCCTCGATCAGCCCATCCGTATGTACCTGGCCATCAAGGATCTGGTGCGCGAGCGCGGCTTCCAGGGGATCTCACTCGTCGACGTCGATGGGGTGAAGAAGCTGCTCGGCTTCACGCCCGGCCTGGTCATGTCGCTGCTGGCCGATCTGGAGAATGTCGCCACCATCCCGGAGAACGACGGGCTGGGCGCCATCACGCAGCTGATGGTGCGCTACCTGACCGGGCAAGTCGGGGCCTACTTCGAGTTCTACGAGTTCATGAAGGACCGGGTGCTGGTCGGGGTGCCGGACTTCCTGCCCGCAGCGGTCGCCGAAGGGAAGGTCCGGGCACGCTTCTCCAAGTTCGGCCTGCTTTCGTCTGGGGTGCTGAACGTCTCGAAGGTCAAGACCGGCCGGGTCACACTGGCCCGCCTGGCCAGCCGGGGCGACCGCTACCGGATGCACATCGTCACCGGCGAAGCCGTGACGCCTCGGCAGTGGGAAGAGGCCGGCTGGGACCAGCCCGCCCCGCAGCTGCCAGGCCTGGAGGTCATCCTGGACGTGCCCGTGAAGGACTTCGCCCAGAAGGTGCTCTCCCAGCACTACATCGTGGCTCATGGCGATTGCCGCGATCAGATCGCCGACCTGTGTTGTCTGCTCGGCATCGAGGTGATCTGACCGGAGCCGTGAAGGGGACGGGCTCAGCCCTGCCGAGTTCGGGCTGTGACGGGGCGACGGTGCGCATGCTGCGGATGTTCGAGTTCCTGACATCCACCATTCCGGGTTGCGAGCGGGCCGTGCTGAAGAGGATGGCTCTCTTCGCCGTGGCGCGTGAGGCCTACAGGACGTTCGGCGAGTACGTAATGAGTGAAACGGACTTCCTCCAAGCGTCCGACTTTCCGGACAGAGTCTGCACCGCGCTCCACCACACCGACCTGCACAACGGACAGGTAGGGTGCGAGGTGAAGTTCCTCGGCAATGAGGAACTCCTGCCCTAGATCCCCATGCGTGCCTTGACCGCCAAGGGCAGCTCGTGGATCGCCGGGGCCGGCAGGATCGCGTCCGCCGACCGGGTGGCCTTCTCCGGCATCCGCACTCAATGCAATGTATGGCGACGGGTCAGGCGATGGGCGCAGCCGCAGTGCTGGCGATCAAGTGAGGCGTGGCGTTGAGAGAGATTACCAGCCAGGATGTGGTAGCGGGACCGTTGAGCACGGCGCGGCTCCAGGCTGAAGAGGCATCCACCTTCGGCAAGCCTCCGGTCGCTGCCCCCCGAGCGGGAGCCGTTCCGGCTTGAGCAAGACGATCCGTCAGCATCCTGCGCAGTTTGCACGATCCTGATAGCATGCGATTATCGGAATCGAATCGCGCACTCAAGCGAGACCCAGAGAGGGGTCCTTGGGAGCCACCGTAGACCTCACGGCTACGAGGTGTCTGCTGTCGCGATGGTTATCAAGACAGCGGAGCCGTGAGGTCTGCGGCAGAGGGAGTCGTCGAGTCAGTTCACTTCCGTAAGGTCGAGGGTTCGAGCCCCCCGCGCCCACCAGATCGACACCGCTGTGCTCATGGTTTGCCCGCGGAGGGAACCGTGAGGACTACGTCTATTTCAAGAAGGGAGTCATCTGTATCTGAGGGCGCCGACATGGAGTCGCTTGCAGGATTCTTCCGACCGCCCTAGAATCGGACCGTGAATAGGGGTGCAGTTATGTCTGTTGCCTTGCCCCAGAAGACGGTCAAGGGTCTGGGTCCGCCAGGCAGCCAAGAATCAGCAGACCCTTATACGGAATCCGGCGAAAGGCGAGCAAGGGTCCCGAAGGTCGCCACAGTCGGGTCCTGCAAAACCCCCATGCGTGGGACCATGGCCCACCGTCGCCTCTAAGCAACTGCAGGCAACAACCGGCAACAAGAGGGTGCCTTGCCTGATTGCCTCCCACCTTCCTCTTGGTCAGGATTCATCCGGACCAGACTGATGCCCGGCGACTGATTCCTGCTGACCTACTGCCTGAGTGGCTCGTTACATCCTTTGTCATGAACATACCAGGCTGCACGGTACTTTCATGACAAGGACAGTCGCATAAGGGATGCCTTCGGCCCCCCGTGTGCGCCTTTGCTTGCTCATGTGAGACGCGATCAGTGAGAAGAAGCCCGAACTCCGAAAGCCAAAGCGCGGCACCCTCGCCACACGCAGATGCTGCGGGCGGCCGCCTGACACCCGAGACCGAAGAAGTGCGTCCTGACTTGAAGCCCCGATCTGCCTCGGTCTAGCTCTCACGATACACGGGACTACAGGCCGATGTCCCCTGCGGAGTGAGCGGGGATCCACGGGGTTCGAAGGGGCATTCAAGAAAATGGGGTTCGGTCCTGGCGCCACAACAATCGCAGGGGCATGCTACCCGGCATCTGCCTCTGGGATCTAGCCGTGCCGGACAGAACCCCCGGCGATGGGCGGGAAAACGCCAATTCGGTCTCCATGCCCGAGCACATGGCCGCTCTCGCAGACCACGCCGTTCACGAATATGACCTTGACGGTCTCGCTTGGGATGGACAATGCCGGCAGCATCTGTGCGATCGTAGCCTCATCCGGAAGCGTCAACCGCAGCGCCTCGCCAGGCTTGATCCCCGGATGCAGGCTGCGAAGGTTGCCAAAGAGCCGCACATCAACTTCGATCATCGAAAGGCCCCTCGAACCGCTACCGGAGGTAAGGTGAAACGCATTACGTCGCGGCACGGGAATCGGATACCGGCGAAACAGCAACCATCACTCGATCTTCGGAAAGTACTGTCGATACAGAAGCCCCATCTCGCGGGGGAAGATACCCAGCCGGTCGCCAGAGTTCACCCGACGGTGGATGCCTGAGTACTCTGCATTCAGGAACAGGTGACTGATCTCGTTCGGATCGATGCCCAGGCGTCGCACGACCGTCTCGATCGTCTCGCCCTCGTCCACGGGCACAGAAACAATGGCTTCTCCGAGAGTTGCAGTGTTGGGGGCCAACTGTCGGAATCTGCCATAGAGATGGACTTCGATCATGGCGAGCGCAACTCCTGCGGCGTGGGGGCGTGGACTCCGCCAGATATGATGGCTCCTCACACCGTCTGGTACCAAGACCGCTCGGATCGTGCTGCGATCCGGGGAACCCAGATTGCGGGACGGAGCAACTTGCCGGCCAACAGCCTCCAAGACCCCGCCGCTCCGGGATCACCCCCTTGAGGACCCAAGTCGAGGACCAGGCGATGAGCGATGGTCGCCTCAGACGTAGAGCATCCCCATGTTCTTCGGGAACACCCCCAATCGGTCACCGTCGCTCACTGGCATCCCCAGGGCATGATAGCGGTAGCGTCCGTTGACGAAAACGTTGCTGACCTCCAAACTCGGGTCGACCCCAAGTCGGATCAGAACAGCCTCGACAGTCTCCCCAGCCACGAATGGTACAAGAACAATCGATTCGGAAATCACGGCTGGGTCCGGGGCGAAACGACGGAGCGAACCGTACAGTCGCACCTCGACCAGAGGTTACCCCTCGCAATTGAGTAGGGAGAGCGGGTCGCCCGCCCCCCCTCTCACACCACCGGACATGCGGGTCCGCATCCGGCGGTTCGGTGAACGTCAGGGCACCTAACGAACCTTAGCCCTCGAGCCCTTGTTG
>Ga0315293_10001919_pt1 | contig 20111 bp, 13 predicted proteins | sample YL17G13_20_MG_FD_203071 | JGI IMG/M metagenome (GOLD analysis project Ga0315293, IMG submission 203071) | Sediment microbial communities from Yellowstone Lake, YNP, Wyoming, USA - YL17G13_20 | ecosystem: Environmental > Aquatic > Freshwater > Lake > Sediment | place: USA: Wyoming | collected... | reverse complement strand
CTCAAGGGTGGACGATTTCATCGGAATCAGTGGACGATTTGAAACGGAATCGGTGGACGGGTTCAATCGGAATCGGTGGACGAATTGGATCGGAATCGGTGGACGGATTCAAGCGGAATACTCACTTCGCCACGGTCCCAGTGGACGGGTTCAGTCGGAACCGGTAGACGCTTTGGATCGGAACGGGCGGACGGTTTCACGCGGAACAATCACCTGGGACTAGAGCCGCCGAGGAGGTAGCGCCTCAATGCCCACAAGTGCCGCCGAAGCATTCGCTGCGGCAGGTCTCGCCCGGGAGGGTGTCATCAGATGGGGGACAAAGCCCGCCACGTCGGCATCCGGCGTCTATGTCGTCTCGCTGACGGACTCCCTCCACGCCTTCGACGGCGCATCCCCCTGGACATCCGTCCCGAGCTTACGCTCGACGGCGCGAGACCGACGGCCGAACAGCTGCGCCGCCCAACACAGCGCATATGGCGGCAAGCCAAAGCACGGTGCCGCCCATGCGGATTCGCGGTAATCCTAGGCGCCAGTCTCTGGGAACTCACTATCCAGCAAGCCGATGAGGCTGTCCGCAGCGGCTAGCGACATGCATCGCTTGGGCGCGGGGACTCCCTCGTATGAGCAGTGAAGGAGCAACTCCATGAGAAGCGCCAGGCGAAACTCCCACTCGTTGAACCGGTCTTCAAACAGCGATGCTCCGTCCCGCCGGGTCGGGCAGAGGATTTCTCTAAGGCTGAGCAGCGCGGCCATGACTGGATGGACTCCCTCGTAGGCTGCCGCCCGCGGCTCGGAAGTGGTAAGCCAGGCTAGGAACTCGTCCCGCCACCGATCAACATTGCCGAAGAAGGGCTCACTCTCCCGGCCCCAAAAGTGGGCCTCGTCTCTGTCCCATGCGTTAACCCACAGATCGGCGCATAGCCGAGCCACATCGGTGGCCCAGTGGTGACGACCCCTCTTGGCGGCATCGATGAGGCGCGGCTCCTGGGCTCTATTGAGCATGATGTTCCTAGAGTGAAGATCCCCGTGGCAGTAGCAGATGCTGACGCCCTCCTTAAGGGCCCTCAGGGACCTCGACCCGACCAGGTCCTCCTCAAGCAACCGGACAGCACGTTCGATACCTACTGCGGGACGCAGACGGCGAAGCGGCTGTTCGAGATCTGAGATGGCGACGAGGATACGGGAGCACTGCCGGTCCTCAAGCTCGAGGCGGTCGTAGGGGCTCATGTCTGGCTCAAGCCGCCGCCGGTTATAATCACTGGGTTTCAGGTGGTGAAGGAACAGCGTTCGGACGAAATCCCGGACCTTCTGGGGCGATGGCAAGCCTTGAACCTCGTCGGCGGTTGACCCAGGGGTCTCTTCGTCTTCCGGCGGCGCGACAAGCCAATCATGGAGTGTCCGGGCCCCGACCATGAAATCGATTGCGATAGCGTACCAGTCGCCTAGTCTCTTTGGTTCCGGCATGCTCCGGTAGCGGGCATAGATATCGGGGAGGGGGGCGCTGCGGTGGCTCGAGTCGCCGTTCTCAAGCTCCTCCTTTAGCTTCTTCCCATCGGGGGATATCTTGAGGAGAAGGATCTGCTCATCCATTTGGTCGATCGTCTTCACGTCCACTCTGATGACCGATGCCCCGGAGTGCCCGGGAGTGACATAATGGGGAGTGAATTCGGTCGGCGTCAGCTCAGGCAAGATCATCCAGATGAAGCCAGCTAGGTTGCCCTCTCCCACGGTGTCGACTTCCGCCCGAAGCTTGACCGACTTGCGTGACCCGGTTCGGGCCAGGCGGTATATGGATTTGCCTACGGAGTCTAACGCAACCTGGAGGTGCTCACGCCAGTCCGCCTCCTGCCAACCCCGAACCTCGTCCTTAGGGGGCAGAAGAAGGTGCCCACCGCACTCGCGGAAATCCTCGGTATCTTCCCTGGCAGTCGTCTTAGTCAGCCCGACGATGGCTATCTTCCGTCTGCGGGCAGCTTCGCGCACCGCGGTGTGGGGCTTCTCGACCCGACCGTCCTCCTCAATCAGCCAGTCCACCAGAAACACGTCCACATCGTCGTGGCTGTCCAGATACCGCTTCACGTCGCCGACGCGCCAGGCCCGTCCTATCGTGGCCCTGGCCACCCCGCGGAGGGACTCCTCTATGGCGCCCCTAAACTCGTCGTAGTCGTCATCCTCGTCCTCTAGGTAGAGGATGTGGATATCGTAGTCCCTCTTCTCTTCCGGAGCGTGCTTGGTAACCACGATAACTAACCCTCCCATTTCCTAAACCGCAGTTGGATTTCGTAGCGCCAGCCACGCGTGACCTTGCGGTTCCGGTCGACAACTACTCCGTAGGGGGCAAGGCGTTGCTCCATCAGGTCTAGCCCCACTCCGGTCAGGCCAACAGGCTTCTTGTCTCTCTTTGTCCCGTTGTTGCGAATGGTCACGTACACCAGGCGCTCGTCTGTGCCATCGTCAGCTCGCTCGGTATGCTCCTCGGCGTCGATGACCGCTCGAAGGGGTCGGCCGGCTGAGGGGGGGGCGTTGTGGGTGAGGATGTTGAGGAGTAGCTCAGCGATATAGTGCCCGACCAGGTGCTCGTGGCAGAACACCTTGATTGGTTGTTGTTGGTGGGCCGCTTCGCAGTCCCGGCCTGGCCCCCCAAGAAGGCCGGTTCTTTCTATGGTTAGGTCTGGACAGCCATCCAAGCCGGCGTCAGAAGCCACCCCTAAATGGGACCTCAAGTCGGCGAGGGATGCCGGAACATGCGCACGTAGATCCGTGGGACAGGTGCACACTAGTCGGGCGAGTGCGCTTCCCCCGATCAGCGTCCCATCGTATCTTCCCCGGTCAAACGCCAGTCTCCAGAGCCGATCCACAGCTTCCGTGAACTTGGACCAGATGGCGTCATTCCGTTTCGTGCTCGGGGACTGTGCAAACAGAATCAGATAGTACCCGATGCTCGCCATAAGGGTAGTCAGGTCAGGACCCTCAGAGAGAAGAATGTCTCTGTCCTGCTTGTCTACGTCTTCGAACTCGGCAAGGAGGCTCTCGTTCTCCAGCAGCAGCGGCCTAATTCGGGATATGACGCCCGAGGCGGTGTTCCATCGGGCCAGGCGCTCCTTCCAAAAACGGGGGTCGTCGTCTCTCCGGCGCACACGCGCGACCACGGGGCCAAACCTGAGCCCGCCCAGCGCCGAGACTATGGCCGACGGACGATGGTGAAACTGCATCAGGTCAAGGTTTGTGCGCACTTCGTCATGAAGTTCGCGCCATCTAGCCGCAACGTGTCTTGGTCGCAGTGACCCTGGGAAACGGCGCATCTCGTTTCGCGCAAGCCTGTTCTGCTGATCTCGTGCATACTGACTCAGTACCCGGACGGTCCGTGCAACCTCTAGCCGAGCAGGCCCCTCGGCCACCCGGACAAACTCGTCCGTTTGTGCTTCGCATTGTTCGAGGGCCTTCACCAGTCCCGACAGGGTGGCTGAGACCTGGTAGTCACGCTGTAGGTAGGTGAAGGCACAGTAGAGGAGTTGCCAGACCAATCGCAGCCTCTCTGGACCCGATGGCAGGAGAGCCGCGAGCAGAGTGGGGAGCCGCCGAGCGAACTCTGTCTTGGACGCGACTCGAAGGACGATGATGGCGTTGCGGCGAGCCTCCTCGTCTTCATCCCCACACCCTGGGCCCGAGGCTATGATTTCGGCTGCGACTTGAGACAACAGCTCCTTGAACCTGAGCAGGTTAAATGGCGGACGCTTTAGCAGCGTCCATTCGGCGGCCAGAAGGCGCGCCAGGAGTCTCCTCTTCTCCAAGGTTTCCGAATCGGCCAATGGACCCACCCCGGCCAACGCCTGCAACACGACGTAGAGGCGGTGTCTGCCCCTTGTCGACTCTGCGGCATCTTCAATGCGGCTTCGCAGCCGGACCATCGCCAGAATCCGCCGGGCCTCATCGCGCGAGGTTCCACTGAATGATCTCCTGTAGGAGTCGAGGTCCCAGAGCGTCAGGCGGTCGTTCACATCAGCAATGTAGTCCTCAAAGAGGCCAGCGGGGTGAAAGGCGCGCTCCACCTCCAGCCGATCACTCTGCATGCAGAGCGGGCAGTTTGCTCGGTCGAAAGTGGGCATCCTGAGGCGACTGAGAAACTTGATGGTGACCCGGCATCGGTGGTTATCCTCCTCAGCGGATCCGTTTCGCCAGACTTCGCTCAAGAGCCCTAGCGAGAGCTCCTCCTCGGACTCTCCCTGGCTCAGGAGGACCACTACCAGAACCTCTTTGGCTGCCCCGGCCACCAAACTGACTAGGTCCCGAATCCTGCGTTCAGTCACCGAACCCCAATCAACGATTGCCACTCTCTCAAAAGCCACTCTGGGGAGCTGCGCCTCCGCTGGCTGGGGATCGAACAGACCCAGAGGGGGAGAAGCAGCCGTTATGGACTGCGGCAGGTCCAGGGGAGTCCAGTTCGGGTACAGAGCCTGCGCCCCGATTCTCTGCGGCCCGGCCGTGAAAACGGCTGCGAGCCGCTGGGCGATCTTCCTCGAGGCGGAGGACGTATCGCCGGCGGGGTAGCAGACAGCGTCCAATGGCCGCCCCCGCAGCCAGTCGGCGATGGCAGTCTGGAACTCCCCGATGACCTTCTCGCCATAGGGCGTGGGGGTCAGTCTGCCAAGAAGACGACTGACATCGACGTAGGCCATGAAATGGCGTCCTGCCGGGGTGGCAATGTGGCCCCAGTAGACGGCACCGGTCTTCTCGAGCCACTCATCTAGGACAGGCTCCGGAATCTGGTAGGTATCCGTCCTCGACCCGGCTGCCGGTTCGGCACGAAAATCCTCTGGGCCGATGTTCACTATCTCGGTCTCCGTTACCTCGCCAGCGTATGATGTGGCAAGCTGGCTGAGCGACACCAACTGTAGCTGCTGGTCGTAGTAGTCTAGCGGGCCGTGAGGCCGACCTCTGGCATCAACCAGACAGGCGATGGCCGAGGGCAGGCGGCGTCCGCGAACTGCCTGGGACAGCAGCCGCTTGACAGTGCTCTGGCTCTGGATGACGTCAGCGAAAAGGATAACGGCACTGTCATCCTGGAACTGCGGTTTGTCGAAGGGACCAAGGCGAGTCACAATGACCTGAACCGGGTAGCCATGGAGCATCCTCTCGAGACACTCTCCGTACGCGAAGACCAGCCGGGAAGGCACTCGTGAATCGGCAATAACCTCAATCACCGGCGGGGGGGCGGGTGGCTCGCCGGATGGAGACGGCTGGAACAGACGCAGCGTATCCCGGCTGAGGCGTGCCAGCCCAAGAGCCACCTGAAGGTCAAGGTTATGGTTGGGCTGCCTGTCGTCGAGGGACTCGAACACGTAGTCGAGGCTGGCAAAGGCCTTCACCAGCCCCAAGGAAGGGGTGCGGCAGATCCTGGGGGGCGCCCCGAAGAGCTCTTTTGACAGCCTCTGCATCTCGCGCCCCAGGCGTGCGCCGGCGTCCCTGGTCCTCTCGATATCGAGCTCACGCAGGCGGTCGTCGATAGACTGGTGACTGAAAGCTAGACCGAAGCCTTCATTCGTGACCCGGAGAACGTGGTCGCACTCCCGCAGCAGGCCGACCACTCGGTCTTGGGCGTCGGCCTCCGGAAAACGCTGCGCAACCTCGTCCAGGGTGACCCCGCCCCGAGCAGATAGTAGCAAGCTGAAAATGTCGTCCTGCTCTTCCAACGGATCGGTGGACTCAGGGGTCACTCCTCTGGGTATGCCTATCCAGCAGTAGCTTCGATCCGGCTGGCGGACAAGAACGACGTCCCCCTTGGCGCCGTCGCCCTCCGCCTCCAGGTGGTCGGCGGTCCGCAACTTGTAAAGTATGTCGTCCAGGACGTTGCCGTCCTGGTCGTCCCGCAGATTCGTAACCACAAGCATTCCCGGATGGGCTACTCTCATTAGGTTCAGGAGGACATCCGACACAACATCAGGGTGCATTGGCCTGAAACCGAAGTCGACTATCGTGCAGATGCCCTCTCCACTTGCAGCCGCCACGCTATCGCAGACGTCCTTGACGGTCTTGGCCTGACCGTCCCAGCCACTAAGGTCGCATACCTTGAAGTTGGGCGCTGACCCGCCGCGGAAGAGAGCTGCCTCCAAATGCTTGGCCGCCGGCATCACTGGAATCCGGGCATGGATGACAGTTCCGCGCGACCGGGCGAGCGCGCTGCGATGAAGCGATTCGGCAATGGTCTTTCCCGGGCGTCGTGCTTCCTCCTCAGCCCCCTCCACACCGAACCCGCCGTAGTCATAGCCCACAAGACTGGTCTCGGTTCGGAGTGTGACAATCCCGGAATACTTGCTCACAATGCGTCGAACGCGATAGAGCCCACGGGTTCCACGCTTCGGCCCACGGCACTCGTCGTGCCGAGCACTTGTCGACCACTTGTCGAAGGCCCACGCGGCAACTTGGTCATTGACCGTGCAGAGCCCGTTTGGATCCGGAATCGGCTTCTGGCCGTCATGGGTGGTCGCAAGGACCTCCGGCACGCCTCTTCCGCTATCGCCTATTGCCAGCTCGACGAGTGGGTAGGACCTGGCCCAGGCCGCGAAAGGTCTCTCGCAGTCAAGAATCTCGTTACCCCTGAGTTCGATGCCTTGGGGGCGGACCCAGGCGGCAAGAAGGGCGTAGTCGCGCCGGGCGTGTTCGGCAACGTTCGCCGCCAGCTCCTTGAGGAAGACATACGCAAGCATCCTGGCATCGGACCCCCGGACTCGTCCGCTGCCGTGTCTTAGCGTGCACTCCAGCAAACGCGTCTGCTCTGCGGCCAGCGCCTGGATGATCGACTGCGAGTCACTCGTGGTCGGATTACCTATCCACCGCAGCGGGAAGACCCATGTTTCATCGAAGTACCATACTGTATGCTCCATCGGGTCGGGGTCGTCCGCCATGCCTTGGCTCTCTGCGTCGTGTCTGTCGTCGGCTGCAGCCTCGAAGTCCTCAGCTGGAGTGCCGGCTCCATTCGGGCGGCCCGTCTCCTCAGACCAATCATGGTCGGTGATGACGGACAACCGCCCCTCTTGTAAACGAAGATGCTCGTGTGTCAGGGCCTCCCGGAAGTGGAACCTCTCTATGACCACTGCGGCCTTCCGTTGCCGTTCGATGCTGGCAGCTACGTACCTTGCCTCGGTGAGTGCCGCCTCGCTGGCACCAGAACGCTCGGCCAGTCCGAGCTTACGCCTTTCTGCGCTGGTCGGCTCGGTTCTCGGTAGGCGAACGCTTACATCCGCGCCGGTGTCAAGAAGGACGCCCTCGATGAGAAGGAGGATCCGGATCATGGCATCGGGCTCAACCCAGCCAACCTTGCTGAGGTCGACGACCAGCCCTTCTTCTTCGAGACGACGCGACCAGCCCTCGGTGGTGTACGGGCGTTGATAGTACAGAGCCTTCTCCAAGTTACGGCTGCACAGGTTTCTTCTCAGATCAAGAATCACGTTGTCACCTCAATCGCCTGCCGTTGGGATAGATGGAACGTTTAGGCTGATGGGCAGAGTTCGCCTTGACGTGACAGATTCCTACAATTGCCCCGCGGGCAGGGGCGTCCTGGCCAGCATCAAGCCCTGGCTTCGGATACCCCTGAGCGTAAGCCGCAGACAGCGTACACTCCCAATGGACCCAGAAGGGTGAGCGGGGGGCGTTGATCATGACTGACGGCGGACGTGGCCAATGGGGACTCGGAGTGGCGCGGACCTTCACGACGCAAAGAAGGCCCCACAGTTTGCCCTGCCTGGAGTGTCGTGGAGTCCTAGCCGAGGAACCGGCGGTCATGTGCCGTTTCTGTCGCGGCCGCGAGCTAAGTCAAGTCCTCAGTCCGACGGCACCGGCCGCGGAGTGGGTACGGAGCAGCAACGTGGCATTGACCATGGTTCCGGTCAGGAGGAGCCCAGTAAGTCCCGGCAGGGGTTGGGCCGAAGGGAGGACCATACTCCTGGCCTGCGTCGCCCCGAGGTTAGCGTCCTGGCTCAGGAGAGGGGCGACGCCGCCCGAGACATGCGGCGCGGCCATGTACGTGCCGCTGGAGGCAACTCGGGCGCCACTGTAGTCCAGCGCGGCGGAGGGTACGCGTGAGGAAGGGGTGTGACCGCCCACACGCTGAGCAGAGACGAATCTCCGACTGACGACAGGCGCCAATCGCCTGGTGAGCCCGGAGATGCCGCCACCAAACCTGAAGATCTCGGCGAGAGCCCCGAAGGCGAAGAGGAAGAGGATGACAAGGGGTTGTGGCCTCGTCGCCAAGGATGGCCGCATGCCGATTGTCCCCCACGAAAGCCCGGCCTACGTTATCGGCCACATGGCCGTCATCCCGCGGAAGACGGCTGTCGGGTCGGTCGGGACATTGACGCAGGCCGGCAGCCCGGACGCGAAGGCCCGCTCGAGGGCCGGACCGACCCCGTCGAGGCGCTCGACGCGCTCACCGTAGCCGCCCAAGGCCGCCACCACCTTCTCGTAGCTCCGCCAGCCCAGGCCGGTGCCTGGAGTGCGGTCCGGGCCGAAGGCGGGCTCCTGGCCGTGCCTCACCTGACCCCAGGCGGCGTCGTTGCCGATGACGCAGACGATGGGAACCCCGTAACGCGCCGCGGTGTCGAACTCCATGGCCCCGAATCCGAAGGAGCCATCGCCGGTGATGACCACCACCGGGCGCTCCGGCCGGGCCAGCTTGGCGGCGGCGATGCCGTAGGGGATGCCGACTCCCAGGTGTCCGAAGCCGCCGACCCAGGTGCACGACCCCGGCCCGTAGGCGTCCATCGTGGTCATGGCGAAGCCGGCGATGTCGCCGCCGTCGAGGACGATGGCCGCCTCGCGCATCCCCTTGAGGGTGGCGGCCCAGGCCGGGTCGGCCTTGGGGTTGCCGAGTTCCTCGAGGGCCCACCCGAACTGTCTTAGGACCGCCTTCACGTCTCCTGGGAGGCCGACATCGGCGCGCCGGTTGCGGCCGATCTCCTCGGGTTCGATGTCGACCTGGATGACCTTGAGGTCGGGCAAAAAGAGCGGCGGCCGCCCGTAGCCCAGGGTCCAGTCGTAGCGAGTGCCGAGGATGAGGGCCAGGTCGGCCCGCGTCAGCCCGCCCGGGAAGAAGCCGGCCCCGAGCGGGTGGTCGTCGGGAACCGCCCCTCGGGCCATGGTGCGGGTGCGTCATCGGGGATGCGCTCAGTCCGGAGAACCGTCCGCGACCACTTGGTGACCGGGCGCATGATCTCGACCTGAAGAGAACACCTCCGGGGCCGCTCGCGGCGGCTCCACGCCTGCGGAAGGCTTCCGTCGGTTCTTGCCCAAGTCAGCTGGCGGCTGCCGGAGTGAACTGGCACCTAACCGGGTGTGACAGCAGGGCATCCTCTGTGACGAGGAGCCCCCTTTTGGCTCCAGCCGAGCAGCCCCGCAAGAGGCGTAGCCTCAATGATGATGGCGTGGGCCCGAAGGAAGTAGCCTTTTCGCGCGGGACGTGAGTACTCGCTGTCATTGCCTCGGTTACGGGAGTTCACGGCGGTGAACGCGTGAAACGACGAGGAGCCCCAGAAGCCCAGTTGCGGGACGCTCACGGCGAGTGCCAGCGGTCTCGCACAATGACTGCTAAGGCGGCGGGTTCGACCCAGATCCTGGTCCCCTCGGGCATGACCCATTCCTGGAAAGGGCCTTCAGCTGCGCCTCGCGATGTAGCTCAGACCCAAGTGGTGTCGCTGACCAGGTCGAGGTCAAGCTTCTTCCCCCGTGCGAGCCGGACTCCCGTACGCACGAGTCTCCTTGTGGTCAGTGTCTTAAGAGGACAGGCTGCCCCGGTCTCAGTTGGAAAGCCTACGTGCCTTGTCATAGCGAGTTAGGCCCCAGGGGAGGAGGGCGATGACTAGTACGGCGAGAACCAGACTCGACAACGGCCACCCTTCAACCCCGAAGTAGGTGTTGCGAGTGAGGAAGGAACCTGTGCTTGTGAGTAGCGGTGACAAGGCCACCTGGGTGACGTTCCAGGAGAAATGGAAGCCAATTGGCAGCCATAGCGTCTTTGCCCGCCGGTATAGCAGGCAGAACACTCCGCCAAGGAGAATCAGGTTCAATAGTCCAAACAGACCCAGACTCCTCCCGGCAGGAATCATGTGCATTCCGCCAAATGCCGCCGAAGATATGACAGCTGCCAACGCGAAGCCCCACTGGTGCTCAAGGAGGCGGAATACTGACCCACGCCATAGGATCTCTTCTCCAAACGCAACAAAGGCGAACGCAATGGTCAGGAAGGAGAAGCCCATGGGAAGGGCAGCCTGAGGCGTGATGGCAACGGAGTGGCACGCCAAGCCTATGAGGAAAACGGCAGCAGGCGTGGCCGCTCCAAACACTATGCCGGTCGCGAGATGAAATGGCCTACTCCAGCGGAGAACGCCCAACTTCTCACGTCTAATCTTACATAAGATGGCAGTCGCAACGACCGCGTAGATGAAATGGAGTACGGGGCCTGTCAGGACCCGTCCGAGGATGTCGACGCGCTGCACTGGTGGACTCACCAGGAGTACTTGCAGTCCCACCACCACGAGCAGAAGAAGCGACATCTTCCTCATGACGACCCTCCCATCGGCACGGACTCGTCGAGACCCGGCGTTAGGTCCGGACTTCTACTTGGGCGGGTCATCTCGCTCCCAAGTTCGGACCCGGTATCTGCCACTCGCTGCCTTCCGCCGGGCAACCAACCCCAGCCAGGCTACCAGACAGTCGTCCGGCTGTCAATGACTGTCACTGGCTGCCTGTGACACGAAATCCCGACTCGCGTTCCACGCCTTCTCTGCCCCGCCTGCGGAAGGACGGCCTCGGTCCTGCCGTGGTCTCTGGTCCCGCGCTCACCCTATCCGTGGTCAATCAGGCAGGCCGCCATAGTTTCTTTTCTTGGTGAGGAGGGCGGATACCGGGCGGCCGCGGCGAGGTTCGAGCTAGCCTGGCAACTCCCTTGGGCCTGGCTCTGCGCAGCCGAGGTCCTGGCCTTTCTCGCCTGCCTTGAGATGGCGCTGGCCTGATCCGGCCTTCTCCCGCAACTCCCGGACCTTGCGCCGCGGGCTCCGGGCCTATCGGACCGGGAGGTTCGAAACCCTGAAGCAAGTTCAACGCCCTCTTCGGCGCCTGGCTTGAGCAGGGAGACCACTCCACTCGCCTGGCCGAGGCCTTCCTCCGGCAGGAGCGCCGTCGGGTCGAGAAGACGCTTGTCTACTGGTTCCAGGACGATCTCGCTGGCCTCATTCGGCGGGGAGTGGCTCCGGGACGGCCGGGCCGTGCTGGTCACGGGCCGGCGCGCCCTCGTGAACCGGCGAACAGGCCAACCCGATAAGCTGCCTGGCAATCTCCTGGCGGCCCACGGAGTCCCGGGTAACCATTTCGACGAACTTAGCCCCGTTACCCTAGTCCGTCCGCATCCCATCGCGCCCGGTAGCGGTGCGTGCGACCGGGCAGCTTCTCCTCGATGCGGGCCTTGAGCTCTTCCAGGCGCCGGGACGCTTCGCCCGCTCCAGGCGCCCCGGACTGCCCATCGGAAGAAGAAGTGGCTACGCGAACCCTGCTCAGCGCAGGTGAGCACGCCATACTCGATCTCCAGGGCCGTGATGCTCTTGCCGGCAATATCCGCCTTGAAGCCCTTCTCATCCACTGCCCGGCGCACACGGCCCTCAGGCAGGAGGTCGATGACCTCGAGTCGGCAACGCCGCTCGATTCCTGCCCTCATCGGTCGCGGGTGACCCGGAAGGGGGGAATGCTGCCGGGTGTTCCTCCGGGAACGCTCAGGGCCAGAATCCAAGAGAGGCCGCCCGATATGGGCGGTCTTCTCATTTTGGACCCGCCCCTCCCGCATGTGGCCGTCACTTCCGCTCGATTGGCCTAAGGGCCTCGCAGGTGGCCTTTTTGTACTGTCGTCACGGTCGACCTTTTCTAGGAGAAGGAGGAAATGGTCGGAAGACTAGGAATATCTACGTCTGCACTGTCAGGGCCCACGCGCTCCCAATCGTGGGCCGCCAATCGAAAGACGAGGAGGTCGAGATGGCACATGAAGCTGAGGACCAGCGTCATCATCCTGGCTCTCGCCGCGATGCTCGCAGCCATGTTCGTTCCAGGCTGTAAGGTCGAGAGCGGAGAGAAGGTCCTGGTCATCGGGACCACTGACACGGCGGCTACTCTAGACCCCGCGGACTGCTACGACTACTTCGCGAGCAACATCCTCTACAACACGGCCGAGTGTCTCGTTTCCTACACCCCAGGCACGTCCGACGTCATACCTTGCCTGGCGACGGGGTGGACGGCCAGCGACGACAAGATGAGTTACACCTTCACCATCCGGCAAGGCGTGAAGTTCCACGACGGGACGGACCTTAACGCCGCCGCGGTCAAGTTCTCCCTCGACCGGGCGAAGTCCATGGGGGGCAACCCGGGTTTCCTCCTGAACCCGATCAAGGACGTCGTGGTCACCGGTGACTACGAGGTGAAGATCAGCCTCAACTACGCCTGCGCGCCGTTCGTGTCCATGCTCGGCTACACCGTCGGGGCCATCATCTCGCCGACGGCCTACGCCAACTATGTCGAGCCGGGCGCGTGGCTACCCAAACAGGTCGTGGGCACCGGTCCCTACACGCTCTCCGAATTCGTGGAAGGCGATCACATCACCCTGGTCCGGAACGAGACCTACTGGGGCACTCCGCCTTTCGCCGACAGGGTCGTGATCAAGCAGTACAGCAACAGCTCGACTCTCAAGATGGCTCTTGAGAAGGGCGAAATCGATGTTGCCTACCGGACCTTCGCTCCCCTCGAAGAGGAGAGCCTCCTGGCCAACCGCAAGCTGGTGGCGGAGCGCGGTCAGAGCCCGGGCATGCGCTTCATCGTCATGAACGTGACCAAGGCGCCCTTCAGTAGCCTCAATGTCCGGAAGGCCGTCGCCTACGCCGTGGACCGGGCCGCCATCAACGACACCGTTTTTCAGGGCAGCGTCGCGCCCCTCTACTCTCTGGTCCCTGACGGCATGTGGAGCTACAAGCCGGTCTTCAAGGACATCTACGGCGAGGCCCCCGATCTGGAGAAGGCCAGGGCCGAGCTGGCCGCCGCCGGCTACTCGGAGGCCAAGCCTCTCCCGATCCAGCTCTGGTACACCCCGACCCACTACGGAGACACCGAGGCCAACCTGGCTCAGGTTCTGAAGAGCCAGCTTGAGGCCACCGGGGTCTTCCAGGTCGAGCTGCAGAGTTCGGAGTGGGGTCGCTTTGCCGACGACCTCGAGGTCGGCAGCATGGGCGTTTTCCTGCTCGGCTGGTATCCGGACTACCTCGACCCCGACGACTACGTGACCCCCTTCCTCACCAAGGCCGGGGCCAAATCCATGGGCGCCTTCTACAGTGACGCGGCCATGGCGGCTCTGGTCCAGGAGGAACTGGCCGAGACCACCGTCGCGGACCGGACGGAGACCTTCGGTCTCATCCAGGACCAACTGGTCCAGGACGTGCCCTACGTGCCTCTCTTCCAGAACCCGCAGTTCGTGGCCACGCGGAAGAACGTCAAGGGCGCCCTGCTTGAGCCCCTGATGATCCTGCGCTACTACCTCATCACCAAGGACGGCTGGAAGTAGACTTCGGTGGAACTCAAGCGCCGGGGGGACCGCCCCTTCCCGGGGTGACTCCCCCCGGCGGATGTCCGGGAGGAGACGGCGTGGGCCGCAAGTCCGGAAGCCTGCTCAACTACATCATCGTGCGCCTGCTTCTGACGCTCCCGATGGTCTTCATTCTCCTGACCCTGGTCTTCGTGCTTCTCCGCGTTGCCCCGGGCGATCCGGCCTCGGCCATGCTGGGCGGTCACGCTTCGACTGAAGTGATTGAGGAACTCAGGGAGCAGATGGGGCTCAACGACCCCATCCTGGTGCAGTACGGACGCTACCTCGCCGACGTCTGCCGGGGTGATTTCGGGATCTCCTTCCGCTTCAAGGTTCCGGTCTGGGATCTCATCCGTAACCGCCTGTCGGCTACGTTGGAGCTTGTCACCTGCGGTTTCATTGTGGCGGTCATTATCGGGCTAAGTGTCGGGGTCTTCTCGGCCAACCGGCGGGGCAAGATCTGGGACTTCCTGGGCGACTCCTACGGCATCCTGAGCTACGCCTTCCCAATCTTCTGGATCGGGATCATGGCCCAGCTTCTCTTCGGAGTCTACCTCGGATGGTTGCCCACTTCGGGGCGCTTTCCCGGTGTCGTCATCCCGCCGGCGACCCACACCGGTCTCTTCCTCATCGATAGTCTCCTTGAGGGCCGGCTCGACAAGTTCCTCGTCGCTCTCAAGTACCTCGTCCTACCGAGCCTGATCCTCGGCATCGCCATCTCGGGCATCTTCGCCCGCATGGTCCGGACCAACATGCTCCAGACCCTCAAGGCCGACTACGTCGTGGCCGCCCGGGCGCGTGGAGTCAAGGAACGGTGGGTCAGTCTGAGACACGGCCTCCGAAACGCGCTCGTTCCCGTGGTGACCATGCTGGGGCTTCAGTTCGCCGTGCTCCTGGGCGGCGCGGTCTTGACGGAGACAACCTTTAGCTGGCCGGGCCTGGCCAGTTTCCTTGTGCAGCGCCTGCTTGAGCGGGACTACCCCTCGGTCCAGGGCATCGTCACCGTCTTCGCTCTCATGGTGGCCGGGGTGAGCATCGTGATCGACATCATCAATGCCTTGATCGACCCGAGAATCAGGTACTGAACGATGCTCGGCGGGCCGGCGCCCTCCGTGGCGCCTGGTGGGAGGTGGGGGGAGACTTGCGCAGGACCTGGGCGGCCCTCAGGAGCGAGCTATTCACGATCAGCGGTCTGAGGATCGTGATCGGCCTGACCATCGTCGTCTTCTACGTGCTGGTGGCCGTGCTGGCCCCGGTTCTGTCTCCCTTCGACCCGGAGAAGCTGGGCGTCGGCGAGATGCTCCAGACGCCCGACTCCACCTATCACTTCGGGACCACTTATCTCGGCTACGATCTATACAGCCGGACCATCTACGGCACCAGGACGGCGTTGGAGATCGTCCTCATGGCCACTCTCATCGCCGTGCTCATCGGTGTGCCCCTGGGGCTCATATCCGGCTACCTGGGGGGCTGGCTCGATCGCATCCTCGTCCTGATCATGGACTCGGTCTACTCGTTCCCGGATCTCATCCTGGCCATTGTCATCGCCGCCGTCCTGGGCAGCGGCCTTCTCAACGCGGCCGTGGCCGTGTCGGTGGTCTACATCCCCCAGTACTTCCGCGTGACCCGAAACCATACCCTGTCGGTGCGCGAGGAGACCTTTGTCGAGGCTGCCCGCGCGCTGGGGGCCTCCAAGCTGGACATCATCCGGCGCTACATCTTCCCCAGTGTCTCGCAGTCGATTCCCGTTATCCTGACCGTCAATTCGGCTGACGCCATTCTCACCCTGGCCGGCCTCAGCTTCCTGGGCTTCGGGATTACTCCCCCCAAGCCGTTCTGGGGGCTCGACATCAGCGAGGCCTGGCGCTACATGACCATGACCAGGGACTACCCCCAGGTTTGGTGGTGGACGGCCATTCCCGGCTTCGCCATCGTCATCCTTATCGTGGGCTTCACCCTGCTCGGCGAGGGACTGAACGACATTCTGAACCCACAGCTCCGGGAGAGCCAGCGATGACCGGCGCCGAGGTGGTCCTTTCCATCCGAGACCTCAACACCTACTACCACACCAAGCGGCGAACGGTGAAGGCTTGTCAGCAGGTGAACCTCGAACTGCGCCGGGGCGAGGTCTTCAGTCTTGTGGGCGAAAGCGCCTGCGGCAAGTCGACCCTGGGCGCGACTCTCATGAACCTGCTGCCCGACAAGACCGAGCTCTCCGGTGAGATCGTCTTTGAGGGGCGGAACCTCCTGACTGTCGATCGTGAAGGTCTCCGGCAGATCCGGGGCAAGAAGATCGCCCTGATATTCCAGGACCCCATGACTCGCCTGGACCCCCTGATGACGGTCGAGGAGCACTTCTCCGAGACCCTCAACTCCCACGGCGATGTGCGTAAGAAGGAGGCCAGGCGCCAGGCGGCGGTGGCCCTCGACACGGTCGGGGTGCCACCCAGCCGGCTCCGCGACTACCCTCACCAGTTCAGCGGAGGCATGCGACAGAGGATCATGATCGCCCTGGCCCTCGTCTTTCAGCCGGCCCTGCTCATCGCCGACGAGGCGACCACCTCTCTGGACGTTGTCGTCCAGGCTCAGATCCTGCGCCTTCTGCGCCAGCTCAAGGACAGGTACGGTCTGGCCATCCTCAACATCACCCACGACCTCGGGGTCGTGGCCGAAATCAGCGACAGGGTAGCGGTCATGTACGGCGGCCGGGTGGTTGAGCAGGGAACGGCGGAGGAGGTTTTCCACCAGGCGGCGCATCCCTACACCAGGGGTCTTCTCTCGTCCGTAATCCACATGGGCTCGACCAGCCTGTCCTGGATCGACGGCACGCCTCCCGACCTGGGCGATCCCCTTCCGGGCTGCCCCTACTCCCCCCGCTGCTCTAGCCGGATGCCGGTCTGCGACAGCGGCTTTCCGGAGGAAAGAGAGCTCAGCCCGACCCATCGCTTCTGCTGCGTCGCGGCTTCGAGTGAGAGTCCGAGATGACGACCGCCGCGAGTCTCCCCAAGATCGCCGTCCGCGGCCTGCGCAAGTACTTCCCGGTCGGCGGGACGCTCTGGAACAGGATCGCCGGCGGTCAGCCGTTGGTCCGGGCGGTCGACGGTCTTGACTTCGCCATCGCCAAGGGGGAGGTCTTCGGCCTTCTGGGCGAGAGCGGAAGCGGCAAGACCACCGTCGGCCGCCTGGTCTTGGGCCTCGTGGGGGCGAGCAGCGGCGAGATCCTCCACGACGGCCGGCCGATCACCACCGCCCTCGATCGGCGCCGGCGCTCCCAACTCCAAATCATCTTCCAGGACCCGATGGCTTCCCTGAACCCGGCCATGACCGTCTTTCAGGCCATCGAACACGCGCTCCTCATTCACACCAGGCTTTCGGCGGCGGAGCGGAAGGCCAGGGTTTTCACGATGATGGAGAAGGTCGGGCTGGTCCCGCCCGAAGCCCTGGCCGCGGCCTACCCGGCCGACCTCTCGGGCGGCCAGCGCCAGCGCGCGGTAATCGCCAGAGCCATGATCCTGAGCCCCGACTTCGTCGTCGCCGACGAGCCCGTCTCGATGCTGGACATGTCCATCCGGGCCCGCGTTCTGAAGCTTCTTCTCGACCTCAAGGACGAGCTGGGTCTGACCTACCTCTTCATCACCCACGACCTGGCCACGGCCAAGTTTGTCTGCGACCGCGTCGGCATCATGTACCTGGGAGAGCTCGTGGAGATCGGCGACTCGCAGGCCATCTTCGAGAGGCCGCTCCACCCCTACACCAAGGCCCTGATGCGGGCCATTCCTGTCCCGGACCCCCGCCAGGCCGGTGACAAGCCGCTGCCGAAAGGCGAAATCCCCGACGCTGTCCGCCCGCCGGCGGGCTGTCGTTTCCATCCTCGCTGTTCGGAGGCCCTGCCCACCTGTGGCTGGGAACCCCGCGATCTCCAGGATCTCATCGACCGCCACGTCCTTGAGCTGGCCGGGCTCGAGGGCGGCCGGCCCGACCTGCCGACCCGCGAGGACCGGGCCCGCCGCGCGCTCATCCTCCCCAACCGGGAGGCCGTCGTCCGTCTGCTTGAGCGGGAGCGTGACGAGGCGACCCCCATGGCTCAGGCCATCCAGGCCGTGACGTCGGGCCCCAAGACCATCGAAGTGCGCTTCGCGGCCCCCCAGGATGTGCCCGCCGTGTCCTGGAACGGCCGGCTGGTGAAGTGCCTTCGGGTCGGCCGGGACTAGACCAAGGTCCACCACCGGCGCTTCCTCGTGGCGGGTGTCGATGAGCCGGATGCCTTCAGTCAGGAGGCCGTCGAAGATGGCGGACACGTGGCCGCCGTGAAGAGAACGGGCTCGGATTCCTGCCCTAGGCGAGGTGGTCGCGGGAGGCCGGAAGGGGGGGAGGGGTAGCCCCTCGCCGGTCGCCTCGCGAGTTCAGGACACGAGAGACGCGAAGTAGGCGGGGTCCTCGTCGTTGTCCTCATCCGGTCTGCGCAGGTACCAGGAGGCTAGCTTGAAGCGCAGGGTCTCCCGCTCGCGGGCGGTCAGTTGAAGCAGCTTGGTGGTCTCAGGAAACTTCTCCCGGCTGATGATGTCAGCACAGACAAGATGATAGGTGTCGAGGAAGTTGACCGCATACTGTCTTGTGGTCAGGTCTCCGCTGGGCGTCCTCACCGTGTAGGGGTCAAGTAGGTCGTGCTCGGCGTACACGAAGCACTCGGCTAGAGGATGGCGCAACGTGTGTCGCAATTCATCCTTCTTCTCTTCGGCCAGGAGGTCGAAATCCTTCGGCGGCATCTGCAGATCCCTACGCATCGGCGTGTTCACCTTGAGCAGGTTCTCCGACCAGTTGGGGTTACTGAACCAGTAGCCGTGAACCTTCACCAGCGGAGCCACCGTCAGCATGCGGTCCTTGCTGTAGTGGTGCGACATGCCTATGGCACAACACGGGGTGAGCAGCACGCAGTACCTCGGTACCCGCATGTCCAGGAGACACTCAAACTCGGCGCCCTGCGCGGACCGGTTCGAGCCGGAGCGGGCGTGCGGCTGCCTCGCGCCACCCAAGACATAGCCGCTGAGCACGTCTCCGAACCGAAGTACGGGATCACCGGGCTCCCTGTAGAACCCGCCCATCAGGGCTTGTCCCGGTAGAAACCATCGATATCGACGGAGCAGCGCTGGCTGGCCAGTTGAGCCGGAGATACGAAGTCTCGCCTTGTCCTGACCTCCAGGATTCCAAGAAAACGTCCCGTCGAGGTAAGCGCCACCTTGATTTCGTAGATATCAAAGGGACAGGTGAGTACGTTCGGGGCTTCGGGTTCGGCGCTTCCGGTGGAGTCGTCGGCAGTCATCGTGGACTTAGGCATGCCCGGGCTCCTTTCTCATGTAGTCATACACCGGACCCTTTATCGACCGTTTCCACTCATCCGTAAGCAACTCGTGGAGTCTGTCGGTCACGTCAAGGCACTCGCCCGCGGGGATGTCGGTAGCGAAGGCGTCGAAGTCGAGCCTGAGCTTGGGCGGGTCGTCATGCACCAGGCTCTCGGTGAACCTCAGGCCGTAGTCCCCCCTAGCGACAGTCGTGTGAAACATCATCTCCCGGGCGCCTCCAAGACAGAAACGATCCAGCGGGAAGGTCGTGTTGTACCATTCCCGGAACTGGCCATCATCTAGGCTCGGGACGGGGCAGTCATCGATGTAGCGGAGGCCTACCCGAGTAAGCCGGGGGACGGGCACCAACGTAAAAAAGGCTTCCGTGGCGTGCCGGACGCAGTCACGGAAGCGCAAACCGACCTTAGGGTTATTGTAGCTCTTGTGTTCCGAGGAGTGGACGGAGAGACTGTTGGAGGCGACCTCCAGGGTGATTTTCTCGTTGGCCGACTTGAACTGCCACAGCTTCGTGGTGGGTTCCGCATCCTTCTGGAAGGTTTCGGCATCCCAGGTTGGGCCTACTTCAGCAATCAGGAACTGCCTGCGGACGGCGAGGGCCGAGACGGGAAACATCTCGATGACCTTGAGCTGGAATTCCCCCATCCGGCTGTCCACATAGAACAGGTCGGGGAAGCGAATCTGGAAGATCACCTTGCTCACAGTGGGATTGGGGAAGACCTCGCTCTCGGCAACCACCCGCATCCCTCCCCGCTCCTAGGATACTCCCAATGGGCGACGCCAGGCAACTCTCAGTGTTCGCCGGCGTCAGCCACGCTTCCCTAGGACACAGCCGGGCCTCCGGTCAAGTCTAAGCTTGGGCCGTCTCGCGCTTCTCCATGGTTGTCGCCCCCGCCGGGCAAACCTCGACGCAGAGACCGCAGCCGGCGCAGCGGGCGGAGTCGACGAGGGCGCCTTCCTTGCTCCTGGTCCCGAAGTAGCAGACCGGGACGCAGACGCCGCAACCGTCACAGGTAGCCTCCTCCGAGACCGCGACAAGGCGCCCGGGAGCGCAGGACCCGGCCAGGTCGGGGTTGTCCGTGAACGGCCGGGTGACCAGGTGGTGACGGCCGGCCTCGGCCAGAACCTCGAGGGCATCGGTAAGCTTG
>Ga0315293_10001917_pt1 | contig 20122 bp, 16 predicted proteins | sample YL17G13_20_MG_FD_203071 | JGI IMG/M metagenome (GOLD analysis project Ga0315293, IMG submission 203071) | Sediment microbial communities from Yellowstone Lake, YNP, Wyoming, USA - YL17G13_20 | ecosystem: Environmental > Aquatic > Freshwater > Lake > Sediment | place: USA: Wyoming | collected... | reverse complement strand
GGATGACGCTAAGGCCGTCGGCTCCTCCGTCCAGGCCGCCCCGCGGCTCCTGGTCTCTTACCTCCGGCTGAAGGTGGACGAACTCGTCGCTACCCACATAGGGAAGGTTGGCCGCGATGCAGTCCACCGGCCGCCGGAGTCCCTCCAGTAGGTCGCAGCAGACAAGGGATACGCGCTCGGCGACTTCGTGGCGCACACAGTTGCGGCGCGCCAAGGCGAGGGCCTTGGTGGAGATGTCGGTGGCAACGACTCGCAGCTGGGGCAGCTCCCGCGCTAACACGACGGCGATTACGCCGGAGCCCGTGCCTACGTCAACGGCAGAGTGGGTGTCTCGGGGCCGCATCCGTTTGACGACCGCCTCCACGAGGATTTCCGTTTCTGGGCGAGGGACGATGGCGTCCGGCGTGGTGTAGAACGGAAGCGAATAGAACTCGGCCTCTCCAAAAATGTAGGCGAGTGGCTCCCGGGCGGCGCGTCGCGCCACCAGTTCCTCGAGCGCGACCTGTGCTTCCCTGGGCAACTGGTCTTCGGGGTGTGTGAGAAGGGATTCGCGAGAGCGTCCCAGAGCGGCCCCCACCAGTAGTTCAGCTTCGGGGCGCGCCCGCGGGATCGCCTGGTCGGATAGGCGCTGTGCGGCCAGCGAAATGGCGTCGAGTACGGTGACGACGGGGCTCGGCGGCGGCGTCATTCCTGCGACCGGGCGGTATCGGAAGAGGGGTTGCTGAGCCGCTGGAGGCGCTCCTGCTCGCCGAGCGCTTCGAGAACGGCGGCCACGTCTCCGTCGAGAATAGCCGCCAAGTTGTGCCAGCTACGACCCAGGCGGTGGTCGGTCAGCCGTCCCTGGGGGAAGTTGTAGGTGCGAATCTTCTCGCTGCGGTCGCCGCTGCCCACCTGGCTGCGTCTATCGGCGGCGATCTCCGCCTCCTGCTCCGCCTTTCGCATCTCGTAGATGCGGGCGCGCATGATGCGCATGGCCTTCTCCCGGTTCTGCAGCTGGGAACGCTCGTCCTGAGCCACCACCACCAGACCTGTCGGCCGATATGTCAGGCGCACCGCAGTTTCGTTCTTCTGCATGTGCTGCCCGCCGGGGCCAGAGGCGCGGAAGGCCTGCACCTCCACGTCGGCGGGATCGATGTCGATCTCGACGTCCTCCACCTCGGGCAGCACGGCAACGGTGGCGGCCGAGGTGTGGATGCGACCGGAAGACTCGGTGGCCGGCACCCGCTGCACGCGATGGACGCCGCTTTCGTGCTTGAGACGCCCATAAGCACGCTTGCCCTTAACCGAGAGTGTTGCCTCTTTATATCCGCCCACCTCGCCGGGGTTCTGTCCGAGCAGCTCGGTGCGCCACGCAACCTGCTCGGCATAACGCATGTACATGCGAAGCAGGTCGCCGGCGAAGAGCGCAGCCTCATTGCCGCCGGTGCCCGCACGGATCTCCAGGATGACATCGCGGTCATCGTCAGGGTCACGCGGGGCAAGCTCCTCTTCCAGGAACGCCACCAGCTCTTCGCGCCGCCCCTGGAGCCGGGACAGCTCCTGGGAAAGATCGCCGTCTTGCTCCTCGGCCAGCAGAGACTCGGCTTCGCGCACGTCACCCTCGACACGCACCAGCTCCTGGTAGCTCGTGACCGCCGGCTCGAGGCGAGCACGCTCTTTGGCCGTCGCGCGAAGGCGGCGACCGTCGCTCACGACCTCGGGCAGTGCAAGCTGTTCGCCCAGGTCCTCATACCGGCGGACCATGTCGTCGAGTTTCTTGCAAACTGCAGCATCCATTGCAGGTCAGCCTTCTGTGGGTGCTTCAACGGCATCCAGCGCCAGCGCACCCTCGAGTGCGCTAATCGCAACCTCCACCTGATCCTCGGTCGGCCTCCGGGTCGTTATCCTCTGCATCCACATACCGGGGGCGACAATGAATCGCATCAGGAGGGATGACTTGTGCGCGCCGGCCAGTTTCACGAGTTCGTAGGAGATGCCGGCCACCACCGGCAGCAGCAGCAGGCGGGACAGGAGACGCCACTGCCATTCGGGCCAGCCGACGACGGCGTGAACCAGGATGCCCACGAAGAGCACCATGAAGATGAAGCTGGTCCCACAGCGCTGATGGATGGTGCCGTGATTCTTGGCTTCTTCCTGGCCGTAACTGCCTGTCGCTTCGAAGGCGTTGATCACCTTGTGCTCGGCTCCATGGTACTGGAAGACCCGGCGCATGTCGGGCATCAACGACACTGTGAGGATGAAGCCAACGAATACTATGAAGCGGATGGCACCCTCTATGAGATTGAGCAGCAGTGCGTTCAAGTGCAGCTTGGGAATCACCGCGCTGGGCAGAAGCACGAAGCCACCGATGGCGATAACCAGGGCGAAGGCGATCGACAAGGCGTAGTGGAATGCGCTGGGAGGCTTAATGCCCTCGCCGCGGGCGGCGACATCCGCCGACGCGATGAGTGTGCGATAGCCCACGATGAGGGCGTCGATAAGGGCCGGAGTGCCGCGAATGATGGGGAGGCGGAGCAGTCGGTGCCTTTGCGTGAGAGGAACCCAGGTCTGCTGGGCAACCTCCAAGCCCCCGTCCGCGAGGCGGAAAGCGGTTGCGTACCCTTTCCGGCCCCGAATCATCACCCCTTCGATGACGGCCTGGCCGCCGTACGAAAAATGGTCGTCGGCCATCCCCAGGCCGCCTCTCTACTGCTTCTTGCCGGGCCTCTGCTGGGTGGCCTCCGACTGCTTCCGGTAGCGCTCGTACCGCTGGCGGAAGCGCTCGACGCGTCCCTCGGTGTCCATGAGCTTCTGACGACCGGTGTAGAACGGATGGCAACTAGAGCAGATTTCGACGCGCAGTTCCGGGACCGTGGCGCGCGTGACGAACGTAGTTCCGCAGGCGCACGCCACGTTCGCGGTCATATATTTCGGATGAATGCCTTCCTTCATGTTCCAGCTCCTGCAGGGTATTCGACTCCCCATCCCCAGAGCACATGATACCCGGCTTGGCGGGCCGTGTCAACGCCTCCCGCCGAGGGCGAGGGGGCCTCTGCTCAGGAGGCGAAATGGAGGGCATGAAGGACCCGAAGGTAACCACAGACCGGACAGTAGATGCGTCTTCGCTGGAGGCGATAATCTCGGATGTCGTTCGCCCCGGCATGGACGAGGAGGAGAAGGCTTTGGCCCTCTGTCGGTACCTCTGCCGAACGATGTACCACTACGGCTGGCCCTATATGCGGCCGGAGGTGGAGGAGCACTGGCACGATCCGGTCAAGCTGATCAACGTCCACGGGTACTCGCTCTGCGGCGCCCGGGCGCGGGTGCTGGGGCGGCTCTATGGCCACGTCTTCGGCGAGCAGAACGTGCGCCTGATAGGACTCACGGAGTCCGAACCCGGGGCCTGGCGCATGGACCGATCGCCCGGGGCCTTCATCGACACTGCGCGGCTGCGTGATTACGATCCTGCGACGCGAGCGGGACACACGTCGCTCGAGGTCCGCTACGGGGGACGGTGGCGTCTGATCGACCCACACGTATACTTCTACGCGTACCGGCGCGAGGGCGGGCTCGCCTCCGCGCAGGACCTGATCCGCGATCCCTCTCTGGTGACCAAGCCGGCGCGTCGTGTTCGAGGACTGCTTCCGTGCGGAGATCTGAGGCGCGTGTTCTATGCCTCCCGGTTCAGGAGTTGGGGGAAGCTGACTCGGGAGGCGGCGCCGGATGACCACTCGATGGCGATCTCGCTGCGCCGCGGCGAAACCTACACGCGGTATTGGGATCGCAGAGGGCGGTTCTATTGGTTCGTGGAGATGGACCGGCGGTGGGACCCGGAGTACCTGGAGGCGGGGCCGCGGCACGTGTGCGAGGGTGATGAGCCATGGCGGCACTATGGGAACGGGGAACTCGTCTACCGGCAGCAATTCGCCGACGTGAGCTACCGCGATGCCGTGACGGAGGAGAAGGGCCTGACTCTGAAGCCTGGGGTAGGGCTGCTGGCGACGAGGGCCGGCAGGAGGGGCGAAGTGGGGTTCGCGGTGCGGGTGCCGTACCTGGTGGTGGAGAGTCACCTCGAGTACGAGGCAACGCGGCGAACGGGGAGCGACACGGTGCGTGTGTGGGTGAGGCGGCGGGGCGGCCGATGGCGGCTCGCGTGGGAAGAGCCCAGCTGTGGTCGGGTACGGAGAAAACTGGGGCTGTCGCCGTGGCTGGCGGGGAAGTACGGGTATGATGTGCGGTTCGAGTTGGTGGCCGCGCGGCGGGTGGAGGACGCGGTGCTGCACGACTTCACGCTGGAAACGCGGTTCATGCTCAACTACCTTGCGCTGCCGCAGTTGCTCCCGGGGCGGAATCGCGTGACGGTGACGGCGGCTGATCCGAGGGAGTTGCGCGAGCAGAAGCTGCAAGTCACTTACGCCTGGACCGATGAGGATGGAGAGCAGGAAAACAGGCGGATCGTCAAGACTTCGCCGTGCAGCTATCAGATCGAGGTCGGAAAGGTGACCACCCGGCCAAGGGAAAACCCGAAGTACATGCGGTTCCTGCGTCTGGCCGTGTCCTGACGGGGTGCGGCCGGGGGCTCAGTCAATCTCGGGTGGCAGCAGGCTTATCCCCTTGTAGCGTTGGTAGAGGCGGACGATGTCTTGTTTCGTCTCCACCGAGATGTCCTCGTTCGGGCGTGCGCCGAAACCGAAGTCTGAATCGCGGCAGACGACCGCGAACGCCTGCTGAATCGCCTCCTCGCGGCTCAAGCCTGCCCCCGCGCCCTCTTCGCCGCTATAGGGGAGCAGGAAGTAAGAGAGCGCACGGCCCACGGCGTGCGCATATTTCTCCAGAGTGGAGCGCTTTACCCAGGCCTGCTTCTCCACGTAGGAGACCGCCCGCTGGCTCACTCCTACTCGTTCTGCAAGCTCGTGCTGGCTCAGATTGAGTGCCTCGCGCGCCTCTCGGATTCGGCTACCCACGTTCACGTCTTGCATCGTCCTCATCCTTACTCGCCTAGGGTGCGCCAACACATGTGAGGTTCTCACAAGAAGTATACCACATACCTAGCTTTCTACCACGTGCGAAGGCAGACATTTATCGTTAGTAAGATGCGATTTCAGAAGCATTCATACCTGTCGATATTGACTTTTCATACATATTATGGTATATCTGTACTGGCAGACGGTTCTATCCATGCCCCTATGGCCGATGAAAGGTCGTCTGATGGAACAGGCTAGTATCGTATACTTCTACCGCACACTCTATACTATTCGCCAAACACCTAGTGCGGACGAGGCACCTAGCGGATGAGAAGAATAGTCCGTGTCCCCGTTTTCCATCGCAGCGTCTACCGTGATCTCGTGGGAGCAGCAGTCCGGGCCGCGGGCTCCATGCGCCACGGGGACCAGTATTGGGAGCCGATTGAGAAGGGTCGGCGCTTCCAGGTCTATCGACCCGCAACCTGCAACTTAGCCTGGATTCAGAACCGTGTCGAGGAATACGAGCTGTCCTTCTATCGCCATCTGGCGGGCGGCTACTGTGGACGAGACAACATCGTGAGGCCGCGCACTCACCTGCTCCGGGCCCCCGACGGAGCCTACCGGACAGGCCACAAAGCTGACGGGTTCAACGTAGCTGGTTGGGAGGCCTGAGGAAGCAATGGTGTCAAGATCTGTCATGCGGCGTCTTGTGGAGAAGTATGTCGAACTGTGCGAGGCCTGCTACCGTGTCAGTGTGGCGACCCACGATCGCCAAGGGCGCTTCCGGCCCAACCATCGCGGTCGGCATCCCCACCCGACCGTGCTCAAGAAGATCGACCTTGACGAAGCGCTGGCGGAAGTGTACCGACGCTTCTTCGCATCAAGTCAGGGATTGAGCTCGAGTTCCACCTCGAAGAGCCGACGCCACGGCAGCGAGACGCTCAGACCTTCCAGCGGCGGGGGCTCCCGCTCCGCCAGCAGATCGGAGTAGATGAAATGGGCAAGTGGCTGTAGTTGTTGGCTGATGTAGTCCTCAGAGTCCTGCCAGTCGTTGCCAAGGGCGTGGGGATCGGCACCGGTCGATTCGGCGCGAGCCACGGCCTTGGCGCGAAGGCAGGACTGGTAGCCGTAGTCGTCCAGCAGGCGAGCGGCCAGGACGTGGCTTGAGTCAGAGCCAGCTGCTGCTTCTGCCCCGGCCGATCCGAGCACGTGCAGACACAACTGGCTGACAGCTGTGCCGATGGTGTTGGATGATGTGTTCCAGCCAGCATAGGCGGCGAGATGGCGAGCGGCGCCGGTTCTCTTGAGGCCGGCTATGAGCTCCGGATCGGCGCCATTGCAGTAAGCGACATCGGCAAGGCCTGCTACGTAACCGGCCTCGCCTGCGGCCCGGACGCGTTCCAGAACGCTTTCGGCTTGGCGCGCCAGGGTCGGGGCCTGCCCTGCCGGCGGCGCGTCGGAGGCGTCGACCTGGTTTCCGACCGGAGTGTGCACAAAGAGCATTGCCTCGGCCTCGCCTGGTGCCGTCAGGTGAGCTCCGGAGGCCCGGATCTGGCTCTCCACGGTTTCGCGCAGCGGCTGGTGCTCGAATTGAGGAATCACGTTGGCGCCGGCTTCGGCGGCGTAGTCGACAGCAATCCGTGGTGAGGTGCCAGCGGCGAGGGCGCACTGCCGCGCCATCAGGACGAGCCCAACCTCGTCGGCGCCGGGATAGGTGGCAACCTTGTCGACGACTCGGTACTCCTCCGCCTGATCGCGCAGCGCGAACTGCTCCGGCAGGTGAATGCCGACCGGAGCGGCGTCTTCTTGAGCGAGCACCAGGTAGTCCACGACTCCTTCCGCCGCGAGCTGGATGGCAGCCCGGTTGATGGCATGGTTGCGCCGCCGGACCGCCAGATAGGTCGACAAGGCAGTTGAGTCCAGACTCGCCACAACGCTCTCGAGCTGCGGACGTAGCTCCTCCTCACCAAGCCGCTCGACGCGATCGACCAACTGGGAGTAGGTGCGGAGCTGTTCGTGTAGGTCCAGGTCTGCCGACGAGGACACCGTGGTACCGAGGCGCGTTATGACGTTGAAGGCAAGGAGCGTGATGTCGGGGCGCCGCTTCTTGAGACTGCGCAGCGTCTCCAGCCGAGCTGTGGCCTCCTCTGCCGTCGCAACCGCAGAACGAGAGGCGACGAGTCCTCCATAGCAGAGCATGTCCAAGGAGATCACGAAGCGATCGGCATCGCAATCTTGAAGCCAGGCGGCGACCATATCGCAGTCGCCAGGCTTCGTGAACCAGCCCAGAGACTCGCGGGGCGGCAGCAACAGGCGGCAAGCTGCGAGTTCGGCCAGCTGCCCCGGAAACTGTCGGTTGCAGGGCCTGTCATCAAGGGGAACAAGGCCCACTGTTGGGGATGCGATGATCTGCTCCTCCTTCCGCAAGTCACCCTATTCTAGGGTTCGCGGGCTGCGTGTCAAGCAGGGCCGACGCCTCCGCGGAATTCGCTCGCGCTTCCGTGGGCAGGTGGTTCCCCTGTGTTATTTTAGGCCAAGGCAGACAGGACTTGCGCCTCTTCATGCAAAATGATCTGGCATTGAGCAGCAGTTGACCGCCGAAGGCCACCGCTGCGAACTCCACGCCGCCCTCGCGCGGTTCAATTATAGGTATGGCTCCATGGCTTTGAGCGACCAGTTGCACATTGAGAAGCGTGCCGAGTACCACTTGGTCATAGATCCTGTTGCGCCCAACTGGCTTGCCACAAATGATGACGGCGCCTGGGTGATTCGTCAGTTGCGCGCCGGGAGATCGCTCGACGAGGTGAGCCGGCGCTATGCGAAGCGTTGCGCCGTCTCGTTGCGCGGGGCCTTGCATCAGGTGGGTCGGTTCGCGGAGGAGGCGGCTGACTTCGTGTCTTGCGAAGGACGGCTGCCGTATCGAGGGCGCTCCCAGTACCTGACGCCCGACCGGCTGACGGAGGTATGGCTTCACGTGACGGACCGCTGCAACCTGGCCTGTCGGCACTGCCTGGTGTCATCGGGTCCGGCCAGCAAAGACGGGTTGCCCACGGAAGACCTCCGCAAGGTGATACGAGAGGCCTCCGAGCTGGGGGCGGAAACCTTCTACTTCACAGGGGGGGAGCCGCTGCTCAGGCGCGACCTGCTGGATCTCCTGCGCGAGGTGGTCTGTACCTGCGGCGCGACGGCCGTGGTAATGACGAACGGAACGCTACTGGACAGAGAGCTGGCGGGCAGGCTGTCGGAGCTGCCGCGCGAGCGTCTCTTCCTTCAGGTAAGCCTGGACGGTTCCTGCGCCGACCGTAACGACGCGGTGCGAGCGCCCGGGAGCTTCGACAAGGCGGTGCGTGGGCTGCGAGAGGGAACGGCAGCCGGCCTCAACCTGACGGTGGCCTCCGTCGTCCTGCGGGAGAACCTCGACGACCTCGTGCCCTTGGCCAGCCTGGTGCACGATCTCGGCGTCGGGCACCTGCATCTGATGTGGCAGCACGTGCGAGAGCGCGGCGGCTCTCTTCCTCGCCCAGCCCTGCGCCAGTTGACCTCGGCGCTGTCATCGTTGAAGGATCACGCGAGGTCGACCGGCCTGATCATCGATAACATCGAGAACGTGCGCCGAGTGGTCAACGGCGATCCCAAGGTCAAGTATGACCTATCCAATGCCTGCTGGGACAGCCTTGCGATCTACAGCGACGGGCGCGTCTTTCCGTCAGCTTGCCTGGTGGGCCTAGACTCAGAGTCTGCCGGGTCACTCCGCGCGTCGTCGCTCAAGGATATCTGGCTGGAGTCGGAGGTGTTCGCGGCGCGCCGCGAGCGTTCCGTCATCGACTCCCCCGCCGCCGAGGGCGATCCGTTCCTGTTCTTGCACGGCGGAGGGGATCCCGAGCAGGCCTTCTTCGCCGGCAACGGCGACGGCGGGGCCGCCGTTGATCCCTATCTTCCGCTGCACCGGGCGATGGCGAAAGCCGTGATCGACGAGACCGTATCCGAGCGTCGCCTGCTGCTGGCCTCGGCGCCGCCGGGGCCGATGGTGTACGACTTGATGGGGGATGACGGGTACGGGTGCCCAAGCGAGGCGGGGGTGCGCAATGGGGGCGATCACCGCGTCGATTTCGTTCATTCGAACTGTGTCCTAATCCAGGACGTGATAGCCAAGTCCCGCGCGCAGATTCGGGGCTACTACGGCGCGGCTGCGCGGGAGCCGAAGACAGAGATCTGCTTTCCGTTCCAGCAGGATCAGCGCTATCTGACACACATCCCCGACGAGGTTATCGCAAGATCTTACGGCTGTGGCAGTCCGGTGTTCAAGGCCGAACTTCAGCCTGGAGAGACGGTGGTTGACCTGGGCTCGGGAGCCGGCCTGGAATGCTTCATCGCCTCCCGGCTGGTGGGTCCGAAGGGACGGGTAGTCGGGGTGGACATGACCGACGAGATGCTGCACTTCGCCACCGGTGTTCGGCCGAAGGTGGCGGAGAGACTTGGCTATGATAACGTAGTGTTCCAGTCGGGCCTCCTGGAGGCGCTTCCGATCGGCAACGGTGAAGCCGATGCCGTGATTTCCAACTGCGTCATCAACCTGTCACCCGAGAAGCTCAGGGTGCTGGGGGAGATTCGACGGGTGCTGAAGCCGGGGGGAAGGATGGTGATCAGCGACATCGTTAGTCAGAGGCCCTTGCCCCCCGAGATTCGTTTCAATCCAAGATTGAAGGGCGAATGCATAGCCGGAGCGCTGACGGAGAAGAAGCTGCTGAACACGCTGGAGAAGCTGGGGTTCCTGGGAGTGCAGGTGCTGCAGAAAGTGCCTTGGCGCACGGTCGATGAGGTGCCGTTCGACTCACTGACCGTGCGTGCCTGGCGGCCGAGCAGAGCGCCGTCGGTCTCCTACACCTATCCGGGACCGTTTCGGTCGGTCGTCCTGGACTCGGGGCAGGAGTTGATCCGCGGGGTCGCTGCGGAAGTGCCACAGTCCTTGCTATCTGCGCTCGTGGGCGGGAACGGAGCGCTCACGCCCGGCGCCCGCTCGGTGACGACGCCCCGCCTGAGCCGGGATTGCATGGTGTGTGGTGCGCACCTTGTTTATCTGGACGACGAAGAGAGCTTCACCTGTCACTACTGCGGCCGATTGCTGCCGGCGAACGCGCGCTGCCAGGAAGGCCATTTCGTTTGCGATGAGTGCCACACTGAGGACCATGTCGAGTTCATCAAGTCTTTCTGCGCGCACGCCCATCACACCGACCCGATAGCCGTCTTCTCTGAGTTGCGCCGGTCGCACCTGTTTCCACTTCACGGCCCGGAGCATCATGCGCTGGTGCCGGCGGCCTTCCTCACGGCCTACCGCAATGCCTCCGGAGCAGGGCCGCTTCCCCGCATCGAGGCGGCGATCGAGCGCGCCGCCAAGTTGCCCGGGGGGACTTGTGCCTACTGGGGCGGGTGCGCCGCAGCCCTGGGGATCGGCATTGCCTACTCGACGATCTTGTGTGCGACGCCGCTCTCGCATGAGGTGCGGGGGCATGTACAGCTCGTGGTCGCCAGCATTCTGGCTGAAATCGGACGCTTCGGGACGCCCCGGTGCTGTCGCCGAGAAAGCTTCCTGGCGCTGCGACTGGGATGCGAGCTGTCGGGGCGGTACTTACCCCACGCCGTCACCGCAGGACCTCCCCCGCCCTGTGACCAGACGGCGCTCAACCGGGAGTGCTTGGGAGCGGAATGCCCCTTCCACCCAGACCACTAGACTGTTGGGCGGCGCCGCTCAATGGTCGCGGCGGCTCTCGCCTGCCGAAGGTGGTGGGGGCGGCGTTTGGGGGTAGGACTTCTCCGGCCAGCGGCCGAAGCTCGCCGGGGGCGCGGCACCCCCGGCGGACACCAATGACCAGTTGGGCCAGCGCGGCGGGAGTTGGGCCACGTAGTGGGCGAGCAGAAGCAGCACTGCGACGGAGACGACACCCCATCTGAGTACGGCGTAACGATCATCTCGCAAGCGCGCGCAGAACCACACCGCCAACTCCCTGCCCGCCAAGCCGACTAGCCAGGCCGTGCCCATTGAAGGCAGGTAGCGGTGGTGCGTCCACTCGTGATTCCAGTACAGATACAGGACCGGGAGTACGAATATCAGCTTCCAGGCGACTCCCAATAGGGTGAGCCGCAGCTGTCTGCGCAAGAGCAGCACGAGGGCCGCCCAGAAGGCTATCTGCTCCACGAGCAGCTTCCCGAAATAGGGCAGCAAGACGACGTAGATCCCCATCGGCCGCCAGAAGGCCACCAGCTCGTAGGGGCGCGCCAGCCAGAGGAGCCTCGTGACGTGGCGCAGGCTCAGCCAGAAGGGCTGCGACATGGCCTGGTAGTGCTCAAGATTGACTGCCACCGGATAGACGGTAAGACGAATCCATAGATAGGCGATGAGGGGTATCCCCACGAGGGCCGCCGCTCCCAGGCGTCGCGTCCAGTGGCGTCGGTTCGGGATTAGAAATGCCGTCGCCACCATGAACAGCGGAGTCACCGACGCTGGCTCTTTGGCGAGAGCGGCGAGGAACACCGACGCCGACGCCGCGGCGAGGCTGGGCCAGGGCTTGCCTTTCAACCAGCCCAGGAAGAACCACAGGCCGAGGAGGATGAGGGCGCTGCAGAGCAAGTCCCCGCGCCCGCTTATCCACGACACGGCTCGATAGCCAGCGGGGAATACGACCCAGGCGGACGCGGCCAGCCGCGCCGCCCAGATGTCCGCGCCCGCCCGCACCAGGATAGCCCCCAGCAACAGAGCACAAGCGAAGTGCAGCAACACGTTCCCCAAGTGGTAGCCCAGGGGCCATCGACCGCAGAGAAACCAGGTGATCAGCATCGAGAGCCGCGTGAGGGGACGGTACTCGTAGTGGTCGTAGGTCCAGTACCCGCACGCAAACCATCCGACCACATCCGACATTTCGTGGTGCAGAGCGGCCTGAGTGATGTGGTAGCTGTCGTCTGGGTTGCTTGTGTCTACGCCTATAAACAGGGAAGGGAACCAGACGATGAGGGTGGCCACCAACAAGAGGACGACGAAAGCCCCGCGGCTGCGCGACGGCTCACGGATCAGCCGCCCAATCCGGCCGGCGTAACTCCGATGAATCCCGCCTCTCGCCTCTCCCACGTATGCCCCCAAGGTAACCGGACGCCCTCAAGCAGACAATGGGCTAACTTCACCCCATCATATCACAGCCAGCCAGGCCACTCATAGCAAGGCCATCGTGGCGCCCGCGAGGGGCACCTCTTCACGGAACCGGAGGATGAAGGTCGGAGTCATCGAGGCGGAACGGCACGCCGGGGCCCTGCAGCGCACGACAGAAGGCCGGCGGAGGCGGCGGCCCACCGTCGGCGATGGTGGACAAGCTCGGCCAGCGGAGGGGAAGCTGAACGATGTAGTAGGCCAGTAAGGCGGCTAATCCAGCCGCCACCAGCGACCATCTCACCAGGGGGCGCGTTCTCGAGCGAAGTCTCCGCGCGGCCGACTCGCCCAGCTCCCAGGCGGCCAGCCCAACAATCCAGGCCGTGCCCAGGTGCGGCAGGTAGCGGTAATGGGTGAAGGCCGGGTTCCAGTAGAGCTGATAGGCGGGCAGGAAGAAGACGATCTTCCACGCCACGCCCAGCATCAACAAGCGCAACCGGCGCCGACAGAGAAGCGGCAGGGCAATCCAGAAGACCACCTGCTCCAGCAGCATCTTCGGGAAACCTTGCGCCAACACCACATGCCATCCCATCGGCCACCAGAATGCGACCAGCTCGTAGGGACGCGGGAGAAGCAGATCGCTGAATAGATAGCGAACGCTTACCGACAGTGGGCGCAGGATGAGGGCGTTCACCGCGACGTACTCGTCGAAGCTCCAGGCGTGGAAGCGCACCCAGAGGTAGGGGAGAAGAAGTCCCACGCTCAGGGCCACCGCACCGATTCGTTCCGGCCATCCCCGTCGGCTAGGGAGAACCAAGGCGGCCAACAGCAGGAACGCCGGGGTTGCGGCGCCGGGCTCTTTGGTGAGAGCGGCCAGGATGGTGAGGGCACTCGCCCCCACGGCCCATCGCCAGGATTGGCCCTGAAGCCATTGCAGAAAGACTAGGACGCTGCTCAAGATGAGCGCGTTGCACAACAGGTCGCCCATCCCCGATATCCACGACACCGCCATTTGTCCCGCCGGGAATACGGCGGCGACCAGGCCCGCCAGCCGCGCGGGCCACACTGGTGCCCCGGCACGCACCATGGCCGCTGAGAGAAGCAGCGCGCAGGCGAAATGCAGCAGCACGCTGGCAAGGTGGAACCCGAAGGGACGTGGGCCCCACATCAGGTAGGTCACAAGCACGGCGAGCCGGGTCAGCGGGCGGTACTCGTAGTGGCTATAGGCCCAGTGGCCGCGCGTGAACCACGTCGTGACATCGCTTGGCGAGTGGTACAGCGCAGCCTGGGTGATGTGATAGTAGTCGTCGGGATTGCTGAGGTCTAGTCCTGTGAAGAGGGTGGGGAACCATACGAGAAGAGTCAGCGCAAGAAGCACCCAGGGGTAGACGCGGCGCGCGCGTTCCGGCTCCCTGAGGAGGCGGGCGAGGAAGTCTTCGCAACGCTCACCGCACCGCAGGATCGTTGTCCGCAATCGGCCTCTGCTGTTGCCTTCCATGCTGGGCATGGCCGCCGCTTCGCGGAAGCTTGTCACGGCCTCATGAATCTGGTTCGGCGAGAGAGGATCGGGCCCCTGTGTCGGCGCGCAGGTGGGGGAGAGGAAAGGCGCGGGCGAGGAGCGAACCGGACTGCTGTGAAGGCCTGGTTTCTGCTTGGTCCCGGTCAACTCGAACTGCGCGAGGTGCCGGAGCCGGATGCCGAACCGCAAGCCGCGGTGGTGCGCGTGCGGGCGGTGTGCATCTGCGGCTCGGACGCGGAGTGCTTTGCCGGCACGCATCCACTTCCAAACTACCCGCGGCTTCCGGGACACGAGTTCTCGGGAGAGGTCGCGTCTGTGGGGGCTGACTGGCAGGGGGCGCCGGTGGGCACGCGGGTGGCAGTCGATCCCGCCCTCGCCTGTGAGCGCTGCTACGCGTGCCGCAGAGGCCGTCACAACTGCTGCGCCGAGGTCTCCATTGCAGGCGTTCACCGCCCCGGGGCGATGGCCGAATACGTGCTCTGTCGCGCCTCCCAGCTGCACCCGATTCCCGACTCCATGAGCTATGAGACGGCGGCCGTTGTGGAAACCCTCAGCATAGGCGCGCAAGCCGTTCGCCGAGCTGAGGTGCAGCCCGACGACCGAGTGGTGGTGCTCGGCGCCGGCCCGATCGGGCTGTGCTGCGTCCTGATGTCCCGGCACTCTCAAGGCCGAGTGCTGGTTTCGGAGCCGCTGCCGTGGAGGCGTCGGCTGGCGGCAGACTTTGGCGCGGAGGTCTGCGTCGATCCGCACTCGGAGTCGCTGGCCGATGCTGTCGCGGAGTTCACCGCGGGCGAGGGCGCGAATGTGGTCATCGACGCCACCGGGGAGACGTCGGCCGCTCAGTCTGCGCTGGCGCTGGTGGGGTCCGCCGGGCGAGTGGTAGTGTTGAGCCTCTCCGAGAAGCCGATGCAGGTGCAGCCCTGGCAGTTGGTGCGCCAGGAGCTGACGATCCTGGGCTCTCGTCTCACCCTCTCCGACTTTGGCGGTCTGATCGCGCTTGCGCTCTCACGAACTGCTGTTTTCGAAAAGATGATCACCCAGCGCTATCCGATGGAGGAGGCCGAGCAGGCCTTCCGGGCCGTGCGCGACCGAGCGGAGGGTCTGGTGAAGGTCGCGATTCTGCCCGCCGGGTAGCGGCGCGGCTGCGGCAGGAGGCCGGCCGATCCGCACAGAAGGGTCCCCGCATGCGCCGCGGCAGGCGAGAGTCTTAGAGCATCTCAACTACCCGCCCCAGCAACTGATCGTTCGCGCGCTCCGCTCTCGCCATTCGGCGAAGGTCGGGGAAGCGACCGGCGGTCTTTGCGGATAGTATGCAGCCCATCGCCGGCTGCCGCAATGCTGCGAGCCACCTGCGGACCAACACGGAGTGTTGTCCGGAGCACCGAGTTCTGAGGACATGCTGGAGGATCTGAAAGAAAGAGTCTCTCGTCTCAATCCCGACCTGGACCAGTACCCCCCGGGTACGGTTACGAGTGGGAACGTCAGCGCGCGGGATCCGGGGACGAAGCTGGTGGTGATAACTCCGAGCGGGCTGCCCCACGACCAGCTGACTGCTGATGATATGGTGGTGGTATCGCTGGACGGTGACGTTGTCGAGGGACGACTGAAACCCTCTGTCGACACCGCCACTCACTTGCATATCTATCGAGAAAGACCGGACCTCCACGGAGTGGTGCACACCCACTCGCCCTATGCCACTGCCTTTGCCGCCTCGGGCCGCTCAATACCAGTTATCCTGACCGCCATGGCCGATCATTTTGGCGGGCCGATCATGGTCGCCCCGTATGCGGCCGTTGGCGGCGCCGACATAGGCCGGCAAATCGTTCAGCACCTGGGGAACTCGAGCGCGATTCTGCTGAAGCATCACGGTGTCTTCACGGTTGGCGATTCCCCAGAGGCCGCCTTCAAGACCGCCGTGATTGTCGAGAACATGGCCAAGACCTGCTTCATCGCGCTTCAGTTGGGCGAGTGCAAGGAGATCCCGGATCAGGAAGTGGCTCGCACACACAAGCGCTATCAGGAGCGATACGGGCAACGAACTTAGGGAACGGCTGCGGCACGCTGCGAACGTGTGCGCGGTATTTGATCCTATCAGCAACGCAGCGAGAAATACTCGGAGGCCGCGCGTCGCGCGAGTGTCAGGCGCCTCGACGGCGCGCGATGGGAATAATAGGATTGACCTCAAGGGCTTTGCCCGCCGGTCGGAGGACACGTTGAAGGGAAGCGACAGCAGATGCAGTGCGAGCAGCACGGTGGAGAGCGCCCGCCAAGACTCCCCCAGTGAGGCAGAACTCAACGAGCTGCTGGCGAGCCTGGAGATCTCGCCGAACTCGAACCTGATAAGCCTGCTCCAGGTTGTGCAGAACCGAATCGGGTACCTGCCTCCGGCGGCGCTCCAGGAAATCAGCCGCCGCACCAGGATTCCTCTCAGTCGGATTCATGGCGTCGTCACCTTTTACGCCCAGTTCTACACTGAGCCTCGCGGCAGGCACACAGTCCGTTGCTGCCGCGGCACGGCCTGTCACGTCAAGGGAGCCCGGCGCTTGCTGGATTCTGTCCGGCACTTGCTGGGGATAGAGGAAGGGGAGACTACTCCAGACATGCTGTTCTATCTCGAGACCGTTGCCTGCCTGGGGGCCTGCTTCCTCGCACCGGTCATGATGGTGGATGATCAGTACTACGGCATGCTGACGCCTCAGAGGATAGAAAGAATCCTCAAGAGCTATCGGTCGAGCGCATTATGAAACTTCTGCGATCGACGGAGGAACTGGAGCGTCTGCGCAAAGAGCTGGCATCTCGCCGGACTCCAGACGCGGTCGTACGCGTATGCTCCACGGGCTGCCGCGCGCTGGGTGCTTTGGAGGTGTGCAGCGCGCTGGAGCAGGAGGTTGCCTCTCGGCGCCTGGGGGACCGCGTGCGCGTCGTTCGGACAGGCTGCCACGGGCTGTGTGCGGCGGCCGTCGCAGTAGTTATCGATCCCCTCGGCATCTTCTACCAGGGCGTCACCCCTGAGGACGCGGCGGAGATCGTAGAGGAGACGGCCTTGGGCGGCCGGGTCGTCGATCGTCTCTGCTACAAGGACGGCGACGAGACAATCCCGCTGCAGAAGGATATTCCCTTCTACCAGCATCAGACGCGCCTGGTGCTGAGAAACTGCGGAGTTGTCGATCCTCGCAGCCTGGAAGACAGCTTGGCGCATGGCGCCTACGCTTCGGCCGCGCGAACATTGCGCGACATGTCTCCCGAGGACGTCCTGGAAGAGGTGCTCAAGTCGGGGCTCCGGGGACGCGGCGGGGCCGGCTTTCCCACCGGGCGGAAGTGGCAGTTCGCAAGAGACGTTCCCGCTCAACCGAAGTATGTAATCTGCAATGCCGACGAGGGTGATCCGGGAGCCTTCATGGACCGAGCCCTGCTCGAGGGCGATCCTCACCTGATCATTGAGGGAATGGTTGTCGGCGCCTATGCGATAGGCGCGAGTCGAGGCTTGATCTATGTGCGTGCCGAGTACCCAATCGCCATCGAGCACACCCAGCTCGCACTCGAGCAGGCCCGCGAGGTCGGGCTGCTCGGCGAGAATATCTTGGGAAGCGACTTCAGCTTTGACATAGAGGTGATGCAGGGGGCAGGGGCCTTCGTGTGCGGGGAGGAGACGGCTCTCATCGCCTCCATCGAGGGGCGGCGAGGTATGCCCCGTCCGCGGCCCCCGTTCCCGGCCGAATCCGGTCTGCACGACTGCCCCACGAATATCAACAACGTGGAGACTTGGGCCAACGTACCCCGCATCGTTCAGCAGGGCGGAGAGAGCTACGCGGAGATCGGCACAGAGGGATCGAAAGGCACCAAGATATTCGCCCTGGCCGGACGCGTTCAGAACACCGGGCTTGTCGAGGTGCCGATGGGTGCCACCCTCAGACAGATCATCTTCGATATCGGCGGTGGAATACCGCGCGGCCGGAAGTTCAAGGCCGCTCAGATGGGTGGCCCCTCCGGCGGATGTGTCCCGGCACGCTACCTGGACCTCCCCATTGACTATGACTCAGTGAAGGCCGTGGGGGCCATTATGGGCTCCGGCGGCCTGATCGTCATGGATGAAGCCACGTGCATGGTTGACATCGCCCGATTCTTCACGGATTTCGTTCAGCACGAATCCTGCGGGAAGTGCGTGCCCTGCCGCATCGGCACGAAACGCATGCTGGAAATCTTGACTCGCATCACCAGCGGCGAGGGCGAGCCCGAGGACACGGACCGTCTGGAGCGTCTCGGCGATATGATCTCCCGCACCTCTTTGTGCGGCTTGGGCCAAACGGCACCCAACCCGGTGCTTTCCACCCTCAGACACTTCAGGGATGAGTATATCGCCCATATCGCAGGCCGCCAGTGCCCCGCTCACTCCTGCGAGGCGCTCATTACGACCACTTGTGCCAGCGCTTGTCCCGCTGGCGTGAATGTGCCCGAATACGTGGCGCTAATCGCAGACGGACGCTTTGCAGAGGCGCTGGACATCATACGCAGGCGCAATCCGTTCCCTTCGGTGTGCGGCCGGGCCTGCCACCATCCTTGCGAGATGTTCTGCCGACGCGGCGATGTAGATGATCCTATCGCCGTCAGACACCTGAAGCGGTTTGTGGCCGATTACGTTGAGCAGGTGCGGCCTTCGCATATATGGCAGGGGCCCAGAGAAGGAAGGGTGGCCGTCGTGGGAGCCGGGCCGGCCGGCTTGACGGCGGCTTACTTCTTGGCGCTGATGGGCCGAGAGGTGAAGGTCTTCGAGGCCCTCGACGTTCCCGGAGGCATGATGGCCGCCGGCATTCCGGCCTATCGGCTCCCTCGCCAGGCCCTGGATCGCGACATCGAGTATATTCGCCAGGCGGGAGTGGAGATCGAGACGAACCAGAGGATTGACTCGCTGAAGGATCTAAGCGAGGCCGGCTTTGACGCCGTCTTCGTGGCCGTCGGAGCCGGTCGGGACGTCGGGTTGGGCCTTCCAGGGGAGAAGGCCGACGGTGTTCATGACGCACTGAGCTTCCTACGTCGGGTTTCTCGCGGCGAAGTCGACGAGTTATCGGGCCGTGTCGTGGTGATAGGGGGCGGCAACGCCGCCATCGACTCGGCCCGCACCGCGCTGCGACTGGGGGGAGATCCGGTGACCATCCTCTACCGTCGTACCCGCGACGAGATGCCGGCCCTGAGAGAGGAAATTGAGGACGCAGTCACCGAAGGAGTCGATCTCCGGTATCTCGTCTCCCCCGTTGCCATAGACGGCGACAGCCGGCCTCTGCTCGTGCGCTGTGCGGAGATGGCATTGGGCGAGGCCGACGAGAGCGGACGTCGCCGCCCAATTCCGAAGGCCGGCAGGGAGGTGGCCTTCGAAGCCGATCACGTCATCATCGCCGTCGGGCAGTCGGCGGACCTGGAGTTCGCCGCCTCCGATGGTAAGCTCGTCGTCTCCCGAGGTCGCATCATCGCCGACTCCACCACTCAGCGCAGCGGCGACGGGCCTTTCTTCGCCGGCGGCGACGCCGTGACCGGCCCGGCGACATTGATCGAAGCCGTCGCCGCAGGGCAGCGGGCGGCTAGGGCGATCGACGTCTTCTTGGGTGGGACCGGGGAGCTGCCGCCTGACGCGGGTCTTGCCTCGCGCCGGAAGCCCCCCGAGGAAGAGGGCGAGCTTCGGCGCTCTACCGTGCGGACGTTGTCCCGCAAGGAACGACGAAGCGGCTTCGCCGAAGTCGTCGCCGGCTACTCCGCGCAGGAGGCCTGCCGCGAGGCGGGCCGATGCCTGCGCTGCGACCTGGAGAAGTAGGGGGGCTGGTGTCAGAAAATGGCTGATAGAGTAGTACTGACCATCGATGGCATCCGCGTGACGGTGCCACCAGGCACGACGATCCTGGAAGCCGCCGCGCGGGCCGGAATCGACATCCCCCATCTCTGCCACCAACCCGAACTGGGGCTTCCGCCGACGAGTTCTTGTCGCCTGTGTCTGGTGGAGATGGAGGGTGCCCCCGCTCTCGCCGCCTCCTGCTCGCGCGCGGTCGCCGATGGCATGGTTATTCGCACCGATACTCGGGGCCTGCATGAGCATCGGCGCATGGTGATAGACTTGCTGCTGTCAGACCATCCCCATGACTGCCTGACGTGCGAGAAGGCGGGAGCCTGCGCCCTCCAGCGCTACGCCTACGAGCTTGGGGTGAAGGAATCGGCATATGCAGGGGAGACCCTTCGCCCCGCGCCCATCCAGGACGGCCCCGCCATCATCTACGACCGCAGCAAGTGCATTCTGTGCGGCCGCTGTGTGGAGGTGTGCCATAGTGTCCAAGGCAGCGGAGCGATCGACTTCCTGGAACGCGGGTTCGACACTCACGTCGGTCTTCCGCCCGGCCTGCCGCGCGACGACTCGGACTGTGTCGAGTGCGGCAACTGCCTCGACGTCTGTCCCACCAGCGCGCTTTCGCCGGCCGCAGCAGAGGGCAAGGGAAGAGAGTGGGATTTCACGCGCGTCGTCACCATCTGCCCCTACTGCGGATG
>Ga0315293_10001916_pt1 | contig 20126 bp, 36 predicted proteins | sample YL17G13_20_MG_FD_203071 | JGI IMG/M metagenome (GOLD analysis project Ga0315293, IMG submission 203071) | Sediment microbial communities from Yellowstone Lake, YNP, Wyoming, USA - YL17G13_20 | ecosystem: Environmental > Aquatic > Freshwater > Lake > Sediment | place: USA: Wyoming | collected... | reverse complement strand
GCTCACGATTGACGGCCGTCACTTTACGCGACCGATCTAGGCCTACGGCCCACAGCGACCAACGAGCGAGAAACCGAGTTCTGTCAACCAAAAACAGCCAACCCATGCTAGGATCTACCCATGTCGATTCTCGCGTTCCAGTCCTACCCGACCCTCAGGAATCCGGCGTTCCATGCTTTCCGGCTCTTTGACCAGAAGCCCAAGGCCACAAGAACCGGTTGCGGCTGCCAGACCTGTGGCTGCAAGAACGATCTCCCAGCTCACGTGGGACGCTCGCCCTACAGTTTGCACCACGCAGACGCGAGCCGCTTCAAGGCGGTCGGCGAGTTGGACTTGCTCGAAGATCATCTCATCAACGACCCGTGCCCCGACTGCATGAACAAGCACGCCATGACGGCCAGCCGGTTCATGAGCGAAGCCGCAAGCCTCAACGGCGGCGAGCCCGGCGACGTCGTCGGATCCGATCTCATCGAGTCCGCCCGCCAATGCATCAAGCCCGAGTCGGACATCGAGCTAGCGCGTCGAGTACGCGACATCCGCAAGGTCATCCAGAAGAAGCTCAAGCTCTCCCACGCCCACGGCGCAAGCGACACGCACGCCCACGAGGGTGGCGGCACCCACGCGCCTGATGACGCCCGGGGCGACGCTCACGAGCACGTATCAACGCCAGACGCCGCCCCAGACGGTGCCCATGTCCACGATCCGAGCCCTCTCCGCGAACCACTCGTCGCGGGCCGCTATGGGATCAGGAAAGGACGTCCCAATATCACACAGTTCGTGAGAACAGGGACAGTAGCCGATGGCGCTGGCAGCCCATGGGTCATGACGCCAACCAAGTTTGCGCTCATTGCCGTAGCCACAGTTGCCGCTATGGTGATCATGAGCGTGATCAATGCCAAACAAGTAATTGAGGGCAAAGAGTTCATTCCAATCGGGGGCCACCGGTTGTAGCGACTAGTTTGACGCCCAAGAGAAGAGCCAGAAGAGAGAAGAGCCGGACGGACCCAACATGGCCACCCAATCCACACCCACCGTCGTCGACTTCGAGTGCCAGGCCACGGCGGACCTGACGACGCTTCCTCATTCGGCACTGTCGAATGGTTGCAGGGCATGGGTGTCTGCCGGCGGTTCGACGCAGGGGCTCTGGTGCCTCAACAACCAAAACGCGGATCCGATCGGTCCTGGCGTCGTGGCGACAAGTGACGGAATCGGGCGATGGATCTTTTTTGGAGCTGGCGGCTTTCAGAGCCGAGCAAAGTACGGCGGCGGCGGCGGCGGCCCAGTTTGGGTCATTTGTAACGGCTACCTAGGCAATGCGCCAACATCGACAGGAGGCCTTGGCGGGGCCGGTAATCTCCCGCTCGGAGGCTCTGATGGCGCACCAGGCGCAGACGGAATCGTCGTTCCGCTATTCGACCAATAATGTCGGCCCTCACCGACCTCTGGTTTGACGCTCAGTTCCTGGGCGAGATGACAGTCACTGGACACAGGCACATCGACGGCATCGAGGGCGCACAGGGACTTTTTCTTTGGTGCCCATGCGGATTCGGCAAATCAGAATTTCCACTCGATGGCGGGCGACCGCACGGCGTGATTGTTCCGTTCTCCAATCCTCGCAACGCGCCACAGCTGGATCCGAACGTCGGCCCACACACACGGAATGATCTAAATTCCCATCCACGCTGGACAATGAGTGACGCGAGCGTTGGTCTCGCCAATCTGACGCTCACGCCATCAATTGACGTGGGCGCTCTGACCTCGTGCTGGCACGGCTTCATCGCCGATGGCCAAGTGAAGTAGACGAAGGGCAAGCGAGTGGACAAACGAATTTGAGGAAACCATGCAACGAGTCAACTTCGTCCCGGCCCCTCACTTCTTTAATCTCAACCACGCCTGCACGATCATCAACGATGCCTTTGATGGGTTTGGCTGCTATCTCGTCGGTTCGTCGATTGAGCGTCGAGACTACCGAGACGTCGATGTGCGCTACATCATGGCAGACGAGGCATACGACCGTCTTTTCCGCGACGCAGGCGGCACTTACAATCCGTTGTGGTCGCTGATGTGCATGACGATCACCGTATGGCTAAGGCAGCAAACGGACCTGCCGATCGACTTCCAGATTCAAAGGCAGACGCAAGCGAACAAAGACAACCATGGGTGTCAGCGTCAGGCGCTTGGCATTTTCCTCGACTACCCAGGAAAACGACCGAGCGACACCGTGGCTGGGCCTCAACTCGAAAAACCAACCAACGAGACCGGCGAAACCGGCGAGACGAACGAGGCGAGCGAGACGAGCCAAACGTAGAAGATACTCGCGTACTTAGACCCTATTGACACGAGTATCATGGATGAGCTAACGTGCTCTCCATGCCAAAGACCAAGCCGACCAAGCCGAAGACCAAGCCGAAATCGGCCAATGCAAAAGCGAACTCAACTCGCCGAAGCGGCTCCGCGACCCGCCTCACGGCTAAGAAGCCAAGTGCGACCTGCGCGAAAACCGCCAAACAAGCTACCCACAAAATTGCTCCACTCCTGACCGAGCAACTCAACGTCCGCCTCACCAAAGCGGATATGAGGCAACTTGATGCCGCCATCGCGAAACTCAAGGCCTCCGACAAGAACTACCCAGAGCACTACACGCGTGCATTCTGGGCTCGCGTGCTAATCGTCCGTGGGATGCGAACGTTCCTCGGCGCCGACTAACCAAGGAGTCATGGAGCAATGTCTCACACGATACTCGTACGGGCGGAGCAACTGACGGGATTGCCGGAGCCGATCCGTCGTTACTTCGACAACTGGGGCAGATCCGAAGTGATTCTCGGAATCCACGTCATCCGCGTCGACACGAAACTGCACTTCGATCACGACGACTGGCGACGTAAGGAAACAGGCATCGGCCCAGGCCACTCGGTTGAGTGCAATTCGTACGACGTAGGAGAAGTCAGGTTCCACGAGTGGCTGCGGACGCACCCTGACGAGATCCAGCAAATTTATGGCAGCGAAGAGCACCATAACGACTACGACGACGATGACTAAACAACGGACGGCTAAAGAACACCAGCCGCACGCGCCACCAGTCGGAAATGCGCCGACGAATCAATTCCAAGTCGTTTGACCGTTCCGGCTGGAAGCTCCACGACCCATCGCGCCATCGATGACCTGAGAAATCGATCGTTTGGCTCCGCAGTCGTTGAAAACATAACAAACCCACCGGAGTTCAGAAATACGATGTCAAGAGGAAAGAGCATCCCACGCATCGTAACGGACGCGAGAATCGTGGACCCAAAATCGAGCACCATTCCGCGATCGGCATCCAGGCCACGCAGCCCAGCCAATCCACGATCCAAGTCCGCGTAGGAACGCGCCACCCAAACGAGAAAGCAGTGGTTGACTCCGTCGGCCGTTTTGATGAAGAGAGTCTCGTTGGTCATGTCCGCAAGCCTACCACCAAACGACCATCACCCCATAGCGCCGCCACGATTGACGCGACAATCGCCACCACACCATCGAAAATCACCGCGATACCAGTGATATCTATCTATTGACACCATCTATAGGATCCAATAGGCTGCCACCATGTCGACTAAACCGACGCCGCCAAAACAGACGCCAGTGCCGCCAACGCCGTTACAGAGAGGCTGGGCGCGGCTCATCAAGAACAGCGTACCAGCGTCGCCAGCGCTACCTGGGGCACCCGAGCTAGCCAAGCTCGTGAAGGTGATCCCCAAAAGGACAATAAAGCAGAATCCTGCTGCCAGCGCCGGATCCGATCCGAAGCCAACCGCCAAAGCCAAAGCCGAACATGTTGTCGGTACAGCCGGGCGAGGATGGGGCTGGCCACAACCCTCGAAGAAGCCTCACTACTTCGTCGACGGTCAATCGCTCTGCGGGCGATGGATGTTCTTCGGCGAGGTGTCCGATAAAGACGCTAGCGAAAAAGGACCAGACGACTGTGCCCAATGCCGTCGTCGGTATGGAAAGGAAGCAAAATGACAACGATAACTCCGAAAGTAAAAGCAAAGCGCGGCTTCGGCGCCATGAGCCAAGAGAAACAGAAGGAAATTGCCTCCAAGGGCGGCGTCGCCGCCCACAAGAAAGGCACAGCCCACATCTTTACGCCAGAAGAGGCCAGGGAAGCTGGACGAAAGGGAGGCCAGGCGGCGCAGCTGGCCAGGCTGACCAACAAGAAAGTCGAAACAGCTCCGACCGGCGCCCACCGGGTTCGAGCCGGCACCCACCGAGTGGGCACCTCGTGGCTAATCGGCAACGCCGTCATCCTCGGAAACGATCCGGAGACGTGCGACCACATCTATCCGCGCACGCGCGCTGGCAACTGCCAGGGCTGTGGAAGTACGGAAGGCCAATACCCTGGCCCGCCCGCGGGAGACTCGCCGTGAGCGGGCCCACCGATCCGGCCGAGGACGCAGAGGTCTGGCAACAGGGCGGCGTCTGGACACGCAAAAGGACAGCGCTCGCATTGGATCTGATCTCGAAGATGGATCCGGTCCACGCCAAGCACTACCTGAACCATGTAGCCGAGCGACTCCGCGAGCCGCCATGGGTTTCGGCCACATGTAGCCTGACGCGCAAGTGGATCGAGGACGACGCGCATCCGCCGGACGCGGAAGGCATCGAGGACGCGCTGCCACGCGTAACCGGATTCACGTCAAAAGAACTCGGTGATCCGATCGGAAGGTACGACGGCGGAGATTGCTTCTACTCCCTCTACCAGCCGCCGAGCGCAGACAACGACACCGATGGAATCGGGATCGTCCACTCGCCGTGCGGCGACGAAATCCACCGCGTCCCATGGGGCGCCGTGCACTACTCGCATGGCCTCAGCGTCATTGAGGAGTGGTACGAAAAGCGAGATCGCAAATGATACTTCCAACGGAATACACCGTTTTGATGGACGGCGAAAACGTCACATCGATCTGCGACTTCCGATACGCATTGCAGTGTTTCATCAATCGAATGGGAGGATTCTAAATGACAACCGAAACCACGACTACCAGGACCATCGTCAAGCCATACGCCAGCTACGTGCTCGTAACCCGTCAGAGCAAAGAAGAGAAGACGCACGGCGGCATCGTCATCCCAGAGACGTCTCAAAAGAAATCGATCTATGCCAAGGTCACGGCGGTAGGCCCAGGCCTATGGCTCGACCCGAAAGACGGGACTCCTCCACGACGTCTGAAGCCGACCGTTGAGGTTGGAGACGTGGTCATGCTCGCCGAGTGGAGCGGCAATGAGATCCGACTCGACTGCGAAGGCGGGCAAATCGGCGAAGACCAACTCTTCATTCGCAATGGCGACATTCTCGCCGTCGTGACCGAGTAGCCAATCCAATGTCCGATCAGCCAAAAAAAAAGGAGCCTACCTTCATCACGCTCTCGGTTGGAAAGAGACTGTGTGGAGTATGCGCAGAAATCCTCCCAGCAGACGGTTCGCCTAGCCAGATATGCCTCGACATTCCGCTAGTTCAGCTGCCGGTGGAAGACGCAGAGAGGTTCCTGCTGGCCGCTCTCGATCTTGTCCGCGAAAACGGGAAAGTGAACCCGATGCACGCGGACATGATCCGCGGCCATCATCCGGCCTGTTTCAAAGCTCAAAACGATGCAGCGACATGCGGTTGTGGCGCCACGGCGGGGCCTGACGGACTCAAGACGCGGCTCAACGACCTCATATCACTCTGCTGCTCCGTCGGCGGTAACATGAGCAAACTCATTCCGTGGCGAGGAAGCGTAAGCGACTTCTTCACGGACATGAAGTTCGTAATCCCGGAAGGCGACATGGAAGCCATCGGCGACAAGATCCGCCTCCGCAATTGGGGCAAGTAGCCAACCAAACAACCAAAATGTCCTACACCATCGAAACAGACGAGGAGACGAGGACGGCCGTGGTCCGCTTCGTTGGTGACACCCCATACAGGTCTGGAGAAGACGCGAGCGTTCTTAACCTCACGGCCAAGCAATTTCAAGACAACGTGAGGGCGCGCGCAAAAGCCACAGACCGATTCGTTCCGTGGCTTCGCATCCTTGAATGCGCCGTTCGTAGACACATCTTCATCAACTTCAAAATCGAATCAACCGAAGCCAACATCATGATGTGCGCCCGTTGCTACTACACCAAATTCATCAAGCCAAAACAAAAAGAGGAAAACGATGAGCGGCCCTGAAATCTACTTCAGCTGCGACGTAGAATCGGACGGACCGATCCCGGGTCAAAACTCCATGCTCTCCTTCGGCGTCGCTGCGTTCCTCTACGATCCAAACCAGGCACCGGAGACCAACGAGAAGCCAATCGCGACGTTCCAGGCCAATCTCATGACTCTGTACGGCGCCACATCGGATCCGAAGACGATGGACTGGTGGGCTAAACCGGAACAAGCCGCGGCGTGGAAAGCCTGCCAAGCGGATCCAAAGTCACCGGTCGACGTGATGCGTGAATTCGTCGCATGGGTTGACAAGATCGTCCGACCGCGAGGAGCGACGCCAGTTATGGTCGCTTATCCAGCTGGATACGACTTCACGTTCCTCTACTGGTACATGGTGCGTTTTGCCGAGCGAAGCCCGTTCTCGTTCTCGTGTCTCGATATCAAGACCTTCGCGATGGCCACACTCGGAATACCGTATCGCGATTCGACCAAAAAGAACTTCCCAGCGCGATGGATCCCAGACGCGAAACACACGCACATTGCCCTCGAAGACGCGATCGAGCAAGGGATCATTTTCCTGCGGATGCTCGCCGAGAGTCGTCGGATCGCACAAAACGCAGGCCTGCTATTCTCTCACTTGAAACGCACACAAGGTGAAGGCTCGCCGGGACAATGAGTATCTCCGGCCGCGTCCCTTCCCAAACCATCAACAATCCAGGCACCTGTGCAGAATGCGGCGGACCGATCGCACTCATCGCCAAGGCAGGTCGCTACTATAGGACCGCCAATGACGAAATTCGATACATCCCGGCCGACATGGTGATTCCGACATGCACGGCATGTGGCTACATGTGGATCGACACCATTACGGCAAGAAGGCACGACCCATGACATTTGCATCGATCCTGTTCTGGTTGCAGACATTCTTGTGTGTCGCCGCTACCCTATTGTACATGGTGACTCGACGTGAACTGATGGCATTGCGCTGGCTCTTGGTGGGCAACCAAAAAGGCCTCACCTGGACGAAATAATCGGCAGGCGCCTTCTTGACGTAGTGGATCCAGCTACCAAAGCATCGCGCCGCATATCGGCTACAGAGGCTCGTTTGCTGTGCGAAGTTATGTACGAACATCACTTGAAGACAGGCGGCGCCCCATGACCATGGTCGGCCCGCTGAAGAAAGGAGAACCGTTGGCTCATGCGGCGAGCGACTTTCAGCCAGTCGTGTTCTGCGACTACTGCGGTGAAGGCACGAGTCCGTGCGATTCAAAGACGTTCAAGGACGGAGGTACACGAGGTCGGTGGCTTGGGCGCGGCGACAAGCTTGGTCCATTTCGCTACTTCCATAATTCGACGTGCATCCGCGAGTGGTTGAGCGAAAAAGCATCTAGATCGGATCCGACATGAGCAACATCTATCGCCTCGCGCTCAAAAGTGTAGCCACAATACAGCGCGGCCCGCTTAAGGTTTGCCCAGCGTGTGGGCTCTTGATGTCCCTGGCCTCAAGGTGCGCCGTGTGCGGTTCAAAAAAAACCTACGGTAGCATATGCGGCGCTCCGTTTTGCTCAGCGCCAGTTTCCGATCGGATCCAACAACTAGATCCAGCTCCACGATACTGCGCGCCTGGCGTCAGGATCAGATATGGATTTCTATGGCTCAAGAAATGTCGGGAGCCGGGAGAACATCTCCATCAGCGATGTAGACGATGCGGGTGGCGAGGAATCGTGCTGCCAAACACAAGCGCGGAAGGGCACTAGCATGTGCAACCTATGCCTTATTCCACTCGAAGAAATCGTCGGCTACAAACTAGCCCACACGGATCCAGATGGACCCATGCCGCCAACCAGACAGCAGCGTAAACAAGCCAGATCGGTGCAACTCAAAGATCTAATCCGAAGGTACGAAAACACCCCCAAAAAGACGATGTGCAACACGGCCCGATCGGTATTGACCGGATTCTACCAAGAGCGAAACGAGAACTAGAACGCCAAATGGAGTGTACCGACAAAGCCATGAAATTGCTCTATGAAGAACACTGGGAACGTAACTACGAAGAACACTGGTAACGGAACCAAGGAAACCCATGCGTTGCACAGCCACAAAAGCAGCAGAGTCAAGTCAGATCGCAGACAGCGCAGAAGGGCTACTGCGTAACATTATTACGCGCCTCAGGACCCCGCTCTGCGAAGAGCCAGCCGTCGCCAACACGAAGCTCGGCTACAAGTGTCAAAAGCACCTGGATCAATTCAGGCTCGACATGGCGGACCCTCATACCCTCTTCAACGTACTGGCCGGCAGAGCGCGCACCTCGGCCGAAATCGAAGCAATGATTCGCTTCCTCAACTAGACAAGGAAACAAGGAACAATGACAACGAAAACCAAAGGATGGCTGTTGATTACGGCGGGCGCTGCGCTGTGGGTCGCGGCATTGGCCCTCGGCATGTGGCGAACCTATGCCAGTGCGCAGGCACTTGAGCAGAAGGCAAGAGAGGTCGCGGAACTCACGGCTCTCGTGCCGACGCGTCCATGCATCGACGAAGTGGTTGTCCTGCGCGGCCCGGTCAACGCAGCCGAACTGGAGAAGGGAACGCTTCCATCCTTTGATCGGATCGCATGCAGCCACGTACAACAGCGCATCGTCGATCGATTCGAGCCGAACGTTTTCCTCTGCCGCTGTAACCCGGAGAAGGTGCTCTCCGACACCCGCTGGGTCGATCCGCTCTACAAACAGCAGATTGAAATCAAGTACAGCGAAGCGAGCTTCGACTATCTCGACAAGCAGATGAACAAGCCGAACAAGGCTCCGAATCCGCCGCCGCTGCCATTGCCTGACCTGCCGCACAGCGGAACGGGTCTCGCGCAACCACCAACAGGCCTCACGCCGACGCCAAAAAAGTGACTGGGACTGGAGGCCAAATGAACGCGAAAGCAAGCAGGTTGGGCGCTAGACATGGAAACCTACAGAAAACCAGAGGAAGTCATGGCCGCCGAAGAAACGCCGTAGCCTGAAATCGTGATGCTTGACATCATCAGAAAACTAGACTCTCTTGATGACGACGATGATATCACCAAGATCATGCGTGCGCTTGTCGAATACTATGAAATCGAGATTCGCTACGACAATCGTCGATCCGAGCGAGAGCAGGAAGAGGAATAGGAGTGGGAGAAATCCAAATGGCCACCAAAAAGACAACCATCGCAGACGTCATGGACGCCCCATCGCTTGCTAAACTAAAGGAGGACTTCAAGAGAGCGTGCGTGGAATCGGGTGTTCCGCTAGAGATGGTGGAAGAGTTCACGGCAACCGGACTCCCGAAGCTACTCGAAGCGCTCGACAAGATCCTGACGGTTGACGCGATCGGACTCGTTTGCCTCTGCGCGCTCATCGGCAAAGGCTACAAGCCGTTCTACGGAAACTACGGCGGCAAAAACAACGTAGCCTGCGTATCGGATCCGTACATCGGGACTCCTCACTCGTTCTCCGCGGCGATCCTGATGGAGCTGGACAATTGGTACCAGAGGGCCAACGACGAATCGCACAAGAGGGCGACGCCGTCGGGCTCTAGTTCCAACCCAAACGAAGACAAGTCCGTTAGCTAGGACGGGCGCTGCGTGGCCGCTGACGAAGAATACACAACCGACCGAATCCAAAGCATACGCCAAAGCATACGAAACAAAGGGGATCGACAATGACCGCCAAGAAAACCACCGCAAACACCACCACCGCCAACGCCGCCACCAGCGCCACACACCACAAGATCGGATCCGACCTCTACCTGATCTGCCAAACCATTCATCACGATACGAGCGCGAGTCCAAAAACCGTTCCGACCATTCCTCCGGCACACCACGTCCTCATTTTGGATTGCAGCGGATCGATGACCGGCGACCTGCCGAGGATTCGCGAACAGCTCAAGAAGAAGCTCCCGAAGCTCCTGCGAGAAAAGGATCTCATTTCCATGGTGTGGTTCTCTGGCAAGGGCCAGCACGGCGTTCTCTTCGAGGCCGAGCCTGTCCCGACGCTCGCCGATCTGAAGACGGTCAATACGGCAATCGATCGCTGGCTCAAGCCAATCGGAATGACGGGCTTCAAGGAGCCGCTCGAAGACGCCGCCACGCTGATCGCCAAGATCGCCAAGAAAAACCCAGGACACGCCGTGTCGCTCCTGTTCCTATCCGATGGCTGCGACAACCAATGGCCCAGAGAAGACGTCCTCGCGACACTCCAGGCCACCATCTCAGCAGGCGTCGCTTCCACCACTATCGTCGAATACGGCTACTACGCAGACCGAGCCTTTCTCGCCAAAATGGCCGAGCGCGCGGGCGGCAGCCTGATTTTCGCCGAAGACTTCGATCGCTACGATCCGATCTTCGAGACCGCCCTCTCGAAACGTGCCGCTTCCACCGCCAAGCGGATTCGTGTCGAACTATGCGACGAAGCGCCAGCCAGCGCGATCGGCGGCTTCGCGTTCGCGCTTCACGACGGGGACCTGCTCACGTTCTCTACAACCGATCCGAACCACGTCGTTCCGACCGAAACGGTCGACGTTCCGGAAGACGTGCAAGAGATCGCCTACCTATCCACGGGACCAGTCGGCACACCTGGGCTTCTCTCCGACCTCAACGAAGTCGCAAAGAACGCTGCCCTCGCAGACAGATCAACCGAAGCGCGCAAACAACTCGAACCGTCAGTCGTCTCCGCGGCCTACGCTGCGCTCTCCCTCTTTGCGACCCGTATGAAGCCGGAGATCGTGTTGCCAATTCTCAAGGCCCTTGGCGATACCAAATTCATTGAGCAATTCGCAAACTGTTTCGGCAAACAACGCTACTCGGAGTTCCAGGATCACGCAAAGATCGCGGCCTTTGGAACCGGACGATTCAGCGCCGGTCGCGATCCGAGCCGCGTGCCGCCGGAAGACGCGTTCACGATTCTCGACCTGCTCCAGATTCTCCAAGAGGATGACGAGAATCGTGTTCTGCTTGATCATCCGGCATTCAAGTACAGCCGCATCAGCCGTGGCCGTAAGGATGCGAGCGAAATCGATTCGGACGGCAACGCCATCGCCCCGCTCAAGTTCGCCCCCAGCCCCGCTCCAGACGGCTACCCCATCTCCTCGATCGTCTGGAACGAGGACCGTCCAAACGTCTCTTTCATGGTGCGCAAAGAAGGCCACGTGGATCTCTCGGCTAGAATCCTCTCGAACAAGATCCGGTCGGTCGAAAGAACGGCGCACGACGAGCAGATCGAGGCGCTACCGTCAAACTTCCCTACCTTCATCTTCCGCAACTACGCCGTAGTGAAGGACGGCCTCGTCAACATCGAAGTGCTCCCAGTCCGCCTATCCAAAGCCACAGTGATGAAACTGATCGATGTGAAGGCCATCTCGACGGGCTGGCTCAGTGACAGCGACGACAACAACCACCTCATCGATCTCAAGCGACTCCCGATCATCAACCGCAAGATGATCAAGGCTGCGAGCGCGAAAAAACTCTTCGAGGATGCCTACGAGCTGACCAAGCGGCGAGCGGCACAGAGGGTGTTCAACACGTTCCAAAAAAACCGCTTTCCGAAGGAGAGTAAGGGCTACAAGATCGTCTACGGAGACGAGGCAGCCGCGTGGCTCAAGGAGCAGGGGCTCATGGACTACAGCGGCTTCGCGCCAAAACAGGTCCAGGCGCCGTCGACCGACTTCTACATTGGCAAGGAGCTGAGTACGCATCTCAAGGGCCTCTCCTCCCTTCCGAGCATGAAGGAGGCGATCGAGAAGCGCGCTAAAAGCAACGGCGGCAAGCTCACACCGTCAGCCGAACTCATGATGCCGTTCATCAAGGAGGTCGAAGACTTCCTCGAATCGCCGGTCTACAAGAAGGCGCTCGACAAGGACAAGAACAAGGTATTCGAGGCCTGGCTTCACTTCCAGGCGCTGACTGCGACCAAGTCCGTCCGCGCTCTCCTAGGAGAGATGGCCCGTACGAAATTTGCGATCGTGGTAGGCCAAAGCTGGTTCACCGAATTCCAGTCCATCGACGAGACGACCATGGCCATCAAGGCCGACGACGGATCCGATCTCGAATGTCGCATCGAGATGAAAGATGTCGAGATCGCTATCTAAGACCAAAGGCAAACATAGAAAACAAACATGGGACAAACAAAATGGCGCAAATGGGGCCGACCGTGGCGCGAGTTCGAGAAAGCGGGCCACGCAACCGTTGGCACATTCATCGAGGCCGGCCCCAAGAAGCCGGTCAAGCACGCAAGCCAGCCAGCATCAAAAGTATTTCTCATCGGCGACATCACTGCCGGAAGCAATACGATCGGTGACGAGTGGCCCGTGTTCGACAAAGACGATATCGTCTACAGGTACGTAGAGGCGCTCTCAGAAGACGATATCAATAGGTTCAGATTTAGTGAGGGTACAGACCTTCGGCATCGCGGTAAACAAAAAGCAAAGACAAGGGCGGTAGCGAAACAGTATACGAAGCTGAAACCAAAGGCGGGCTCTCATGGCAAAAAGTAGATCCGGCGCAGCCGACTCCAAGCACGGCACCATCGTCATCCGACGCGACCACGCATGGGAGTTCTGCTGCGGCACCTTCTGGACAACCACGTGTCACGAGATGCAGGAAGGAGAGAACATGGCCCATTGGACCGGACGTCTAGACGGCCCCAGTGAAGCCTCCTTTCCGGGTGGCCAGCCATTCCCGGCTGGAACTCGGACCATTCGATGCGGCAAATGCAACGAGCCACTTCTTGGTCTGCAACGGATCCGAGCAGCGGAGCGCATGATCGGCGATCTGGTTGGTGACCCAGGCTTCAAAGTATGGCCCGTCAAGCCAGGGCCGGCGTCGTTCATAGAATCTCCTCCCTACGCGTGCGAGCGATGTGGCAAGAGCGTTGCGAGTGACGGATCCAACTACTGCTTTTCTTTCGACATCTGGAAAGGAAACAGTTCGCGCAACCACGCGGGCGGCGCCACTGCACTCGACGAGGATGGCCGACTAGTCATCGTTTTCTCCGAGGACAGGCCTGGCTACCTATGCAATGAGTGCGAGGCACTCGTTTCCATCGACCTAGGCGAGCTGGCGAAGAAGCATAAACTCAACGCCATCGTAGAAGGGAAGATCGTTTCTCGTTCACTGCACAACAAGAGCAGCGAGACGGTGAAAGTAACGACGTGCCAACAAAGCAAACCAAAGAGAAGCGGGACTAAGACATTAAAGGAACACCATGTCACACGAAGAAAAAGAAATCGTCGTCGTCATCCCCGCAATCCAGGCAACCAATACCCAAGCCCAAACGACCACCGCCCAGCCATCAAAACCACTTAAAAAGCCCGAGATCAAATGCGAGCACACCCTTCACATTACGAGCGAAGGAGCGGTGATCCACGGCGATCCATGTGGTCGCACGGCGATTTGCGCCCTGTGCCGCAGCTGCGGCCAGCATTGCTACGGCCACGCGCAGATGTGCGATGGCCTCAGGTGGCGTCAGCAAGAGTACGTGGAGAGCCGAGGCAAGAGCGAAAATGGCTGACCACCGCTGGGCCAACGGCGGCGAGACCTGCGGATGGTGTGACGCAGAACGACTTCGCGCGGAGCAAGTTCACTAAGGAGGCTCACCATGATGGAGATCAGAACAGACGGACCAACGCAGATCGTTGACGATTACATGGTCGGGCAACTGACCCAGATGGGGTGGAGGCTTGTCGCGATCGTCTCCTACGAAGAGGCGTTTTCCCCGCCACCAGACCAGGGAGGCTACAACGGATACCCACAGCAACTGCAACAATCGCACGCACCGTTTGTGATTAAAAAAGCGAAATACGTCATCGCGCAACCGAAGGACGGAGCACTGAGAGAGCTTGCCACCAAACTCGTCAAGGCCGACGAAGCAACGAAGGCGACCGAAAAAAAGCTCGCCGATGCGGTCACCTCAGAGAAAGAGGCGCAGAAGAAGCTGGCGGACTCGACGGCGCAAGTGGAGCGCCTGAGTAAGCAAACCTACGAACATCAAGCGACGCGCAGATTGCTGGAGACCACCATCCGAAAGATGGAAGTGGATCTCGGTCGAGTGCGCCAAGTGCTTGGCACGGAGCGCTTCGAGCAGATCATCTCGCCGCAAAAGCCAGCCGAATCGCCATCGGAGCCAGGATGTGACAAAGATGGCCGACCCCAGTTCTGACGCGCGAAGGGGGCTGTCCGATCCGATCCGCAAGCCAAAACCAGTGTGGATCCTCCAGTTCGGCGAACGAGACCAGGGCGGTAGCATCGAAGGCGTCTACGACTCGTACGACAAGGCGTACAGAGAAGCGAAGGCGCTCGGCAGAATCCACGGCTCGCGAGTGCAGCCATACATCAATGTGGAGCACTACCAGTGGTGGTACCACAACGATTGGGCGTCGATCGTCGAATACGACGTCGAGTAGGGAGACTAGTAACCAGTAGCCATGGCTGCATTCATCTTCATCGCGATCTTTTTCGGCGTAGTGACTGCACTGGCAGTTATGTTTGTCTTCCTTGTCGGGGTCTTTACCATCATTGACGCCTACGGAAAGCCACCACGATGATCCAATGGGAGTACGCCGTCGTCGCAATGCAGATGCATGCGCAGCGACATGCAATGCACCAACAACCACAACTGGCATCACCATGGCCAATACATCCACGCGGGTTCATCGAACCATGCGGGCGGCGCATGCTGCCACGGCCCCGCCATCGCCATCGTCGCCGAAGAAAAGAGCCCAACCCGATGACCCCGACGACCAAGCCGTGCGACCACTGCGGCAAAGCCTGCGCAAAAAGGTACGCCGTCATACGACACGAGCCGTGGCCCGTCATACGACACGAGCCGTGGCCTCCGCCCGTCGAAATAATGGTCGGCCCCGAGTGCGCCAAACTCTTCCCGAAGAGTCGCCCATCCGATCGGATCCGAGACCTTGCGAAAAAAGCAACAGCGAAAAGCAAAGCCCCGAAAGTTCTCCTCGCCAAAGCCTGGACCGGACAAGATTCAACCGGTTGGTGGATGTCAGAGAAGCTCGACGGGATCCGCGCCATTTGGGACGGCAAGCGCCTTATCTCGCGACTCGGCAACGAGTTCCATGCGCCCACGTTCTTTAAAGCCGCTCTCCCGGCACACGTCCAGCTGGACGGCGAGTTGTTCGTTGGCCGTGGTCGCTTCCCAGAAACCGTATCGATCGTCAAATCCCACGAGGACAAGGGCTGGTCCAAGATCCAGTTTCGGGTCTTCGACTTCTACGCGCCGCCTGGCAACCCAGAAAGCATGATTCCATTCGAGACGCGTCAAGTAAAACTCAAAGCCGTCGTCCGCCACGCGGGATCAAAGCACTTGCGGTACGTGAAGCAAACCGTATGCAAGAGCCCCACTCACCTCAAAAAGACGATGGACAAGTACGTCAAGATGGGCGCCGAGGGTCTTATGCTCCGCGAGCCAGGGTCCCACTACGTGGGCCGCCGTTCAGGCACGCTCCTCAAGGTCAAACGTTTTCACGACGCGGAAGGCAAAGTGGTCGGACACGAACAAGGCAAGGGGCGGCTAAAGGGCCTCATGGGCGCACTGATCGTAGAGCGCAACGGCAAGAGGTTCAACGTGGGAACCGGGTTTACGGATGCGCGACGACGCCACCCTCCGAAGATCGGATCCAAGATCACCTTCCGCTACCAAGAGATGACGGAGCGTGGCGTTCCCAGGTTCCCCTCTTTTGTTGCGGAACGAAATTACGAATAGGAGACCACATGCTTCATCGACTCTCTGGCAGACAATTTGACGATGGCTTATTGCTATTCCACAACCAGACAAACGAACCGATCCTCGACACCTACTGCCGACCCGTGCCCGTTGGCGGATCGCGGAAACGCCTGAAACCATGTCGCTGCGAAGTGCCGTGTCTAGGCTTCCGGTGCTGGGACGAGAAACATACTGGCGCCACACGAGTCCCATGGTGCCTTGGTGCGGCTCCTGAGTACGAGTGCAACGTATGCTGGGTGAAATCGGGGGTCGAGTTGTGACGAACCGAACTGACTCAGCCAGCCTCCACCACGCCATCGGTACCGCCGGCATCAAGGCAGCCATCGACAAGAGTCGCCAAAACTGCAAACACGAGTGGAAAGTGGTCTCACTCGACACGTACGCACAAGGGACCACCGATCTTCGCCTGATCTGCACATGCGACAGGTGCGATTCATGGACCTACAAGATCGTTGCCTTTATCGGTTACAGGCTGGAGAACGTAGACGATAAGCTCGAACTTGAAGCGGAGAGAATCCTGGTCGTGCCAGCATCGCCAACCGGGCCGGCAAAACTCGATCGGTGCAGGCGCTGTCAGCTCAGATCCTTGGCCGACGACGCGTGGGAACGCGGAAATAAATCCTCCTCCACACACCTTCACGATCAGGCCGGAGAAACGCCGCATCACGATCTGTGCCCCAACAGGAGTCCAACGCCATGAGCGAGCGGCAGATATCGAGCGACTGCGCCATCGGCGGAATCTCGAAGCCGTTCCCAAAACTCAAGCGCATAATTATCACAATCAAACTGCAACCAAATGCGCCGATCAGGATTCGAACATTAATGGTCCCATCGAATTACACCAACGTGATAATCGAATCGATCCGGATCGACGACTACGAGATTCTCCTCGGAGAAATACCAGCGCAGGCCCTTGCGCTAGGCATATCAAGCCACTTCGCCGACATCGCCAACGGAATGATGGCCAAAGACTCCGTCACCGCCGTCCTTCGGCGCCTCAGGTCAAGCAACCAGCGACACTCGCCGCTCGTCTTCGTTAGACGAAACAGCCACCCACACAGCCGGCAAGCGAAATGGCTATGGAAATGGAGATTGTTTCCCACAGCCTCGCGCCGAAAGCCGCTTCAGTTCGGGATGACTGCAACCAGATCTACGTGAACGCCGCAAACTGTATCGGATCCGATCTAAAGGAGGAAATCTAATGGCCGCCAAGCAAACCAAGGCTACGAAACGAGTCAAGAGGACGGAACCAATCAAGAATATGGACGAGGATGAATTCGTCATCACGGACTCGAAAACGTACTTCGATCACGGCACGCTGCTGGGTCCAATGTTCGGCCTCACAAAAGTCAAAGCGACTCGCTTCAAGACGAGGCAAGAGTGCTACCAGGAAATGGCCGACTGGCCCGTTATGGCCATTGGCATTATCAAAGCTGTGCCAGCCAGCAAACCGAAGCCGAAACTAGGAAAACCTGTCGAGACAGACGCCAAGGATCGGATCCTACTCGAAATCATCTCGAAAGAAGGCCCCATCTTCATGAAGGGCGCCCACAACGAGCATCGCGCGTATGAACTTACAAGGAAGTGCCTGCTCAAGCGCGAGAACGGCGTGTACTCAATAAAGTCAGGAGGCGAAATCGTCGAGTGGCGAAACAAGTACACGATCACGGCAGCCGGGCTTGCGGAGCTGTATTGCGAAGAAGGACAAGCTTTGAACGTCGAAAGGAACCGCACGAAATGAAATCACTTAACCAACTCCGCGACGAATGCTACAAAAACTCCAAGGACCACGGCTTCCACGACCCGCCCGGCAAGTCAGTCGGCGATGACGTGGCGCTCATGCACAGCGAACTATCTGAGCTACTCGAAGACTTCAGGAACGGACGGAAGCCAAACGAGGCTTACTACGTCAGAAAAGTACAAGTATTCCATGACGACATGCCATACAAGATCGAAGTCCCATGCGAAAAGGACCACCCTGACGCGAAGCCATGCGGCATCCCGAGCGAGATCGCTGATGTGATCATTAGAGCGTTCGATTTTTGTGGAAAACACAACATCGACATTGAAAGAGCTGTAGAGGAGAAAATGGCGTTCAACCGATCGAGGCCGTACCGTCACGGAAATAAGGCTCTCTAACGTCAAACGTAATGGAAGAACCGAGCAAAGCGCAACATCTGATGGAAACGAAAGCAGCGACGCTGTGGTTGCCGATGGAGAAAACATAAATGGAAAACAAACACGCGAGCGAGACCGCCATCGAGACGCCTTCATGTGTAGAAGACAGATTCTGGGTCTATGCTAACCGCCAAACAGGAACGTATCCAGACCACACTAAGCGCGGAGGCAAGTGGCTCGTCTTCGTGCCGGTGGAAACCCATGACGATGTTTGGCAAACAGTCAAATTAGCCACCGAATGCGGCCAACTGGGCGGAATCGCAAAAGCTGCAACAGCGCGACCAAACAAAAACCGAAACTCAAACGATGAGAAAGTGATCTGCGTCTACACCTACGACGCCGACGACTCGGATGATGTGAGCAAGATCAGGGAGCGGCTACGCGAACTGGGCATAACGCAAAAGATCTCATACAAAACAGATCAGGCTACGCGAGAAGGTCGATACGCGGTGAATGGCCACAGAAAAATCGGCACAAGGTACGAGTAGGTAAAGCGTTCCAGCCATGGCCATAGACAACGATCGTAGCGCGGCGCTTAGACATCGCCTCGAAGCCGACATGGGAGTCGACCACTACCAATGTGTCGGCGCATACTTCGTCGAGATCAGATCCGACGATCGTCATAAGGCTCAAATCAAAATCGACATCGACGCGGCCAACCCACTGAATCTAGACGCCGTTCTGCGAACGCAACTATGCCTATTCAACCAACATCTGAACGTTCGCAAGGCGATAGTTTATCGCACGCGATCCAAACATTACCATCTGCGCATCTGGCTCGATCAACGAGTCAGCGACCGGATAATTCTACAGATCCAAGCGATGCTTGGTGATAGTAGAGAGCGTCAAGCAATGAACGCTGCACGCGTCCAGCGAAGGATGCGGCGTTGGAACATCCTGTGGACAACGCGCTACGAAAAATCTGGCAATCGACCATGGCGTATTGCGGCCAACGAGATCCCAAGCCAACGACTGTCGAATACTGTCTCACGAATACTAGGAGTCCAGAATGGCCTCAAAGCGACGGAAAAAAAGAAAATCCAACCCGCCCGAGTTTCAAATACTCGACGGGGTCACGATCCTCTTAAGGGGACCCGTCGGTCAAGAGCGCGAGGCGAGGCGCCAGCTTGCTGATGTATTGTACAACGGGCGGGCCTCCGCGTATGCGCCACGCGGTATGGACTGGGAAGGGCTCTACGAATGCGAATATCTCGATGACTCAGGAACGGCCGAGGTGGTCGCGACACTTATTGCCGGGTCAGCCTTAGTCGACTATCAGATTCGCCCAGCAACAGAAGCCAAGGCCAAAATCAGGCCGCCGAAATACAAACGTCTCACCGATCGGCGTGGTCGGTATTTTTATATACCAGTAGGTGGAGGCAAACGAGTCTCTGTCACCAAATGGAAAGAAGACCTCCAGCAACGAAAAAAAGACATCCAACAACAAACCGATGTCCGGTCGACGATCGAGATATCCATCATTCAGCTTGACGTTGTCTACCACCAGAGTGGACATACGTACTGGTGGTGTAACGTACGCTACGACCGCGTAGCCGGCAGTCACGCCGGGGACCCGTACGCATGACCGCGCCAATTCGCAGCACGGTTGGAACATTCGATGCGCAGGTTCTTGAAGTCGACATGGACGAACGATGTATTGACGTTTACATGTCATGCCTGGTTGGCGATACATGGGTCACCACGATCCACGATCGACACATTAGGTGGCGCGGATACTACGGCGCTGCTATAGAGCGAACGTGTAGGTGTCTAATCGAGATGGGAGCCGGGCTCGACAGCGGCGGGGAGCCGACTGGGATCGGATCCCAACCATTCGTGGTCGATGTTACCAAGATTGAGTGCAGTCTCGCAGAAACGGGCGGAAAACCTGGGGTATTCAGGATCTTCGTTCGCGGCGTTAGAGCGAAAGGAGACGATCGTGCCACAAGAGGATGAGGAGACCAGAGCTGAGGAGGCGCCGCCGACCGCGACCTCGGTGACCGTGCCTGCCACGCCAACTAT
>Ga0315293_10001915_pt1 | contig 20126 bp, 20 predicted proteins | sample YL17G13_20_MG_FD_203071 | JGI IMG/M metagenome (GOLD analysis project Ga0315293, IMG submission 203071) | Sediment microbial communities from Yellowstone Lake, YNP, Wyoming, USA - YL17G13_20 | ecosystem: Environmental > Aquatic > Freshwater > Lake > Sediment | place: USA: Wyoming | collected... | reverse complement strand
GGCTTCCTTGTTTATCATTTTAGAGTGTTATTATGCATCTAAAGTTTTGGCTTAAAACGGCTCTTTACTACTATCTGCCGGGTGGCTATGGATATGCACGCCATATTCGCAAATTTCGTGACCCTGACTATGTCCACAGCCGTGATAAACACAGTGTCCGTCATAAACATCACGCCAAAAGCGACTGGAAGAAGCAAAATCAGGGCGACTTCCATTATCGAGATTATAAAGATTACCAGGAGTACGTAAGCCACCAGAGTCAAAAGTTTGACGAGATACTGAAAATGCGTGGTGGCTTTACAAATCGGGCGATAGCAGCTTACCGCTGTAAGTTTTATCGTCGATTCCATCATCTGCCCGCTTTTTTGCCGAAGTCGGCGCACATCCTTTGTGCCGGTGCCCGTCAGGGAACGGAGGTCGAAGTCTTACGCGACATCGGTTTCAAAGGTGCTTATGGCATCGATTTGAATCCCGGACCTGACAATAAATTTGTTCGCCTCGGCGATTTTATGCATCTGGAGAACCCCGACTCTTCTGTGGATATGATTTACTGTAACGCCTTAGACCATGCCTTCAATCTCGAGTCTTTTTTCTGCGAACACGCTCGTGTGATAAAACCGGATGGGTACGCGTTGTATGATATTGCCGTACAGGATAAAGAGGCACAGGAACAGGGGGCGTTCGAAGCCGCCGGCTGGAAATCGCACGAGGCACTGTTTCTTTTTATGCTTAAATATTTCAAAAAGGTTGTAAAGGTGGAAACAGAGCCGGCCTGGATGTGGATATTATTACAGGGCAAAGCCGGCGCATGATGCACCTTTCGAAGATTCACTGTCGGGAAGCTGTGGAGGCGATTATTCTCTAACGGGAGCAATTCGATGAATATCAAATCAGCGGTAAAAAATCTGCTTCCATACATAAAAAGAGGGCAACCGAGGAAGGCTTTCTCGCTGGCTCTTCATCAAATAGACCATCATATCAACATAAAAGTTCTTAAGAAAAGAGAGGTTATCAGAAAAGTAAACAATTACCCGATGATCCTGAACTTTGATGAAGAAGGATTGTCGAGAGACCTGATGATTTACAGGGAGAGAGAAATCGGCGAGACTGAGGTGGTCAAAAGGATTGTAAAGCCGGGAATGTGTATTTTGGAAATAGGTGCCAATGTCGGGTACTACACAATTCTTATGGGAAAATTGGTTGGCAAAAACGGCAAAATATATGCTTATGAGCCGTATCCTCGCAGCGTTGACATCCTGATTCGCAATATTGAGCTGAATAATCTTACTGACATTGTTGAAGTCTGCAGCTCGGCGGTTTCTACCGAAAATACTATTAAAAGATTGTATCTTGGTGTGGCATCGAATGTTCACAGCTTGATAAATTACAAAACTGATGATAACGACGCCGATTATATCGAAGTTGAAACTAAGGACATTAGGGAAATATTGGTAAACGCCAGCAGAAGGATTGATTTGTTGAGAATGGATATCGAGGGCCACGAACGCGAGCTTTTCAGCAGATTGGATAGTGATATTGAGGCTTTTCTGCCGACTCAAATATTTTTTGAGATTCATCCTCTCGGCAACATTGACCCTGACCCGACGTTTATGGGGCCTTTAACGAATATATTGGAATTAGGTTATTACCCTGAAGTGGTTATTTCATCTTCCAACGTTAACGCCAAGAAGAGATTTGATGAACTGGGCTGTCGGCCCTTTAGAGTTATCGGTGTTAATACAAGCATACATTATTTGTATGACAACATAAAAACCTCGGATTTATTAAAGGTCGCTGCAAGACGCCCAAAAATAACAAGAGCTATTTTGTTAAAGTATAAAGGATAAAGCAAATCTTTCTATTAAGGTGCATATGGCAACGGGAGAAAAAATTGAAACACGTGGTCATATCATAGGTTTTAGGGAAGAAGTTGACGGTGCAGCCAGCCGGGGCAGGGATGCCTTTTTCACTTGGTTTGATAGCGCCCAAAACACTGACGAGGTGTTTTTGAGAGGACAATGGGATTTTATGGTTCATATTGGTCTGCCATTATCTAAATATATTAGCAATCCTGAAGATAAGATTGTCTTGGAGATAGGGCACGGGGGCGGAAGAATCTTATTGGCCGCTTGTAGAAGTTTTAAAAAAGCAATAGGTATTGATATCCATAATAATAACGAATTGGTTGAGGCAGAACTTAAAAGTCGTGGTGTGTCTAATTTTGAGCTATTCAAGGCGGATGGCAGTACAATACCTGTTGAAGACTCTACAGTAGATATTGTCTATTCTTTTATTGTTTTACAGCATGTGGAAAAAATTGACATCTTTAAACGCTATTTGGAAGAAACCTATCGTGTATTAAAATCCCAGGGGATTGCCATATTGTATTTTGGTCGAAAGTGTTTTTACTCTTTAAATAGCAAATCTTATTTTAGTTATTTGATTGACTGTTCTCTCGAGAAATTATTGCTCATTAAGGGATATGAGGAACTCCCGGCAAAAGTAAATTGTAAAAATTTGATAATCTCTTTCAGATACGCTGAGAAACTTGCTAAAAGATGCGGACTTCTTACATTAAAAAAATGCGTTTCACATAAAAAAGTCCCTGATGGAATCTCCTTATATGGGGGGCAGCACGGTTTAGTCTTGAAAAAACTATAAACAAAATTCCCTCGGAACAGTCTTGGCGTAATACGTTAAGTTAATATGTGGTTACAAATAAAAAAACGATACATAAGAACAATTGAAGACTCCATAAGAAATAAAATAAACCATAAGGATATCTACTATATAATAGAGGGGGCGGATTGGTCCATAGACCACGATGGTCGTTCCATCACAGCAAACTTATCCAATCTTAGTTCAGCGGTTGTTACGACCTGTCGTGGTATAAGAAACAGCATAGTGCATTTTGGTTCAGCTAACACCTTCTTTAGTGTCAGCGGACCAAAGCTTCCCCACAAAAGCAACAGAATAATAGTAACGTGGTTTCATATTTCACCGGGCGACAGACGGGTTGAATTTATCCCCGAAGCGGTGAAATATGTGGATTTGTGGCATACTTCCTGCAGTATTACTCGGGATAAGCTGATAGAATTTGGTGTACCTAAGGACAAGATAACGGTAATCCCTCTTGGGGTTAATCTGAATGTCTTCAGCGTACCAACGCCTCAACAAAAAGAAAATATCCGTTCTAAATTGGGTATCTCGAAGGGAAAGATTGTTGTTGGCTCCTTTCAAAAGGATGGCAATGGATGGGGTGAAGGGCTGGAACCTAAACTGATAAAAGGGCCGGATATTTTTTGCAGTGTGGTCGAGAAGTTAAACCGGCGATACGACTTATTTGTGGTACTTACAGGTCCGGCTCGCGGTTATGTCAAACGGCGGCTCGAAAGCTCAGGCATTCCTTACTCGCACCATTTTCTCAACGACCCCGATGAGCTTGCGCCGTATTACAAGGTGCTGGACCTTTATATTGCGACCGGCCGCTGTGAAGGTGGGCCCAAGTCTTTGGTTGAATCCCTTGCCAGCGGTGTTCCTTTGGTCTCTACAAGAGCCGGAATGGCCTCCGATATTATTACCGATGGAGAAAACGGTTTTTTGTGTGATGTTGATGATGTTGACCAGATAGTGCAAAAGAGCGTAATGATTCTGGAAGACAAACAGAAGAAAGAAAGTGTCGTCGCCAATGGGCTAATAACAGCACGTCAATACGATTGGACTGTTATTGCGCAGCGGTATGAAAATTGTCTTTACCGTCGTCTTCTATGAGGATTATATTTGCCGGTGAGCTTATTTTTGAGGCCCGAAAATGATAGATAAGGTAAAAGTGATTAAAGCAAAAATGATGAGCAACGTAGCGGCGCTGACAGAGTTTTGTTATTTGTTCAGCAATAAGCGAAGGTGGTACGAAGATTTGTGTGAGTATTATGGCGTAACGCCGCAGCAGGCTAAGGAATTGGGGCCTCGTTCCGCCACCCGCAGGCCGGACCTGCCGGCTTCGTCCACAACGGCTGCCGTCTCCGGCATGACAATGGCCGAAATCTGGGAGAATAAAGCCCGCAATACCGCTGAGGAAATTTACCAGTGGCAAAAAGATATGGGTTCCTGGATTTCTTTTCGTCAGTGTTACTATCATCGATACGACCGTTTCGATTGGCTTGTCAAAAGATTGCCCTCAGGGAGCAAATATTGTGAGTACGCCTGCGGAAGTGCACCAATATGTAACTGGATTGTGGAAAATGTGAAAGACCTGGTGTTTCACTTTACGACGGTTGATGTTGATTGTGAGCATCGAACATTTGGTGAATGGCGTCTCAGGCGAAGGATTGAACGTAGCGGTCGGCCGTTTACATTGCAGGCCCTGATTGTCAAACCTGATGCTCCGCTGCCGTTGACAGACCAGTACGATGTCGTCAGTATTATTGAGGCTCTTGTTCTTATTCATAATCCGCTCGAGGTGATTCAGCACCTGACAGAGCATCTCCGTAAAGGCGGCAAACTGTGGGAAACCTATACCGTTATGGATGATTACCGCACCAAGGACTGGATATCTTTCCGGCAGGCCCAGCAGCAAAGACCCGCTGTGTTTGATTACATTCGCGCACATTACAAACTTCTTGAAGGCCCTGACCCCGATACTCCCAAAGACTCCGGCAGACGCTGCTGGGAGAAATTGTAAGTATCTTGGAGCATCTCGGATGATAAAGGTTCACATCCTTTTTGAATTCAAGGAAGGTCCCTGGGGTGGAGGCAATCAGTTCCTTAAATCTCTCAAGAAATACCTGTTTTCGATTGGCTCCTACGACGAAAATGTTGCAGCATCGCAGGTAATCTTATTCAATAGTCACCAGTGTATTGGTGAGATTGTCAAAGCCAGGCTAAACCACCCCGGAAAAATTTTTATTCATCGAATTGATGGCCCGATTCGCCTTTATAGCAGGCCTAACGATAGACGGGATAACGTTGTATTCGCCGCCAACAGATATCTGGCTGATGCTACGGTCTTTCAGTCCGAATGGTCCCGGCAGCAGAATCGTCTTCTGGGGCTGTCGAAGCACACGTTTGAAACAGTGATTGTCAACGCACCTGAGCCGACAGTCTTTAATCGCGAGGGGAAAACACCGTTTTCAACACAGCGAAGGGCCCGATTGATTGCCACAAGTTGGTCGCCGAACTGGAAAAAGGGATTTGAGGTGTACCAGTGGCTGGATGAGAACCTCGATTTTAATAAGTATGAGATGTTTTTTATCGGCAAGTCTCCAATTCAGTTCAAAAATGTCAGGCACATCTGCCCATTGACCAGTGGAGACATCGCCGGCAAGTTAAAAGAAAGCGATATTTTTATTTTTGCTTCCCCAATCGAGGCCTGCTCCAATTCCCTGTTGGAGGCATTACATTGCGGGCTGCCGGCTGTCGGACCTGATAAAAGCAGCACCCCCGAACTCATCGGCAGAGGAGGCGAAACTTTTTCCAAGCCGAATGAAATTCCTGCTTTACTCGATAAAATAACGGCGGATTATCACAGCTATCAGGCCAATATTTGTAATCCGTCGATGGAAGAAGTTGGAAAGCGGTATTATGATTTTATGGCTCGGGTTCAGTCCGCTGGGGAAAGGACAGAATCTTTCGGCTGGGTGGACAGTGTTCGCCTCCGGGCAGCAGTTGCCAGGTGGAGGTTTTCCGAACGGCTTGGCAATATCGCCGCAGCATTAAAAGCAGCGGTTGATTGATAGAATATCGAGTCGGTGTTAGTCACCGCCCTGTTTTTGTGGGGGATTTCAATCATTGTGCAGTTGCTCGGCTTGGAGAAGCAATTCAATTTCAGAGAGTTTAAGGCGTAAATTTTTTGGACTACCAGATGCCGGTATTATGAAAAGGTTTGTTGAATACATAATCTTCAATAAAATCGTAGCTAAAGGACTGGTTAAGCTGATACTGCGATGGCATTCTCAATGCTATAGATGGGCTGGGTGGTGCGCAGTTATTTTGAATGATGGTGTGCATCCCAAGCATTACATCACGAGATATAAGGAATGGTTCTTGGAGCATATTAAACCAGGAGTGGTCGTTCTGGATGTAGGATGTGATACTGGTATGTTATCTGCGTTGTTGGCCGAAAAGGCAGCTTTTGTTTATGCTATCGAGAGAAATAAAGAGCGTATCGCTGTTGCTCGAACGCAACATGCCAGACCCAACATCGAATACATTCTTGCCGATGCCACAATTTACGATTACTACTTATGTCGGCCAATCAATTGCGTTGTGATGTCAAATGTGCTTGAACACATTGAGCATCGTGTCGACTTCTTAAAAAAACTTGTTCGCCAGATGAAATGGGCTGATGATAAACACAAATGTTTTCTTTTCCGTACCCCTATGATTGACCGCAAATGGATTGTGTTGTACAAGAAAGAGCTGGGATTGGATTACCGTCTTGACCCTACTCACCGTATCGAGTATACGCTCGAGCAGTTTAAGGGGGAATTGAAGCAAGCGGGCATTATGGTCAAACAGGTTGATACACGTTTCGGCGAAATTTATGCAGTGTGTGAAGCTGCTTCTGCGTGAATACTTGCCGGCAGACGCAAGGCAATATTCATTTTTTGGGTCAAGACACGAAAACATTAGGGATATTATCAGTCCCCCTCGGTCTGTAATAATATGAACCTCGCCCTTTTTTTTACGTGCAATGTTTCTCTTAAGCTTTGGCTTGAAACGGGGTTGTTTGACCGTGAGAAGCAATTGTACGAGGAGCATCTTCGAAGCGGACATCTTGGGAAAGTATATTGGCTGACTTACGGTGCAGAGGATGCGGAGATAGCGAGTGAACTTAAAGCTGCTGGCCGATTGCATCAAGATATAGTAGTGCTTCCTATGGCTCGTTTTTTGCCGGGCCATTGGGGTTGTTTACTTTATTCATTTCTTATGCCTTTGCTTCGTCGCCGTTGGCTTAAATCGGCGGATATCTTTAAGACCAACCAGATGGACGGTAGCTGGAGTGCTGTAGTTGCCAAGTGGTTGTATCACAAGCCGCTTATTGTAAGGACCGGCTATACGGCAAGTTTATTTGCTGAGAGGCAAACTAATGTAGAGTCAAAGAGGAATTACGAAAGGATAGAGCGGTTTGCTTATCGGCATGCCGATATTGGAATTGTCGCCAGTCACAGGGATAAGCAATATATTTGCTCAAAATATCACGTCCCGCCGGCAAAAATTGAAGTTTTGCACAACTATGTAAATACAGCGGTTTTTCATCCAACCGACTGTGAAAAATATGAGAACAGAATAATCTTTGTGGGACGCCTGCAGCCGCAAAAAAATCTTTTCAATCTTATAGAGGCGGTCTCTGATAATAACCTGACCCTTGATATCTACGGTAGTGGCGAGCTTTATGATGAGCTGCTGGCCCATGCAAAAAAACTGGATGCAAAGGTTAATTTCATGGGCGTTGTCCCCAATAATGAAATGCCTGCGGTTCTTAATCGATATCGATATTGCATTCTCCCATCTTTTTATGAAGGAATGCCAAAAGCATTATTGGAGGCGATGGCCTGCGGACTGGTATGTATTGGAACCGATGTGGAGGGGATAAATCAGATTATAGAGGATGGCGTCAACGGTTATCTCGCAAGGGGAACTGCCCCGCAGGCCCTTGCTGAAGCGATAAACAAGGCTGCTCAGCTTCCGAACGACCATATTATGCAGGAGGCTGTGCGCAGGATTCGCGATGGATTTTCACTCCAGATTGTCGCAGAACAGGAAAATGAAATAATCGCGGGGCTTAGGAAGTGAACCGTTATTTTGATAAAACCAACAACCGTCTCATTTACGTTGGAGAAACAGCCAGCGATACCTTCTGGGACAATCATTGGAAAAGCGATGACCCCGACTTTGAGAAGCGTGTCAGGGCCGGACATGATAGTTTTGTTATCGATAACACCAAAAAATACCTGCCTTCAGGAGCACGAATACTTGAAGGTGGATGCGGCCAGGCTGACAAAGTTTATGCCTTGCTCCGCTGCGGTTATGATGCCTACGGCCTCGATTATGCAAGGCAAATCGTAGAGAAAATCAATCAGTGCGTCCCGGAGTTGAAGGTTTGCTTTGGAGACGTTCGGCAGCTGCCGTTTCCGGATAGTTTCTTCGATGGCTATTGGTCTCTCGGTGTTATCGAACATTACTATGATGGATACGACCGGATATTGCAGGAAATGCATCGTGTTTTGAATGAAGGAGGTTATCTCTTTGTAACGGTTCCGGTGATGTCCTGGTTGAGGAGGAAAAAGGCAAAACTCGGAAGGTATCCTGAATATAAAAGCTCTGAGAAGACCAGAGAGAATTTCTATCAGTTTGCTTTTGAACCTCAGCAGGTTATCGATGACCTCAAACGTGCCGGCTTCAAATTGATTGATGTAAAGCCTTATGACGGAGTCAAAGGTCTGAAAGATGAGATTTTGATGTTAAAACCTTTCCTGCAGCCCCTCTATGAGGCAAGCACCCTTCCTGCGAGCGTTCTGAAGAGAATACTGGATTTTACGCTGAGGCGTTTTGCTAATCATATGAGCTTATTCATAATGCGCAAGGTTGAGAGGCCGGTTGAAGCCGATTAGAGAAGCAGTTTCAAATGAGGCTGGAGCGTTTGAGCTGATAAAACCGGAGAACTTTATACGTTCACCCGTGATTTCCGTCGTGATGTCTGTTTATAACGGCGAAAAATATCTGCGCGAGTCGGTCGATTCAATTCTTAATCAAAGTTTTAAAGATTTCGAATTTATTATTATCAATGATGGCTCGAACGACAGCTCTTTGGAAATACTTCTCGAGTACCAGGCCGGCGACCCGCGCATCGCAGTAGTAAACCAAAACAATCTCGGCCTGACGCCGTCGTTGAACAGGGCGATAAGGTTAGCAAGGTGTGAATACATAGCCCGGCAGGATGCCGATGACATTTCTCTTGCGAGTCGGCTGGAAAAACAGCACAGGTTTTTGAAAAGCCATCCGCAGGTCGCCGTGGTAGGCTGTTTTGGTCAGGTGTTTAATAGTGAGGGCATCATCGCACCGATTGGAAATCTTAAGCTGTCAGCCAGGGCGATGAAACGATATCTGCCTCACAAGAATCCGATTATGCATGGCTCGGTAGTGATGCGAAAATCCCCTCTGGCAGAAGTGGGTTACTATCGGGACTTCTTCCGGCACTCGCAGGATTATGATTTGTGGCTGAGATTGTCGGAGCATTTCGACCTTGCCATTTTGCCTGAGCCTCTCTATCAGTACAGGGTTAGTGTCGATGCCGTAAGTGTTTCTCGATTTCTGGTTCAAAAGCAATATGCTGATATTGCCCGCCAGCTCCACGCAGAACGACTTGCAGCGGGCAGAGATTCGTATGATACGTTCGTCCGGTCCTATCCGGCAGGGTTGCCTGTTCGCGATGAAGTGGCGGGTAAATGTGAGTACCATCTTTTTTTGGCCAGAGGTTTCATTTGCGGCAATAACCTTAGGCGGGCCCGTGAAGAACTGCATCTGGCCTGGAATCTGGGCTGTCGACGGCCGGAGGTATTTCTTCTGTTGCTGAAGACTTTGCTCGGCATCAGATTATTAAGTATGCTTCGGAAACTCAAAAATTTCAGATTTCGAGGTTGACGTACGAGTCAGTTCCAGCGAAACTAATAGTGTTGAGTCCGGCGTATATGCAGGATTAGTCTGGTAATCAACCCGTATCCGTGGTGTTTTTACGGAGTAAGTATGGCCGAGATAAAAAACAAGCCAGCCGTCAGCATCATCATCCCGACTTATAATCGAAGACAGTTAATAGCTCGTTCTATTAAGAGCGTGTTGAACCAGACTTATCAGAATTTTGAGCTTATTATTGTTGATGATGGTTCTACCGATGGCACCGAAGAAGTTGTGGCCGCTTTTAACGACGAGAGGATTCGGTATGTTCGCCATGAGAAAAATAGAGGCGAAGCAGCCGCACGAAATATGGGCATAAAGGCTGCCAGATGCGACTACATAGCCTACCAGGATAGTGACGACGAATGGCTCCCTGAAAAATTGGCACGCCAGATGAAGCTTTTGGAAGACGCCTCGCCACAGGTTGGTGTTATATATACGGGCTTCTGGAAGGCTGAGAACCGCAGGAAAACCTATATACCGTTTTCGTGGGTGAATCAAAAGAACGGCGATATACACAAAGAGCTTTTGAAAGGCAATTTCATAGGAAGCCCAGTTGCTCTTATAAAGAAGGAATGTTTCGACAACGTGGGGTTGTTTGACGAAAGGCTCCACAATCTCGTGGACTGGGAAATGTGGCTTAGAATATCGAGGCGATATCATTTCAGGTGCGTCGATGAGCCGCTGGCGATTGCGCACTATGACTCGGATAATGTTTCTGATAATTCCGACAGCCTTATTGATGCGATGGAGCTGGTTCTGGAAAAGAACCGCGATGAATTCAAAGAGGAGAAAAAACTGCTGGCGAGACACTGGATAAACATCGGCAATTTGCTGGTCGCAAGAGGCGAGACCAAAAGGGGCCGTCGCTATATAGTCGATGCTCTTAGGTTATATCCATTCAGTATGCAATTGCTATTGGCGGCTTCTCTGGCGTTTTTCGGCCTTTATGATAAATTTGTTTCTACACTTCGCAGCATAATGTGTAGTAGAGCAAAGGAGTAAAGTGGCTCAATCTGTATGGCGACACGTCAAAAAATGAAAATTACCCTTATTTATCCTGGAATTACCGACTGTGGCTTTAACTCGCTCAAAGGCAATGAGGGCTCATGGATCAATCATGGTCTGGCAATTCTTTCTTCGGCACTTAAGAACAAAGGACATCGAGTGGATCTCATAGACCTTCGGCGTCTTAAGGGGTGGGAGCACTATCGCCAGGTGCTTATGGATAAGAGAAGTGATGTTTTTGGAATTACAATGATGAGTGTTGACTACAACGCTTCTGTCAAGAGCGCAGATATCATCAGGGAACTTGAACCTGCAGCCAAAGTTTTTGTGGGAGGCCCTCATCCCTCAATTTGCCCTGAGGACATAGAAAATCTAAAGTGTATTGACCACATAGTCAAAGGTGAGGGAGAAATCACTTTTCCAAAATTGGTTCGGGACATATTCAATGGGGAAAAAGTACCGAAGACAATCCAGGGTGAACCGCTGGAAAACCTGGATGACTCGCCATGGGCGGATCGTGACCTGTTCGACTGTCCAGAAGAACCATTTGTACCCTTTCTTAAGCCCCCTTTTGTAACCATTATTGCTGGCAGAGGATGCAGATACAACTGTAATTATTGCCAGCCGGCCGAAAGGTTAATATTCGGCCCGAAAGTGCGTCGTCGGTCCGTTGACAATGTTATACAGGAGTTGAAATATTTGTATAAACGTTATCGTTTCAATTCTTTTATGCTCCACGACGATTGTCTCACGGAAGACCGGGATTGGGTAATAGGTTTTTGCAGGCAGCTTAAGGCTGAAGGATTAAACAAACCTTTTGTCGCACAGTCAAGAGCGGACATAATTTGTAAAAACCGTGACATGGTTGAGATACTGCGTGACACAGGCCTAAAACTACTTATTATCGGCTTTGAAAGTGGTTCAGACCGTGTTCTAAAGTTTCTTCGCAAGGGTTGTACACGCCAGCAAAATCTTAAAGCGGCCCACATTTGCAAGGAACTCGGCATAAAGATATGGGCAAATTATATGCTTGGCTTGCCCACGGAAACCAGAGAAGAAGTGCTCGAAACGTTATCTATGCTCAAAGAGATAAAGCCCTACCATTGTTCGCCGGCTTTTTATACACCCCATCCTGGTAGCGATCTCTTCGAAATGGGCAAAAAAATGGAAATACATTTGATAGCTTCGCACGATTCCTACAGACGCAATACCTATGAGCCGAAGATTAAAGGGCCTGACTATAAGTTTCTCACAAATATTCTTTCTAAATCCATGGCATTAGCAGAATACCAGGGTATGCCACTTTCATTGAAACTAAAGAAAAAATGCCAGGCAATGATCGCCAGATGGCCAACATTGTACCGATTTCTAAAATCTATCAGGAGAATACTCTTTCACTAAAAGAAAATTTATTGGATGCTTAACGCCACATAATTAAAGGCCTTACATTTTCTCAAAGGTTTATTTATAACGGTTTTCAAATTCAGCAATGAGTTATAAACCAAGTATTGATATTTTGTTAGCAACCTATAATGGGCAGGAATATTTAGCAGAACAAATAGATTCTATTCTTGCCCAGTCCACTCAGGATTGGCAACTTCTAATACGTGACGATGGGTCAATCGATAATACCGTAAACATCGTAGAAGACTACGCAGGCCGCCTGCCGGGCAAAATCAAGTTAGTTATGGATAACGGAAATCATTTGGGGGCAAATTTGAATTTTGGAAAATTACTGGAGTATGCTGATACCGAGTACATTATGTTCAGCGACCAGGATGACGTCTGGCTGCCGAACAAAATTGAGCTGACACTGAATGCAATGAAAGCTGCGGAGCGGATTTATCCGGACAAACCCATATTGATACACACAGACCTCAAGGTTATGGATTCCCAGTTGAACACTATCGCAAATTCGATGTGGCGTTATCAGAAGCTTTTCCCTGAGGCAGGTAATGATTTAAATAAGATTATGGCCCAGAATGTCGTAACAGGCTGCACAGTGATGATAAACAAAAAGGCCAAGGACGTATCAGTGCCTGTTCCGGACGAAGCTATAATGTACGACTGGTGGCTCGCTCTCAATGTATGCAGGCATGGCAAAATTATTTATGTGTCGATTCCGTCCGTCCTCTATCGGCAGCATTCCAGGAACCAGATAGGCGCACAAAAAGCGAAGAAGATAAATATAATTCATTTCTTGAAAAAACTATGCCACATTAAGAAGCTGCTGTCAGCGCACTATCGGATGCTGAAAAGATTTGACCCTCGTGCCAGTTTTTGGATGCTGCTGTTAAACAAAGCCTTAGCCAAAACTGCCCAGCGATTCAGGTAAACACTTCAGGCTACATCCTTTCCCGAGAATGATTACCATAATTGTTCCCACCTACAACGCTTCAGAATGCCTGCCGTCTTTGTTGACAAAACTCGAATCGCAGACATTCGACGACTACGAGTTAATAGTGGTGGATTCCTCATCGCAGGATGACACCGTCCAAGTCGCGAGGTCTCATCAGGCCAAAGTTATAACAATCCCTAAACAGCAGTTTGACCACGGCGGCACAAGAACACTGGCGGCAAGGCAGGCAAAAGGCGATATTATACTTTATTTAACTCAGGATGCCCTGCCTTATAATGAATATGCTGTTGAAAATATTGTTAAGCCTTTTGCAACTGATGGGAAAATCGCCGCTGCTTTCGGGAGACAATTGCCGTACCCGCAAGCCTCGGTGTTCGCAGAGCACCTGAGGTTGTTTAATTACCCTGACACTTCATACACAAGAGTTCTGAATGATAAAGAAAAGTACGGCATCAAAACAGCTTTTTTGTCCAATTCTTTCGCTGCCTATAGAAAGTCTGTGCTGGAAGAGATCGAATATTTCAAAAGCGGCCTGCCCTTCGGAGAAGATACCTGCGCAGCAGCTAAGATACTTCTGAAGGGTTATAAAATAGCTTATGTCGCCGAGGCAATGGTGCTTCATTCTCACAATTACACCGTCTGGCAGGACTTCAGACGGTATTTTGATATGGGGATGTTCCACAGGAAAGAAAGCTGGCTCCTGAAGGAATTTGGAAGAGCCGAAGGTGAAGGAGTTAAATATATTAAATCGGAGCTCAGGTTTTCGCTTGGTAGGAAAAGATTCGATTTATTTCCAGAGCTCGCTCTCAGAATCCTCATGAAGTATTTGGGATATAAGCTGGGCATAGCCCGTCAATGGGTAAAGCAGGCTCAGCAGAGAGCAGCTTGCTGCGATGAGGACCATCAGTGATGTTACCGCGTATTTGTTCGGACTACTTTCAGTACGCGTTTTTACCTCTTATAATCCGCCAGGGGGTTAACAGCAGTATCCTCAGATCAAGCCCAAACGACCAGTTTCTGATGTAATACAAATCGTATTGCAGTCTCTTTTTTAGTGAAGTGTCGCCGCGAAACCCGCGTACCTGGGCCCATCCGGTTATCCCTGCCTTGAGCTTGTGTCTGAACATATACTTTTCGTATTCCGCTGAGAATTGTTTCACAAAGTAAGGCTGTTCCGGCCTTGGTCCTACCAGGCTCATTTCTCCTTTTACCACATTTATAAGCTGAGGCAGCTCATCTAAGCTTGTGCTGCGAAGCCACCTGCCGATTGGCGTACGCCTTGGGTCATCGGGTTTAGTCCATTGTGGGTCGTTTTCCTCTTCCGAATCGACCGTCATTGTGCGAAACTTGAAAATCCTGAATTCTTTTTGGTCCAGTCCCACCCTTATTTGTTTGTAAAAGACAGGCCCTTTGCTTGTCAGCTTAATCACTATGGCAATCACAGCCATAGGAATGGCGGATACACCGAGCAGCGTCAGCCCCATTACCCTATCAAAAATTTCCTTAAGGATGATGTTGTAGCCGCTCAACGGCGGTTCCGCCCCAGAAAATAGCAGCTGTGACCCGATGGGGACGACACTTGCTTTGCTTATTGATATAAGGTTACCCCAGTCCGGAATGATGCGGACGTTTATACCGGCACGCTGAAGAGATTCGAGGGTCGGATATACCTGTTGAGCATTGTTTCCGCTGAGAGTGAGATAGACCTCATCCACCTGTTTGGCTTTCGCTAATTCGGCTAATCTTTCGATTGGGCCGTATACAGGTGCGCCCAGCAATCTTTTGCCGATTCGGCTGGGATTGTCGTCGATAAAGAAAGCACACTTCAATCCTAACCATCTTATCTGCTTGATGTCCCGCACCAGCATTTCTCCTTTTTTGCCGGCGCCTATAACCGCGTAGTATCGCAGGTTATATCCTTTTTTGCGAAGGAAACGCAAAACCGCCATCACTAACAGATGGGAAATGCACAGACCTGCGAACAGCATAACCATAAAAAGTACCAGCAGCTTTCTCGAATAAGGTACATCCTGGAGGTAATAGAGAAATGCCAGCAGAAGTAACCCGCTCAGGAAGCTCGCCTTTACGAGGTCACCGAGCTGCTCAAGCATGCTCTGGGTACGCTTGGATTTGTAGAGGCCTGACCATAAGCAGCCTAAGTAGCAGACGCAAATCACCGGCAGCATCAGCTTCAGGTGCTCTCCGAAGTCCGGTATTCCTTTCGGAGCGGCGAATACACCAAGAGAGAATCGAATGTAGTAGACCGCCAGCCATATAATGCCGATCATCGCGATGTCCGCGATTGAGCGAAGCAGTGAGAAAAATGCTGCGAGTCTTTTGAGCATATTATTCTTTCAGGCTTATAATCAGGCCCAAAATAATATGGCCACAGAAGGCATCAGATAATTTTTTTATAAACTATCAGCTTAAGATTTTTTTTCAAGACCACAGAATACACCTGCTGCCAGTTTTCCTGCGGTTTTTTGTTCTCTTCCTCGGTGTCTTTGACCATTCGCACCGCGTAATTTGCCTTATCCTGCTGGGATTCTGCAACCCTCTGTCTTTGAGCGTAAAAGGTTATGCGGGCGTCGGTTACAGCGACAATGTTTTGCGGAGAGGTGTTGGTGTTTAACCACTTTGCGACGTCTTTGTATCCTTGTTTTTCGATGCGTATGGGGGTGAGCAGCTTAGGCAGACAGATAACTATGCCGATTATCAAAAGAACGATAAAAAGCTGTGAGTTTCTTTCGGTCTGAGGCTGACCTTTGAAAAATCCTCTCCTGAGCCAGTTTGCCAGGATGCCCAGCCCCACAGGCACATAGAATATCGTTAGTACAACAAGTGGCAGGCAGTGTCTGCGGCTTATATATCCGTAGTTGCAATGAAGCAAAATCATCATCGTAACATTGAAAACTATAGAAACGGCAATGAAAAATTTCTCTGCTGTTGTTATGCTTGCCTTGCGAAAGCGATAGTAAAGCCCGATTAGTAGGGCAGGCGTGAAAAAGTACATCAGGTTTTCACTGATTCTTCTGAAAAGGTGCCACAATGCCTTCGCAATGCTGCCGGGAACGGTTGTGGCCGTCTGCATTTGGATGCAGCCGTCTCGGTGATTGTTGTGTCGGGTTTCGTCTGATGGTTGTGTTTGAGATGGGCTGAATAGCTCTTTTACCTTTGTCGGCAGGATTTTTCCTCTGATTTTCATATATGGTGCTGTGGGTGCAATGAAACCGGCCATTAGAATGGCCATCGCACAGACGAGCCTGGTCCTGCTCATACCTCGGTTTGGCAGGAATAGTCCAATAGTCAGCCACAGGCCGCCGTATATAACCAATTGTGCGCACTCGGGCCGAATTGTATATCCCAGTCCCGCCGCCAGGCCGGCCAGTCCGAACATCCACCATTTGCCTTCCTTTGCAGCTACCAGCAGAGCCAGAAAGCCCGCTGCCAGAAATAGGATATACGGCCAATCGCGAAGTACATCGCTGCCGAGCTCGGCTGGATAAGGTAACACAGTGAGGATAAGAACGGCCCAGAAGCTTTGCCTGCCGCCGACCAGTAGCCTGCCTATATAGTACAGTACGACAAGCGCCGCCAGTCGGCACAATAGACTCGCGGCCTGCGCGGAATATATCCAGCCGTACATCGATGTGCTGTCGCCTAACATCTCAACGAGCTTATGGGCTGCGTAGATTAAGAATGGGTATCCACAGTGCTCACCTCTGAAAGGGTCACCCTTAATCGCGCCGACTACGTCGGTTGAGAACTTTTGAGCCTGCAATATGTACCTGACACCGTCCTCAGCAATAAGAACAGTTGTGGCGATTAGATATATGCCTACGCCGGCAGCGATTGTCAAAATTATTGCGATGTGTATGGCGTCATTTTTTTCGACAACCGAATCCGCTTTTTTATCAAGGACCATTAGGATTCCCCGGTCATTAAGAAACACCCAGCAGAGCAAAAACTACCCCTGCAGCCGTTTTGCCGCGACTTAAGTTTTATAGGTCTTCTGTGGGTCGTAGACTTTTTCTGCGATGAATTTTAGCTTCCCCTTTGTTTTTTCCTCCAGCGCACGATAGAAACAGGATTGGTATCCTGTATGGCACTGGCCTGCATCGACGGTTACTTTAAGCACAAGGCAGTCCTGGTCGCAGTCGACGAGTATCTGCTGCACCTTTTGAGAATGCCCGCTTTGCTCGCCTTTTTTCCATAATTTTTGTCGGCTCCTGCTGAAGTACGTGGCGTAGCCGGTTTGAATAGTCAAATCAAGTGCCTGTCGGTTCATATAGGCGACCATCAGGACCTGCCCAGTCTCTGCATCACAAGCCACAGCCGTAATCAGACCATTCTCATCGAATTTTGGGGCGAATTCAACACCCTCTTCGATATCCTGTTTTGCAGCCACTTTTGAGTCTCCTGAATTCTTATTGTTGACTTGCAAATAGATGTTTTACCCGTTATTATCCGCGAAAACAAGTTTTTTTAAGGAAACCCTGGTTTAATGCGTAAGGCCAAAGTCAGGAAAAGTAAATACATTTCATATCTGTTTCGTTTTCTCATAGCAGCCGCGGCATTGTACCTCGCAGCTATGAAGGTTGACTTAAGGCAGGTAACTAACATATTGTTGGGGATAAAGTTACGGATTTTTGCCGCCGGTTTAGGCACTTACATTGCTGGTCAATTGATTTTCGTTATGCGATGGCGCATGCTACTGAAAGTTCAGTCAGTTGACATAGGGTATTGGTCGGCTGTTAGACTGCATTTTCTCGGGTTGTTTTATAATAACTGCCTGCCTGGTTCGGTGGGAGGGGACCTTCTTCGCGCATGGTATGTTACTAAGCACACCGAAAAAAAACTGGAAGCCGCATTAAGTGTATTTGTTGACAGGGTTGTAGGGGTGATTGGGATAGCCTTTATGGCCTTTTTTTCCTATTGGTTTTTGCCATCGGAAGGCCACAGTCAACAGTTCGAGACCAAATTTTTCGGTGCTGATTTTCTGGAACGTTTAATTGCATATAAATGGTTTCTTGCTGGGGTAGCAGCGGCTGTTTCGCTTGCTATTGTGGTCTTTGTACGCAGTGAGAAAGGGCGGGGTTTATCGCATAGAGTTTTTGTATTAATTTGTGAACACGGTTTGAGTGGATTGCGCAAGGTTAATATGGCGATTCGTATATATTATCGCAGGAAACTTGCTCTTGGTTATGCCTTGCTGCTGACTTTTGCCTGCCAGGGAGTATGTATAATAGGTATGTGGCTGATAGGCAAAGATATGGGCGTTACAGCGCATATCAAGTATTATTTTATTTTCTTCCCCATATCCTGGCTGCTTGGAACTCTGCCGATAAGTGTAGGCGGGGCGGGCGTGATGGAATTGTGGCTGAAAATGATGTTTATCCGTGTTTGTGCAGTGCCCGAAAATCCGGCATTTGCTTTGGCTTTTTCGCAGCGAATCCTTTGGATTGTTGGGTCTCTGCCGGGCGTGGTTATACATCTGATTGGGGCACATCTGCCGAAGGACTTTTCTATTGACTGCGACAAACCTATAAATTAAGTTTATATGGTGAGCTTGTCGAATCCATTTATTTGGTTGTCAGCACAGGCTTTCTTGTCTCTGCAGCTCAGTGGTAAGACGAATACCTTTAAGTTACCGGCAGCAAAGGACTTGTCCTGCTTGCCCTGCGTAGCCCGTCGTGTAGGGCGAAGTAGGGAGCAAAGCTGAAGGATTGTTGTTTAGAAAGATGGCGATTACCAGACGCTTCAAAAGCTATTTTTTGCGGGGTTTGGCAGTTCTGCTGCCGACCATCCTGACGATATGGATATTTATTTTGGGTTACAACTTCATCCAGGGGAATATCAGTATTCATATAAACCGCGGCCTGGTTCGGTTAATAATGTTGACCCACGGCATAGACTGGCACAACGCCGATGTCAGAAAGCCGTTGGTCGATTTTTGGGTATATGGGTGGGGCTCGACAGCCGGCTTCCTCATTGCACTTGTTGTCGTCTTTGTGGTTGGTGCGTTACTGGCCAGCGTCCTCGGCAGAACACTGTGGCGAAAGGTCGAAAAGTTCATAATGAATACGCCGTTTTTGAGGCAGGTCTACCCTTATGTGAAACAGGTTACAGACCTCTTGCTCACCCAGCAGGAACAACAAAAAGCTCTGCTGAGGCCTGTTGCAGTCGAGTATCCGCGCAAGGGAATATGGTCGATAGGTTACATGACGGGCGGCGGCATCAGAAAAATTGTGGAGGGAGTGGATAAGGAGTTTGTTACGATTCTTATACCTACTGCGCCGACGCCTTTGAGCGGATTTGTGATAATGGTCCCGAGAGAAGACACGATAGATTTGGATATATCAGTCGAAGAAGCGTTGAGATTCATAATTAGTGCCGGAGTGGTAACGCCGCTGCAGTGGCGGTCGGCTTTGCCGCAGAGCGGCTCGGCAGCTAACAAGTAGAAAAATTTTACCGCCAACAGCAGGCAAGGAGGACGAACTTGCTTTTTACAATTACTGGTAAGCATATTGGCGTAACCGAAGCTGTTAAAAACTATGCGCAAGACAAGACTTCCAGGCTTCCGAAGTACTACAGCGGTATCAATCAGATTGAAGTGGTTATCGACGGCAGTAAAGGCGGCAAAACAAATGTTGAGATAATCGCAAGAGGCGAGCACAGCAAGGTTTTTGTCGGTACCGAAAGCGGTGAAAACGTCTATAAGTGCATCGACTCAGCTGTTCACAAACTCGAAAAACAGCTTACAAGGGAAAAAACAAAAGAACGAGATAACAAACATACTGCCGCCGCGAGGAAGACAAAGGCAGCCGGAGACGATGGTGTTTGATGGTCGGGATAACCTGTGTTTGTCGGCGGGATTCTTTGTGTGATTATATGTTTTGTGCCGCACCAACTTTGAGATACGATGATTTTTGGAGCCTCTGATAATTGACTGATTGTCGCCACTTAAAGTGGGTGCAGCACGGCCAAAGGGTGATTTTTAAGGAGATGATGTTGAAGTTTGCTGATTTTATTTGTTTTGAGGCAATAATCCCGGTTCTCAAAGCTACAGACCGTGATGGTGTGATTG
>Ga0315293_10001914_pt1 | contig 20141 bp, 13 predicted proteins | sample YL17G13_20_MG_FD_203071 | JGI IMG/M metagenome (GOLD analysis project Ga0315293, IMG submission 203071) | Sediment microbial communities from Yellowstone Lake, YNP, Wyoming, USA - YL17G13_20 | ecosystem: Environmental > Aquatic > Freshwater > Lake > Sediment | place: USA: Wyoming | collected... | reverse complement strand
TAGCATCCCGGCATCTGTCTGTCCGTCACCGAAATCCCAGTTGTAGCTGACAATCGTTCCATCTGGATCATACGATGACGATGCATCGAATCTCACGGTCAATGTCTCTGGCGAACCCACCCACTGGGTCGTGAACATCGCCTCGGGTGGGGCATTAGGCGTCCAAAGGAAGACCCGTGTTCCCAGGCCATCGGAACCTCCACTGGTCCCGGTCACGTGCCCAAGGCGGTCGATTCCGTTAGCAACACTCTGCGCCGTTCCTGACGGTTTCCCAAGATCCACTCGGGGGTAGCCAGGCTTTGTGAAATCCCACACAACGGCCTGATTACCAAGCATACCTGCGACCTGTCCCACATCGTTGATAGCGTAGGCAAGACTGCCCGAAATCCCGGAGTCCAGGATTGAGGGCCCAACGACATCATGCTTCCCCCAAACAACAGCTCTTTTCGCTGCAGGCGTCGAGTCGTATGAGTAACCAACTATCTGTCCTCCGTTGTTGATTCCAAAGGCCAATGTTTCACCGGATGGATCTAGCTTCGGCAGGATCTTGAACCCGAGAACGTTGTCGTAGTAGAAGGCGTCATATGGGACGAATTGGGCGAACCCAACAACCGCACCTAGACTGTTGATGTCACGAGGAAAGAAAATCTCGGGATCGGAATGCAGTAGCTTTGCTGCAATCACCGTGGGCGTCGGCGGCGTCGTGACCACAGTCCACAGAGTGGTCAAGTATGTGTAGGGAACCTCATTCCAGTCAGAAATGCCCACAACCTGGACTACGGCCCCATCCCTATCGTTGCAGGCAAAGGCGTAGCTCTGCTGTGCGTTATTGGAGCTGATGCTTAGGTCCACCATCAAGCCTTCAGCCGTCCATAGAACAGCATGATGCTGGTGGTGTAGCGGCTCTAAAATATACCCGGCAACGTCCCCAGCCTCATTGATATGATAAGCCGCACTAGACCCAGAACCGTACAAGGATCTCCAATCAGAAACAGGATATGGATCCCATACGATTGCATGGTAGTCCGTCCAACCACTATCGTAGGCTGTGGCCACGACTTGTCCTTGGGTGTTAATTCCAGAAGCCTCGACATATTGGTACCCTGTCAAGTTGCCAAGGTCCTTCCACTCTCCTAAAGAGGCTGTCGGCAATGCGATGACCAAAGCCGCCAGTAGAAAGATGGTAGACGTCAAGACGACCTTTGCCGCCTTTCCAAGACTCCGATCGGGTATTCTGCTGACTTTCTTCAATCTCCTTTGCATGGTTGTTTCCTCCCTCCTCTTTGGCCAGACAGTGCAAGAATCCACATTATGTGGACAGCAGCATTTGAGGAGGAAAGCATGTCCGCCTAGCATTGGCAACGTGAGAGAACCCTATTCTGTCCTCCCGATCTCTATTCCCCCGTCGAACGCACCCAAGTACTGACTTGGCCAAATCCAGTAACCGATTTGGGCTATAAGCCTCTTTCTGGGAATCTGGGGTCAAGATATCCCTCATACGCCAAAGAAGACCACAGGATGGGATGGCGAAGCAAAAGTGAAAGGGTTCGGTGCGTTCTCCCAGACTTCAGTCACGTTGAATCGATTCTGAGCCGGCGGATTCAACAATAGACGAGAAAGAAAAAGAAAGAAAGAGTTTCGTTATCTGAGGTCCTCACGAAGCCCGAGTGATGTCGAACAGGACTCCTCCATACACTCCGTAGTAGTTGCCCTTGTGCATTTTGTCGAAGTTGGCCCACCATACCGTATTGTCCCACGTGCTATAGCAGGCATACAACCTGGCGCTGCCAATCTCACAGTAACCGATGACAGTCACCATGTGATCGAGCTGGCCATCTGCATTGCTGTCAACGGCGAATGTCATCGGATGCAATGAACTGACTTCAGACTGGACAACCTCCCAAGATAGGGAGGACCCACGCAGTTCCGTGGCAATGCCTACATATTGACCTTGCGACGCCTGTCTGGTGTAATCCTCAAGGGCGTCATCAACCATGGAAGCTTCGCTCACGCCATAGGTGAGACCAAAAGCGAACTTACTCGTGTTCATGTAGTCGGCGAGGCAATCGTATCTGAATACCCCCTGGTCCGACAAGTCGGGTAGCGGATCCTGCCAATACCAATACCCCTCAGTATGAGCCGGGTCAACCTTCCACAACCATCCATCCAACTGTCCATTCGTGGACAAGCCATAGTCATCATAGTGCCGGTCACTGGCAATCATCGCATTCACTGCGTCCGTCTGAGTGGAGGCATCTTCGCTAACGAGGTCGTCGTAGCCCATTCCGTCCCAGTATCCCAGTATCATCCCTGCAGCCGTAGGCCCGCATCCATGACGCCATTCATAGCTAGGAACGCCGGGTATCATGGTCTGGTATGTCAGCAGAGCGATTACCAAGTTGGCTTGAGAAGTGAGGTTCCATCCGTCCCCGGCGTCTATCTCGCCAATCACGGTGTATGCTGATACCATGTTGTCGAACGCCTCAAGAACGTTTGCTGGAGGCTCTCCGCCTGTTTTGCGAGCACCGCCGGTCTTTCGGGCCTCAATCAATTTGGCTGCAGTGAACGCCTTATTCTTCAGTTTCTCCTTTATCTCTTTACTTGGACTTGTGCATTCGTCGATGAGATTGACGAGTTCGGTGACTTCCTGGTCGGCTGCCTGAGATCCATCGACGGTGCGTGAACTTGATGCGCTTACTCCGACATTGTCAGTCACGGTCAAGGTAACAGTGTAGACCAGGTCCTGGCTTGCGTATTCATGAGTCGCAGTCACCCCGCTGGCTGTTGTCCCATCGCCGAAGTCCCATGAGTAGGCCACTATCCTTCCATCTTGATCGGGGTCGGTTGAGAGGGATGCGTCAACCGTGATTGTCCATCCCCCTGTGGAGCTTACCCAGTTCATCTCGAAAACCGCAATAGGAGGGCTGTTAAGCACCCAGGTGACCGCATGTGTCATCTCGCCAGGAAGTGTCGCGTATCCGGCAATCTCGCCATCCTCATTGATTGCCCAAGCCGAGCTTATCGAAGATGATTCGAGGACTCCGAGGTCCGTGCAAGCGCCATTCTCCCACAGACATCCGTGTAGCTTGCCATCGCTCCTGACCGAATGCCCAACAACTTGGTCGTCGGTGTTGATGTCCATCGCTTCGCTCCATGCGCCACCCAATGTGCCAAGATCGTTCAGATTAGTGCCATCCCATAGGAATGCGTGATTGTGTCCGTCGGCGGTGTTAGCAGTCCCGATGACGTGTCCTTGGCTGTTGATGCCACGTACCTCAACGAAGGTTCCGCCCCAAGTATTCAATATCGGCACAAGACTTGGATCCGCATTCTTGTCCCAGAAGAAGCCATCCCGTTTGACACCATCGAAAATAACCCCCGCAACCTGTCCATTGTCGTTTATTGCTTTCGCTGACGATTCTGTGTAGCCTGCCGGTATGTCCAGCAATTGCATTCCGCTGATTCCATCCCATATGAATGCAGTATACTCCGGGATTCCAGGTGGGTAGGCCTCGCCAGCAATCTGGTCATTGACATTCATGTCTACCGGCATGCCAATCAGGCCCCACCCACCATCAATCGGCTGCATCGTGCCATCCCAGAAGAATCCGTGAACTACTCCGTCGGAATCCCTAGAATATCCGGCAACGTGGCCATATACGTCACTGATGCACTCTGCCCTGCTGAAGCCTCCTCCAAGATCACCCAAATCAACAGTAATCTTCGTGTCAGGATCCCACATGAACGCATGACCTACGTAGTAGGGTGTGCTGTAGCTCAATCCAACAGTCTTCCCCTCACTGTTCATGTCCTGCATGAGTAGATACGGGTATGAGGGTAGAGGATTCACCTGGACTCGGCCCGCTGACTTGTCCCAGACGAACACGTACTTGTCAGTCACTTGGATGCCCACATGCCCCGCGTCACTAATCTGGTACGCCGTTGCACCGTAGCCACCGTAATTCCCTAGGTCAACAATGGTCCTGGCAGACCCGAGGTTGGCGACGACAACAACGGCAAGAATCATTGCACTTGACATCAAAATGGCCGAGAAGCCACGTCCCAATCTACGATTGGGCAATTCACGATTGCCACGCTTTCTCTGTAGCACTACGAAACCCCCCTTCTCTAGGCCAGAGATTCATTGATTCACCGTCTCATGGGTCTCATGATTGGAGGAATTGGCGGATTCAGAGTGACATTAGAATCGACAAGAAGGTACATTCTGCCCTCCCGTGATTCTGTTCCTCCGTCGAACGCACCCAAGTACTGACTTGGCCGATTTCCGAATCAAATTCATTGTATAAGTCTCTTTCCAGAAACGAGCGTACAAATTGGTGCGACCTACCAGAAAAGACAATAGGGGTGAAACGGCCATTAGCTCCCTGCCCGGAGGAAATGTCCGAGGAGCCAACAGTGATGGAGTCCGAAATGGACAATGCTAGCGAACAAGAGGCACAATTGAACTGGTTGGGCGCGGCCGAATCCTATGACAAGGCTCTGAAACAGTTGCCCGACAAGGATCACCAGCGAATCGGGGACATTCTAGAGCGTAAGGCCTATGCTCTGCACAAGGCCGCGTTCCAGGAAGAAAGCTTCGAGCGTTTCAAGGAACTCACCAAGGAAGCCATCGAATTCTACAAGAAGGCGCAATCCGCCTACGAGAATGTATCGGGGCCTGTCGGCAATGGCAGGAGGCTCCGCTGCGATTCGATGATCGCATATCTATCTTATTGGCTTGCCCCAACACATGCAGAGGAGAAGAAGCTCGCAGACGAGGCATGGGCAAAGGCGAGATCCTCTCTGAACGTGTTCGAAGCGTCGGGCAACTCCGTCGAGTTTGCCACTACCTTCAATCAGGTCTCATACGCCGCCGCGTTCTCGTACAATTACGACGGTAGCTCAGAGGGTAGAGAGAACACTCTGAAAGAGGCTCTCAGCTATGCGGAGAAATCAACCAGGCACCTATCCACCTTGAATATGCCAGTAGAGCTGGCGAAGGCTCATGCGAAATGCACAGGCCTCATGGTAGCGGTTGAGAAAGACTTCGCTCCCTACAGCGAGAAGGACAGGTATGATCTGAACGCCTGGAACAACTGGGTCAAGGCGAGAGAGCTGTCCGAGGAGACCGCCCTTCTGGAGATTCCTTTCATGGTTGTGTTGCAGTCTTGGCCCGCTGCCTGCAGCACAGAAGAGCGTTGCTCCATCTACGAGAAAGGTAAAGAGGTTGCTGAGAAGTCGAAAGACAGATTCGTGATTGGCTGCGTTCTCGATGGACTCGCTCAGAGGAAATTCCTCTTGGCGATGTCCGCAGAGGATCATCGAGAGATAGAGAAGCTAGCATCCGAAGGGTTCGAGGTCGCCAAGGCTTCGAAAGAGAATCTGGACATCGTGAGATTCGTGTCCCCGAATGTGATTTGCGTCTGGATCCCCGTCCCTGCCGCTGGATACTACTACTCATACGCCTGCGAGGTGACTGATCCCAAGACCCAGCGCGAGCTGTTCTTCAAGGCTCATCCGGCATGTATCGAGCAGCTCAAGCAGGCAAACGAGTCCGGTTATCCGGATGTCGAATGTGCAGCCCATTTCATGCTAGGGTCGGTATTGAAAGGGCTGGGCAAGAGCGAATCCGGAATCGACATGAAGCGATCCTACTTGGAGAATGCCGTCGAACACCTGAAAGAAGCGATCACCGTTGACAAGCAGATCCACCCGAACCAGTACTATCCTCAGGGTTTGGACCTTCTCAGTCTTGCAGAGGCCCATTTTGAGATTGCGCAAATCACCACTAATCCGGAGAAGAAGATTAGCGTTTTGCGAGAAGCGGTTCTCCGGAAGCAGGAAGCGCTAGCTCTATGCGAGAAAGAACTGAACGCTACCCAAGACACCAACCCTGACATCAGTGGCGAAATCGCGACCGGTCACCACACGACCGGGGACTGGGCCAAGGAGCTGTGCACAATATCTGGCGACACAAGCTGTTTGGGGCTGGTGGCGGAGTGCCTGGAAAAGGCAGTTGTGTGGTATACCAAAGCCGGCCTTTCAAGCCAGAGCGCGGAGTGTAACTGGGAAGCTGCCCAAGCCTACGACATGCTGGGAGAGTATCTGAAGGCCTCTGAAAGATTTGATCTTGCCGCTGAGGATTATCGAAAGGCTGCCGAAAACGTTCCGCGCCTCAGCGAGTTCTATGCCGACCATGCCATATACATGCACGCGTGGAGTGAAATCGAGCACGCGAAATACCATCACATGAGACAAGAGCCTGGGCTGGCCAAGGAGCGTTACGAGAACGCTTCCGCCATGCACAAAACCTCAAGGCGATGGAGCTACCTCGCAACGAACTACTCGGCCTGGGCAAAGGTGGAGCATGCCGAGGACTTGAGCAGGAGTGAGAACTATCAGGAGGCTGTGAAGGCTTTCGAAGAGGCCGAAGAGCTATTCCAGAAATCCAAGAACAGTCTGCATGACCAGGTAGCGAAGATAGAAGACCCTGAGGAAAAGCAAACTGTAAGGAACCTCGAGAGGGCTGCGAACCTCAGACGCGGCTACTGCAAGGCCAGAATCGTCCTCGAGAAGGCAAGATCGCTCGACAAACAAGGAGATGTCTCCGCGAGCGCAGAGAAGTACGCAGATGCCACCATTCTCTTTGAGAAGATTCTGGAGGATTTGGAGTCCGATCAAGATCGAAAGGAGATCAAGCTGATAGCTACCCTGTCAAAGGCTTGGCAGGCCATGGCATTGGCAGAATCAGAAACATCTCCTGATCACTACGATAAGGCATCTCAGCTTTTTGAAGAAGCTAGGGATCTAAGCACAGGCGAGAAGGCAAAGCTACTGGTTGCGGGACACAGCCGATTCTGCAAAGCACTTGGCCTTGGGACGAGATTTGTCGACTCAGGGGATACCACCCTTCACGCAGAGGCGACCAGACATCTGGAGAGCGCCGCTGACCACTATTTGAAGGCCGGCCATCAGAAGGAATCGGACTACGCGAAGGCCAGCAAGTTGCTTTTCGACGGCTATGTGCACATGGGCAAGGCCACCATGGAACAAGACCAGGAGAAGAAGGCAAAGCTATACACGATGGCTGAGAAAGTCCTCCAGGCTTCTGCTTCCGCTTATGAGAAAGCCAAGCAGAATAGCAGGAGAGATCAGGTATTGAGACTGCTAGGAAAGGTGAAGGAAGAACGGGAGCTTGCTCTTTCACTGACTGAGGTACTTCATCCTCCCGAGGCCATTTCGAGCACAGCCGCCTTCGCATCTCCAACACCCTCCCATGAAACTGCGACCGGCCTGGAGAAATTTGGGCACGCTGACCTTCAGGTGACTTTCATCGCGCATCCAAGGCACCTTCATGTCAATCAAGACCTTGAAATCGAGATTGAAATGATAAACGCCGGCAGGGGAGCAGCCAGACTGACAAGAATTGAAGAGCTCATCCCGCAAGGCTTCGATGTGCTCGATAAGCCGGACGCCTGTCGAATCGAGGATAATCAACTCAACCTGAGGGGAAAGCGGCTCGACGCTCTTATGACGGAAGTCATAAAGCTTGTTCTGAAACCCACGATCAAAGGCCAATTCTCTCTAAGACCCAGGATCCTGTATCAGGATGAGTCGGGAACAGAGAAAGCGCACGAAACAGAGCCAGTTGAGATAACGGTCAAGGAGTTGGGGATCTCGGGATGGCTGAGAGGGCCGGAGAAGAAGTGAGGAAGAGTCACGGAGCATTCGATTAGGAGGCCGTTATCCAATCAGACCCATTGGAGGGGACGGAGTGGTGTTTGCGTGACAGAGCAAGATCAAGTAGGCCGCAGATTCGCATTTGAGTATCTCTCCCCATTGGAGAGGCTGACCGAGATAATGTTCGCCCTGATAATGGTCCTGGCAATCATCAGCACGAACAGCATCACCTGGGTCGAAGAGGATGAGAAGAACGAGAAGGTGATAATCGCGGCACTTGGGTGCAACGCCGCGTGGGGCATAATAGACGGCGTAGTCTACGTGCTCACAAGTGTTTTCAACAAAGGCAGATGCTCACGGATCATCCACTCCGCGAAGTCTAGCCCAAACAGAAAAGAGGCTATGGACGCCGTTGGGGAGGAGCTCGAGAGCACCTTGATTGGCTGTCTGGACATCGCCGAGCGCCAAAGGATCCACGACGAGGTCCTGAAAGCCGTATCTCAAACAACACCCGCGAAGATTCACGTCTCCAAGGCAGATATTATGGGTGCGGTCTCATGCTTTCTGATAGTCTTCGCTGCCACGTTCCCTGTCGTAGCACCTTTCTTTGTTCTCGAGAACTTCGAAACTGCCAGACTCGTCTCCAACGCAATCGCTCTTGTGATCCTTTTCGTGGTTGGTGTAGAATGGGCCAGACATGCCAACTTCAACAGGCTCAAAGCAGGCGTTGGATTTGCCGTGCTTGGATTGATCATGGTTGGCGTGACGGTTGTATTGGGTGGCTGATGGGGCCTCGAGAGACTGGCAGACCTGGACGAGCATGTCCAGATTTGAGCTCTGGATTCAGACAGCTGTATATAATTGAGATTGCCTTCCCGTAGTCGTGACTGACGGCGTTCAAGAACGATTCATCAGGCCGATTATCAACGCCTCCTATCCAGGCACCTTAGGAGCTTTGAGCCTCACAGTCTACAGGATCATAGAGCTTCGCGGTCAGGCCACACCTCTGGCACTGAAAAACACTCTTCTGATAGGGGCCACAGCCTTCCTTCTTTCTGCGTTCTGTATTTTCTTCTATTCGTTGTACCCGACCCGTCATCGACTCTGGTCTGCAACGGCATTGCTTTTCCTGGCCGGCCTTTCCCTGACCATTGTCTCTGTCGTTCTGCTCTTCCTGGTCTAGGAACGCTGGCCTAGAATCAGTCTCTGAAGGAAGTGCAGATGCTGTCCGCTCAACAAAGGGATTGAGCTTAGCTTATTGCAGCAATCGTTCGATAGAAAGACTGCCAGCCTCAAGAATTCACATACGGCTCACAGTGAGAAAAGAGGTAGGGTAGAAATGGTGATACTTGAGCGCCTCGCCATCAGAGGACGGAATGCTCAAGACACCACGACATCCACGAACCGGAAGCCCTCGACATCGAACAGTCCCTTGTCGCCCAGCTTGAGCTTGGGTATGACCAGTAGGCTGAGGAACGACATCGTCATGAACGGATTCTCGAGGGCGCAGCCAAGCGCCCGTGCCCTCTCATGCAGCCCGTCGAGCTCGCGCTTGACTTCGAATGCGGGCTTCGTGCACATCAAGCCAGCTACCCGCAAGTTCAGCGTCAGGCACCTTCCTCCGGCACAGACGCAGAACCCACCGCCCTCCTGGATGAGGGTGTTCACGACAATCGCCATGTCTTCAGAGTTCACACCCGCAACGATGATGTTGTGCGAGTCATGGGCGACGCTCGATGCGATCGCCCCGTCCCTCAGGCCGAACCCTTTGACGAAAGCGCTGCTGACATGCGCGTCCAGGTATCGGTTCACAACAGACAGCCGCAGGACATCCTTCTCGACGTCAGGCATCACTTTGCCGTTCTCGACCCGGAGCTCCGACACGAGGCTGTCGGTGATGATCTCGTCCTTGACGAGGCCGATCACCCTTGCGTTCACCGACCGGCCAGTCGCCACGATTTCGAAGTCTGAAGGCAACTTTCGCCGGAGTGGTAGCGAACTGACCATCTGTTTTGGCCTAACATCGAACAGCGGCACTCCACTGCGGGCGACAAGTTTCCCACCCACATACACCTCCTCGACATCGAACGACTCGAGGTCGCTTACTTTGACCAAGTCAGCCTTCTTCCCCGGCTCGATTGCTCCGATGGGAAGGTTGTAGTGAAGAGCGGGATTGATTGTCGCCGCCCTGAGCGCATGCATCGGATCGATTCCCAGCGCGACCGCCTGGGCCAGGGACCTGTTCAGGTGGCCTCGGATCAGCTCGGACACGCTCACGTCGTCCGACACCAGGAGGAACTCGTGCTTCTTCGCAAAGGGCGTGAGGGCCTCAAGGTCCTTCGACGCACTTCCCTGCCTGACCATTATCACCATTCCCTGTGAGGCTTTCTCGCTCGCCTCCTCGGATGAAGTGCACTCATGGTCCGTCGAGATGCCCAGACTTATGTACTTCTTGAGTTCAGCCCCGCTGAGGAGAGGGGCATGGCCATCGATCGGCTTGTGCAACCTTCTCGCGACCTCAATCCGCGCCATCACTTCTGGGTCGCGGCCTATAGCGCCTGGATAATCCGTCAGCTCTCCGAGGGCAACGAAGTTGTCTTGGGCGAGCAGCAGCTCTATCTCAGCTGGCCCGAAGGCGGCCCCTGAGGTTTCGAGGCTGGTTGTGGGCACGCAAGAGGGAGCGGTGAAGTATACCCTCAGCGGGGTTGTGCTTGAGTCCCGTGTCATGTATTCGATGCCGGCAAGACCTAGCACGTTCGCAATCTCGTGAGGTGCCGCCACGACGGCCGTGGTCCCGTGAGGGACGACCACCTCAGCGAATCTCGATGGGCACAGAAGCGACGACTCGATATGTATGTGCGAATCGATCAGCCCAGGGATCAGGTATCCGTCGAACTGGCCTTCCGTTTCCTCGACCCTGGTTATGACTCCGTCTTTCTCGGATATTCTCGCCGGGAACACCCTCTTCCTGCGGACATCTACCAGGTTCCCTACGATCAACGCTCACACGGCTATTCTGTATGGGGTTCCTGCGAATTAACGATTATCTTGCTAGTCGGATTCAAGGAGGGGAGTCCGAGTAGGCTCCGGTCCTCAAAAAGCCCATAGGAATGAAAGTCGATTACGGGTGGGGGGCACAGGAATTGTCGAGTTCTTCGATTGTCATCAGAGAGCTGGAGAAGAAAGACCGCGAGAGAGCTGCCAAGTTCGTGAGGAGGATGATGAAATGGACCATGAAGACTTATGTGAAAGGGGCCCATTCGAGGGAATCCCTCGACCACCATATATTAACTGCAATACGAACGCTTGACGTGGCCCTCAAGGATCCGAACCATTACTGCATAATTGCGGTCAAGGACGGAGAGATAATCGGGATAGCCCTCGGACAGGTGCTCGGCGGAGTAGGACGGATAGACTGGATGGCTGTCGACCCCGAACGCCATCGTCAGGGAGTTGGCAAGAAACTCATGACCGCAGTCGAGAGGCAGATGCACAGAAGAGGGTGTCACAAGATGACGCTCTACGCGTTCAACAGCTATATCCCAGCGCTTGGCCTCTATCTGAAGTGGGGGATGGTCCCGGAAGCGACTCTCAAGGAGCACTTGTGGGGCGACGACTATGTCGTGATGAGCAAGTGGCTCGGGAAGAGGAAACGACCAGAGGCTTGAGCGATTCCGCATTGTTCGACCTTGCGTGAGGCTGCATCCAAGAATGAAAATGGCCAGCCATCCAAGCTCACACACGGCTCTATCTGCTCGGAAAGTCTCTGTGCAATATCTCCGATGTTGCTCTCTCTATGAACGAGTTCTCCACGGAGATACCGTAGTCGGACGCGACCAGAAGCGCGGCGGGCTCAACATCGATCCCCAGAAGCTCCTGCTTCTTGTTCACCCTGGACACGACCTCGCGCTTCGGGACCGCCTTGGACTTCACTATTTTGTCCACGATCTCCGAGAACAGGTCCTGCCTCGCCTTCGGTTCCTGCTCGAGCACGGCCTTCGTAGGCTTGAAGTCCAGCGGGACATTGATCCCGTGGAAATCGAACGTCGGGACTATGTTCCCATTCTTCTTCTGCAGATAGCCTCCTGTGAGCCCGAGGTCTAACAGCTTCTGCGCCTCCTTGGGCGAGAACCATCTCATGTCCATGGACGCTGAGAACACGAACTCCTTCTCCGTGAGGAACTCCTTCCCCTTCCGCCTGAACAATAGAACGATGCTGTTCTGAAGGTCACTCATCTTTTCCTAAGCTCCCGTAGTCCTTCGCCACGATGAAGTCCGCTCCGAGCTTCTCCAGGCGGGAGCGCTCGGACATTGGTGCGAAGACTCCGAGGGAGAATCCGAATTGAGCCTTGGCCTCAGCAGCTTGCTTGGCCAAATCCATCGGGACGACTATCTCGTCCACCCCGACTTCTCGAACATCCCGAGAAAGGTCGAGGAAGGCTCGGCCAGCAATGTGCGGGTCAAAACTCACGATCCCATCCCTGTAGTCTACTTTCAAGATAATGTTCTCGGAGAGCTTAAAGGCTCCTCTCAAGTCTTCAAGCGAAACAAGGGTCGCCGTGCCGACAACCGCTCTTTCCGCTCCGGTGATCAGGAGGTCGATCACGTTCGATGCGTAGCGCATGCCACCCTCGTACAACGTCGGCAACTCGTCGCAGATCTCCTGCACCACGTCGAGCTGCGGCTTGTTCTTCTCGATGCCGTCGAGGTCCGAGACATAGACCCGCTCGAACTTGTCAGTGAGCTTCGACGCTAGCTCGGTCATCTCACCGGGTTGGTAAGCGCGCTCGATCAAGGTGCGGCCGCGCAACTCTATGAAAGGAACTATCTTCATCGACAGAGGCGGGCATACAGAGACTGCCTACATAAAGAGTGCTGCAGTGACTCCAACAGAAGCTTCCCCTTCCCTGGAATTCGTGTGTGGTTTAGCCTCTAAACGACCAAAATCATTTTCTAACTGAACGCGGTCTGTATTGTGGCGGGTTCGAATCACGACAAGAAGAGGATTCTCCAAAGCAGAGTTGACGCGCACGATTGAGGAAACCTACTATGACGTCCTGGCAGACTTTTTCACCAGCACTCCGAAGTCGGTCTTACGGAAAGAACAAGATATGACCATTGTCTCGACTGGTGTTCCGAACGTGCATATGAATTTCGTTCTCGGTCCGAGATTCACATCGAAGAACATGGCGAGAAGGACAGGCGAGGCTCTGTCCTATTTCAAGAAGAAGCGACTCCCGATGAGGTTCTTCCTCGGCCCCTCGAGCACGCCGCCAGAACTGGGTGATCATCTCCAGAAGCAGGGCCTGATCCCCGGATGGGCATCGCCAGGAATGGTCATGGACCTGAAGACCGTGAACCGCCAGACATTGCCGGCGGGACTCGAGATACACCCCGTCGAGGACCTGAAGTCTTTCAAGATCTGCGTTGAGACGTTGGGAAGAGGCTTTGAGATCCAAGAGGAGAACTTGGAGGAATCCTGCGAGATCATCATGGGATTTGGCATCGGCCCGACTCGGCGTTGGTTCCTCGGAATGCTTGATGGGAAACCAGTGTCAACATCGATGATGGTCCCGCATAAAGGTCTCGCAGGCATTTACGCCGTAGCAACCATCCCGGAGGCGAGAGGAAAGGGTGTAGCTACGGCAGTCACTCGCGAAGCCCTCTTGGCGGCAAAAGACATGGGCTACGAGACCGCAATCCTCGAGGCAAGCAAAATGGGGTTCCCTGTGTACAGCCGGCTGGGGTTCAAAGAGTGCTGCATGTTCAAAACCTACATATGGACCCCCAAGTAGGTGGAACCTTCCGGGCAAACGACGCTTGCCAGTAAGGGAAACGATCCTCTCCTCAAGCTGCTTTCGGGGCCTTCGGAATCAGCGGTAATGCTTATATAGAAGCTCTAACATATACGAGTCTCGCACCGCCTGATTGGAGGCGGAAGATTCAGTAAGCCAGATTATGGAAATGGAGGTATCAAAATGCAAGGACAGACACCGATTTTCATCTTGAGGGAAGGAACGAAGAGAGAGAAAGGAAAGGGCGCGCAGTTCAACAACATCTCTGCAGCCCGCGCAATCGCAGATGCCGTCAGGAGCACATTGGGCCCGAGGGGCATGGACAAGATGCTCGTAGACAGCATGGGCGACGTCGTCATCACCAACGACGGCGTGACGATTCTGAAGGAGATCGACGTGGAACACCCGGCGGCCAAGATGCTCGTCGAGGTTGCGAAGACGCAGGATGAGGAATGCGGAGACGGCACCACCACGGCCGTCATAATTGCCGGTGAGTTGCTGAAGAAGGCCGAGGCGCTCATCGAGCAGAACGTGCACCCGACCGTCATCACAGGCGGATACAGAGATGCTGCCAACAAGGCAAGGGAGATTCTAGAGGGTCTCGCGATAAAGGTTTCCCCCGACGAGAAGGAGACGCTGATGGACATCGCGCGCACTTCGATGATCTCGAAGAGCGTTTCATCTTCCAGAGACTTGCTCGCCGATGTCGCCGTGAGAGCGGTCAGCGCAATCGCCGAGAAGAGAGATGATGGCTCCTGGTATGTCGATGATGACAATATCCAGGTAGTCAAGAAGCAGGGTGGCTCAATGGACGACACCGAGATGATCGAGGGCATCATTGTCGACAAGGAAGCAGTTCACCCGGCGATGGCGAAGAGGGTCGAGAGCGCCAAGATCGCGCTTGTCGACGCCGCGATGGAGGTCAAGAAGACCGAGATCGACGCAAAGATCGAGATCACCGACCCGAGCCAGCTGCATGCGTTCCTGGACGAGGAAGAGAACATGCTGAAGAAGATGGTCGACACCGTAAAGAAGTCCGGGGCGAACGTGTTGTTCTGCCAGAAGGGTATCGACGACCTCGCGCAGCACTACCTCGCAAAGGAGAAGATATACGCAGTCCGTAGGGTCAAGAAGAGCGACATGGAGAAGCTCGCAAAGGCCACGGGCGCGAACCTCGTCACTAAACTTGACGACCTGAAGGCAGCCGACCTCGGAGTCGCGAAGCTTGTCGAGGAGAAGAAGATCGCGGACGACAGGATGACTTTCGTTACAGGTTGCAAGAACCCCAAGGCCGTCTCGGTCCTGATCAGGGGTGGCACCGAGCATGTCGTGGACGAGATCGACAGGTCACTCAACGACGCAATCAGCGTCGTTTCTGTTGCATTCGAGGACGGCAAGCTTGTCACGGGCGGCGGCTCAACAGCCATGGAGTTGGCGCTCGGTCTACGCAACTATGCGGCCAGTGTGGGAGGCAGGAAGCAGATCGCCATCGATGCGTTCGCAAGTGCGATGGAGGTCGTGCCAACGGCGCTCTCCGAGAACGCAGGCCTTGATCCGATAGACGTCTTGATCGAGCTCAGGCAGGCTCACAAGGGCGGCAAGAAGTATGCAGGGATCAATGTATTGACTGGCAAGGTCGTGGACATGAAGAAGGAGAAGGTCCTGGAGCCCATCAGGGTCGGCAGGCAGGCCATAATCTCTGCGACCGACGCTGCCGTCATGATCCTGAGGATCGATGACGTGATCGCGTCCAAAGGTGGACAGGGCGGAAAGGGCGCGAAGGGACCTGACATGGGCGACGAGGGCGGGATGGACTAAGCCAGCCCCCATGAAACCTTTTCAGTTTATTGAACTACACAATCTAGAGCGAATAGCCTCGCGAAGATGAAGGACTCGTGAGACGCCTGGAGGAGACTGGATTGCCCGAAGAGGAACCGAGCGACACGGCCGAGCCGGCCGAGGAAGTCAGACCGGTGGCGGAGGATCCGATCGCTGCGAAGGACAAGCACATCGCAGAGCTCACGGACGACCTCAAGCGACTCCAGGCGGAGTTCGACAACTACAAGAAGCGCGTGGAACGGGAATGGTCGGACAAGGTCAGGCTGGCGAACCAGAGGCTTATCACGGACCTCTTGGCTGTGCTGGACTCGTTCGACAAGGCCCTCGAGGACGCCAGGAAGAACTCAAGCCCCGAGAGCCTCAAGTCGGGCCTCGGGAGGCTCCACAAGCAGTTCCTCCAGACGCTCCAGCGGGAAGGGCTCAAGGAGATCAAGGCGGAAGGCAAGTTCGACCCGTTCATGCACGAGGCCATCATGAGGGAGGAGCACGAGGACATTGACGACGGAGAGATCCTCGAGGTCTTCCAGAAGGGCTACACCCTCGGCAACAAGCCGATAAGGCCCACAAGGGTCAAGGTGGCCAAGAAGAAGGAACCCGAAGAGTTACGGCAGAAAGAAGCTGAGCAGGATCACGATACACAATCTCAAGAGAAGGAAGAATAGAGGTGAATAGGACATGACATCAAAGGGCAAGATAATCGGAATCGACCTGGGCACGAGCAACTCAGCAGCAGCGGTGGTCGAGGCCGGGAGACCGACGATCATACCGAGCGCTGAAGGTACGAGCCTAGGCGGGAAGGCGTTCCCGTCATACGTGGCTTTCACCAAGGACGGGCAGATGCTCGTCGGGGAACCTGCCAGGAGGCAGGCGGTGTCCAACCCCGAGGGCACAGTGATGGCCATCAAGAGAAAGATGGGGACGGACCACAAGGTGCGCATCTACGGCAAGGAGTACACGCCCCAACAGATATCGGCGTTCATACTCCAGAAGATCAAGCGTGACGCGGAGGCGTACCTCGGAGCGAAGGTCGAGAAGGCTGTAATAACGGTCCCCGCATACTTCAACGACAACCAGAGACAGGCGACCAAGGACGCGGGCACAATCGCTGGCCTGGAGGTCGTCAGGATCATCAACGAGCCCACGGCTGCTGCACTCGCGTACGGGCTCGACAAGACCGAGAAGGAGCAGAAGATCATGGTCTTCGACCTCGGCGGTGGAACGCTCGATGTCACGATCATGGAGTTCGGCCAGGGAGTGTTCGAAGTCATCTCGACGAGTGGCGACACGCAGCTGGGCGGGACGGACATGGACAACGCCATAGTCGACTACATCACGAAGGAGTTCAAGGCAGACACGGGCGTCGACCTGTCGAAGGACAAGATGGCGCTCCAGAGGATAAGGGAGGCAGGCGAGAAGGCGAAGATCGAGCTCTCCTCCACGCTGGAGACGGAGATCAACCTGCCGTACCTCAGTGCTGACTCCTCGGGCCCGAAGCACATGACCATGAAGTTCACGAGGGCGAAGCTCGAGGAGCTCGTCCGGCCGACGGTAGACAGGTGCCGGAAGCCGCTCAAGCAGGCGATCGAAGACGCGAAGGTCACCCCGGACAATATAGACAAGGTCATCCTGGTGGGCGGCCCGACCCGCATGCCGATCGTCCAGAAGTTCGTCGAGGACTACGTGGGACAGAAGATCGTGCGCGGAGTCGACCCGATGGAGTGCGTCGCGATGGGCGCGGCCATCCAGGGAGGCATACTCGAGGGCAGCGTCAAGGATGTCCTGCTGCTCGATGTGACGCCTCTTTCGCTCGGCGTCGAGACCCTCGGCGGAGTATACCACAAGCTCATCGAGAGGAACACGACCATCCCGACCAGGAAGAGCGAGGTGTTCAGTACCGCTGCAGACGGCCAGACGAGCGTGGAGATACACGTCCTCCAGGGCGAGAGGCCGATGGCTCCTGACAATGTCACACTCGGGAGATTCCATCTCATAGGAATTGCACCCGCGCCAAGGGGCATGCCCCAGATAGAGGTCACATTCGACATAGACGCCAACGGCATCATCGATGTTAGCGCGAAGGACCTCGGGACAGGCAAGGAGCAGAAGATTACAATCACGGCTACCACCAAGCTTGGCAAGGACGACATCGACAAGATGGTCACGGACGCTGAGAAGTTTGCCGATGCCGACCGCAAGCGCAAGGAGAAGGCGGAGCTCAAGAACAAGGCGGAGATGAGGGCATACGAGGTGCCAAGGATGCTCGAGGAGCTCGGGGACAAGGTGCCTCAGGATCTCAAGGAAAGGATCACGAAGCTCGCGGAAGACCTCAAGGCGGTCATTCCCAGCGACGATGACGCCAAGATCAAGGAGAAGCTGGACGAGCTGGAGAAAGCCCTGCTCGAGATCGGCAAGCGCGTCTACGAGGCCTCCGCCAAGCAGCAGGCCCAGAGACAGGCGCCTCCTCCGGCGTCGGAGCCAGGGCAGCCCAGCGGTGACGACAAGGGCTATGTCGATGCCGACTACAAGATCGTCGATGACGACGACAAGAAGTAGGGCCTGGTGCCAAACCTCTTACCTTTGAATCCCTTTACTTTCGATGCTTGCGCATCTGAGGAGACTTCAGAATGGCCGCGAAACGGGACTACTACGAGGTTTTGGGCGTTCCCAGGGGAGCCTCCAAGGACGACATCAAGAAGGCCTACCGCAAGCTCGCGATGAAGCACCATCCCGACATGAACAAGGAGAACCCGAAGGCCGCCGAGGAGAAGTTCAAGGAGATCTCCGAAGCCTACGAGGTCCTCGCTGACGACGAGAAACGATCGCGCTACGACCAATTTGGCCACGAGGGAGTCCAGAGTGCCTTCAGGACCGGGGGCTTCGACTGGTCGGACTTCACGCACTACAACGATATCAGCGACATCTTCGGCGGGTTCGAGGGGGTCGGTTTTGGCGGGAGCATATTCGACCAGTTCTTCGGAAGGGGCAATGTGCGGAGAAGTCCTCAGGAAGGCAGGTCGCTCAGGTACGATATCGAGGTCACTATCGAGGAGGCTGCGGCGGGAGTGGAGAAGGACATCCGAATTCCGCACTCCATCGCGTGCAAGGCCTGCGGTGGTCATGGCGCGAAACCCGGGGACTTCAAGACATGCCCGACATGCAGGGGAAGCGGCCAAGTCCAGAGAGGACAGAAGCGCGGTTATACCAGCTTCGTCACAATAGCCAATTGCCCGGCGTGTGGAGGCACTGGCAAGCAGATCCTGAAGAAGTGCCCCGAGTGTGGTGGCGCGGGAGTCACCCAGACCACGAGCACGATCAAGGTCTCGGTTCCGAAAGGGGCCGACGAGGGCATGCGGCTGCGGATCCGCGGGGCGGGCGAGGCTAGTCACGAGGGAGGGCCTGCCGGTGACCTGTACATCGTAGTCCATATCGCCGATCATCCCCTGTTCACAAGGGACGGCAGCGACCTCTGGGTCGATGCGCCCATCTCCTATACGAACGCGGCGCTGGGAAGCGAGATCCAGGTCCAGACGCTCGATGGCACGGCTTTGGTTACGATACCAGCAGGCACGCAGACAGGGACGGTCTTCAGGCTGAAGGGCAAGGGCATGCCCGATCCAAGGGGCTACGGAAACGGCGACGAGTTCGTTCGCGTCACAGTGGTCACGCCAACGAAGCTGACGAGTTCACAAAAGGATTTGCTCAGGCAGTTCGGTGATTCTACTGGGGACTACCAGAGAAACGTGCCCAAGAAGTCGGTGTTCCGAAGGTTCAGGGACAACGAATAGACAAAATCTATTTAGCCAGGGAACAACAGATACGTCCCAGATGCGTCGGATTGGCCTACTGACCGAGGACTCAAGGACATATTTCGAGACAATCGAGATCCTGAAGGAGCAGGGGCTGGAGTTCGTCTCACTGGATTTCTTCGACCCAATACCCGCGAATGTCGGGGCCGTGATCACGACTGAGCCCGAGATGGGCAAGGTATCGTTCGACAAGATCGTGACGGACCCGGACCCGGAGGCTGCGGTGGCGAAGGCAAAGAGACTTCTCTCTGGAGAGAACCCGGTAAAGGACCTCACGATTGGCATCGACCCGGGCAACAGACCGGGGTTCGCTGTTCTCGGAGACGGCTACGTCCTGATGAGATCAACAGCCCCCTATCCAGAGGCAGTCAAGGGATTGGTTGACGATGTCGTCAAGGAGTATCCTTCGGCCAATGTGGTCGTCAGGATAGGTCACGGCGACCGAACAAAGAGGAACAGGATTTTCAACGCGCTCTGGGACGAAGGGCACGTGCTAGAAATCGTTGACGAGAGGAACACGACCAAGCGCTCACAGACTCCAGACGAGGACGCGGCTGTCGAGATCGCGATGACTCCTGGATACAAGCCGAGGAAGAGACAGGAGGTGGACCCCTGCCAAGGCGAGATCAAGAACATCCAGAGGATCAGCCGGCTGGAGAGCAAGGGCTCGTTGACGGTCTCCAAGGAGCTGGCGAAGAAGGTAGCTGTTGGGGAGCTGTCGCTCTCTGATGCGATCGAACAGCAGAAGAACGGAAACGGTTCACATTAGAAAAGGTGCTTCTCAGTCGTTCTCGAGCTTCCTCCGACTGAACATCTAATCGTATCCACTCCAAGCTTCTTGATGCGCTCATGGACTTCTCCGACACGCTTCGGCTCCGTGTTGACGTAGACTGTCGCGCCGGTGTCTATTGAGAAGTATGCGGGGATCCCTTCGGAACGCATCTTCCTGACTTCGAGAATCACGCTCACAGTCTGGGGCCTCCAGAGTATCATCTCGTCCAAGCCCGTCATCGTGATCCCG
>Ga0315293_10001912_pt1 | contig 20149 bp, 17 predicted proteins | sample YL17G13_20_MG_FD_203071 | JGI IMG/M metagenome (GOLD analysis project Ga0315293, IMG submission 203071) | Sediment microbial communities from Yellowstone Lake, YNP, Wyoming, USA - YL17G13_20 | ecosystem: Environmental > Aquatic > Freshwater > Lake > Sediment | place: USA: Wyoming | collected... | reverse complement strand
CCTCCGGAGGCCAAGTACGCCGATCTCCATCCCGACGATTTCGTTGTGCACGTCGAGTACGGCATCGGGCGATTCGCGGGCCTGGTGCGCCACACGGTGGAGGGCACTTCGCGCGAGTATGTGCAGGTGGACTTCGCCGGGGGCGATCAGGTTTTCGTCCCGGTGCACCAGGTGGACCGCCTCACGCGTTATGTCGGCGCCGACGAGCATCCGCCCGCGCTGTCGCGGCTCGGCACCGCAGAATGGGGACAGGCGCGCGAGCGGGCGCAGCATGCCGTCGAAGACATCGCTCGCGAATTACTCGATTTGTACGCGCGGCGCCAGGCCGCTCTGGGAATCGCATTCGCCCCGGATACCCCTTGGCAGCAGGAATTGGAAGCCTCATTCCCCTACGTTGAGACCGAGGACCAGCTTCAGGCCATCCAAGCCGTCAAGAGCGACATGGAATCCACGCGGCCGATGGATCGCCTGATCTGCGGCGACGTGGGCTATGGCAAGACCGAAGTCGCGCTGCGCGCGGCCTTCAAGGCCGTGATGTCCGGACGTCAGGTGGCAGTGCTCGTGCCCACCACCCTGCTCGCCCAACAGCACTTGCAGACCTTTGCCCAGCGCCTCTTGCCCTTCCCGACCCGCGTGGAAATGCTCTCGCGCTTTCGCACGCCGGCCGAACAGCAGGCCGTGCTGAGCGAATTGGCCGAGGGCCGCGTGGATATGGTCATCGGCACGCATCGCCTGCTGCAACGAGACGTGCGCTTCAAGGACCTCGGACTGGTGGTCATCGACGAAGAGCAACGCTTCGGGGTCGCCCACAAGGAGTATCTCAAGCAACTGCGCACCGAAGTGGACGTCCTGACTCTTACGGCCACGCCCATCCCGCGCACTTTGTATCTCTCGCTCACCGGCGTACGCGACATCTCCACCATCGACACGCCGCCCCAGGAGCGCCTGCCCGTCGTGACCAGCGTGGGCACCTATTCGGAGAGTGCGGTGCGCAAGGCCATCCTGCGCGAGCTCGATCGCGGCGGGCAGGTGTTCTACGTCCACAACCGGGTCGAGACCATCCTCGCGGCACGCCAGCGCCTGGAGCGGATCATTCCCGAGGCGCGCCTGGTCGTCGCCCACGGCCAGATGCGCGAGCACGAGTTGGAGCGAGCCATGGCCGCCTTCTTGGCCCGTGAGGTGGACGTGCTCCTGTGCACCTCGATCATCGAGTCGGGCCTGGATATCCCGTCGGCCAATACGCTGGTGGTCGAGCGCGCCGACACCTTCGGCCTGGCCCAGCTTTACCAATTGCGGGGGCGGGTCGGGCGCAGCGCCATGCGCGGCTATGCCTACTTCTTCACTGAACGTCGCCATCGCCCCACTCCCGAGGCGCTCGAACGTTTGCAGACCCTGGCCGAACAAACCGAGTTGGGCGCGGGCTACAGCATTGCCATGCGCGATCTGGAAATTCGCGGCGCGGGCGAGATCCTCGGCGCGCGCCAGCACGGCCACATCGCGGCGATCGGCTTCCACCTTTACACACGCCTCCTGGCCCAGGCCGTCCGTCGCGCGCGCGATCAGCGCGAGGGCGTGCGGCCCGGGCTGGAAGCTGGCCTGGTCAGCGTCGACTTGCCGCTCAACGCCTCGATCCCTGACGACTACGTGCCCAGCCACGAAGCGCGCGTGCGGCTCTACCGGCGCATGGCGGACCTGACGCGCGACGGCGAGGTGCTCGCCTTAGCCCAGGAATTGGAGGATCGCTTCGGTGCGCTGCCGGAGGCGGTGGAGCATTTGCTCTACCAGCTGCGCATCAAGGTGAAGGCCGTCGAGGCCGGGGTGGAGAGCGTGTCGATGGAGAACCGCAACCTGGTGCTGCGCCTGTATCTGCCGCAGGGGCTTGAGCCCGGCGAGGTTCCAGAGGGGATGCGCTACAGCCGCGGTGCGCTGTACCTGCCCGCCGCTGTTCCGGCCGCGGAGTGGAAGCCCGCGCTCACGCGCGCCCTCGAATGGGTGCGAAAGTGGAAAGCCCTCGCCCCTCACCCGGCCGGAAGGCGACCTGCACCCGGCCGTGCGGCCCGGACTTGACCCGCCTGCAGCCTGTCGCCACGCGAATTCTTCGGGCACGGCGCGCCTTGCCTTTGGGCAGCGGTGTCCAGGCGGTGAGGCTTGCAGGGCGTGCGGCCCGTGCTTATAATCGTCTGAGACCGTGGCCCTCACCCTGCACGGCGTGAAGGAGTCTTCACTCTGGCCACCGATCCGATGACCGGCCCCCTGGGCCCCGCGCGCACCGGCACCGCCACGCTCAGCCAGGGGACCGTGCTCGAGAACCGTTACTGCGTGCTGCGCAAGCTGGGGCGTGGCGGGATGAGCGCCGTCTATCAGGCGCGCGACCTGCGCTTCCCCAACATCACGCGCCTGGTGGCGGTCAAAGAGCTTTTGCACTCGAGCCACGATGCCGCCATGCTCGAGGCTGTCCTCTCGAGCTTCGAACGTGAAGCCAACCTACTGGCCACGCTCACCCACCCGGCCATCCCGCGCATCTACGACTACTTCACCATCGGCGAGCGCTCCTTCCTGGTGATGGAGTACATCACCGGCAAGGATCTGGAGGGCACCCTCGAGGAGGCTGCGGACGGCCTGCCGGTCGAGAAGGTCGTCGGCTGGGGCATCGAGCTGTGCGACGTTCTCAACTACCTGCACAATCACAAGCCGCCGGTCATTTTTCGCGACATGAAGCCCTCCAATGTCATGATCGATGAGAACGGCATCTTGCGCCTGGTGGATTTCGGCATCGCCAAGCTGTTCGCCCCCGACCACAAGGGCACGATGATCGGCACCGAAGGTTACTCTCCGCCCGAGCAATACCGCGGCGAGGCGGGGCCGCTTTCGGATATTTACTCCCTGGGTGCCACGCTCCACCACCTGCTCACCAAGCGCGACCCGCGCCTCGAGCCTCCCTTCACCTGGGGTGACCGGCCCATCCCGCAGCTGCGGCCGGAGGTCCCGCCGGCAGTCGTGGCGGTGGTAGACAAGGCCTTGGCGTACGACCCCCAGGCGCGCCTTGCGGACGCGCACGCGATGGGCGAAGCCCTCGCCCAATCGATCAACACGACAGCCGCGGTCTTTGCGGCACCCCAGCCCGTGGTGGAGGCGCCAGGGCGCTCGAGCGCCGCCGACCAGCCGGGCGCACCCAAGGTGGAATGGGCATTCAAGTGCGAGGACGAGGTGCGCGGCACGCCCCTTCTGGCGCGCGACTTGCTGCTGGTGGGCGCCTACGACAACAATCTGTACGCGCTCAACGCCGAGCGCGGGGAATTCCAGTGGAAATACCCCACCGAGGGCGGCATCCCCGGGCGGCCGGAGGTGGGCGACGACACGGTTTTTGTCGGCTCCGAAGACCAGCGCCTGCACGCCGTCAGCCTGCAGAGCGGGCGCATGCTGTGGACCTACTACACCGAGCGCCCGATCCGCGCCTCGCCGCGGGTGGCGGTCGAGCACGTCTTCATCGGTTCCGACGACGGGGCCCTGCATGCGGTTCAGGCGCTCACCGGCCGGCGGGTCTGGAAGTGCGATACCGGAGCGCCGGTTCGCTCGACAGCCCTTGTGGCGGGTGACCGCATTTACTTCGGCAGCGACTCGGGCGACGTCTATGCGCTCAACTTGCGCGGCGAGATCAAGTGGCAGTTTCATGCCAAACGGGCCGTGCTCTCCTCGCCGGCCGAAGCCAACGGCATGGTTCTCTTTGGTTCGGTGGACTGGGTCTTGTACGCCGTGGATTCGACGTCGGGCTGGATCATCTGGCGCTTCCGCACCGGGCATTCGATTGTCTCGTCACCGGCCATCGCCGAGGGCGTGGTAGTCTTCGGCTCCGCCGACGGGCGGATCTATGCCGCCGACTTGCGCAGCAGCCGCGAGCGCTGGCGCTTCGAGACGGAAGACCAGGTCACCGGGTCGCCACTTATTCACAAGGGACTTGTCTATTGCGGCTCGGTCGACGGCTATCTATACTGTCTAGAGTTGGCCAGCGGCCGCCTGCGATGGAAATTCAAGAGCGGCGGTCCCATCACGGGTGCTCCCGCAGCCAATGAGACCTGCGTCTTTTTCGGTTCGAACGATCACACGGTCTACGCTCTCTCAACCAATGTCTAAGACAGCCGAGGCTTCCTCCTTGTCTCCCGACACGCCACCCCCATCGGCTCTCGGCCCCGGGCCCGAGAAGACTGTGGGGCCTTGGGGCGGGCCGCCGATCTTCCACGTGGGCATCGGCCACGACGTCGGCCGCGTGCGCACGGCCAACGAGGATTCGCTGATCGCGCTCACCGGGCTGCAGCAAGCCGACAGCACCCTGCCCTACTTCGGCCTGTTCATTGTGGCCGACGGCATGGGCGGGCACGAGCTGGGCGAGCGTGCCAGCCGCTTGGCCGCGCAGACCTTCGCCCGCCACGTCCTGACCCACTTCACCACCCTTTGGCTCGGCGCATCGGGCGGCGAGGAGCAGTTGTCCATCCAGGAGATACTGCAGGGCGCAATGCTCGCGGCCAACCAGGCGGTGCTGCGCCACTTCCCGGGCAGCGGCACGACCCTTACCGCGGCGCTCATGTTCAGCAACCAATTGTTCCTGGCCCACGTCGGCGACAGCCGCGCTTACATGGTCGGGCCGGAGATCAAGCAGGTCACGCGCGATCACTCGCTGGTGCAGCGTTTGATTGACATCGGCCAGATCACCCCGGATGAAGCAACCCGCTTTGCCCAGCGCAATGTCTTGCTGCGCGCCATCGGCCAGACCGACGAACTGGAGCCGGAGTTCCTCAGCCTGCCGTGGGAGCCGGGGGCGCGTCTGATGTTGTGCTCCGACGGCCTCTGGGGCCCGCTTGACGATGCACGCATCCAAGAGACAATGGCCAACAGCGACACGCCTCAAGCGGCGTGCGATGCGCTCGTGCAACTAGCCAACGCCGCTGGCGGACCTGACAACATCTCCGTCATTTGTGTGGAGCTGGCAGGCCTGCGATGACCAGCGCCGCCCCGGCCGATCCGTTCGTCGTCGACCTCCACCACAGCCGGACTGCGCTGCAGGTGCACACCGAGGCGCAGGTTCTGTACACGCACATCGCGGTCCGCCCGCCGCAGCGCGACGATGCCGCGCCCGCCCCGCCGCTCAACCTGTGCCTGGTGCTCGACCGTTCGACCTCCATGGCCGGCGAGCGCCTGGATACCGCCCGCTCGTCGGCGGTCGAAATTATCCGCCTTCTGCGCCCGCAGGACCGTTTCGGCCTGGTGACCTTCAGCGACAAGGCCGAACTGCTCATCCCCTCAGATTCCCACCTCTCTCCGACCGCAGCCAACAGCCGCCTCTCGGAAATCCAGACCAGCGGTGCGACTGAGATTCTCAAGGGTCTGCGAGCCGGCATGGAAGAGGTGCGCCGCGGAGCGGGAGGCGGCACCCTCGACCACCTGATTCTCATCACCGACGGCCGCACCTATGGCGACGAGCAGGCCTGTATGGAGCTGGCCGACGACGCCGCGCACGAAGGGATCGAGATTATGGCGATCGGTGTGGGCGAGGCGTGGAACGACATTTTCCTGGACGCGCTGGCCTCTAAGACGGGCGGCCAGGCGGCCTACATCGAAAACGTCTCCACCCTAAACCGGTTGCTCAAACAGAAGTTCCGCGAATTGGGGCTGGTGTACGCCGACCAGATGTCGCTGACCATCGACACCGCGCCGGGAGTCATGCTTCAGTCTTCCTTCCGCACCTCGCCCGCGCCCTCGCCACTGCCGGGCGGGACGACGCTGCGCCTGGGTTCGCTCTTCAGCGGCAGCAGCTTGTCGCTGCTGCTGCAGTTCGTCATTTCCACCATTCCCGAGCCGTTGGCTTCCTTCGAGGTGTGCACGATGCATTTCGGCGCGCATCTGGCGCAGACCAACGCGCACCTCAAGTCCTCGATGGCGTTATCGTTCCCGGTGCTCATAGAGGCCGCGCCCGCACCGATCTCGGGGCAGCTGCTCACCGCGGCCCGCAGCGTTAATCTGTATCACTTGCAGGAGAAGGCGCTCTCCGACGCACGCTCGGGTGACGCCGAACTGGGCACGCGGCGGCTCAACCGCCTGGCGACCCAGCTGCTGGAGATCGGGCACGGGGAGCTCGCACGCGCGGTGATCGCCGAGGCCGAAGCGCTGGCCCAGGATCACAAGCTGACCGAGCGCGGGCAGAAGCGAGTGAAGTATGGGACGCGCGCGCTGCTCGAAGCGCACGCGGAGGGGTCGCGATGATCACCTGCCAGCGTTGCAAGGCCTCCCTCTTCTTGGGCACGCTCTTCTGCCCGGAGTGCGGGCTGATGGTGGATGAGGAAGCCGCCTCGCCCACCGTCTCCTTGCCCGTCGACGAGGCCGAGGAAATCACCACCAAGCCTCGCCAATCGCCAGGCCCGGGACTCCTCACCCGCCAGGATTCGATCGCTGTGCGCGTGATGGGCAGTACGGTCGCGATTCCGCTGCGCGGCCAGCAGGGTTACATTCTGGGCCGGGCGGAACCGACCCAGGCCATATTGCCGGATATCGACCTCAACCGCTACAGTGCCCACGAGAAGGGCGTCTCACGGCTGCACTGCCACCTGCGGTACGAGGGGGATTCGCTCATGGTGGTGGACCTGGGCAGTGCCAACGGCACCTTCCTCAACGGCACGCGTTTGACCCCCGAGAAACCCATGCCCCTGAGTGAGAACGACACGATCAGCCTGGGCAGCCTCAAGGTCCAGGTGTTCCGCAAGGACTAGCCCCGGAGGCGCGGATGCCGATCACCGTGCTGGTGCATCTGGTCAACGAGGAGGCCGTGATGGCGGAGATGGACGACATGCCCCCCGCCACGGCCACCTTCCTCACCGTCCATCACCCGCGCCGGCGCGACGGCAAGGACCTGCCCTACCTGCAGGAAGACGTCTCGACCGTGATTTGGGCGGCCAGCCGGATCGCCTTTATCGAGGTCCTGCCGGGCGAAGCCGAGCAGCGGCTGGTGACGTTTGTGCGCGAGTAGCAGCATGCCTCCGACGCCCCGCCGACGCATCCTGGTGGTCGATGACGAACCGCGCATGGTTCGCTTCATCCGCCTAAACCTGGAGCACGACGGCTTCCAGGTTTCGGAAGCGCACAACGGCACGCAGGCGCTGGAGCGGCTGCGCAACGACTTGCCCGACCTGGTATTGCTGGACGTGATGCTGCCCGACATGGACGGCTTCGAAGTGCTGGGAATGATGCGCGAATTCTCCAGCGTGCCGGTCATCATGGTCACAGCCAAGGGCGAGGAGGACGAACGCGTGCGCGGCCTCGAGCTGGGTGCCGACGATTACGTCACCAAACCCTTCAGCCCGCGCGAACTCGTCAGCCGCATCCGCGCCGTGTTGCGCCGACTGGAGAGCCCGCCGCCGGGCGCGACCGGTCCGCTGGTGATCGACGAGCGGTTGCGCCTGGATTTCGACCGGCGCGAGGTGTGGGTCGAGGGGAAGCTGGTGCGCTTGCGCCCGACCGAATTCCGCTTGCTGTACCATTTGGTGCAGAACGCGGGCTGGGTCGTACCCCACGACCAGCTGCTGGCCAAGGTGTGGGGCTACGACTACCGCGGTGAGACGCATTATCTGCGCCTGTACATCAACTATCTGCGGCAGAAGCTCGAAAAGGATCCCGCCCACCCGGTCACCATTCTCACCGAGCACGGTGTGGGATACCGCTTCGTCAACTTCCGTCGCGAGGGCACTGCCGCGGCACCTCCGGCTGAGAAGTGAGCAGGAATGACCCGACACGTCAAGATACTCGTGACCGGACCCTTTGGAGCGGGCAAATCGCGCCTGGTGCGGACCATTTCCGAAATTGACGTCGTATCCACCGAGCGGCGGCTGACTCGCCCGGGCGGTGACGGCAAGGACCACACCACTGTGGCCATGGATTACGGACGGGTCACGCTGGGCGACACCATGGTGCACCTGACCGGCACACCCGGCCAAGAGCGATTCGATTTCATGTGGGATATCCTCTCGGCGGAAACCGATGCAGTGCTGTTGGTCGTGGATTCGACCGCGCCCGAAAGCTTCGACGGTGCGCGCGAACTTCTCACGCGGTTTGCCGCGCTCGGAGTCCCGTACATGGTGGCGGCCAACAAGCAAGATATCCCCGGGGCCGCCTCGCTGCGCACGGTGCAGCAGGCGGTGGCGCCAGGCGCGGAGGGCGCCGCATTGCCGTGCGTCGGCACGCGCGCGGCCTCCGTGCGTCAGGTGCTGGCGCGCCTGATCGAGGAGGTCTAGCATGCGGACCGTGCGCCTCCTCGTGAAGAGCATGCGGCCGCGCCAGTGGCCGAAGAACGTCTTCATCTTTGCCGCGCTCGGCTTCGACCGACAGATCCTGCACCTGGATGCGCTGTTACGCACGACGGGCGGGTTCGTGCTGCTGTGCCTGGCGTCGGGCGTGGTCTACCTCATCAACGACGTCGCCGACCGCAACCAGGACCGGCTGCACCCCGATAAGCGCACGCGGCCAATCGCCGCGGGCGAGATCTCGGTGGCCCGGGCGCTGGTCGTGTCGGCCGTGCTCGGCCCGCTCTCCGTCGCGCTGGCGTTCTTGTTGTCCCCGGTTCTCGGATGGCTTGTCTTGGGCTACCTGCTGCTCAACCTGGCCTATTCCTTCGCGCTCAAGCACGTGCCGATCGTGGATGCCATGACGGTGGCCGCGGGGTTTGTCATCCGGGTGGCGGCCGGCGTGACCCTGATCCGGGTCGAACGGTTTTCGCCGTGGCTGTACGTGTGCACGGTCCTGCTCGCGCTATATATCAGCTTCGGCAAGCGCCGCGCCGAGCTGGCGCTGTTGGTCGAGGATGCCTCCAACCACCGCCGCGTGCTGGATGGCTACACCCTCCCCCTGCTCGACAGCTACATCCAGATCGTGTCGGCGGCGACGATCGTGGCTTACTCGCTGTATACCTTCTCGGCGCCCAACTTGCCCGCCAATCATTCGATGATGCTGACCGTGCCCTTTGTGGTGTACAGCATCTTCCGCTACCTGTATCTTATCCAAGTGGAAAGAGCCGGCGGCGCGCCTGAGGAAATCGTCATGATGGATCGCCCGCTGCAGGCCGGCGTGGTGTTGTGGGCGCTGTCCGCCATGGGCATCCTCTACCTCCAGCGATGAGCTTCTCGGCCTCCGCGTGCGCCAAAGTCATCTTGTTCGGCGAGCACGCGGTCGTCTACGGGCGCCCGGCCGTGGCCCTTCCCCTGCCCGGCCTGCGCGCCCGCGCCGAATACCTGCCCGGCATCTCCCCCTTTTCGCTCGAAGCACCGCAGATCGGAGTGACCTCGCCGCTCGGGGCACTGCCCGCAGGGCACCCGCTGAGAGAGACGGTGCAAATCGTCGGCGAGCGGCTGGGCCTCGAACTGCGCACGGGCACGCTGCGCGTTACGTCCGAAATCCCCGTGGCCTCCGGGCTCGGCTCGGGCGCCGCCGTGTCCACAGCCATAGTGAGGGCCTTGGCTGCCGCGCACGGCGTGGACCTCGCTCCGCCACAGGTCTCGGCCATCGTTTTCGAGGCGGAAGCCGTCTACCACGGCACGCCCTCCGGCATTGACAACTCGGTGATCGCCCTCGAGCGGCCGATCGTCTTCGTGCGCGGCACGCCGCCCCAACCGCTGGATCTCGGCGCCCCATTCGACCTAACGATTGCCGACAGCGGAGAGCCGAGCCAGACACGGGTTGCCGTTGGGGCCGTGCGCGAGGCGTGGCAACGCGATACGCCCACCTTTGAGCGCCTGTTCGACGATATGGGTGCGTGCACGCGTCAGTCGCTGGCGGCGCTGGCGGAAGGCAACCGGCCTCAGGTCGGTGCGTTGATGAACCGCAATCAGGACTTGCTTGAGTTGCTCGGGGTTTCCACCGCCGGGCTGGAGCGTTTGGTGACGGCTGCGCGCCGGGCCGGCGCCTTGGGGGCAAAACTTACGGGCGCGGGCATGGGGGGCAACGTCATTGCGCTGGGAGAGACACACCAGGCCGCGGCGATTGAGGCCGCGTTGGAAGCCGCAGGGGCGAGGTGGGTACGCACAACGACCGTCCAACCATGACTGACAGCCGCGATCCAGCCCATCTCCGGGATCCAAACCAGCCGCGGAGTCCTTTATCGGCGACGACCCGCACAGGCCTGAGCGGCCCCCGGAGAGCGGTGGCGCGCTTGCTCAGCCTGGCGGCAGTCATCGGCATTACGCTTTACATATTCTCGATCCGTGATCGCGCTGCGCAGTTGGCGGTGTATGGCTACCCCGGCATCTTCCTGCTCTCAGTTCTCGCCAATGCCACCCTCTTCTTGCCCGCGCCGGGTGTGGCCTTCGTCTTCAGCATGGGTGCGGTGTTTCCCCCGTTGCCGGTGGCTTTGGCGGCCGGGGCGGGCGCGGCGCTGGGAGAACTCTCGGGATACCTGGCGGGGTTCTCCGGGCGCGCAGTGCTCGAGCGATCACCCCGGGTCGAGCGCCTCGAACAGTTGATGCGCCGCTACGGCGCGTTGACTATTCTGGTGCTGGCGTTCATCCCCAATCCGGTCTTCGATGTGGCGGGAATCATCGCGGGCATCCTGCGGATGCCCGTGCAAAAGTTCCTCTTCTATTGTTGGATCGGCAAGACACTGAAGATGCTGGCCTTCGCCTTCGCCGGCGCTTACGCGGTTCAATGGCTCACGCCCTGAAGAGGGCACGCCGCAACGTGGACCGGCGCAGCCGATCCCATCGCAGGCCGACGCCGATCCCTGGTCCGCTCGGGACCGTCAGCGTGCTGTCACTATTCAGCACGAACGGCTGCTCGATGAGATCTTCGGCGTAGTATCGATCGGAGGCCGAAAGGTCGCCCGGCAACCGGAAGTTGGGAAGCGTGGCCAACGCGACATTGGCCGCGCGCCCGATCCCCGTTTCGAGCATGCCTCCGCACCATACCGGGATGCCGCGCTGCGCGCACAGGTCGTGGATGCGGCGCGCCTCGCCCAACCCTCCCACACGGCCGGGCTTGATGTTGATGACACGGCACGCGCCCAGATCGAGTGCGGCCCCGGCACTGGCGGCATCGCCGATGCTTTCGTCCAGGCAGACCGGCGTCCGCAATTGGGCCTGCAGACGACTGTGATCGGTCAGCTCGGTCGCCCCTAGCGGCTGCTCGATCATCGCCAAATCGAGTTCGTCCAGCGCCTTGAACACCGGCAGGTCCGAAAGCGCATAGGCCGCATTCGCGTCCACTTGCAGGGCGAGCCCCGGGAATGCCTTGCGCACGGCACGCACAGCCTCGACGTCACGGCCGGGTTTGATTTTGACCTTGACCCTGGCGTACCCGCGGCGCAGGTATTCTTCCACAGCCTGGAGCAGCGCGGGCGTGCTTTCCTGGATGCCGATGGAGACACCCACCGCTACCCGGTTCCTCTTTCCGCCGAGATACTGGGCCAATGTTTGGCCGGCCTGCACCGCGAACAAATCCCAGACGGCGGCCTCCAGCCCCGCTTTGGCCATAGGATGCCCGCGGGCACCCTCCAGCATCCGCCGCAGGTGTTGCGGTTCCTCGACCTCGGCCGCCAGAGCGGCTGGGATAAGGAAGTCGGTCAGCACGTGCCACACTGTGCTGGTGGTCTCATAGGAGAAGTCTGGCCGCTGGCCGGCAACGCACTCGCCCCAGCCCTCCGCACCCCGGGCGCAGGCTCGAACCAGCACGGCCTCCCGCTCGCGAGTGACACCGCGCGAGGTTTCGAACGGTTCGCGCAGCGACATGCGGATGTGATGGAGTTCGATCGATTCAAGTCGCATGCTTGGATCCTTCCCGCCCTCGTGTCGCGGCCTGCCCGGGTTCGGCGCGCGTGCCGGTCTGACATTGTGGGGGCGCAGGCCTCGCTTGTCAACCGGCCGGCGGAGCCGCGCCGCTCACCCCGCGGAGAGGGTCAGCGGACCGCGCCAGATGAAACGCATCAGTCCACGCAGGCCTCGACCCTGGCGCACGTAGTCCAGCCGATCCGCAAGCCGGGCCGGGCGGATGCCGAACCCACGCGCCAGGGCATTGGCCTCACACGTTCGGTTCACGGCTAGGTAGTCGACCCAGTAGGGAGTCAGCGGCGAGTACGGCAGGAGGCCGTCGAGCACGGCGGCGCCCAGGCGCAGGTAGGGCGGCCATACGCGCACCAGATGTCGCGAGCGCCGGCACGCGGCCAGCACCGTCTGCACCACTTCGTCAATCGTGAGGTGCTCGGGCCCCCCGATAGAGAGCACCTGCCCAAAGCCGATCCCTTGGCGCAGCACCAGGTCGATCGCCGCAACCAGGTCACCAATCCACAACGGCTGCAACAGAGGCTGGCCCTGTGGCACGAAGAATGCCACCGGCAGGGCGCTGGCGGCCATGGCGATCACGTTGGTGAATGAATCCCCGGGGCCGAAAACCGAGGAGGTGCGCAAGATACAGGTGGGCAGGCCGCTCTCGAGCAGGATGTGTTCGGCCATACCCTTCGCCTGGAGGAAGGGGAAGGCCGAGATGCGGCTGGCACCGATGTGGCTGAGGTAGACCAGGCGCCGAACGCCTGCCAACCGAGCCTGCTCGACAAGCAGCGCCGTTCCTTCCACGTCGGTGGCCAGCAGGTCGCGCCGCCGGCGCTCGCCTTCGGCCGAGGCCAGGTGAATGATGGTCTGGATGCCCACCAGTGCCGCTCGTAGCGAGCGGGCATCGGAGAGCGAGGCCACCGCCACTTCCGAGCGCCCCGGCGGGAGACCGCGGATGGATCGCGAGGGCCGCAGGAGAAGGCGCAGGTCATAGCCCCGCCGCGACAGGACCTGGCAGATGGCCCGCCCGATGAAGCCAGTCGCGCCCGTGATCAGCAGACGTTCGGCCATCGCAGGACGCTCCTGGGACACGCCCCGTGCCCATTCCACCCGGCCGGCCTATTCACGCGGCGGATCCTGCTCAATGACCACGCGGTGCTCGATAGGCACGACCTGGGCCAGCATTCCCTGGGCCGGGCAATACCTATCCCGCGAAAGCGCCACCGCCCGCTCGACGGCCTGCGGGTCGATGGCGCGCCCGCGCACGCGGTATTCGATCACCATGCGCGTGAAGACCTTCGGATGTTCAAGGGCGCGTTCGCCCTCCACCCGCACTTCGAAGGCCGTGACCGCCTGCTGCTTCTTGTGCAGAATAGAAATCACATCCATCGCGGTGCAACCGGCCAGGCTGAGGGCCATGAGCTCCATCGGGCGGAACCCGTCCTCGGCGCCCCCCACCTCGGTGGCCGCCCCCAGCGGGATGCGAAACCCCGAGCCGGCCGTGCCTTCAAACGAGAGACCGCTTTTCCACACTGCGGCGGCATTCACGGTAAGCCTCCCCCCTGTCCCACGCGAGCCAACGCCGCTTCCAGGTGGTCCCGGTCGATCGCCCCGAACCACACGAGGCGCACTTGGCCCTGCGCATCCACCACGTAAGAAGAAGGCAACGCTGTGGTGCGCAACAGGCGCATCGCCTCCTCGTGCGGGTCGAGCCCAACGACCAGCGCCAGACCGGAGCGCTCGACAAAGTCGCTCACCACCTCGTACGATTCGCCCTGGTTGAGAGCCAGCACGACCAGCCTTTGGGAGGCATGATCGCGCGCGGCCGCCGCCAGCACCGGCATTTCCGCAAGACATGGCGGACACCAGGTTGCCCAGAGGTTCACCAGAACCACCTGGCCCCGGAGGTCCGAAAGGGACCCTTGCTTATGGGCGAGGTCGACAAAGCCTAGCTCCGGCGCAGGGTAATCGGCCTCGATGGGTACGGCCGAGGGTAGCGCTTCCGAACTTGACAGGCGCCCCAGGCCCACCGCTCCGGCCACCGCCAGCAGCATCACTCCGCTGCCCAGAGCCGCGAATGAGGCCGTGCGCAGCCGCGAACCATTCTTGACGACGCTCATCGGATGACTTCTTTGTCGCCTCTGCCGAGGCCCCTCCCACTCGCCTGCCTGCCCATCACTCGCCCAGCCACAACTGCGCGCGCTGCGGCAAGTCGCGCAGTGTGCCCTGTTCGATCTTGCAGTCCGGTAGCGAATTTGTGAAGTAGCGGCCGTAGGATTTGGTAAGGATCCGCCGATCGAACACCACGGCCAGTCCGCGATCGGTGCGCGTGCGAATGAGCCGCCCGAACCCCTGGCGGAAACGGAGGATGGCCTCCGGCAACGAGTATTCTGAGAACGAGTCATCGAAGGTTTCGGAGCGGGCTGCGACGATGGGGTCGCTCGGCACGGCAAAGGGCAGGCGCACAATCGCCACAACCGAAAGCGCCTGACCCGGGACGTCCACGCCTTCCCAGAAGGAACGCGTGCCGAGCAGCACGGCTTGATCGCTGGCTCGAAAGGATTCGAGCAATGCGTGGCGCGATGCGCCCTCGCCCTGCTCGAACACCGTGACCCCCGCCCGTGCCAGCGGCGCAGCGATCGCCTGATGAGTCTGGCGCAGTTGTGCATAGGACGTGAACAGAACGAGCGCCCGTCCGCGGCTGGCTGTGCACAACGCGATCAACCCTTGCTCAACTCCGCGCTGATATCCGCGCGCGTCGCTGGGCTCGGGGATATCCGAAACGAGATAGACCAGCGCCGAGTGTTCGTAATCGAAGGGCGAGCCCACGACCAGCGTATCTGCCTCATCGGCGTTGAGGCGATGGATCAGATAGTCGAACTCCCCCGCCGCGGTGAGGGTCGCCGAGGTCATGATGATGGCCGTCTTCTGGTGCCAGAGATGGCGCTCGACGAGCGGACCAACGTGCAGCGGGGCGGCGTGCAGCGATAGCGTCAGGCGCTCGGATTGAATTCCCACCCAGTTGATGATCGACGACGAGGGTTCGGCGAACACTTGATTCATCTGGCTCATCAGCGTCTGCACCCGCCGCGCCCACCCAAGCAAGTCGGAGGCCAGGTCGTCCCCTTCAGTGGCCCCGCCTCCGGCAGCGGTCAGACGATCGCCGAGAGCCGAGGTGATCCGCCGCACCTCGTCGAGTGCGCCGCGCAGGTTGTCCCACGCAATCTCAACCTCTTCCCAGCCGGGGAGCGAGCGCGTCGAAGGCAGCAGCCGGTAGTCGAGGCCGTATTCGCCGATGGGCGCTTCGAGCTGTATCTCGATGAAGCGCCGCAGCGTCTCGAAAAGCGCGCGCCCATCGTTCTGGCAGCGCTCCCCGCCCTCGGCCAGGCGGTCGAGCAGTGCGCGCAGGTCGAGCGTAGCTGCCCAGGCGGGTGGTCGCCGCGTCAGCGTGGTCAGCGCGCCCAGCAGGCCGCCGCGCGATGCTCCCAGCTCGCGAAGCACGCGGTCGAAATCCGGCTGCGAAAGATGGAAGGCCAGCCCGTCGGTGGCTGCGCTCTCGAGATGATGGGCTTCGTCCACGATCAGGTAGTCATACTCGGGCAGCACCCGGTTCTCGGCGGCGATATCAGCCACGAGCAGCGAGTGATTCACGATCAGCACGTGGGCGCTCTCGGCGGCCACCCGCGCGCGGTAGAAAGGGCACGTCCCATGGCCGAGCGTTTGGCAGGTCTGGAGACTGCACTGCTCATCCTGGGCCGAAAGGCGGTCCCACGCCATGCGCTCGGCCGGCCCGCCCAAATTGAGCTCGCCGCGGTCGCCGGTCGTTGTGTGCCGCAGCCAAACCAGGGTCTTGCCCAGAACGCGCATCTCTTCAGTCGTCTCAGGGCCCCGTCGCCGTGCGACCTCAAGTTTGCGCGGGCACAGGTAGTTGGCACGACCCTTGAGCACGGCAGCGCGAAAATCGAGGTTGAGCGCGGCTCGCAGGTCGGGGATGTCCTTGTTGATGAGCTGATCCTGCAGGTTGATGGTGTTCGTCGAGACGACAACGCGAAAACCGTTACGCACGGCCCAGTGAACGGCCGGGACGAGATAGGCCAGGCTCTTGCCGGTGCCCGTACCGGCTTCAACCAGCAGGTGCCGGCCCTCGCTCAGCGCTCGGGCGACGGCTGCGGTCATCTCCAGTTGCTGGGTGCGCCGCTCGTACCCGGGGAAACGCGCGGCGAGTGCGCCGCCGTCATCGAGCGTGGCAACCACCTCGTCAATATTTAGAGGCGAGGGTTCGCTCGCCGGCGACAAGTCCGGCGCCTCGGAAGGTCGCAGCGCGGGGAGGTTGAAGAGCGCTGGCGCGGCCAGCGGCCCGACCGCCTCGTGCTCGCGCAGGCGCTCGCCCAGGACATCCTCCAACGGCTGCCCGCCGCCCCATTCCAGATTCTGACTGAGCCGTACCAGTTCGGCCAAGAGATCGAACGGCAGTTCCGCCGCGAGTTGGAGCAGCCGCAGGAACACGGCCCGGGTGGCGCGGGCATCATCGAGAGCGCGGTGGGTAGCCGGCAAGATCACCCCGAGTGTGCTGGCCAGCGCTCCCAGGTTGTAGCGCGGGGCGGTGGGCAGGAGAACCGCGGCCAGGTCGTACGTATCGTAAGCCGGGTTGAATTTGAACAACCCGTGGCGTTGGAGAAAGCCCAGATCGAAACCAATACTCTGGCCGAGGATCGGCCGTTCTCCGACAAGCGGCTCCAATATGGCGAGCGCCCGGTCGAGACGGGGCGCCTGGGCCACCATCGCGTCCGTGATTCCGGTGAGGTCGGTGATGGCGCGCGGGATGGGATGTCCGGGGTTGACCAGCGTGCTCCACTCGTTCTCGATGCGCTCCCCGCGAAAGAGCACGGCGCCGATTTCAATAACGGAGTCGCGCTCTGGACTGAGGCCTGTAGTCTCCAGGTCCAGGCAGACGATCAATTTCGGGTTCTTCATGGGCGCAGTGCGCTCGGGCTTTCTAGGGCCGTGGGCCGGCCGAGGTGAGAAGTGAGGGTTCGATTATAGCATTCGAAGTGCGGGCAGCGTGTGGTAAACTGCGCGCACTCTTCGGCCCATCGTTGCGAAGGACCGCCGCAGGGCCGCAGAATCACGACCAACAGCCTCCGCCAAATCATCGTGTGACCTTGCCCGGGTTGTGAACCCGGTCACGGCAACCTCGGGCGACTCCCGCCCGCACATGGGGATAGAGTAGCATCTTTCACTCACCAGAACATCCCACCTTGGAGAATCGCTCTGGTGACGGAGGCCTGCATGCGGCCCAAGATCACGATCATCGGCGCGGGATTCACCGGCTCGACCACCGCGCATTGGCTGGCCGCCCAAGAGCTGGGCGATATTGTGCTCCTGGACGTCATGCAAGGCATGCCCCAGGGCAAGTCGCTGGACCTGCTGGAGGCGCTGCCCATCATCTCCAGCGACGTGAGCGTGCGCGGCACGAACGCCTACGCCGACACGGCCGGCTCCGACATCATTGTCATCACCGCCGGGGCGGCTCGCAAGCCGGGCATGAGCCGCGAAGACCTGTTGACCACAAACGCCGCCATCGTTCGCAACGCGGTCGACAAGTCGGTGCCCCTCTCGCCCCATGCCATTCTGGTCGTGCTCACCAACCCACTTGACACGATGGCCTATCTGGCCCACAAGCGCAGCGGTTTTCCCAAAGCGCGGGTTGTGGGTCAGGCGGGTATTCTCGATTCGGCTCGGATGCGCGCCTTCGTCGCGATGGAACTCGGGGTGAGCGTCGAGAACGTCCACACCTACGTGATGGGCGGCCACGGCGATGAGATGGTGCCGCTCACGCGCCACTCCAATGTGGCGGGCGTGCCCCTGTCGGAGATTCTGGCCCCCGACCGGTTGCAGGCGATTGTTGAGCGGACGCGCAAAGGCGGGGGCGAGATCGTTGACCTGCTCAAGACAGGCAGCGCCTACTTCGCGCCGGCCGCCGCCGTAGCCCAAATGGTGGGTGCCATCCTCAAGGACAAGCACCTCATCCTCCCCTGTTCGGCGATGCTGGAGGGCGAGTACGGTCTGCGCGACATGTACTTTGGAGTGCCGACGCAGCTCGGCCGCTCGGGCGTGGAGCGGGTCGTCGAAGTCCCGCTGGACGCGAAGGAGAAGAAGGCGCTGGCCACCTCGGCCGCGCAAGTGCGCGAGAGCCTGGCCATTCTCGAACGGCTGAGCGCCTGAGAGCGTCGCCCGGCCGTGCGCTCTAGTCCCTATCCCACAGTGGAGCGTTTTATGACAACCTACAGTGAAGAAATCAAACTGGTGGCCCGACCCGGTGATATCAGTTTCTCCAAAGGTCTGGAGGGAGTCGTCGCGGCCGAGAGCACCAAGAGTTACGTGGATGGCTTGGGCGGCCGCCTGGTCTACCACGGACACCCGATTGAAGAGTTGGCCGAGAAATCCACTTACGAGGAAGTGTTCTTCCTCCTTCTTTACGACCGGCTGCCGACGGCCACCGAGCTCGCTCGATTCACGGGGTGCCTGCAGAAGGATCGCGAGATCCCGGAGGAGGTCTACGCCCTCGTCCGCGATCATGCCGCCCGGCGCGGGGTTCATCCGATGACCGTGCTGCGCACGGCGATCTCGGCGCTGGCGGTTTTCGACGAGCACGCCGACGAGGACAACCCCGAGACCCAGGAGGCGCAGGCGATTCAGATCACCTCCAAGATGGCCACCGTCGCGGCGGCTATTGGGCGCGTACGGAGCGGCCAGCCGGTGGTCCACCCGCGCAGCGATCTCAGCCATGCCGCCAACTACTTCTACATGATGATGGGCCGCGCGCCGGACGACTTCGAGGCGCGCTTGATAGACGTGCTTCTCATTCTGCACGCCGACCATGAGAGCAATGCCTCCACCTTCGCCGCGCTGGTCGTCACATCCACCCTGGCCGACATGTACTCGGCCGTGGTCGCGGGCATCGCCGCGCTCAAAGGCCCGCTGCACGGCGGGGCGAACGAGCAAGTGATGAAGATGCTCGAGAGCATCGGCCGCCCGGAGCGCGTCGCGGCCTGGCTCGAGGAGGCCATGGCCCAGAAGAAGAAGATCATGGGCTTCGGCCATCGTGTGTATAAGACGATGGACCCGCGCGCCACCATTCTGCGCGGCTACGCCCGCGAAAGTACTCGCCGCGCCGGCACGGAACGCTGGCTGGTCATGGCCGAACAGATCGAAAAGACCATGGTGGGGAAGTTCGGTCAGAAGGGCATCTGGCCCAACGTGGATTTCTTCTCGGGTGTGGTCATGGCGTCTCTGGGAATCGACTCCCCCATGTTCACCCCGCTCTTCGCCGTGGGACGCAGCGCCGGCTGGGTGGCGCACGCCTGGGAGCAGCGCCAGGACAACCACCTGTTTCGGCCGCGCTTTGTCTACGTCGGCCCGGAGAGCGAACCCTACGTTCGGCTGGCCGAACGCAAGTAGCCGACAACCATTTCGCACAGATGGGGTGAGCCGTCCGCTGTATAATCGGATGGCTCATTCCGCTATGAGGTGAGTGCGTGAAGCCGCGCATCCTGATCGTCGAGGACGACAGCAGCCTGATCGAAGGCATGGCCCTCATCCTGGAGGATGCGGGCTACCAGGTGACGACCGCCCACAACGGCAAGGAAGGCCTGGAACGATTCCGCGGCCAGACGCCGGACCTGGTCATCTCCGACGTGATGATGGACGAGATGGACGGGTTCCATATGCTCGACCAGATGCGCAAGGAGCAAGCCGGGTCGCCCCTGCCCTTCCTGTTTGTCAGTGCCCGCTCGTCGCGGGCCGACATGGACACGGCGCGCCGGCTGGGGGCCGACGACTTCCTCCCCAAACCGTTCGGCGCGCAAGAGCTGATCAACGCCGTGCGCGCGCGTCTCGACCGCTGGCGCGTGGTGCACTTGGCCGGGACGCGGGAAGCCCACCTGCAGACGGTGATCCTCCTGGCCAAGGCGGTAGAGGCGCGCGATCTCTACACCGGCCGCCACGTCGAACGCGTGCGGCGTTACGCCCAGGCGTTGGCACGGGCCTTGAATTGGGACGACGAAGCGCTGGCGGTTCTGGACTTCGGTTCGCTGCTGCACGACCTGGGCAAGCTCTCGATCCCCGACGCCCTGCTCAACAAGACCGGGCCTCTGACCCAGGACGAGTGGCTGCTCATGCGCAAACACACCGAGAACGGCGCGCACATGCTGGACCAGGTGGAACACCTGCGCCCGGCCATCCCCTACGTCGTCGCGCATCACGAACGCTGGGACGGCACGGGCTATCCGCGCGGATTAGCGGGAACCGAAATACCGATCGAGGGGCGGCTGATGGCGGTGGCCGATGCCTTCGAC
>Ga0315293_10001911_pt1 | contig 20159 bp, 17 predicted proteins | sample YL17G13_20_MG_FD_203071 | JGI IMG/M metagenome (GOLD analysis project Ga0315293, IMG submission 203071) | Sediment microbial communities from Yellowstone Lake, YNP, Wyoming, USA - YL17G13_20 | ecosystem: Environmental > Aquatic > Freshwater > Lake > Sediment | place: USA: Wyoming | collected... | reverse complement strand
AGGCGGCAGCGCCGCCCGCAGAGCCGCCCACAGCGCCCGAAACGGCCGGAGTGGCACCGGACGCCATTCCGGGCGCTCCCGTGGCTCCTGCTAGGGCGCTCGGCGCCGAGGAGGCCATCCAGGCGGCGTACGACGCCGGGAACATCGCGGAGGGCCAGCGGCTCAACGTCGAGGAGGGCATCGCCCGGGGCGGCACGGCGGAGTCGGGCGGGGCGGTGAAGCCCGACGGGCTCAAGGCGCTCATCGCGGACGCGAAGGCGAAGAACGACCGGCTGGATGCGCTGGCCGCGGCCGGTGAGCGCCCGATCGAGGTCCCGCGTCGCGACGGTCAGGGGAGCATCCTCGTGGGTCCGGACGTGCGGCGCCCTGGGATGTGGATGAGCGGGTACATCGACCCGGACGGGACGCCGACCGGCCACGTCGAGGCCGACAGCTACCGCGAGGCTCTCGAGAACGTGCGCGGCTTCGCGGACGTGGAGGCGATCGAAGCAGCCCACGCGGCAGAGGCCCCCGCGATTGTCGACCTCCCGGACGGCCGGGTGGCCGAGGTCGTCTCGGAGACGCCGGAGGGGACCACCGTGCGCCCGGTCGAGGGCGGCGAGCTCGTCGAAGTCACCCGAGCGGACATGGCCGGGAGCACGAAGCCCGTCCCGGTCGAGGCCCGCCGGTTCAGCGTCCATCAGCCCGGAGTGGACAGGTCGGGCACCCCACGATCGACACCCTATCTCCGGGAGGATCTCCGCCCGTGGGAGCCGGGTGACACCGGGAGCTGGCGCTGGTTGAAGCTGCCCGATCCCGACAAGGTCATCAAGTACCAGACGAGCCAGCTCGCCAAGGCCACCAAGAAGGGCGATGAAGCGGCAGCCCGGGCAGCCAAGGAAACCATCCGCGAGTACGAGGTCATCAAGGCGCGCTGGGCGGCTGGCGACCTGGACTACCACCCGGAGCTGGACCCGCACCCGCGCCCGACGACGGTCGAGCCCGACAAGCCCGGGGAGCTCGAGGCGTTCGGGGATGTGGCCGAGCCCATGACCAAGGCCGTGAGCGATGCGCGCTCGCTCGCGATCACCAATCCCGAGCTCCTGCCGCGGAGCACGCCCGCCCGCCCTGACCCGGATGTCATTCGCCGTATGGCACACGAGCGCATAGACAATGTGATCTCCTCCAACGAGCGGGAGATCGAGCGGATCAAGAACGCCCCGAGTGGTCAGTCGCCCAGCGATCTCGCGCAGATCAAGAGCATGGAGCGCACGATCCGAGCGGCCAAGAAGGATCTCGCCGCCGAGTTGGCGCGAGCAGACGAGATCGAGGAGGCTCCGGCCGTGCCGGTCGGCCGCGGCAAGGAAACGGGCTTCCCCGACCCGTACGACGAAACCAAGACCATCCCCGCGACCTTCCGGGTGGTCGAGTTGGACGATCTCGTCTCCTCCGACCAGCCGGGCTACCGCACGGAGCTCCAGCCGCGCGACCGCGTGGGACGCCTCGCGAGCGACGAGCAGGTCGTCGAGATGGCCCGGAAGATGGGCGTCGAGCCCGCCGAGTCGACCGCGCTCATGCTCCGCTCCGAGTCGGGCGCGGAGGGTGTCCTCGTCACGGACCCCGACCTGAACGTGATCGCGGGCAACGGGCGCACGATGGCGCTGCGCGAGGCCGGGGAACCGATGAACGCGGCCATGAAGGCGGCGCTCGTCGCCCGGGCCGAGGAGTTCGGCATCGACCCGGCCGTGGTGCAGGGGATGAAGCGGCCCGTGCTCGTGCGCGAGGTCCCGGCCGACATCGCTTCCTCGCAGCTCGCCGCAGCCCTGAACGTCGCCACCGGCGGTATGTCCATCTCCGAGACGGCTGCCCGGGTGGCCCGGGAGATCACTCCCAACGATGTCGGGGCGATCGACTTCGGCCGGTCGAAGGATCTCGCCGCCGCGCTCGACACGGAGGAGGGCATCGCGTTCGCAAAGCGCATCCTCTCCAAGCTCACCCAGCGCGAACAGGCGCAGTACCTCACCCCCAAGGGCGGGCTGAACAAGCAGGGCATCGACCTGGTGCAAGCCGCCCTGATGTCGAAGCTCATGCGCGACCCGGCGACCAACCGGATCGTGACCGAGTTCTTCGAGACGGCCGACACCGATGTCGGGCGCGTCAGGAACGGACTCCTGGGGGCGCTCAAGCCGCTCCTCGAGGCGCACGCGCTCATCGAGACGGGCAACCGCTTCCCCAACCTCGCCATCGGAGACTCGCTGGCGCCGGCCATCGACCAGCTCATCAACCTCCGCGGTCAGGCGCTCACGGCGTCCGAGATCCGGGACGTGCTCGCCAGCCCGCGGATGTTCGAGAGCGCCGACGACGCCTTCGCCCGGGAGCTCGCGCTCGTCCTCCACACGGCCCGCTCGCAGACCGAGATCACCGAGTTCTTCACCGAGTACGCGAACGCGGTCAAGAACAGCGAGGACCCGACCGCCCTGGGCATGTTCGGGGCCCCGACCGCCCTCCCGAAGTGGCAGATCGCCAACAACGCCCTGCGGGAGATCAACGGGCGCCGGCTGGATGCCGAGGCGAAAAAGGGCGGGATGGGGCTGGGCGAGGTCGAGGTCATCCGCCCGTTCTCCAACGCGGAGGGCGACGTTCCGCTGTCCGAGGACCGCATGGGCCCGACGGGGATCACGCAGCCGCCGGTGCTGGAGTCGCCGGTCCACGTCGACCCCGACGCCGCGGCAGCCGACGCAGCTCGCCGGGTCGAGGGCGCCCGGAACGTTGTGGAACGTTCCGCCGGAGCTCCCGGCCGAACGCTTGACGATGGCGTCGTCGACGACCTGGCCGACCTCGAGGGCCTGACGCGCGCCGATGCGGTGGTCGTGAGCGTGGAGCCCAAGAAGGCCGTCGCGCCGCCGCTCTACGAGGAGGTCACGGGCATCCCGCACGCGGAGGCCGTGGCCGACGACGTGGCCCTCGCTGCCGCCCTGGACTCCTCGCCCGCGCACATCGTCGTGTCCGACGCCCGGGCCCCGCTCACCGCGGCCCTCAAGGAGCACGCCGGGGCTCTGCCGACCCCGCCCGACCCGAAGGGCCCGCACAACCTCGAGTTCCACCGCCCCGACGAGGCTGCCCGGATCGAGCGCCTCGAGCAGAAGCGCATCGAGATCATCGGGCGCATGACCGAGGCCCAGCGGGTCATCGACGAGGCCGAGACGCCCGGGGCGCTCACGGAGGAGACGAGCGTCCCGTGGAACGACCCGGAGATGGCCGCGCTGTGGACCCGCTTCGCTCAGGCGCCCGACAACAACGAGGTCGTCATGCGCCTCACGTTCGGGGAGGACTTCAACGGCCCGAAGGATCTCGGGGAGGTCATGGCCGCGGTCGACTCGATCGACAAGAACCTGTACGGCGACCTGACCCCGGCCGAGGCGCAGCAGCTCCGCGGGGCCCTCATGGACGTGGGCGAGCGGACGCTCCAGAAGGCCGGCGGTGAGGCGTCCCCGGCAGCCCAGGCGCGGCGCGACCGCCTGATGGAGCTCGTGGCGAAGGGCCGGGCCCGGGGCGAGACGGGGCCCGTGGTGGTCGACGACCCGGCCATCCTCCCGGCCGCGCTCGACGACCTCGCCTCCCGGCTGGCGGGCAAGATCGAGGCGTTCGGCGGCGACCCGATCGAAGGCTTCACCGGCTACCAGCTCGGCATCCTGCCCCGCCGGAGCAAGTTCGACCGCTCGCCGCTCACGCCGCGCATCCAGTACCGCGACCTCATGGGCGAGTTCAAGGATCTGATCGACCAGGCGAACGCCACGGTGCCCGGGCTGGGCGATGATCTCCTCGAGGGCCCGATCCGGACCCTGCCGCGGCGGATCTCGGACGCCCGGTTCTCCCGCTCCGTCGTCCAGATGGTCGACCTCGCGTTCGGGGGCCGCCACGAGAAGGCGCTCGCCGCCGCGGCCAAGGACCGCTTCCTCACGGAGATCGCCGCCATCGTCGGCCCGAACGTGGACATCGCCTCGCTCGACCGCGACCTCAAGGCGATCATCACGAACATCCACGGCTTCATGCAGATTGGCTCGGGCATCGGCCCGTTCAAGGTCCCGGTCCACCGGCGCCTCGCGACCGTGTCGCCGGCGGAGTGGCGGCACCAGGCCGAGGCGGCGCTCAAGGCCATCCACAACAACGAGCTCCCGCCGTGGTGGGCAATGGTCGACCAGCAGCCCGGCGGCATCGAGCGCGTCTGGCTCCTCGCGGACAACCGCTTCCGGGAGTGGCTGCGCCAGCAGAAGCCGGGGCTCCTGACCGACATGGACCGGCTCTGGTATCGGACCAGCGTCGGGCGCGGGGCGGGCGAGCTCAAGCGCGACCTGAACGTGGTCTACAACTTCGGCCGGTTCATCCTCGACGCCCGCTGGCACGCCCTCGAGTTCATCGAGACGGACGCTCTCCTCATCGGGCGCGACGGCATCCCGACCTGGCGCCGTTTCTCGAAGATGCAGGGCGGGGGCCGCAACCTGCGGCGCCCCCCGGGCCCGGCCGAGATGCCCCCGATGTGGGGCGAGGTCGATCGCGCCGCCGCCCGCAAGGGGTGGTCGTGGTGGGCCTCGCAGATGGAGGAGATCGGCGTCTACGGCCGGGCCCGGGACAACGCGATCCTCGCCGCGATGAAGAAGGAGTCGCCCCAGGAGCTCGAGCGCACGCTCCTGCGCTGGGCCCAGCAGGACCCGATCCTCGCGTCGACGCTCAAGACCTTCGGGGAGACGCCCGACCAATGGCTCGACCGGCTCGTTCGCGACTGGCAAGCCTTCGACGCGATCACCGATCCCCGCGCGTGGTCCCGGCTCAAGAGCGGCGGGCGCACGAAGCTCCTCAGCCAGTTCGACGAGCTCAAGGGCGACAAGGCCACCGCGGCGGCGGCGAAGGACGCCTACCCGGGCATCCCGGAGATCGAGCGTGCCATCGGGGAGTCGCGCAACGACCCGCGTGTCGTGGCCCTCTACGAGCGCCTCCGCGAGATCAACAACTCGATGTACGACGACCTCGCCGCCGTGTTCTACGGCCAGCCCGACCGGAGCAACTTCCAGCGCCTCCTCAACCACCCGCTCCTGTACTGGCCGATCAGCTACCAGTTGAAGGCAACGAAGTGGCTGGCGAGCATCCTGTTCGACAGCGCGTTCGGCGTCGACACGGGCGCCGGCGGAGCGGTCGTCCTCTCCAACGTCCACGACCGCCACATCGAGCGGTACAACAGCGACCCGGCCTACCGCAAGTGGTTCGCGGACCACAAGACGCTCCTGTTCATCGGCCAGATGCTCCTCCCGATCACCCCGTTCGACATCGGCGTGAGCCTCGCGCCCTGGACCCGCATCGCCCTGAACATGGCGAACGGCGACGACTACTCGCGCAACGTGTTCTCGGTCGGCCCCGGCTACACCTACTTTTCGCTCCTGCCGCGCCTGTTCTTCGAGGAGAACAAGGCGGGCGGCGTGTTCAACGCGGAGGGTCCGCTTGGCGGCGTCGGAGATGTCGGGGAGACGACTCTGCCGCTCACCATCCCGATCCGCCCGGCGAGCAAGTCGGCGCTGGATCAGGCCAACGCGGAGGCGATCCGCGGCTCGCTCATCGAGGCCGGCCAGCCCATCCCCAACGAGTACCCGACCCGGGGCAACTAGGAGGCGCGCCATGCCAGGAAAAGCATCCCGACTCGCGAAGCCCAAGAGCAAGATCGCGACACCCAAGGGATCGGGGGGCCCCGCTCGGAAGCCGGGAGCTCCGGTCAAGAAGGTCGCCCCGAAGGCCAGCCCCGTGTCGAAGCCGCTCACCCCGGCCCAGGACCCGTGGAGCACCGGCAAGATCGGGGAGTTCATCAACAGCGCGGTCGGCCAGATGACCGGCAAGATCCCCTCCCCGATCAGCGGCGCCATGAAGAACAAGACCCCCGTGATCCCCTACACGCAGCAGAACATCAAGGCGATCAAGAAGGCGCGGCCCTGACCTCCACGTTGACGCCGGGCGCCGCGGCGGCGCATGATCCTGACCAACCGCTCTGAAAGGGAGGTTACGCGTGCCACCGGAAGCAACCGAGGCAGCAATCGAAACGCCCGAGGCAGGGACTCCACCCGAGCAGGGGGAGCAGCCCACCGCCGCGGTCGTCGATCAGGCGCCGGCCAAGCCTTCGACACAGGACGCGGACTTTCGGCTCGCACAGGCCGCATACACCCGCAAGACGCAGAAGTGGGCCGCGGCAGCCCGTGAGCTGGGCCTCGAAACCAGCGCCTCCGAGGATGATCTCCTCGAGGCTGTCCGGTCGCTCGTCAAACGAGCGGAAGTCCCGGACCCGGCGCTCGAGGGGATCACCGATCCCCGCACGATCGAGCTCCGGCGCAAGGCCGAGAAGCAGCTTTGGGATGCCCAGGAAACGGTCCACGGGCAGGTCGGAAGATCCGGGCGCGAGCTCTGGACCTTCATGCGCCAGACGGACGACCCCGAGGCCATCGTCGACAAGATGTACGAGGTACTCGGCACGTTCACCGCGCAGCCCGACGACCAACCTGCCGCGCCCGCGGAACCCGCCGCGCCCGCTCAGTCCTTTGGCCTGATGGATGCCGATACCCGCACAGGCGGACCCGTCGTGAGAACCCAAGAGGTCCCCGACGAGCTCCGCAATACTGGAACGCGAGGCGTGGAAACCTGGCTCGGTCGCCTACTCGGAGGCCGGCCAGCGGAGTAGCGGAGCACGACCGGGACCTCTCCTTGAACAAGGAGAGATCCAATGGCCGTCATCTCGGGCGGTCGCTTCACCTGGAGCGACTCCGTCAACGAGAAGATCGACATCAGCTCGGCGCTGGACATCCTGCGCCCCACCGACACGCCCCTCCTGCGGCTTGTCGGTCGCAGCTCCCTCCGTGACGAGTGCACGGGCGTCAAGCACGAGTGGCTCGAAGATCAGGTCCGCGGGCTCTCGTCCGCGGTGAAGTCCTCCGGCACCAGCCTCAACAACACGTCCGACCCGGTCAGCTTCGACCTGTCGGCCGCGAACGAGGCGTACAAGTTCCGGGCCCAGGACATCATCAAGGTCGACAACGAGCTGATGCGCATCAACTCGATCACCGACTCGGACACGATCAACGTCTCCCGCGGCTGGGGCAGCTCGACCCCCGCGAACCACGCGGACAGCTCGGTCGTCCTCCTCATCGCCCCGGCTCTGTCGCAGGGCCAGGATCTTCTCGGGGCCCGCTCCACCACGAAGGTCGGCCTGTTCAACTACACGCAGATCTTCGAGGAGGAGATCAAGGTTTCCGCGACGAACATGGCGACCGCCAAGTACGCCAGCGGGAACGACACCGAGCGGGAGATCGCGAAGCATCTCGAGGCGCTCGCGGTCAACATGGAGCGCACGCTCCTGTGGGGCCGGAAGGTCCAGCCGACCGCGGCCACCGCGGCTGGCGCCGGCGCGATGGACGGCATCTTCGCCCGCGTCACGACCAACGTCTACGACAAGTCGAGCGCGGCCCTCACCGAGAACCACCTGACGGACGCCCTCGAGGCGATCTGGACGGCCGGTGCGGAGACGATGACCATCGTCACCAACTCGACGCAGAAGCGCCGGATCAACACGTTCGCGGACGCCTTCCGCGAGATGCCGTACCAGGCGACCTCCTACGGCGCCAAGGTGCAGCGGTTCGATACCGACTTCGGAGAGGTCAAGCTCCTCCTCGATCGGCACATGCCGACCGACCAGGTGCTCATCGTCAACGAGGACAAGATCGGCTTCGGCCCGCTCAACGGCCGTTCGCTCGGGATCACCAAGCTGCCGCCGCTCTCCCGTGAGTACGACGTGTGGCAGATGAGCGGCGAGTACACGTCCGAGGTTCGCCTCGAGCAGAGCCACGCGATCATCAAGGGCCTCGCCACCACCGGCATCTTCTAGGTCGTGACCTTGCTCCGGGGGGCTTCGGCCCCCCGGACCCTGCACTCCTGAAAGGAGTCCCCGCTCATGCCTCGCGAAGCTTCCGGCGCTGGCTGGATCAGGGGCCAGATCGCCCTCTACTTCCCCATCCCGGCAGGGACCGGCGCCGTCGAAGTCCTCACGGACCTCATCCCGGCGTTCAAGTTCTACATCGAGAAGGTGACGGCGGTCGTCCTGGTGGCGGCTACCGGCTCCGGCGCGAGCCGCGTCTGCAACGTCGTGAAGGACGCCTCGACCGTCGTCGCGACCACGACCTACGTCCTCACGGACGGGGCGACCGTGGGCGCGATCAAGGCGTTCACCGTGACGCCGGCCAATGCGGAGTTCCTCGACGGCTCGAAGCTGTCCGTGGAGTTCCCCACCGCCGGCGCCGTGGCGTTCACCGCGGGCTCGCTCATGCTCCTCATCCAGTACCGCACGCGTCCCCAGCAGCTCTAGGGGCCCGACATGGGTGCCTGGGTCAAGGGTTCGCTCAACTTCGCGATCACGCTCCCGGCGGGCACGAGTGCCGTCGAGGGGCTCACCGACTACGTCCCCGGCTTCCCGTTCCTCGTGGAGTCGGTCAAGGCGTACTTCACCGTCGCCGCGGCGGGCACCAGCGCGTCCCGCGTCTGCAACGTGGTCCGGACCAACGTCTCGACGGACTACACGCTCGCCACCGCGACGATCCTCCTTGCCGACGGCGACACGCTGGGCAAGGAAAAGCTGTTCACGACAACCCCCACCGAGTTCTCGGACGCGTCCAAGCTGTCGATCATGTTCCCCTCCGCCGGTGCCGTGGCCTTCACGGGCGGCGTGGTGAACGTGTGCATCGGCTACCGGACGCGGGTCGTGGAGCTCGTCGGATCGTAGACGGCGCCCCAAGCGGGGGCGCATGATAGGGCGGGAGCCGGCCATCGAGGCGGTGAAGGGCAGCGACCCGGCTCCCGTTGCCCTTCACGATCGGAGAAACCATGAGCGAAGATCAGCTCCCGGACACGATCAAGCTGTTCGACCCGGAGCACGTCAGTCTCACCTACGGGGCGTCCAACGAGATCCAGTTCGGGCCCAAGGGCGGGTTCGACGAGCACATCTGGATCGGCCTCCGGGCCCACCCCATGCTCCCCGCTCTCCTCTCGTCCTACCCCGGCATCCGGGAGGCGGACGTGCCGCTCGTCAACCTGTTCGTGTGCGAGGACTGTGACGCCTCGTTCGGGACGAAGGTCGGGCTGCGCAACCACAAGAAGGTTCACGCCGCGAAGTAACCGGAGGCGCTCGTCATGGCCTTTCTGTCGCTCGACGCGCTCCGGACGGGATACCTCAACCTCGAGCTCGGGCTCGCCTCCGACACGGATATGAGCTTCGGCACGGAGGCGCAGCGCAACTTCTACCTCCAGAACGCGATCCGGAAGCTCTGGCCGGCGGTCGCCCGGCTCGTCAGCGAGTCCATCACGTCGCTCGTGAACGATCAGACCTACACCCTGACCGCGATCGAGGACGTGGAGCGCATCGAGCTCCTCGACATCAGCAACGACCAGATCGTCGCGAACACCGTCCGCTCCTGGCAGGTGATCCGCGACGAGTCGGCCGACCCGGCGGTGAACCGGCTCATCATCCCGCCGGTCGGCGCCGGGTACACGATGCGGGTGATCGGCTACGCGGCCTACACGGTCCCGGCCAGCTCCCCGCCGTCGGGCAGCGGGAGCGTCGACTTCCCGACCCGCATGGCCCACGTCGTCTCCGCCGGGGGCCGCGTCGAGGCGTACCGGGCCAAGCTCAACAAGTTCGCGGACTACGAGCAGTTCGCCAACGAGAACCGGCAGAACGTCCTCCAGCCGGCCGAGCTCCTCGAGCTCCTGCGCCAAGCGGAGCGCGAGTTCGAGCGGTTCTCGTACACGGTGCGGCGCGACTTCGCCGCCCCCAAGCGCGCCCGGACGCAGACCCGGTGACGCTCGACCTGCGGCCGGTCGACTTCCCGCTCTCCTACCGTGGCCTGACCCTCAACCGGCACCGCTCCGCGGCCGGCGCCTACGTCAAGACGTACGAGACGCGGACGATCCGGGTCGACACGTTCGACTACTCGCGGGTGCAGCTCCGGGACCAGCGCGAGGCGCTCTCGCTCGTCACGGGCGGCCTCCTGGGCGACGCGACGGAGTCCTTCCGCTACATCTCCCTGACCGGCTCGATCATCGCGCCGACCGGCAGCGAGCTCGAGGACGACATCGCGCAGTTCCTCCAGACCTTCGACCTCGAGGAGTCGATCATCGCGTCGGAGGCGACCAAGGGGATCACGGCTCTCGTGTTCACCTGCCCGACCGACATCGTCAACTACGCGCCCTACCAGCTCGAGAAGTTCATGGTGCGGCCCGCCGGCTACCCCGTGATCCGGGAGCGGCGGTCCGGGGGTTCCGCCGTTCCCTTCGCCCTGGAGCTCATCGCGGAGGACCCGCGGCGCTACCGGGACGCGCAGACGATCAAGGTGCTCAACAGCGGCGGGTGGAGCATCGCCTGTCCCAACTGGAACAGCTCCGTCGGGCGCCAGGTGTCGCCGCTCGTGACGATCGTCATGGCCGGCTCGGGCGCCAGCAACTTCACCCTGTCCGACGGCGTGACCTCGTTCGTGCTGAACCTCTCGGGCTCGGCCAACAACGATGTCATCACGGTCGACATGGCGACCGCGATCATCCGGCGCAACGGCGCGATGGCTGCGTCCATCCGAACCTCCACCGTCGACACCTTCCTCGCGATCCCTCGCAACGGCGTGACCATGACCGCGACCAACACGACCAACGTCACGTCCTGCACGATCTCGTACTACGAGGCGCGGGCATGACCGCGACCCTCCCGCAGCCGGCCCTCTACGTCGAATACTGGACGCAGAACAGCTCGACGTTCGGACCGCTGGCGCTCGACGGGCTCATCACCGACGCCCTGCGGGTCGGCTGGAGCTGGTACAGCCGCTATCCGTCCAAGGCGTTCTTCACGCTCCGCCAGGGCAGCATCCACGCGCCCCGCCTGATCCCGCTCAAGACCCACATCCGCATCCTCTACGCCCACCCGGGCATCGGGATCGCGCCTCGGGTCGTGTTCTCCGGGCGCCTGGGGGAGCCCGACTCGACGACCGACGACATCGTGTGGGAGGCGTACAGCTACGCCGCCGACCTGTCCCTCTCGCGGACCGGCTACCGGACGCTCTACCCGACCAAGAAGATCGGGACGGAGCTCGCCGCGATCGAGTGGGGGCTCGCCAAGGGCCAGGTGTTCAGCCTCATGGCCCACATCGCGACGGGCACGATCGAGGACCCGCTCGGCTCCGACACCGTGACCCCGATCACGACGGACGCCGCCTTCGGGGTGGTCGACGTGCCGCGCCTCCTCCTGATGTTCGACCTGACCGAGATCGGCCGGGCGAACACGGTCAACAACTGCGTGTTCGAGATCACCCGGAACACGCCCTACACCTTCAACTTCTGGAAGAACCGGGGCACCGCGCGGACCGCGATCCGGCTCACCCCGCCGGCTGTCATCCGGGACTACCGCTTCTCCCCGGGCTACCGGAACCTCCGCAACGACCTAGCGACGATCGGCTCGAGCTCCACCGGCGGCGCCGTCGAGATCCTCGCCACGGACGAGCTCAACGCGGAGGAGTTCGGGCGCCGGCAGGACGTGTTCTCGATCAAGACGCTCTCGGGCATCGCCGGGGCCCCGACCGAGCAGGACGCGCAGCGCGCGATCACGGAGCGCGCCGTGAAGGAAGCGGTCACGCTCGCCCGGGCGCTCCAGCTCGACGTGCGTTCCAACCTCATCCCGCCGTTCGAGGGCTGGGATCTCGAGGACACGGTCCGGGTGCAGATCAAGCGGGGCCGCGACAACATCGACGCCGAGTACCGGATCATCGGGGTCCGGGGCATGGCCGGGCCCACGGGCTACGACCAGCAGCTCGTCGTCGCCCTCCCGACGGCGGCTTGACGATGCCTCCCGAGAAGCGATCCCCACTCTCCTCGTCGGACGACCTCTACCGGCGCCTCAACGAGCTCCAGAGCGAGCTCGGGCGGGTCCGGGCGGAGGCCAACTTCGCCAGCCAGACGGCCGTCAACGCGGCCCGCATCCTGCGCGTCTCTCGGAAGGGACGATGGGAAGCAGAGGCCCAGGCCGGCTGGGAGCGCCTCACCCCGCCGCCCTCGATCGTGCGCTGGACGCCGCGCTCCGCGCCGGTCGACCCGCCGGATCTCGGGCAGAGCCTCATCGAGCGCCTCAAGGCGGGCGACCCGGTCGCCTCGTCGATGACCAACACGAGCTCGACCGCGGTCCTGCGCTACCGCGACGCGGTCGCCGCGCTCCTCCCGGCCGGCTACTGGCGGCTCGGGGAGAGCTCAGGAACCGTCGCCGCCGACTCGAGCGGCCACGGGCTCACGGGAACCTACGTCGGCGCCCCGACGCTCGGCGCCGCCGGCGCGCTGGCGGGCGACAGCGACACCGGCATGTTGCTCTAGGAGGCGAACGATGACTCAGGCTGTGCTCTTTGACCCGGGGAGGGAGGGCTTCCTCGCGGGCGAGATTGATTGGGACACCGCGGTCATCAAGTGCGTGCTCGGCCGCGGCTACACGTTCTCGGCCTCCCACAAGTTCGTCTCCGACCTGACCAGTCACACGGCCGTCGCGACCTCCGGGGCCCTGACCGGCAAGACGATCACGGGTGGGGTGGCCGACGCCGCGGACTTCACCTACTCCACCGTCGTAGCCGGCGCCGCGTGCCCCTACCTCATCATCTACCAGGCGAGCGCGGTGGGCGGCGGCGCCGACGTGGCAGCGAGCGCGCAGCGGCTCATCGCCTACATCGACAACGCCTCGGGGCTCCCGGTGACGCCCACGGGGGCCGACATCGCGATCGTGTTCGACAGCGGCGCCAACAAGATCTTCAAACTTTGACCTACGGAACGGAGTCCGCGATGACAACGATCCGTCGAACCTTGAGCTCTGGCGCCTCAAGGACCCTCCGGGCATCCGCGCCGCCGACTACCACTGCGCGGGGTGCGTCTGCGCTCGGTAGTCAGATGATATTCAAGCTCTGACATGGCCGCTCCCGTCGTCGAGGCCACCGCCACCACCAGCGAAGGCGCTGCGGGGACTTCCCACACGGTCAACCTGCCGTCGGGGATCACGGCCGGGAACCTCCTCGTCCTTGCGATCTCGGGCGTCCAGACCTCGCCAGTCACGACTCCCTCCGGCTGGACCCTTCACAGCGACGCGAACCTCTATGACCCGGCTTTTCACAACCTGGCGCGCATCTACTGGCGCATCGCGGACGGGAACGAAGGCTCCACCTTGTCGATGACCTCGTCTGCGGTCGCCGCTTTCGGCGCCGTCTGCTACCGGATCAGCGGCGCCACCGCGACCAACCCGCTCACCGCTCTCACTTACGCCAAGAGCAACCCTTGGGACGGGTACCCCAACCCGCCGCTCAGCTCCATCGGCCTCCAGCGGGACTGGCTCTTTGTCGCGGGCGTGATCGACTACAGCGCCGCTCAACTGATGACCGGGGCGCCGACCGGCTACTCGACGATGTCGACGGGCGTGGGGGAACACAACACCGGCTTCCACTCCCGCGTGACCCTGTGCTACAAGAGCACGGCGGTAGTCGCGTCCGACGACCCGGGCACTTTCACCGCGGCTGCCCCGACCTACTGGTGCGCGTTCACTTTCGCGATCACCCCCGCCCGAACGGACTCTCCTGTTGTTGAAGCCACCGCGGGCACCAACGAGACAGGGTCCTCGACCTCGCACGCCATCAACCTCCCGAGCGGGATCGTGGCGAGCGACCTCCTCCTCATCGCTCTTTCGATGCACTACTCCTACTCGTTCACGACCCCGTCTGGCTGGACGTTGGTAACGGGATTTCCGACGTGGGAACCGGCCAACCACAACAAGGCATGGGTCTATTACCGGATAGCCGACGGGAACGAAGGCTCGACCGTCTCGATTACGAGTAGCGGGTCCTGGGCCATCGGCGCCGCCGCCTATCGGATCAGCGGAGCCTCGGGCGATATGCCGAAGATGGCGGCTGTCAGCGCCGGCCCCGACGCTCGGCCCGACCCGCCGCTCATCTACGCCGAGCCGATCCGTGACTGGCTCTACGTGGCTGGCTTCATCGACTACTTCGGCGGCATCGCGATGGCCGCCCAGCCGTCAGGCTATTCAACGCCCACGTCTGGCTACGGGTACAACAGCGGCAACTACTCCAGGATCTACCTAGCCTCCAGGGGGACTACGTCGTCCAGCGCGGAAGATCCGGGGGTGGCTAACTACGTGACCCAGACCTACTGGGGCACGTTCACCCTCGCGATTGCGCCCACACACACAGACACCTTTCCGGTCGTCGTAGACATCACTACCGGCTGGGGATATGGCTCGAGCGGCTCGTTCTTGATGCCCGCTGGAGTCACAGCGGGCGAGTGCCTCCTGGCGCTTTTCGCGGAACAGTCGAACCACACGATCTCGGCCCCCTCGGGCTGGACACAACTGTTCCGCGTCAGCGGGGGCGGCTTTGCCGGCTTCTACAAGGTGTCGGACGGCTCCGAGACGGGGGCCATCAGTATCGACATGGGGGCAAACGCCTACTACGCCTACATCACCTACCGGATCGCCGGGCGCATCGGTACGCCGACGGCATCCTCCGTCTGGACCGGCGGGGAGAATGACGCCCCCAATCCCCCGAGCTTGGACCCTGGGGTGGGCGCGCAGGACATACTCTGGTTCGCGGTCACGGGGCGCAACGCCTATTCCTACACAGCCGGTCCGACCTACTACCTGCGTTTCACTACCCGCCTGGCTGCGACCAACGGCAATCTCGCCGCCGCCCATCGGTACCGCAATGCGAGCTCCGAAGATCCGGGGACGTTCACGACATCGACCAACTGGTACCCCTACGCCGTCACGCTCGCGTTTCCGCCCCTCTACGAGATCACCGGCGTCGGCGCTATTGCTTCTGCCGAAGCGTTCGGCACGGTGCAGATGGTCTACAACCGCGAGCTCACCGGGGTCGGCGGCATCGCGTCGGCCGAGGCGTTCGGGCTCGCGCAGGTGCTCGCGATCAAGGGCGCCACGTTCCCGGCCATCTCCGCCTTCACGGGCACCCACGCATGGTCGGTCGCCGCCTGGGCGAAGTGGACGAGCAAGACAGCCGGCCGCGTGTTCTCCGTGTGGGACGGCTCGGGCAACGAGCTCGCCAGCCTCCGGGTCGACAACACCGCGAGCTCCGCCAACCGGGCCGCGCACTCTGTCGCCGGGGCCGCGAACGACGGCTACTACCACCTGTACGTGATGACCTACGACGGGGTGACGCTGCGCTTCTACATCGACGGGCGAGCGGCCGGCGCCGAAGTGGCCTCCGCCACGTCGCTCGCCGCCGCGGGTGGGATGCGCGCCGGGTCGGGCTACCAGGGCGCCACGCCGTTCGGCGGCTCGGTCGACGACGTGGCGGTGTTCGACTACTACCTCAGCGCCAGTCAGGTCGCCGGCCTGTTCGTCTCGGGGACGACCTCCGGCGTCGACCTCGTCCACGACAGCTCGGGCAGCTCGATGGTGCTCGCCGGGTGGCAGCCGCACGCCTACATGGCCGGCTACGCGGCGGTCGACACCTACTCCACGGCCAAGGATCTGACCGCGAACGGCGGGTGCATCGCCATCCCCATCGCTCTCGAGGGGAAGATGGCGCTCCGCCAGGTAAGCCTCTGGAACACGGACGCTGCCACGGCCCGCTCGTGGAACTGGAGCCTCTACTACCAGCCCCGGCAGGACGCGATCTCCAACACCCTGTTCCGGGTGGCCGCGGGCGTCGCCGCGGACGCCTTCACGCCGGGCGCCGCCTCGAAGCGGTCGATCGCCGCGGCCGGCGCCCCGACACTCCTGGGCCCCGGCTCATACTGGCTCGTGATCCAGAACAACCACGCGACCAGCACCTTCGGCCTGGGCTCGATCGCGTCGGGCCCGCTCTCGATCAACCGGGGCCAGACCAAGACGCTCACGGTGCCCGTCGGCGCCACGCTCGACTTCACGGCCGCGACGTGGACGAAGGTGACGGCCATCTACGCGGCGATCCTCGAGGGCGATGTTCTCGGGCTGTGGGGTGCCTACTGATGACCGACCAGCCGCCCGTCAACGGCAACGGCCTCTCGGGCGCCGACATGCTCGCGCTCGTCGCCCACATCACCGGCCTCCTCGGGGAGATGGAGGCGCGGATCATGGAACGCCTCTCCGACAATGCCAGCAGCGCGGAGGATCGGTGGCGCAAGCACGATGCCGTCGCCAAGGAGCAACTCAGCGCGATCCACACCGAGATCGGATTGGTGCGCGCCGACCTCAACGCGCACTTGGTCGTCGCCAACCTGCACTTCGACAAGGAGCACGACGAGGACATCGCCGGTCAGGCTCGGACCAAGCCGATCAGGACGGTCGCCACGATCCTCATCGCCAACTGGAAGTCGATCGCCCTCGCCATCTTCGCCCTCATGGGCATCCTCGGCTGGGCGGGGCTTGAAACGCACATCGTCGGCCAGTAGGAGACGCCCATGCCCAGCCTCGGCTACCTGATCGACGCACCGGAGGCGATTGCCGCCCGGACCGACCCGCGCAACTACAACATGGCCGACCTCATTGTCACGGAGGTCGCCATCCCCGACGAGCTCGACTACGACCTCGGGCCGTGTCTCGACCAGGACGGCGTCGGCGCCTGTGTTGCCTTCGCCGCGGTCGCGGTCCGCATGGGGCAGGAGCTCGTCGACGAGGGCACGTTCGAGTTCGACACCGCCTCGGCCTTCGAGACGTACAGGTGGCTCAAGCAGGGCCACGGCGCGTTCCCCGGCGACGGCATCCCCAACGTCGAGGGCAGCTTCCCCTCCGCGATGTGGCAGATGGCGAAGGTCGAGGGCGTCCCCGGGATCGACGGCGTTCCCCGCAAGATCGAGTCGTACTGGCAGCTCCAGGGCACCCCCGGCTCCCCGGAGTGGATCGAGACGCAGCTCCAGGTGCTCACGCAGTTCGGTCCCGTGACCGAAGCGATGCCGTGGCCGAACAACTGGTGGGACTGTGGGACGACCGGCATCCTGCCCTTCCCCCAGGGGCTCGCCGGCGCCCATATGTACGTCAAGAAGGGCCACACGCTCGTCGGTCCGAAGGGCGCGCTCGCGGTCGGGATGTCCCCGTCCGGTCGCTACTGGAAGAAGCGGCAGAGCTGGGGCGAGGCTGCCTACCGGCGCCGCGACAAGTTCGGGCGGGCGGGCGAGTTCCTGATCCCGTTCGAGGCGGAAGCGGCCTACCCCAACGCGTTCGGCGGCAACGGTGAGATCTGGAAAACCATCGACATCAAGGGCGACGACCCCACCCCAGGAGGAGACATGGTCCCGGCGAAGGACAAGGGCATCACCCGGATCGTCACGGCACCCGCCGGGACGCAGCTCTACGACATCGAGACGGGCGCCGCGCTCGTGAAGCTGGGCGGGACCGGCAACATCCGCCTGACCTCCCCGTTCTCCGTCAGCACGACGCAGTACGCGGTCATCCTGACCACGGGCGGGACGCAGCAGCTCGTCCGGATCAACAAGGCGGCGACGACGCTCGTCGCCTCCTCGCAGCTCACGTAGGAGGGAGTCATGGCCGCACTTCTCAAGGACCCGGCGCTCATCGTGGGCCTCATCCGGGCCGCGATGATCCTGCTCGTGTCGTTCGGGATCTTCGTCTCGCAGGACCAGCAGGACGCGATCCTCATGTTCACGTCGGCCCTGCTCGCCATCCTGTCGCTCGTCCTGACCGCCGTCACGGTGTCCAAGACGACGAGTAGCGCCGCCCCGGTTCTCAAGCAGGGCACGATCGTCGAGGTCGTCACGCCCGAGGGCCAGCCCAACAAGGTGACGGTCCTCTGATGGCTACCCCTCGGACCGAGCGGCGCGGCATGGGGGGCCGCCGACCCGGCGAAGGTCCCGGTCGATCCGTGTACCCCGGAGGATCAAACCCGGGTGCGCCCCCGAAGAAGCCAGCGAGCTCCGGGTCGCCCGCCCCGCGCTCGAGCTCGTCCGGTCCGACCGGGGGGCGGAGCGGCACGCCAGCCGGGCCCAAGAGCTCCGTCGCGGATCGCGCGGCCGTGCTCAAGCTCCAGTCGGGGATCAAGGGCCCCGTGGGCAGGGGTGGCTCGGACGCTCCGCCGCCGACCACCCGGCCGGCGACCACCGCGGCGCCCAAGCCACCCAACGCTCGCGTGAAGGCTGAACGCGCGGCTCGCGCCGCGTTCGTCGCCAAGAACCCGGGCAAGAAGTACACCCGCCCCACGACCGCGGCTCCGGCCTCGGGCGGCGGAGGGACGCGCTCCTCGAGCTCCACCCCGAAGGCCAAGGGCGGCGTCAACAAGGCCACTCAGGCGGTGCGCGACGCCCGCGCCGTCTCCAAGGCCGGCGGCGAGCGGTACACCCGCAAGGCCGGCGGCGAGAAGTCCGTCAACAAGGCCACCCAGGCGAAGCGCCTCGAGCGCGCCAAGGTGCGCGGCCAGAACCGGCAGGGCCCGGTCGTCATCGCACCGCCGGCCGCGGCGGCAGCCGCTCGCGCCAGCCAGCGGGGCGCGACCGACTGGCAGAAGGCCCACGCAGACTGGATGACGAACCCGAGCGGCATCGACCCGGCGTTCGACATCAACAACGCCGACGCGCAGTACCGGGCCGATCCCAACGTGAAGTACCGGGACGAGGACGGCTCGCTCGGCTGGCGCCAGATCGCCAAGAACCTCCGCCAGCAGGTCGTCGACGCGATGGCCGACGGCAAGACGCAGGTGCTCCTCCCGGACGGCGAGAAGTGGGCGGCTCACCAGTCGACCCTCGACCAGATCGACAAGAACCTCGCAGGTTCCGACTAGACGGTCCGCTTCGCGTGCGCTATCTTATAGATCACGCACGCGAGGAGGACCCATGACCCTCAGCATCGACCCCGTCGACGAGATCCCGGACCTGCCCGATTACGAGCCACCGAAGGCGGGCAAGGCCAAGCGCATCCGCATCAGCTCCCCCGCTCCCGTCGTGGACGGCGAGACAGGGGAGCTCATGCTGTCCCCGGTGGAGCAGGTGCAACAGGCCACCGCGATCGTCGCCCAGCAGGGCAACCTCGTGTCGCAGGTGGCGTCCGAGACGCGCGGCTACAACGTCGTGGAGGCCACCCCGGCAGCCCGCGTCGCGCTCGTGGACTTCTACATCGTCCTCCGGGAGATCGCGGATCAGCTCGACGCCCGGGCCCGCTCGATCGAGCTCTCCTGGCTGCGCGGGCTCGAGGAGCTCGAGGCCAAGCGGCTGCCGCTCCCGGACGGGCGGGTCGTGGAGCTCATCGCGCCGAGCAAGAGCTACCGTGTCGAGGGCGCCGAGCTCCGGGCGGCGCTCGAGGTCGCGGCCCGGGAGGGACTCGTGTCGGAGGAGGACGCGGCAGCGGCGGTCGAGGTCATCGTGTCCTACAAGCCCGACCACCGGGTCATCAACAAGCTGCGCGACAACGCGCCCCAGGCGGTGCGCGACGTGATCGCCACCTACCGAACCGAAGTGCCGGCCATCAGCTCCGGCAGGGTGCGGTTCCCGAAGGCCGTCCGATGACGACCGAGATCCTCGAGGGCGAGGTCGTGGAGGTCGTGGAGGCGCCACCCGTGAGGGCCCTGACCACCCTGCCATCCGTCGCTCACGTCCAGTCCGGGCTCGGGGCGATCGCGCTCCTGTCCGACGAGGACTTCGAGCGCAACCTCGTCATCCTCGAGAAAGGCTCCGAGCGGGCCCGGCGCATCCAGAAGGCGATCCTCGAGGACGGCACCGACTACGGTTCCGAGCCCGGGATCAAGCGCCCGTTCCTGCACAAGCCGGGCGCCGAGAAGTTCGAGAAGGCGTACGGGCTCGCCACCAGCTACACCGTCGAGCGCCACATCGGGAACGGCGAGGACTCGCCCGACCTGGAGTTCATCGTCCACGCTCGCGTCCACTTGGGCACCACGGACGGGCCCGTGATCGCGGAGGGGCTCGGGGAGTCGAGCTCGTGGGAGCGGAAGTACCGCTACCGCTCAGGCAGCAAGGCGTGTCCGACGTGCGGCGCCGACGCGATCCGCCGGGGCACGAAGCGCGAGACGGGCGAGGCCGAGTTCTACTGTTGGGCGAAGCAGGGCGGCTGCGGCGCGCACTTCGACCTCAACACGCCGGAGCTGGCCCAGGCGCCCGACGACGTGTTGAGGTCGAAG
>Ga0315293_10001906_pt1 | contig 20186 bp, 24 predicted proteins | sample YL17G13_20_MG_FD_203071 | JGI IMG/M metagenome (GOLD analysis project Ga0315293, IMG submission 203071) | Sediment microbial communities from Yellowstone Lake, YNP, Wyoming, USA - YL17G13_20 | ecosystem: Environmental > Aquatic > Freshwater > Lake > Sediment | place: USA: Wyoming | collected... | reverse complement strand
CCGTCTTGAAAGGCAAGAGTTTAATTTGCGCCGCAAATAGAGTATCGCCGTGTGAAATTTGAAGTTAAGGCCAAAAAAAAGATAAAAAAGCATAACTAAATCAATTACTCGGACAGACTCCTAGGCGACGATGGAGCCATCCTGTTTTAACCCGAGCGAATGATAATAGCCAGCAGCGATGGCGATAAAGCCTCTATTGGCTATTGGGCGAAGAGGGATATTGCACTGGCCGTAGCCGTTGTGTCCCCAGGCGACGATGGAGCCATCCTGCTTTAACCCGAGCGAATGAAACCCGCCAGCGCTAATGGCGATAAAGCCGGTATTGGACGAAGGGATATTGCACTGGCCGTAGTCGTTGTATCCCCAGGCGACGATGGAGCCATCCTGCTTTAAACCGAGCGAATGATACTCGCCGGCAGCGACCTTCACAAAGCCGCCGGATAGGTCACCGCCGACGACCTGGATTCCCCAGCCGATGATGGAGCCATCGGCAAGTGCAAAGGACGAAGTAAGAAGGACGAAGAGCAAAGCAAGAAAGGTAATTTGCGATTCCACCATACGGACCCGCCACACAGAAGGCGGGCAAGCGGCGGACAAGCGATGCTGGATACTCGATACTCGTGGTGCGTTGGGCGTATTGCGTATTTCATTGTGTTATCCTCCGAAAATATTATTTATTTTGGTGTAGTATAACAGATTATAGGGCTGAAAGCAAGAGAAATATGAGACCTTTCTATTGACTATTGATTATTTGTGGGACGGGAGAATTTAGAATTGAGAATGGAGAATTAAGAATTGGGACGGTAGGATGGTGGGGGAAAATCAAAGTTCAAAAAGCAAAATGCAAAATTACATAGCAAAATGCAAAAAGAAGTTTACGGATGTGAACGGATGGGAGCTATTAAAATGAGAGGCAACATTGTTTTGTCTGTGTGGTTTTTACTGCTGGCGGTTCAGGTTAGTTTAGCGGGGGAATGGTATGTTGGGCCGGATGGCAAGGCGACAAATGTCGGAACTAAAGAAGCACCGTGGGACATTACTTCGGCTCTGGATGGGAGCCAGAAGGTTGCGGCAGGTGACACAATATATCTGCTTGAGGGGACATACAGACGGCGGCCACAGGAGCTTTTTGAGGTTCGGCTTGTCGGAAGCGAGGAGAATCCTATTCAAATTCGGCCTTTGTCTGGTGAGCGTGTCAGCCCCCGACAGCAGCATTCGGGGGCAAGGATAGATGGCGGCTTGTCGATGCAAAATCCATCGGCATACGTGTGGGTCAGGGACCTTGAAATCTTTGTCTCAGAGCCTTTGCCGGAAAAACCTGTCAGTTCGGGTTCGGCCCCTGATGACCTGAAGCGCCCCTGGGGCGGACTTAATATGTATGGCGGCCAGGACTGCAAGTACATAAACCTTATTATTCACGATTGCTGCCAGGGCATTAGCTGCTGGAAGGACGCAATCAATGCAGAGATTTACGGATGCATCATTTACAACAACGGCTGGCTCGGCACCGACCGCGGCCACGGCCACTGCATTTACACGCAAAATGACCAGGGCCTTAAGGTAATCTCAAATTGCATAATGACCTGCCGGTACGATGGCACTTATACCTTGCACGCTTATGGCTCCGAGCGTGCGTATGTAAACAACTACCTTGTCGAGGACAATATCTTTTACAACAGAGGACCATTTCTGATTGGCGGCGGCAGGCAGAGTTATAACATTCGGGTATTTAGAAATTACCTGTATAACGTCGATATGCGAATCGGCTACGATGCCCCGTACAATGAAAACTGCGAGCTGCGCGACAATGTGATACTCGATGGCGAGCTGACTGTCAATCGATACAAAAAGGTCGTGCAGGAAGGCAGCCTCATTATCAAAAGAGACCAAAAGCGTCCGGAAGGCGCCAGGGTTGTTCTGTTGCCGAATCGATATGACCGCAATCGCGCTCATCTTGCAATCTTCAATTGGGAAAAATCTGAGAAAGTGACAGTTTCGGTCTCGCCTTTTTTGAAAAGCGGCGACTCATTTCGTCTGATGGTCCCTGAAGGCCTTTTTGGCAGTCCCGCCCTTAGCGGCGTATGCCGGGGCGATGTGATTGAGGTCCCTGTCAGGGGTGATTTTGCGGTCTTTGCCGTTCTTAGAAATGAACGGTGAGGCAGGTTGGTGCAGCGGTGATGACAGCCGGCTGACCTGCGTGCAGTGCACTATGTTCTACTATAGATGTTTGGGCTTTGCTGCTTACGCGGCGTATTTTGCAGACTGTTTAATAGATAGTTCTTTATCACCACGTCCCAGCTCATATCCTTCGCAAGGCGATAGCCAGTCTGAATCATTCCTTCGATTTCGGTTTCGCCCTTTGCCAGGCGTGAACAGATTTGCATCGCAACCTTTTCGCTTTCGCTTATCTCTATCTGATTGCGGACGGACCTGTCTATCTGGAGCATATCTTCGATGTCGCGGTAGCTTCGCGACTCCAGGTTTGTATAGTCCGCGACAATAACGTTCTTGACGCCTTCGCCGTTTGTTACATCTCGCAGAAAACCCGAGCATCCGCAGACGCTGCTTATCACGCATATTCCGCCGAAGGTAAGCGGCTCGAACTGTGCGATACCGAACGGCTCATAAATGCTCTGGCCGAATTCAACGTCGGTGCCTCTGCGGATATCGAGGAATTCCATATCTTCCGGCATCCTGGTGCCGCAAGCTTTCCGGCTGAACCCGAACTGGTTGAGGTAAATGATTTTAATGTTGCGGCTTTTTGCGTTGAATTCCTGCACCTGCGAATAGAAAGCTGCCTCGCCGCCCGACAGGTCCGGCCAGCCCTCGCGGTGGGCCACGGGCCAGTTATATGCCATTTCCATATTGTGTATGTCACTGGTCCGCCGTTGAGACACTTCCGTTGACAGCACAAACAGCACGCCGGTTTTGCCCTGGGTTCTCAACTCTTTTTCTATTGTATAGAGGACTCGCAAATCGCGCCACAGGCCCTTGCTTCGCACAAGTCTCGTGACATGCGTGAACACAAAATCCGGCTTATAGCCCAGCAGATTCTCGCAGTAAAGCTGTAGTTTTCGTTTTGACGCGAGTTTGTCGGCGACGCTGATTTGGTATGCCGGTATCCCGTTGTAGATTATGTCGATATTGGCGGTCTCAAATTCAGGCGCAAGAAACCGCAGCTCATCTACCACATAGTCGCCCACCGCATATATATGGTCGCAGTATTTTGAGGCCTCAACGAGTGCGTGTTTGAAATACGAACTCTGGTCGCCGAAAACCTCGTTGACGTAGAGTTTGTCGTTATGGGCCTGCTTCATAACATTGTAAAACATCGTGTCATGCCCGGGGTGCTCCTCAATAATCCGCCTCATTGTAGCCACTTCGTGTGCATAGAAAACCGTCCTGAAGTTGCAACTGGTCTCTAATGTAGCTGCCAGCGCGGTCGGCAATCCCATAAATTCATGAGCAATGATGACCGTGGAATCGTTGGCTGCATCGAGCGCTTTTAGCGCGGCAATCACCACCGGCGCCAGCCTTACATACTGCTCATATTCCCACAGGTCCTCGTATAGGTTGCTTCGGATGCCGAATTCTTCGAACAGCCGTCTCTTGAATTCGTTTACCGTCCCCTTGTCCATATGTCTCACATCGACCAGGAGCACCTCAGGAGAGCTTTTCACGCCCGTTTGCTCATCGACAAATGTTCTTCTGCCATAGACAATACCGGCGTTAAAGAAGCTTTCTATCTTGCGAAAGGCTGGGGCATACCCCGGATTCAAAAACCCGTCAATAGATGAGTAAAGCACCTCGCCGTTCTCGCCGAGCCTGTCCTGAACGGAGCCTTCGGTCGTAAATAAAGGACCCACAAGGATTGAGCGGTCGAATGATTCGAGGTAGGATTTGCAGGTAAAAAGGCCTTGCATAACGGCGCCTATCCCGCCGATCTTGGCCACCGTTTCGTGAGTGACATGCACTACTGTGGTCTGATTAGCCATAATGATTTCCTTCCAAGTTTAATCACCGGTCCACCCAAGGTGCCTCTCTACTGTCTCTACGTAAAATATAAGAAACAGTTTCACTGTAACCAAATGACTATTTGCCTGGACCTGTTAAATTTTGCAGACCCAAAAAATCGCCGTTGTTTTGCAGACCCGGCGCATTTTTTGGGACTTTGCAGCTACTGGTGGGCTTTTTGAGGTTAGATTATTTTGCTTCGCAGCGTTCTTATCAGGCCTGCAAGCACCTGCTGCGGAATGTCGGCCAATTCCGGTTCGGGTATTTCGCTAAGCGCAATTCTGTCGATAATCTCTACCGCCCGCTGGCCGTAAGGGGCTGTCAAATTGGCAAGTCGTTGCGCTTCCTCTAACTCGCCGTCAGCCATCAGCCTCAGGTGCATAATTATATTTTTTGTCAGCTCCTTTTCGTTCATTATAATCGGCTGCTCGACCGCCTCGGCTGCCCCATTGACGGGCATTTCCCGCTCCTGCAGTATATCCTGTGTGAGTTTGTTTGTTTCAGCCATTAGCTGTTTTCGTCTTTCTTCTTCACTCTCATCTACCGGCGCAAGTTTGAGCTCCTCGTCAAGGTCGGCGCGGGGAACATATACTTTGTTATGGCACGCAGGGCATCTGCCCCATTTCCCGCCGGCGCTGTCGGATGCTTCCATTTTCTTGCCGCAGTGATTGCAGTGGAAAATTATCGCCATTGTCTCACCTCTAATGATAATTTGGCTGCATATCTATCTTATATTCTGCAACGACCTCCGTAGTTATTCCGCCCCGGGGAGTGAATCTCGATGTGACCTTCATCCAGCGGGGTTTGCAGGCGCTGCTCAAATCATCTAATATATCATTGGTCAGGCTTTCATAAAAGATGCCTTTATTGCGATAGCTTTGCATATAGAGCTTCAGGCTCTTCAGCTCGATGCAGGATTTGTCGGGGCAGTATTCAATAACGACCTCGCCGAAGTCAGGCTGACCCGTGCGAGGACAAACGCTCGTGAACTCGGGGCACCTGATTGTAATAACGTAGTCCCGCTGCGGTCTCGGATTATCGAACAGCTCCAATTTTACTCGTTTGTTCATATTTGCCTCTTGCAGGTCTTTCTTCTATAATATAATCCAAAAGCGGGTTCCGGACAAGGGGTAATCAAGGATGCAGTGTAACAAAAGGTTATTATACTACCTCGCGGTTTACTATTGAACCTAATTTAGCTATACTATCAGCTGCATACTGTGCTGCGGGTTAAATTTTGGTGGAGTATCATAATGACGGGTAAAAAAGCGGTAGTTCTGCTGAGCGGCGGAACAGACTCCGCGACGACTCTGGCCATTGCCCGCAGCCGGGACTTCCGGTGTTATGCCTTGACATTTAGATATGGCCAGCGCCACAAGCTCGAAGTCCGGGCCGCGAAGAAAGTCGCCAAGTCGCTCGGCGTCTGCGAGCATCGAATAATTGATATTGATTTGGCTGCTTTCGGCGGTTCCGCCTTGACGGATTCGACTATCGAAGTCCCTAAAGATAGAGCTGAGCTGGGTAGTCCCTCCCGGATTCCGCCGACTTATGTGCCTGCCCGCAACACGATATTTTTGAGTTACGCCCTTGCCTGGGCCGAAGTGCTTGGTGCGTTTGATATTTTCATCGGCGTCAACGCGACTGACTACAGCGGCTACCCCGATTGCCGGCCCGAATTTATAGAGGCCTTCCGGAAAACCGCCAACCTTGCCACCGCAGCGGCCGTTGAAGATAAGGGCCGGTACCATATTCATACTCCGGTAATAAATATGACAAAGGGCCAGGTTGTCCTGACAGGCGCAAAACTCGGCGTCGATTTTTTCATCACACACAGTTGCTACGACCCCGACCGGCAGGGACGAAGCTGTGGCCGCTGCGATTCCTGCAGATTGAGACTAAAAGGGTTTGCTGAGGCAGGCCTGAAAGATCCGATTGAATATGTAAAATGAATATCGAAATCCGAGATACAAAACAATGAAAAGCACGAAGCACGAAATTCGAAATACGAAATGGTTCGACGTGCTCACCATCCTGAGCGAAGTCGAAGGACAAATTTAAATGACCAAAATTCAAAATCCAAAACAAAGCGTTTTGGACATTTGAGATTCGAATTTTGATATTGTTTCGAATTTCGGATTTGTATCTTACGCGATTTATCCCAAAAATATGGTAATAAATGAGATATTTTATTCTCTTCAAGGTGAAGGTTTTTTAGCCGGTGTCCCGAGCGTTTTTGTGCGTTTAGCCGGCTGCCCTTTGCGCTGCCAATGGTGCGATACAAAATACGCCTGGGACCCGATGACGGGGCGGGACTATACCATTGCCAGAATCGTGCGGGCTGTTCAGCGGTGGCCCTGCGAATTCACGGTAATCACCGGCGGAGAGCCAATGATAAATTCGGAGCTGCCGCAGTTGGTAAACCAGCTAAAGACCCTCGGAAAACATATAACAATTGAAACATCGGGTATTGCGTTTATACCGGATATGCCCTGTGATTTGATGAGCATAAGTCCTAAACTGAGTAACTCCACGCCGTCTGACCCCGCAATCGCATCTTCGTACGAAGGTTCGAGATTGAATTTGGCTGCCTTACGCGACTTGATTAACAATTATAATTACCAGATAAAATTTGTCGTGAATTCTCAGGCCGATTTGGAGGAGATAGGTCAAATACTTAAGAAGGTCGGGACCATTGACCCGAAAAAGGTGATGTTGATGCCGCAGGCGGCTACGAGAGAGGAACTATTGGCCAAATCGCCGATGGTTGCCGAAATGTGCAAACGCACCGGCTTTGCATTTTGCCAGCGTCTCCAACTTCTCCTCTGGAATAACGAAAGAGGAAAGTAGCGTCCGGTCTTTGCTATTTCATCCTTAACAAACGAATGTCGTCAATCCACACAGTTCCCTTACCACCTATAACAAGATTGAGCTTTACGTTATCGGGGTTTTCGCCCCTTTTTAAGAAGAACGCGGTTTCTTTTGTTGCCCACTCTGTGCTGCCGGTCGAAGGATTCGCAAGCCCTCTTGAAAAAAATTCCCCTTTGCTTGGAAAATGACACCACATCTCTAAATAAACCGGCCCTTCTGCGTTTTCAGTTCGAACTTGTGCCTGGTAAATCAGACGTGCGTTCTCAACGTCTATGTCACCAGTCTCAAATAGCCGTATCGTTGCAGGTTCTGTTGCCTCAATTCGTAAAGAGCCGTTGCCATCACTGGAGATTTGTCTGTCGATTTGGACATTGCTTTGAGTAATCAGCCCTTCTGTGCTGTCAAGACGAAAGTGTTTAATTTCTGTCACATCTACTCTCGCCAGCATAGGTACTATGAACGGCACAAAAATCGCTATGGAAAGCCCAAGTACGACGTACCCGATAATCAATCCTGCCAGGCCCAATCCGTAACCTTTCAGAGCCGGTTCTCTTTTTATCTTTCGCAGCGCCAAGTGCCCGCAAATTATGGCAGGAAGACTGCCCAACGGTCCGACAAGCGAAAAAATCAAAGATGCCACAGCCAGGCCGGAAGTTCTTATAGGCTGTGGTCTATCTTGGTCGGCGCCCGCGGCGTGGGTCTTGGCGGGCTTTTTGAGTGTGCCAAGTAAATCCTGATATTCGGCCTCGCTTATCTTGCCTTCGTTAAGAAGCTGTAAGAGTTCTTCTTCTGATGATACATTTTGTACGTTTTGCATTTTCTAATCTCCTGCAAGTTTTTCGAGTTTCTCTTTGGCCTCCGTGACAGTGATTTGACCGTTTCGAAGTTGTTCAAGAATCGCCTTTTTCTGAGCGTCCATTTCCACAAGGGCCTTGTAGCTTCCAATCAGTCTGTCCAGCCGCGACCTTATCGCAGCGTATCCGAGCGTGCCGGTTTGCTCCAATGTCTTTATGCTGAATCCCGCCAGAAGGTATTGCTCAAGGAACTTCTGGTCTTCCGCCGAGAGCCTGTCGAAAAAGGTCTCGCTGAAATTCCCTTCTATCTTGACTCCACAGCCGGCACAGGCCATTGCCGCCGTCTGCATTGGCAGGCCGCACGCAGGACACGATGTTGAAAGCAGTTTTCTTACCATAATATTATAATATTAGTCTAATGAATGGAAAAGTCAACAAAAATTTGGGAAAAAACTAAAAAATCCCAATTTTTTTAGGATGAGGGGATTAATCAGCAGTGTGGCAAACTTGTAAGTCCTGTGTTGTCATTATCTTATGTGATAAGTTGCGTTCTCAAATAACCCCTTGTCTCTTGAGATGGTGAAGCGAGTTGTTACGGAAAATCTGACTCCCAAAGCGCTTTTACAGTTTTCCCGCCGGCAGTTTGATTGACGCTAATGTCATTCCCCGAGCCCTCGATTGCGATTGACAATCAATAATCAATAATCAATAATCAATTGTCAATTGACCGGCCCGGGTGGCGGAATTGGCAGACGCGCTAGCTTGAGGTGCTAGTGGGAATATCCCTTGCAGGTTCGAATCCTGTCCCGGGCATTTTATAAATAGTTTTTTGAGAGGATAGGACTATTAACAGCCGCTCAGCTTTTCATCTGGACTGTAATCCCATCATTCCGGAGTGTGGATTTAAGTGTGCAAAGTGTATTAAAGAAATGGAACTTGTCTTTACGAAAATAAAAGGTGTCAACAAGTTCTATAGAGAAGGCGATGGTGTAGTCATAGAGCATGATTCCGGTATGGTGACAGTAGAACAACTGATTGATGTTTTCAAAGGGTTACCTTCATTCTATGAAGGATTCTTCATTCCAACTGTGATTAGAAATTCAGAGAAACAGGACTGATGCCTATTTCAGACGAATTCTTGGATTATGTTATAGACCAGCTCGCGGCTTGGGGCGAAGTAACCGCTCGCAAAATGTTCGGTGGTGCCGGTCTCTATCGTGACGGGACGATGTTTGGGCTTATCGCCGACGACGTTGCTTATCTGAAGGTGGATGACTTCAATCGAGAGGATTTCGTGAAGGCAGGAGCATCCCCCTTCAATCCGTATCCCGACAAAGTAAAAGCAACCGTTATGTCCTATTATGAAATTCCTGCTGACGTCCTGGAGAATTCGACAGTTCTGGCAAAGTGGGCGCAACGTTCTCTCGATATTGCACGAAAAAAGAAGTAGGCTTTTCCATGGCGATAATGGAGACGAGACACAATGAAGGAGTCACAGTATGGTCCCTGTGGTCTATATTGCGGTGCGTGTGGTGCAACAGACTGCGATGGCTGTCAGAGTAACAGTGTAGATGACTCGGTAGAGAACTGTAAGTTCAGACAATGTTCGAAGAAAAAAAATGTTGAGTTCTGCTGTTTTTGTAGCGAATACCCGTGTAGAGAGCTACATGATTTTATGAATGATAAATGGCCACACCATTGGACGATGGGGCCTAATCTTGAGTATATCAGGAAGAATGGTATTAAGAAGTGGCTAAGTGCACAAAAGAAAGAATGGTTATGCCACCGCTGCGGTGCTAAAATAAACTGGTACCAGAAGAGCTGCAGTTGTGGCCAGCAACTAAAGGTGTGGGATGTGCCGGCATAGAATCTCGGTGCAAATGCTGATGAGCCTCGGCGCGTGCAGGTTTGGGTTCTGTCTGGGTCAGTGGCTATCAGAGTCCGAACGAACCGACAGCAGGATATAAGTCAGAAGAAGTGGAAAAGATGGCAGAAATCACAAACGGCGAAAAACAAAATGTCATTACCAGCAGGATGATGTCCATCGATGCGCTGCGCGGATTCGATATGTTTTGGATTATCGGCGGCGAGCGAATCTTCGCCAGTTTACACGCCATTTTCAACAATCCCACAACTGGCTGGATAAAAAGGCAACTGTCCCATGTCGAGTGGGAGGGGTTTCGTTTCGAAGATTTGATTATGCCGCTGTTTTTATTCATTGTCGGCGTCGTGATGCCATTTTCCCTCGCCGGGCGGCTTGCGCGGGGTGACAGCCGAAGACGAATATATCTGCATATCATAAAGCGAACGCTGATACTGTTTGTGCTGGGTATGGTCGCACAGGGGAACTTGCTGGAGTACGACCTCTCGAAGCTCCATATCTACAGTAACACCCTGCAGGCAATTGCAGCCGGTTACCTCATCGCCTCAATTATAATCCTCAATATGAGACGGCTTGGTCAGATAGTAACGACAGCCGTTTTGCTATTATTGTTCTGGGGTTTGATGATGCTGGTTCCGGTTCCAGGTCAGGGTGCGGATAAGTTGGCGGCAGATGGTAATCTTGCAATATATCTGGACAAGCTGATTCTCGGGCGGTTCCAGGATGGAACAAAATATACCTGGATTTTGAGCAGTATGACATTCGCCTGCACGGTGATGCTCGGCGTGATGGCAGGTCAGTTATTACATTCACAAAAGCGCAATATCATAAAGTTCTTATGTCTTTTGGCTCTGGGTATCGGCTGCCTCGCATTGGGTTTGATATGGGGCCGGTATCTTGGCTTTCCCATCATCAAGCACTTATGGACAAGCTCATTTGTGCTTTTCTCCGGCGGGATATGCTATCTGCTGTTGGCATTCTTCTACCTCGTTATAGATGTATGGGGTTTCAAGAAATGGGCGTTTTTCTTTGTGGTAATCGGGACCAACGCTATTGCGGTGTATATGGCTCGCAGCCAGTTTGATTTTCGAACGCTCGGCGATATCTTCGTAGATGGCCTGGACAAATATTGCGGAAACTGGAATAGCTTTATTCACGCTGCGGCTGGCCTTGCCATCGTATGGCTGATTCTGTTCTGGATGTATCGCAAAAAATCCTTCATAAAAATATGATGGCCGGCTTACGGCGCCGGTAGCCGTAAATTACCTCAGGAGACCTGATTGTGGATAACGAAAGGACAGATTTAACCGGTACCCGAATCGTATCCATCGATGCACTCCGCGGATTTGATATGTTCTGGATTATCGGCGGCGGAGAGTTGGTCAACAGCATAGCCAGAGTGTCAAAAACCTCCGTAGCGGACAAAATTGAACAGCAGTTAAGCCACGTTGACTGGCAGGGCTTTCGCTGCGAGGATTTGATATTTCCATTATTTCTCTTTATTGTGGGACTGGTCCTGCCGTTTGCGATTTCACGCCGGCTCCAGCAGGGCCGGAGCCGTGCAAGAATCTTCATGCACATTATTAAGCGTGCAGCCGTGTTGATTCTGCTCGGCTTGATACTGAACGGCCTGCTGCGATTCAACTGGCCTCATATGCGCTGGCCCGGCGTCTTGCAGCGCATTGGCCTTTGTTACTTTTTGGCAGCCCTATTGGTGCTTTGTACCAAATGGCGGACACAGGCGATAGTTACGGCAGCAGTTTTGCTTTTATACTGGGCTGCGATGATGCTCATCCCTGTCCCCGGCTATGGAGCAGGCGTCCTTACAAAAGAGGGCTGCCTCTCTTCATATATTGACCAGAAGTTAATTCCCGGTGTGCTTTATTATAAATATGGTGACAATGAAGGTGTGCTCTCTACGCTGCCGGCAGCCTGCACGGCGCTTCTCGGCGCCCTGGCCGGCCACTGGCTGCGCACAAACCGCTCAGGCAATCGCAAGGCAATAGGCCTTGCTGCCGCAGGAATTGTCAGCCTGCTCGTGGGGTATCTTTGGGGAATGGTCTTTCCGATTATCAAACTGGTTTGGACAAGCTCGTATGTGCTTTATGCAGCCGGCTGGAGCCTGCTGCTGCTTGCCTTGTTCTACTGGATAATCGACGTCAAGGGATATAAAAGCTGGGCCTTTTTCTTTACCGTCATTGGTGTGAACCCGATTACAATTTACTTCCTGCGGAGCCTTGTCGATTTCGATAGCATCGCCGAGTTTTTCTTCGCTGGTCTTGCTCGATATGCAGGCCCTCTGAACCCGCTGATTTTGCCTGTTGCTCTTGTGGCGATTGAATGGCTGTTTCTGTGGTTCTTGTTCCGCCGCAAGATATTCTTTAAGGTCTGATGCACTCTGTAGAAAACACTTGCCAACTGTCATTCTGAACGAAGTGAAAAATCAGGCCTTACCGTAGAAGCAGTTCATCTTGCTCCCTCACCAAGTCCTTTCCGCCACGACGACTTGGCGGACCGTATCCCTTGTCTGGCGGAATCAATATCAGACCAGTCCCAATCGCTCTGCTTCTGCGTACAGGCCGTATTGTTTCATCTTCTTGAATAAAGTCGTGCGGTTTATTTGAAGCGCCTTGGCGGTTGCTTGCCTGTTCCACTGGTTGGCCTCCAGCAACTGGCGAATAATTTTCTTCTCCGGCTCAGCCATCGCCTCTTTCAAACTCATCGGCCTGTATGCCTTGTGCTGGCCTTGCTCTTGTGTGATTGAGCTTGGCAGGTCCTCGACGCCGATGAACTTGCCTTTACTTAGTAGCACCGCCCGCTCAATTACGTTCTCCAGCTCTCGTATGTTGCCCGGCCAGGCGTATCGCTCCAAATATTGCATTGCCTCATCGCTGAAACCCAGCTTTTCCTTATTGTGCTGCGTGCAATACAGCCGCAGGAAGTGCTCCGCCAATAGCGGAATGTCACCCACCCTCTCGCAAAGAGGCGGCAAATCTATTGTCACTACGTTTATCCGGTAATAAAGGTCCTCTCGGAACCTGCCTTGTTTTACTTCTTCTTCCAGGTTGCGGTTCGATGCCAGAATAATCCGCGTATCGACCGTAATTGTCTTGTTGCTGCCGACCGGCTCAAACTGCCTGTCTTCAAGGACCCGCAGGAACTTGGCCTGCAGGGCGGCTGATGCGTTGGCGATTTCGTCAAGGAAAATCGTCCCGCTGTCTGCGGCCAAGAACTTGCCTTCTTTATTGTTCACGGCTCCGGTGAATGACCCTTTGGCGTGCCCGAATAGTTCGCTTTCAAGCAGCGTTTCCGGCAGCGCCCCGCAGCTTACCTCCACAAACGGCTTGTCGCGTCGGCTGGAACGATTGTGTATTGCTTTAGCAAGCATACTCTTGCCTGTGCCTGACGGCCCCGTCATCAGTATTGTGGTCTTAGTGTCCCCAACCGCCTCAACGAGGTCAAAAATCCTGGCCATTTTGTAATTGTGGCTGATTATATTTTCCAGCCGGTATTTTTGCTCCAGTTGCCGGCGCAGATTCGCATTTTCGCTCACGAGCATCTGCTGCCTGATTGCCCTTTCCACCACCAATCGCAGTTCATCATCGGCAATCGGCTTTGTAAGATAATCGTATGCCCCGAGCTTAATCGCTCTCACCGCGCTTTCAATCGTGCCGTAGCCGGTTATCACGATGACCACCGTTTGTGGATATTCCTTCCTTATAATATCCACTAACTCCAGGCCGTCTCCGTCCGGCAGGTTGACGTCCGTCAGTGCTAATGCGTAATTTTCCTCCTGCAGCTTGGCCAGAGCGCCCTTTAGCGTTTCCGCCCCTGCCGTCCGGAATCCCTCTAACGACAGAAACTCGCACAAAGAATCCAGGATAATTTTATCGTCGTCTACGACCAGTATGCTTTTTTCTTTCATAGCTCTGTCCTTAGCAGTCTCTACGGGTTTCTCACCGCCGGCAGATATACCGTGAATACGCTTCCGCCGCCGGCGGCATTTTCTGCGGTTATTCGCCCGCGGTAGCTTTCAACTATGTCCCTGCATATTGCCAGTCCCAATCCTGTGCCCTTGCCTTTCTCTTTTGTGGTAAAGAAAGGCTCGAATATTGTCTCCGCGTGTTCCGGCGGGAATCCTGCGCCGGTGTCACTGAACTCAACCACAATGGTGTTGTCATTTTTCAGCCGGGTCGATACCTTCAGCTCGCCGCCCTCCGGCATCGCATCAAATGCGTTCTTTGTCAGATTGCAGAATACCTGAAAGAGGTTGCCGCTTCTAATCTGCGGCAGGCCGGGGGCGTAGTTTCTTATTACCCGAATCTTCAACGATTCCGCCTTCGTCTCCATCATCCGAAGGGCATCCTCGATAATCTGTTCTATCTTGAGGTATTCCAGTGGCGAGTACGTGCTGCGGGAAAATTCCAGCAGCTCGCTTACGATTTGGACCATTCTCATCAGCCCCTGCCGGCAGTGGGCCAGATATTCTTTCGGCTTCTCAAGATTTTCCTGTTCGACAACCCTCATCGCCAGATTAATGTACCGCAGTATCCCGTCCATCGGGTTGTTTAGCTCGTGTGCAACTTTGGATGCGAGTTTGCCGAGGCAGGCTAATTTCTCCGCGCCGGCTAACTGTCTCTGGATATTGACCCTTTCGGTTACGTCTTCGATTATAAGACTGCCCCCAAGTATTTTTTGTTTTTTCCCCTCCTTCAGTGGTGTGCAGACAATCTGCAGCAGTTTCATTTTCCCATTCAACGTGTAGCCCACCTCATCAAATATTAGCGGTTGCCCGGCTGATATTGCCGACCTTAGTTGTTGCGTCCAGTCCAGTCCCGGCCTCTTGGGGCTGTCGGTGCCTTTTGCCAGGGATTTATCGATGTAGTCACCCAGTTCGATGAGCTTTGCCGCCTCGGGATTGGCCTCAATAATCCTCAAGTCCGTATCGAATGCGATAATCCCTATCGGTAATGACCAAAAAATCGCTCTGCCGACCGAACCGAGTCTTAGATTACTGCTCGCAGTCCCTGTTTTTGAAGGGCCGCTGGTTTCGTGCGGGTTTGCCGATTTTGGTTCCGGGCTGTTTGTCATAGCCAAAATTCTAAAACGGGTCATACATAGCTGTCAAGTCTGTATGTTGTAAAAAAGCAACATAACCGTTCTTTTTTTCGGACAGAAGAATCTCCTTGTTTATCCAAAAACGTAACATCAACAGGATAATCGGCTAAAAAGATGCTCTTGAGGCCTATTCTGCCGATAAGCCCATAAAAATGGTCCTTCTGCGTTGTTATTTGTCAACATCTAAAGATTGCTGTTTTTTTAATTGTGCCGCTTTTGGCCCGGATGTCTTACTAACTCTATGCTGGATAATCGTTTGTAAAAGTAAAAATAGGGTATTTGGCTTTACATTGCTTTGGAATGGATTTTGCTTCAAAACTTATGCAAAATACTGCGTTAGTCAAGGACAGTGACATTAGATTATGCATGGAGGCAGCAAGCAGTGGACAGCGAAAAACGCAAGTACCCGCGATTGCCGATAAGGCTGGATTTGTCCTGTCGTATAGTCGGCTCAACATCGCAGAACCGGCACAGCGGCCGCACGATAAATGTAAGTCCAGGCGGCCTGTATTTTCAAACCCCCACCAACATATTCGGCCCCGGCAGTCTTCTGAATGTGGAATTATCAATACCGCCAACCGCAGGTCTGCTTGAATATGGCGGCAGGGTCTCAGGTTTCGCGACGGTCATGAGGATTGAGGATATTGGACAATCACAGCCGGGTTCTAAATTGTCTTCCGACAAGTATGGTGTAGCGGCTCAATTCTGCCAGCCCCTGCGGCTTTCGCCGTGAGCGCATCGCCCGTGCATTACACTGTAAAATTGAAGTCCGCCTTGTCCCCGAAAAAGCAAGCTATGCCTACGCATAAGCAGCGTGCACTATTTCCTATATATTCCCACCATCACTTGACCAAAACCTGGACAGAACGGCTTTGTGGCCATATTTGCTTATACCATCCAGGAGGTTTGCGCGACCAAAAGAATATCCTATTGAATCCGGAAGAGCAGCACTGGTTTATCAGATTTAGGTCATTCCATTTTACATGCTCTGGATGGCTGTGCATTGAATTGTGAACAGTAGTTGCAGGTGCAGTGATAAGCAACCACCTTTCTGCAATATTCCCACAACTCCATTTTTGGAGGCCATTCGCCTTTTGTATGATTATTTCGATAAGGTCTTCTGCCGAGATGCCTATATGCGCCGCTTTAATATTGGCAAGCCATTTATATCTATTAATCATCCAACAATTCGATCGACGCAATTTTATCTCGAGCACGTATTGATTCAAAAAAGCATATCTCGAAGGAACTTGTAATTGACCCGAATGCCTTAACCGACGGCATACTAAACTAATTCCATTAGGGGTTACAATACTAAAAAACTCTAAAGCCAGGCCTATAAGCTCTTTTGCAATGTTCCTTGCAAAGCAATCTACCTGTTTTTTCTTTCTTATTTTAATGGCATCGCAGAGAAGTGCCTCTTTATTAAGTGTGACATAGCCATGGATGTTCTCCACATCCTTACGTTTTGCAATCCTGCGAGATATGCTTGTACGCGTCAGTTCCCAAAAATCAGATAAGAATTGTTCCTGTGACCTCTGTCCGTGTTTGGTTCCACTATAATGCCTTGTTTCTTCAATGCCGATGGACTGCCATTGATTCCTGTTCGACAGTTTAATAGTTGCTATTGCATCTGGAGGGTCCGGCTTCCAACTCTTTATGGTTTTGATCTTGCAACCAAGACACTTGAAGAACGCTTTTATCCTACCAATTTCGGTGACTTTTGTGTCTTTATTTGTCATTACGCACTCTCTTTAATTCACCGACTTATGCATTATTTTTCTCGATAATACCAACACACTGAAACCGAAAAGAAAGATCGGCTGATTTCGTCTATTTCCAATATGGTGATACCGTATATAGTCTTTCCTTCTTCAACTGTAATCCAGTCAATTATTAGGATGAGTTGGCTCGGCCATTATCGAATAATCTTCAGTTTCGGCAGGGCCTTTTTAAGCTCATCCACCTGCTTATCACTTATCATGCCGAAAAGACCAAGCACTTGCAGGTTTGATAACCCCTTTAGCGGTTCGATGTTACTGACCTTCGTGCCTTCAAGGAGAAGCATTTGCAGGTTTGATAGCCCTTTTAGTGATTCGATGTTGCTCACCTGCGTGCGGTGAAGGTAAAGCTCTTGCAGTTTTGATAGTCCCTTTAACGGTTCGATGTCGCTGACCTGCGTGTAGGAAAGTTCAAGCCATTGCAGGTTTGATAGATCCTTTAGAGATTCGATGCTGCTGACCTTCGTGCCGGAAAGGTCAAGCTTTTGCAGGTTTGATAGCCCCCTTAGTGGTTCGATGTTACTGACCTGCGTGCTGGAAAGGTCAAGCGTTTGCAGGTTTGATAGCCCCTTTAGTGGTTCGATGTCTCTGACCTGCGTTTCGCAAAGGTCAAGCTCTTGCAGGTTTGATAGCTCTTTTAGCGGTTCGATGTTGCTGACCTTCGTGTTTGAAAGTCTAAGCACTCGCAAATTTTTTAGCTCTCTTATCGGCTCAAGGTCAGAAATCTTTGCGCCATCGAGGTCTAATACTGTAATCTCATTATAATCTTTAACGCCCAATTCATCAGGTTTCTTGTTTAACTGGCGGGCGATGACCTCTCGGATGATGTCGGCATCTCTTATTTCTTCTTTTGGCGGTTCGAATTTTTCCTGTTTTCTGGTTTGTAGTTTACTGACATATCCCCAAGTAAGTTTGTCTCTTTCTGGGACAACCCTCCGAATAACATATTCAAGTCTGTTAAATCCTTCGCTGTCTAAAGGTAGTTTACCCATCTCAAATGCCCAGCATTCCAAGCTAAAGGGCCAAGTTTGGCATAGCAACAACTTCGACACCCTGCTTTCGAAGTCTCCCATCGATGGCATAAGAGCGGTATAAGTGTTACCAAGAAGTGCCAAAGGTACACCAATTACTGCGATGGGTGGTCTTAGAATTTTTACATTCCACCATAACCAAGATAGACCAAGCAATGGCGTCAGGAAAAAAACTGTCCAAATAAGACTGATCGGTAGAAGCAAAAGTCCAAAAGTGAGGTAAACAAGTATTCCAAGGACGAAGGTTGTTACAATTTGCATTGGAATTATGACCAAAGCTGACAAAATTATCAATGTATTAAGAATTCTGTTTGCCAAAAGAGCAAGATGTAGGCCAGATTCTGTCCTTACTTGTGATTGCAGGCTAACAATTTCATCACATATTGCTGGTGCAATAAATTCAGCGTTGCAATTTGAACACTTGACTGTCTGGGGATTTAGCGAGCTTGCAACTTCTTGAATGTTATTACAGTGAGGACATCTATATTTCAACATTTCCATCGTTATACCCTCCAGAGATAACTTGCCACTTTTTTCCTCTGGGTTTTTCAAAATCGGTGCTATAGCTACGCCTCTTACTGTTTTTTCTAACAATCATCAAACGAAATCCAAAAAGAAAAAGTTCATACACTTCGGACATCATAGCAAGCACATTTAAGGCGTTGATATTAAGTAAATTGCTAACCTAAAGATCGTCGGTTCAATCTTCCGAGTAACATAGCGTTACAAGTATATTCACTATGCCAGGGTCCTTTGGGTCCAAAGCTATACTTTGACTCATTAGTTTGACGTTTGCCTGTGAATTCTTCTGAAACCACTTGTTTAACTCATCTTCCAGTTCTTGTGGACGACTGCACATAAAAACTTTGGCTTTGAGCATGTCTTTTCCCTTTCAAAGATATTAAAGCAAACTCCCTTCTTCTATGATTGTGATGTGCTTTTGGCTCCCTCCAAGAGCTTGTATATATTATAAATCTTTTGCTGGATGCAAGTCAAGCGAAAAATGGTCTAAAATGTTTGTTTTTAAGGACTTGTGGGGTTTAATGACGACAGAGGCAAAGGGAGATTCAGCGATAATTACAGTAAAATAAGGAACGGCCTTAATTAGATGACCCGCACGTCACTCCACCGCAAATTCCTTCTTGCGGTTGTTCATCTGGGCCTTTAGGCGTGCAACAATGGATGAGTGCATCTGGGAAACGCGGGACTCCGATAAATCCAGCGTTGCCCCTATTTCCTTCATTGTCATCTCTTCGTAATAATACAGGACGATAATAAGCCGTTCCGCACGCGTCAGCCCTTTTGTCAGCAGGTTTTTTAAGTCCCGCTTTTGTGCCTCCGTCACGGGGTTCTCGCTCTTTTCGTCTTTAATTACATCTATCTCCCGTATATCTTTTTCGTTGTCACCTTCATTGTATTTGGTGTCCAGAGAAACCTGGCTGGTCGCGTTCGCATCCCGCTGCAGCTTGTCGAATCCCTCCATATCCAGCTTGAGTTCTTCAGCGATTTCTTCTTCGGTTGGTTTGCGGCCAAGGTGTATCTCCAGCGAATGTGTCGCCCTGGCCAACTGGTGGGCGCGGGCGCGGACCAGTCTCGGCACCCAGTCCATACTCCGCAGCTCATCGAGAATCGACCCCTTTATACGGGGCGAGCAGTAAGTCTCAAATTTCACGCCTCTGGAGGGGTCAAAGGCGTCAATCGCATCCATCAATCCGAACATTCCGGCGCTGACGAGGTCATCAAGTTCGACTTTGCCCGGCAGTTTGCTGTGCACCCGCTCGGCGCAGTATTTCACAAGGTCCCTGTAATGTTCCATCAGAAGATTGCGATAGTGTTTGTCGTGGTTCTTGTGGAACTGTTCCCATATCCGGTCGATGGCAGCTTCCTGCTTGAGTTTGGTGACATTCGTCCGTGGCATTCCTTCAACCCCGATTAAGTTTTGCGGTGTCGAACTTTAAGTCCGATAAGGACCAACTTTGTCCTCTTTCACCGGTTCTGTTTTGCCTTGATACAAAATCGCTTATCTCAACTGGTTATCGGCCTTTTAGCCGACAACTTTAGAAAGCTTTTGGATGGTTTCCTTTTTTACAAGGGGCTTAAAATTGCTTCTTGTCTTTGCTTGAGCATCTCCGCCGCAACTCTCTGGTTGAGCGAGTTTTCTAATAGTTTGTTTATCTGCAGTCCCATATATTCGTCCGGGTCTTCATCGAGAAGCTCTTTGGCGTATTCATCAACAAGCGGTTTGGCCTTGAAAAGGCCGTTGACCCCGAATTTGAAGTTTTCAGTGTCGCGCAGGACAAGCCGTCTGTTTTGGGCGTGTTCATTTATTGCCTCGTGCAGCAGGACCGAAAACTCCTCCACCGCCATATCCTTGGGCTCAAATCCGGGACAGTGGATATTGTTTATGTTCTTGAAAAGTGTCTTTTGGCGGGTCTGCGTGAACTCGATTATCTTAACGAGCAGCTCACTGATATTATCTACCGCCAGCGCTATAAGATTCATACGCATTTCTCCCTAAATGCATAATGCCTTTTTGCTAATTTTTGGCGTAATGTTCCTTCATATTCGACCTGCCCCCCAAATATGTTTTTGGTGAGATATAAAAGTGAGATAAAGCCGGAAAGATAACTCGTAAAAGGCAAAAGCTGCTCTTTCATCCGTGGTCCTTTCTTATCTTCCTTGAGTTTTTACAGCCAAG
>Ga0315293_10001904_pt1 | contig 20192 bp, 19 predicted proteins | sample YL17G13_20_MG_FD_203071 | JGI IMG/M metagenome (GOLD analysis project Ga0315293, IMG submission 203071) | Sediment microbial communities from Yellowstone Lake, YNP, Wyoming, USA - YL17G13_20 | ecosystem: Environmental > Aquatic > Freshwater > Lake > Sediment | place: USA: Wyoming | collected... | reverse complement strand
CAGGGACATCGACTCGATCATCGAGATGGGGTTTCCGTGCTTCTCGAGGCATCTCGCCTCCAACGCAGGTGAGCCGAAAGGCTACGGCGGCATAGGGCACGAAATAGTCTGCGGCGGCGTTGCAGTAAAGACAGGAGACTGGGTCATCGGGGATGAGAGCGGCGTGGTGGTCGTTCCTCGGGAGAGCGCTGTCGAGGTGGCTAACAGGGCGCTCGACGTGATGGAAAGGGAGAACAGACTGAGAGAAGAGATCAAGAAAGGCGGCACGCTCTCCAGTGTTCTGAAACTGGAGAAATGGGAGAAGGTTGGTTGAGGGTTTTTCAGCCGAGGTAACCCGTGCGCTCGGACAGTTCCTCGAGGCGCTTGACCCTGGCGGAGACCGGCGGGTGCGTCATAAAGAGCGTGACGAAGCCGCCGCCACGGAAGGGATTCACGATGAAGAGCGAAGCGGATGCGGGGCTGCCCCTTTCGATAGGCCTGCGCCTGTTGCCCTCCTCCAGCCTCTCGAGGGCGCGGGCAAGTGCCAGCGGCTTCTGGATCATCAGGGAGCCTTCCTTGTCGGCCTTGTACTCCCTGTTCCTGGAGATCGCGAGCCGAAGCAGGACGGCAGCGATGGGCGCCGTTATCATGACCACCAGCAGCAGGATTGCGTTGTCGTTGCTCCTTCGGCTGCCCATGGAGCTGAACCAGGCCATCCGAGATGCAAAGGATATCGCGCCCGCGACAGTCGCTGCAACAGTCATCAGAAGCATGTCCTTGTCCTTGATGTGCGCCATCTCATGGGCGAGTACGCCCTCGAGCTCATCATCCGTCAGCAGCGACAGAATGCCCTCGGTAACGGCCACGACCGCGTTGTTCTCGTTCCTTCCTGTCGCGAACGCGTTTGGCGTCTGGGTCGGGACGATCGCCATCTTCGGCATCGGCATGTTAGCCTTCAGGCAGACCTTGTTCACGATGTTGTGGAGCCTGGGGGCCTCCGCCCGCGAGATGATCTTTGCCTTGTACGACCAGAGGACTATCCGGTCGCTGAAGAAGTAGCTGATGAAGTTGATTATTCCTGCCAACACCAGGAAGACAAGAGACCCAGTGATCCAGTCGTTGAAGAAGAGTCCACCTATAATCCAGCCTATCGCCATGAATATCGCTATCAGGGCGAGGAACATCGCGGTGATCCTCAATGTTGCGTGCATTCTCCCCTCTCTCCCGGCGCGGATGCGCCGATGTATATGTTCCCATTCACTCCCAGGCGAGATAAAAGGCTTTCGACGTGATGCCTACCTGTTGTGACGAGATTAGTAGTGCACCGTCGATTGAGATCGCTGAGGGAACGTATAGGTTTATTGGCAAAGAGCGCTTACCATCTCCGGCACGGGGGAGGAGTCGAATGACTGGTTCTCTCCCGCAAGGGTGTATAAGATGGAGACCTCGCACGACAAGCTCGAACGAAGGCTTTACAGCCATGACCTCGCACCGCTTCCCAAGGAAATGGACATCATTTTCAAGACCATGCCTGACGAGGTCAGGCGCCCTGTTTACACGAACGATGTCGTGGACACCGTCAGGAAGGCCATCGCAACGAACGCGCCCATCATTCCCAGAGGCTCAGGTACCTGGGGTCTGGGCGGCTCCGTGCCGATCAAGGGCGGCATCACGATCGACATGACCAGCATGAACAAGATACTCGCCATAGACGAGAAGAACCTGGTCGTCACTGTTCAGACGGGGGTCACGTGGAAGGCGTTGGCTGATGCGCTCGACGCGAAAGGCTACTTCCTGCCCTGCTATCCGAGCAGCGCTCCCGCGGCAACCCTCGGCGGATGGATTGGGACCGGCGGGACTGGCATAGGGGCATTCAAGTACGGTACCGCCCAGGACCTGGTCAGAGACATGGAGGTCGTGCTCCCGACTGGCATCGTGATACACACCGGCGACAAGCTCGTCCCTCAGAACGGCGGCGGGCCTAACCTCAACTGGCTCTTCATCGGCGCGGAGGGCACGATGGGCGTCGTCACGGAGGTCACGATGATGATCCTCCCGAAGCCCGAGGAGCTCAGGGCTGTGAGCTACTCTTTCGTCGATCTCACCAAATTCGGGCCGGCGCTCAGGAAGCTCGTGAGGAGCGGCGTCACCCCGATGCACATAATGTTCAGCGACAGGCTGCACTTCGACTACTTGAGGGCGATAGGCAAGCACGCGCCCGAAGTCGGATGCCTGATCACATGCGCGCTCACTGGCTCCAAGGCGTCGGTCGACCTCGAAGAGAAAGTCCTGGATGAAGTCATGGCCTCCGAAGGCGGCAAGAAGGAACCGAAGGACCTCGCGGCCCACGAGTGGGAGGAAAGGAACTACGAGTTCCGGCTCAGGGAGATTGGCGTCGGAGTGATACCTGGAGAGATCCTGATACCGATTGACAAGTTCGAGACGGTCATCGATGGCACGAGGAAGATCATCCAGCAGCTCAAGATGAAGGCGCCAATGATCGGCACGGTGGCGGACAACAATACCGTTATGCTGATGCCGTACTACCTCACGGACGAGCACAAGCTCGTAGCCTCCACAGCTGCCATGGGGTTCGCCAAGCGGCTCGGTGACCTTGCATTCGAGAACGGCGGCAGGCCCGTCGGGCTTGGCGTGTTCTTCGCAGGCAACCTGAGCAAGTACCGTGGCAAGGAGGGTGCGAAGCTCATCAAGACGATCAAGGACACCCTGGACCCCTACGGCATCATGAATCCCGGCAAGATGGTCGAGACAGGCACCAGGTTCGGCATCTCGATGCCCGCGTTCCTGATGAACTTCGGAATGCACATGATGGGATCTGTGAAGAGGATCCTGCCTCGGGACAAGGTCGGCGAGAAGGAGCTGGCAAAAGTCAAGCAGCACTGAATGCGTGACTCACTTTCTCCCAGACAGCGGCCGGTACGACTTGCCGACGTAGTATGAAAGGAGTGCTCCTATCGTTCCGCCCAGGACCACCTGCGCGACATTAACCGGAACTTCTGAGAGTGCCTTCCCGAGGCCAACATCTAGCAGGAAGTATTCTCCTAGGAAATACGTGGTGACCATGCACCATCCGCCGAAGGATATGCCGAGGACAGCGGGTGCCCAGGTTTCGAAGACCTGCTTCTTGAAATGGAATACGGAGTAGACGAGGGTCAGGATTACGGCAAAGACCACGGTCTCAAACACCCATTCGTCAATCCCGAACAGTTTGCTTGGCAAGACCCACACGAAGGCTATGGCTGCCAGTACGCCGCCTACCAGCCCAGCACATATCGCCCAGCCACGCCCCGCCTCCATTCGGCCGATGACACCAGCAAGAAAACCTTCCGCACCCTTCGCCACCAGGGTGATGGGGGCATATATCCCAGACCCGAGCAGTATGTCAGCCGCCGCTGAACCGACGCCGCCGCAAATCGTGCCAGCTCTCCATCCGAAGGTGAGCGAGGAGAAGAACACCATTGATTCTCCGAGATTGAAGTAGCCCTTCGTTGGCGAGAACGGGAGATAGGATGCATATGTTATCGCCGCTGTCAATGCAGTAAGGATGCCGTATAGAGCGACCGTCTTCGGAGCGACGTATCTGGCAGGTGTGCTTGGTCTGAGATCACGGTTGCGACGAGATTTCAAAGCGAAGTAGGCAACGACAACGACAAGGAAGAGCAGAGCCGCCCACGCCAGGAGCGCCGTTCTGCTGAAGAAGACATCGTGTATTGCTCTTCCCAAGTCCTCCGAAAGGCTCATTCTCTCGAATGCTAGACAGCAAACGGCTACTTAAATGCTACAAACGCACGTGATAGGCATCCTGCAGTGTTCGGCTAGAGGGGCGCGGCGAAGAGATATTTGGCTATCGTGGGGACAACGAAGATTGCGACAAGAAGAACGAGCGCGGCGATATCGGCACTTCGCATTCTTAGATCGCGCAAGTAAGTCCTATCAGCCCGAGCACCGTAAGCTCTGGACTGGAGCGCCAGTGACAGTGTATCCGCAGTTCTCAGCGCAGAGACAATCGTGGGAACGAGAACTGCAACGTAGTTTCTGGCTCTCTTCAACAATCCACCCTTGTCGAGCTCGAGGCCTCTGGCCCGCTGAGCATCCTTGATGGAGTCGATCGTTGCGCTGAGGGTCGGCAGAAATCTCAGTGAGATCGCAAGAGCGAGTCCGAAATCGAATCTCAATCCTAGCTTTACTAGTGCCCGGACGAGATCCCTTTGCGAAGTTGTGAACATAAGGATGTACCACACTGTCGCGAGGCAGCCGACCCTAGCGGCGGATGTGACGCCGCGCCAGATTGCCGGCTCCGTGATCTTCACTGGGCCCAACGATGCCAAGACCGGCGTTCCAGACGGATCGAATATCGGCCAGAGCAGGATTATCAACACCATGAACCTGATCACGAACTTCAGTGCGAATACGGTCCTCGAGAAGGTCGCGCGTGCGAGGAAGAGCATTACGAATATGAACGCCAGGAGAACGAGGAGCGAGTAGAGGCTCGAGAGCACCAAGCCGAGGATGGTCACTAGAAGGACGGCCACTATCTTCACTCTCGGGTCCATACGGTGAAGGAACGTGTCCGCTTCCGTGTATAGGTCGATGAAACCGGTCACTTGGCCTCCCCTCCACCGAGCATCAGTCTTGACACCAATTCCCCGGGGGAGAGCGTCTCCCTCGATACGCCCAATCCTGACAACCTGTGGGCCAGCTGAACGACAGGCGGAGGCACGAGCTTGCTCTGGAGCAGTAGCTCGAGGTCTGAGAACGCTCCTCCAGGGTCGGAGTCCAGGACGATTCTGCCTTCAGACATCACCAGGACGCGCCTCGCGTGTTTCGCTACGAGGTTCATGTCATGCGTGATGAGGATGACTGTGCGGCCCTCTTGGTTGAGCCTGTCGATGCTGGCCATCAGGTCATCCGTCTCCCGCGCATCGAGACCGGTCGTTGGCTCGTCTACTATGAAGACCTCTGGGGTCATGGCGATCACCGAAGCGATGGACACCCTCCGCCTCTCACCCAGAGTAAGAGAGAGCGGTGGCTGGTCCCTCTGGCCCTTAAGGTCCATGGCCTCGATCGCGCGTTCGACTTTCGTCGAGATATCCTCCTGAGTGAAGCCCATGTTCTGCGGGCCGAAGCGCACTTCGTCAACGACGGATGAGCAAAATAGCTGATGGTCTGGATTCTGGAAGGCATATCCGACAACCCTCGCGAGCTGCGCCACCGTCAGGTCGGAGGCTGACCGGCCATTCACCATGACCGTACCGCTCGTCGGCCTGAGGAGCCCGTTAATGTTCTTCGCCAGAGTGGTCTTACCAGAGCCGTTCCCTCCGACGACCGCCACGTATTCGCCCCGCCTAATGTCCAGGTTGATGCCTTTGAGCGCCTGGATTCCGCCCTCATATGTGAACTTGAGATCACGGACTGAGACTATCTTGTCCGAGGCTGTGGATGGCGATGAAGCTGGTATCATCGAGACCTCCTGACCTTTCGCCCGACGACGCTCTGGCTGATCGCCCGCTCTGCCTCGTCAACAGTGATGAATGAGAAGTTCGCCCCTGGCAACCTTGCGTTCAGTAATGATGCCACCTCTGACATCTGCGGAGGGACTATTCCCATGGCCCTCAGCTTATCGGGGTCGTGCAACATTTCCCTAGGTGTTCCTGCGGCTACTTGCCGGCCGTCTTTCATCAGGACTATCTTGTCCGAGAACAGGGCGGCCTCCTCCGCGTCTCGCTCGGCTAGCAGCACGGTCATCCCGTGGCGCACCTTAAGCTCCCTGAGGAACTGGTACAGCTCGGTTCTCCCGACAGGGTCCAGCGCATAGGCGGGCTCGTCCAGCACGAGCATCTCCGGGCGCATTGACAGAGCCGCGGCGATCGCCACTCTCTGCTTCTGTCCTCCAGACAAGCTGAAAGGAGAGCGGTCGTTGTAGCCGCTCATCCCGACGAGGTCCAAAGCCCATTCGACGCGCTCCCTGATTTCCTCCCTCGGGACCGCCAGGTTCTCTGGCCCGAAGGCGACCTCCTCCTCGACGCTCATGCAGAACAGTTGGCTCTCGGGCTCCTGGAAGACGATCCCAACCTGCGTGGAAAGCTCGGCGACCGTCTTCTTCGTGACATCCGTGCCAAACACTTCGACATTGCCCTGCAGCTCTCCATGGATGGCGTGCGGGATCAGTCCGTTAAGGAGAAGACACAGAGTGGACTTGCCTGCGCCGTTGCAGCCAAGGACGGAAACGAACTCGCCCTTCTCAACATCGAGCGAGAGACCGTCTAGCGCCCAATGTTCGGAACCACTGTATTTGAACCGGACGTTTTGTGCGGCAAGGGCACGCATCTGAATCAATCCAAGACCGCCGCTCAATCGAGGGGTTCTCTATTAAACCTTTGGAAGAGTGGCCAGATAGGTGAACGGCCCAGCGCTCATCTGCGATAGTAGGTCTCCTTCTTGTCCTTCCGGACGACCCTGATCTCGCCCTTCTTTGTGAGCACTTCGATCGCCTTCACGAACTGCTCGCGCGGGAGCCGGGCGGTCCTCACGAGATCCCTGGAGGATATGCCATATTTCGGGATGATGTCCACGATCCTGGTCTGAGCCTCAAAATCGTCTTTGGCCGGGACCACCTCAAGGGCTTTGCGGACCTTGAGTTCTGGCGGGGGCACGAGACAAAACACCTCGGCAGAGTCACGCTGCACTCTCGTCGCGCTGCCAGCAGATATCAGGCGACCTAGGGAGTAAGTGACCTGGTCTTCGAAATAGCCTGTGGCAAATTCGATCTCCGAAAGCGTCTTCCCATTCTCGTCCAGGAGGGCCAGTATCTCGCCGTCGATCCGGTTATCCGGTGGGCGCTTGTCAGAGATGACTGAGAGGTTGTCCAGGTGTGTCCTCAGGTACTCCTTGCTTGCCTCCTTGAACTTGTCAAGGTCGCGTTCTAGGAGCATCTCGAGCTCGGCGACATCGAGGCCCATCTCTCTCCACCGCTCGATCTTGGCCTTGTACACGGCCTTCTTCAGCTCGATCGGCTTCTGGTCGACATAGTGAATGATCTGGTGCCTATCGCCCTCAATCGATTCGTCCTCGGCGTTGGTCCTTGTGGTGACCGTGTACCTCACGCTCGAACCACGGAGGGCGTGGTGGATCTCCTCGAGCCTGTCGAATATCCTCTCGTCGTCACCGAGGCTCAGCTCGAAATCATAGTCGCCCACCACGGGCACGGCACCGATTCGCCTCATGCGTTCGATGACCTGCTTGGGCGACTCTCCCTCGCTGCTGAGCTCTATGCGAATGTAGGTCCGTATCATCATGTCCCCGCGCTGGCCGGAAGATGGGGCTGGGGCCTTTTTATGGTTTCTAAGATGGCAGTACAAGCAGCAATAGCGCAGATGTGAGCTTAATATACAGGTCAGTCGGATGACTCGGGCGCATGCCCGCAGACGAGTCAGTGCGCTTCGTCATGAATCTCTTCTCGAAACACTACAAAGAGGCTTCACTGCTCATGCCTGACAGGTTTGCCAAGCGCGAATTTGGTTTCATGTTCTTTGACCGGGACTTCGTGATGAGGCATCTCGGGTTCCCGACGAGGGCTGCGCTGAAGAAGTACCTCGCCGAGCAGGTGCCCTCGCACGCATACTATTCCTGCGCGTATTATGAGAGGCCCGACGCCCCGACGATGGCCGAGAAGAAGTGGCTCGGGGCGGATCTGATATTCGACCTCGACGCCGATCATGTCGAAGGAGCGAAGGCGCTCCCGTACGAGAAGATGCTTGAGCGGGTCAAAGAAGAGGTGAAGCGGCTCATAGACGAATTCCTGCTAGGGGATTTCGGGTTCGAGGAGAGTGACCTGAGAATCGTGTTCTCCGGAGGGAGGGGCTATCATGTGCACATCAACAGCCCGCGCGTGCTGAAGCTCACGAGCCACGAACGGCGCGAAATAGTGGACTACATCACCGGCACCGGGCTTGACCTGGACTGGGTCTTCCCGCCGAGCCCCTTCGAGACTGGCAGGTTCATGGACAGAGTGGATATAGCGCAGAAGAGGGAGATGCCGGAACTGGACGAAGGTGGATGGCGCTCCAGGATCAGACGCGGCATCGAAGGGTTGCTGAACGAGCTCCAAGGGGTGGATTCTGCCGCCGGGCTCGCGAAGCTCAAGGACTTCGCCACGGAATCGAAACTTGAGATAGGCAAGAAGACGCTAGAAGGACTTTACGAAGATCTGTTGTCCGGCTCGCGGGGACACCGGGGGGCCGACCGCATGAGGCAAGAGAACACCTTTGAGGTCTTCTCGAAGAAGGGACATGCGGATGCGTTCCTACAGATAGTCGAGATGAAGGTGAAGGGAAAGATGAGGGGCGAGACCGATGAACCTGTCACTTCCGATGTCAAGAGGTTGATCAGGCTGCCGAGCTCGCTTCACGGCAAGACGGGGTTCGAGGTCATGCCGATGGACAGGGATGAGCTCGACAACTTCGACCCGTTCGAGGATGCAATTCCGAAGGCCTTCGGCAAGAAAGAAGTCCAAATTGTGTGCGAGAAAGCTGTTAACGTCACGCTCAAGGGGCAGAGGCTCTTTCTTGATGCAGGTAAGAACATGGTGCCCGAATTCGCGGCCGTCCACTTGATATGCAGGCGAGTGGCGAGAATCGAAAACTAGTGGCAAAAGTATTTATCGGCATCCGCGCATTTAAACAGCCAATGCCCGTATCAGGGAAGGTCCTTGAGGATTCGATAAGACTGGGCAAGATCCGTAGGATCAAGTATACGCTCTACATGGTGCAGACCGTCATTCTCGTCGCCCTGTCGTTCGTAGTAATCTTCGTCACAGGCGATGCGACGATCACCCCGAAGCTGTACCTCCCAATGGCTTCGTTCATCGCAGTGATAGCGCTCCTTCTCCTGATCACATGTCTCGAGAGCTTCTTCTTCAGGATACTGGAGATCCGCTTCGCGAGGAGCTCGAGTGCGAGGCACTTGATGGCCAAGAACTCGATGAAGAGGGCGATAGTGATCACCGCGATCACGGGCATATTGGCCTTTGTGCTGGTCGTTCCGTCGATAATTGGCAGCGTAGAGCGAACGAGCAGGACGACGACAGTCGTCACAGCCAGCATGGACCCGCCGTCCTTCTACTCTTCGGACCCGCTCGCGCTCGTCGAAAGCCGCGATGTCCGGGTGACAGGAGACACAGGATTGCAGGTGTACCTTCTGACCGACGAAAACTACCGAGAAAGCAACGGCGTGATGAGCATGATGTTCGCGTACAGGATCAACAAAGCCGAATACGTACTCGGTCCGAACGACCTGCTGATCGACGTACCGACGGGCAAGTACCTGAAGTTCCGGTTGGTATTGAACGACATGGACAATCGCGACAAGAGCGCCACGATGGTCATCGAGAAGAGCATCGCCTCGACCTTCACCGGACTCATCTCGCTTCTGATGATAGCGTTCGTCGTCTCAAACGTCGCGTGGGTAGTCTACCTCATACCGATCGAGCGCAAGTACTCCGCTGGCTCGATATACAAATGATTCTAGATCAGCGAGCAACAGACTGCTTGCTTCCTTACTGAGAATCCTTCTCGCCTCAATTTCTCAACCGTGCTCTTGGAAGGTAGAACGATGCCGTCCAGGCCCGATTTCACAAAATCCGCCTCGGCCGAACGCTCCATCTTGGAGCGCATGCAGCCGAGGACGATCTTCGTTTTCGGAAGTTCGGCTCTCGCCTTGGCGATGACCGACAGGATCGCCTTCTGGCTCGGAGGAGCGACCTCGGCATACTCCGTCCCCTTTGTCGGGATCAAGGAAATCAGGACAAGCGTTCTTGGGTTGAATCCATTGAGCATCTCAATCGCCGAGAACTCGCCCTTCAGCTCGCCACCGTGAATCCCTATGCAGATGTGCGGGGCGATGATCGGTGCTCCAGCCTCCCTCAAGCCTTCGAGGACTGCAACGTAGTCCTCGATCCTCGCCCGCAGCCCTAGCACTTCGTGGATAGTCTCGTTGGACCCGTACAGATCCACGGAGAAGGAGTCAATCCCGCTCCTCACCAGATCCTCAATCTCGTTCAACGGCGTGAGCCCCATGTGCGCGTTGATTCTCAGGTCCGTCGTGGATTTGATCTCCTCGATAGCCGGCGCGAAGTTCGCGAGTCTGATTTTCCCTGATGGGTCAACGCCACCGCTAAGTAGGAAGCCTTTCGCCCCTCGCTCTGCAAGCGCTTCGGCCATCGCGACCAAGTCCTCGGGGGTCGTCGCGGGGGCCATGCCCTCAAGGTACTTCCTGGAGCAGTGCTTGCAGTTCAGGGAGCACGCCCTCCCCGTCACAGATATCGCTGGGAAGCTCCTACCAGGGTAGAAACACTCGATACTCTTGCGCACAAACCATTCTCATCGTGGGCATGAGTAATCAATGTTTTGTATCGCGATTTGCAGGGGCCACAGTACCAGCCAAAAGCTTTATCAGGAGCACGTACTCTAGGGCCGTGCTGGTCACCATGAAGGCTTTCGAGGTCAAGGGACAATTCATGATTTCTCGCCGCAAATGGCAGCCGTTCGCCCTCGAGATTGCTTCGGCGGACGAGAAAGCAGCGGTCGAGAAGACCTTTGCTCTCATCGGCAGTAGACACAAGGTCAAGCGCAAGTTCGTGAAGATAGACGGTGTCAAGGCGCTGAAGAACGAGGAGGTCTCCGACCACTCGGTGAAGCATCTGTTGGAGGCTGCCAAGTGACGGATGACGCCCTCGCAAGCGAGCAGAAGCTCAGGGAAGACTACTCGATGCTCGAGACCGCAAAGGCCCAGCTTGACGCACTCATCAAGCAGCAGCAGCTGATCCAGCTCGCAATCGAGGAACACGTCCGGGCCAGGGAAACAATCAAGTCTGTGGCCAAGGGAGCGCCCGGTGACGAGTTGTTGATACCACTCGGTGCTGATTCCTACATACATGCCAAGGTGTCCAACAACAGGGATGCCGTAGTGGGCGTCGGGTCGGGCGTGTCGATCAAAAGGAGCCCTGAGGACACTGAAAAGATACTGGACGGGAAGATCGACGACCTCTCACGGGCGTTCAAGACCGTGGGAGAAAGGGCGGCCCAGACGGAGGCGCTGGTCCAAGACCTCTCAGAGAAGGTCCAGGAGCAGGTCGACCTGTTGCAGTCCGGTGGCAGGGCCTGAGGGCGGCATATGTTCAAGGGTCTTAGGGATAAGCTCTTCTCGGTCTCCAAAGAGGCGACTGCGAAATCGATCGATGACATTTCCGAAGTCGTCGATGAGTCTGGCAGGAAATTGAAGGAGGCCGTCCTCGACGACCTCCTCCACGACCTGGAGCTCGGCCTACTGGAAGCGGACGTTGCGCTCCCGGTGGCGGAGGAGCTCTCGAAGGAATTGAAGAAGGAGCTCATCGGCAAACGCATCGACAAGTCATTCAAGATCGAGGAGGCCGTCGGGCTCGCTCTCAGGGCGGCGGTGAAGAACGTGCTTTCCGAGCAGAAGTTCTCTCTGTCGGACCGGATCAAGTCGAAACCTCCGCCCTTCGTCATCATGTTCGTGGGCATCAACGGCGGAGGGAAGACGACCGTAATCGCAAAGCTAGCGAGTAGGCTCCAGAAGAACGGTCTAAGCTGCGTCCTCGCTGCGGGAGATACTTTCAGGGCTGGGGCGATCGAGCAGCTCACCCTGCACTCCGAAAAGCTGGGCTGCAAGATAATCAAGCACCAGGAAGGAAGCGACCCCGCCGCAGTAGCCTATGACGCCGTTGAGCATGCGAAGGCCAGAAAGAAGGATGTCGTCCTCATCGACACTGCTGGAAGAATGCAAACCAACACAAACCTGATGGACGAGATGAAGAAGATCAAGCGCGTGGCGAAGCCGGATGCAGTGTTTTTCGTCGGCGACGCACTGGCTGGTTCGGACGCTGTCGAGCAGGCAAAACGATTCAACGAGGCCGTTGGCATCGATGGTGTGATACTCACGAAGATCGACGCGGATGCGAAGGGCGGCGCGGCGCTGTCTATCGCGAAGACCATCGGCAAACCAATCGCGTACATGAGCTTCGGCCAGGAGTACGATGAGTTCCGCAGGTTCGACGCCGATTGGATGGTCTCCAGGATATTCGGCGATGCGCCAGCGAAGGCAGGCCAGGATCTCTGAGCTCACTCGACGTTCTTCCCGGCGAACAGCAACGCGTAGACTTGAGCGTCTGCGACCAGGTCTGCAACGTTGGCATACTCGTTTGCGTCGTGGGCCGTCTCCGGAATCGTAGACCACGCAACGGCCTCAATCCCGAGCCTCCTGAACGGAGCAGCGCAGGTGCCTCCACCGATTCCGACAGGGTGGGGTACGACCGGCTTGACCTTCTTGATCGCCGTGGTCAACCTCTTCACGATTTCCGAATCCGTCGAAGTCCTTGGAGCCGCGTCTGCGCGTTGCAGGAATGTCAGGTTGATCTTCGCACCCGATGATTTCTCGAACTCGTCAGCAGTCTCCCTTAGCACGGCCATCACGTCGTCCAGCTTGTATTCCGGCAAGACCCTGAAATCGAATGAGAACTCCTGTCGGCCCGGGACAGTGTTAATGTTCGGGCCGTTCGAATCGCACTTGGTTGGCGAGAACGTGCTGACGGGCGGCTCGAAGAGTGCGTCCGTCATGGGGAACTGGTTTCTAAGCCTGTCAACGGCGGCGATCATGTACCGAGAGGCGACCTCGAGAGCGTTGATGCCTTTCTCCGGAGTACTCCCGTGAGTTTGTCTCCCTATCACTTCGACATTTATCCATGCGATGCTCTTCTCCACGACTGATATTGCCGCACCGTCGGGCTGCCCATGGTCGGGAACGACGACGAGGTCCCCCTTCTTGAAGATATCCTTTGCGAACAGGAACTCTATGCCGTGCGTGTTGCCGTGTTCCTCATCGGAAACGAATACGAGGCCGATGTTGCACTCGGGCGTCACGCCTGCTTTCACCAGTGCCCTGAGACCGAACAGGGATGCCATGAGCTCTTGGCCATTATCCTCCGATCCTCGGCCATATATCTTCCCATCTACGACCTTCGCGTCGAATGGTGGATACTTCCAGGCGCTCAGGTCGCCTTCGGGCACGGTGTCCATGTGGGTGACTACCCAGAGGTTTCTGTTGCTCGTGCCCTTCAGCTTGATGATGATATTTGGTCTCTTGCCAGTGGGCACCTTAGGGTCCTTCGATTCCAGCACCACGACTGACTTGAATCCCAGTTTGGAGGCGAGCGACGCCAAGTGCTCCCCCCGTTCAGCCTCTCCCCGGCCTCCACTCTCAGGTCCGACTGCGCGGATCCTCAGCATTGTGCACAGGCTTTCAACCATCTCTTTCTCGCCGGCGGCAACCGCTTTCATCAGCTTGGTTGAGTCCATAGTAATGACCAACTAGCGAATGAGCGCGGGTAAGCCCTCCGTGGATATCTGTCTTTTGAGCAGACTCAAGTCATTGCTCTACGAGCATCGCGACGGCGTTCCCGCCTCCAAGACAGAGCGTGGCCACGCCGCGCTTTGCCCCCTTGGCACGCATAGCGTAAATCAACGTTGTCAGCACCCTAGCACCGCTCGCGCCAATCGGGTGCCCAAGCGCGACCGCGCCACCGTTCACGTTGAATTTGTCCTCGGGGATTCCCAGGGCTTTCATTGTGGCGACCGAGGCGGTCGAGAAGGCCTCATTGTGCTCGAAGAGGTCCACATCCTTGACCTGCAAGTTGTTCCTCTGAAGGAGCTTCTGGACGGCAGAGATGGGCGCCTCCATGAGCAGCTCAGGCTTGACACCGGTTGTGACATAGTCGATGATTTTGACGAGGGGCCTCGCGCCGACCTCGCTTGCATGATCAGAATCCATGACGACGAGCGCGGATGCGCCGTCGTTGATGCTAGACGAGTTGCCAGCAGTGAGGATGCCATCATTCCTGAAGACCGGCTTGAGCTTCGCGAGCACCTCCATGGTCGTGTCCTCCCTCGGGCCTTCGTCCAGGGAGAATATCGCAACATCCTTCTTCGAAGGAAGCTCCACATGTACGATCTCGTCCTTGAAAGCCCCCGACTTAATCGCCCTGACCGCTTTCTGGTGGCTCCAGAGGGAGAATTTGTCGGCCTGCTCCCTCGTGACATTGTGCCGCTGTGCGACGATCTCCCCCGTGTTGCCCATATGGAAGTTATTGAAGATGTCCCACAGGCCGTCCCGAACCATCGCGTCGACAAGGGACGAGTCGAACAACTTGTACCCGAAGCGCGCCTTCTCCAGAAGATACGGTGCGTTGGTCATGCTTTCCATGCCGCCCGCGACCACGACCTTCTGCTTTCCGGCCAGTATTGAGTCAGCCGCGAGCATCACTGCCTTGAGCCCGGAGCCGCACACCTTGTTGATGGTCAACGCCGCGACCTCGTCGGTGAGGCCGCCCCACAAGGCCGCCTGCCTAGCCGGGTTCTGCCCGAGACCCGCGCTGAGAACGTTTCCCATGATGCATTCTTCTACAGTCTTGGGTTCGATCTTCGCCCGCCTGACGGCTTCGCGCACCGCAACAGCGCCGATCTTCGTGGCGTTGAGGTCCTTGAGGCCTCCTCCGAACTTCCCAACAGGCGTGCGGGTGGCACTGACAATGACCCCTTCTCTCATCACATCACACACCCAACGGCCATACAACGGCCGCTAGTCTCGTCCGTGATGATTTGCCTGAGCATATTTATAGATTGTCTATGTCCACCCTCGACATTCGCCGTAGGGGTTTGTGAAGATGTCGCCTGGAGGCCACTGGTGGCTCGTACCAGCCTGGTTCGATCGTACGGTTGTATGTGTTGAAGTCGGCCTCATCCGGTGACGCCTTCGCCCCGCATTTCTTGCACCGATAACCTTGACCGGTGCCCATGGACCCCATGCTCTTGCCGCACTTTGGGCAGGTCGGGTTGTGCACCTTTCTAGTGTCCTTGATCAAATGTCTCACGAGCATTTTCTCGACATTGAGGCTCCTCGGGGTATGCCTCACCGAGCCGTACAGTGTGAGCGCGTCGCCGGGAATGAGCGCCCTCGCGATGTCACGGAAGCTTCTCGATGGTTCGTAGAATGCTGCGTCAATCTCGTCTCCGTCTGTCACCTTCAGGATGACATGGCCGCCCGGCACCGTTATCGGAGCTGCAGCCACGCTAGCGCGCACCCTCGCGGACATACGCGGTCGGAGGGAAGCGATCTTCCGGTCAACGATGTGGTCTTCGGTCGCCTGGTTGGTCAGAAAGAGCAGCCACTTGTCTGGTTTCTCGCCCTTTATCATTGCCTTCGCCCTAAGCAGCTCGTTTGCGGAGTCGCCTCGGATGCCGAACAGGATCGGACAAGGCGAGCCTGGGGCTATGGCGATGTGGTCGTTCTCATAATCGTAGCTGTTGAAAGTCATCTTGGTCGCCCTGTCCATGGCGATGACGCTCTTCGGGTCGATCCTGCGCGGTGTGCCGAAGCGGTCGGGAGATCTGTATGCTATGACCTCCCAAGTCCTGTCGCGTGGCCGCCAGGACATCGCAGCGGCAGCACCGATAATCCCCCTGCCTGTCTTGTACTTCTTGCATACGGCTCCCGTTTTCTTGAGAATCTGAGCAACGTGTTTGAGCGGCACCACCTCGCGGACCGCGCTCCAGTATAGAGAGGACGCGGGTCTCGCATTGGAGGCCACGATACCGGGGTTTGTCATGTCACATTCGAACCTGGCAACCTTCTCGAGGACCTTTGCAGTTCTTGCGACGAGCTCCGCGGGCTCCGCCGAGTTGCCCTCGGAGTAGTACCTGATGAGACCCTGATTCAACTCACCACAAGGCTTGCCAGTTCCTCTGGCATACCCTAGGGATAGACAGATGGCCGCATTGCCGCGAGTCTTCCAGGGTATGTTCGGGTTCAGCCTGACGAGCCTAGGGAGGCCGATGAGGTCGTATTCCGCGAGCTCTTCGAGCACCAGGGCTGCCAAGTAGGTCGTGCACATGCCATCTGGGGAGTCCGTGTCATCGAAGGCTAGCAGCGTGCATGCCACGCGAAGCCAATCGGACCGCTTGATGAAAAGGCTTGTTGTCATCCGCGTAGACGGATCCCGCAGTCCTCCAACTCGAATTCCATCCTGCCCGGGTCCAGAATCAGTGTCGCATCGACTGAGACATATCGGCCGGCCATGCCACCGATCTGCTCCACGCTAACATCCATGGAGATGCTGTGCTCCCTACTCGAATCCGTCAGGCGGACATCTTCGGAACCTGGCTCCACGATCAGGACGCCGCACAGGCAAATCCTATCGTTCTTGAACAGCAACCAGTTCTCCGTGACAACGGTGACCGTGAGAACGGCCTCGGAATCCCTCGAAAGGATTATGTCGTCGCTGTCGGCGAATAGGAGTGGGGGCGACTCTGAGGACTTCAACTCGCCCGTTGCCTCCATCTCGTCCCCAACGGAGGCGTAAGAGCTGGGCTGCTCCCGCAGGCCCTGTGCGCTAACGATCCTAATTGTCGCGCCAGTTGCCGGCTCGAGAAGAACCATGTTCTCCGACCCGCTATCCCAGGCACGTAGATCCACCAAGATGCCGCGAACCGCAACAACGAGACCATCCTCCAGCTCAGGTGCCTTCGATATCGCTATCATCGGCGGCTCTCCAGAAGATGACAACAACACCATCGACGACAGAAGACAAGCTAGAAGGAATGCGGTCGTTCTCTGGTGCAGGAAATGACCACTCATGCACGAGGACAAGTCCGTTAGGGGAATCTGGCTTGCCGCTACATGTAGGCAACGCATGAGGAAGAAAATGATTTTATGACTGGGTGCTCTATCAGGGCTCAGGTGCGATGATGCCGAAGAGTGTTCTGACGGAGTACAGGCTCGAGCTGAGCAGCCTGCTCACGCTCCTTTTCGCGTTCCTAACCATCGTCGGCGTGGTCGGATCATTCTTCAGGAACGTGGACGAGACCTTCGTGAATGGGAAGACGGTCGAGGTCATCACCTGGAAGCTGCCGTCGTACCTTTCCTTTCTGGGGAGCCTGACCGAACCTTTCGGGGACTGGGTCACCTGGATCGTGGTCGCCGCACCGATCGGTCTGGTGGTGTGTGCTTGGTGGCTCTATGACTACGTTAAGAAGACACGAGAACTCGCGGAACTGATCGACACGCCGAGCAAGGCCAAGTTCGTCAGGAACATAGATGAGATCGACTACCTTGCCTGGTCCCTTCCCCAGCGGTTCGAAGACCAGGTACTCGCAAAGAAGAGAGAGTTCAAGATCTAAGGACGCGCTGAGAGAGGGGGGCCCCTTCACTTCCGCTGGAGAGTCTTTCTTTCGGTGGCTGCTCTTCGGGCTCCTCGAATTCTACGATCATATCCGTTGCACCAGCTCCCTCCAGCCACCCCCTTATCTTCTGGATGTCCTCTGCCCTGCACCTTATTCTCACCTTCAAAGAGCCGAAGGCAACGGCCTCCTCCACGGATGAAGTGGAACGAATTCTGGACATCAAACTGTACGACGAATCCGTCAAGGGAAGAGTCGCATCAACCCTACCGTGTAGCTTCTGCACACGTGAGACAAGCTCTGTCAAGTCCAAGACCCCCTCCCCTGTACGAGCAGAGACAAGAACGAGTTCGTAAGGGCTTATGATTGATGAGATTCCTTCTCTTATCTTCACTTGCACCTCCCGATCTAATCTATCTATCTTGTTTCCAACAACAATCATAGATCTTCCTTCAATTCTGGGCAATAGGATTTCGATTGAGATCCGGAGTTTCGACCTGATAGATTCCATCGATTCGCTTGCGTCAAAGACAAGGAGGATCAAATCGGCATAGAATATCTCTTCAAGGGTCGAGCTGAAGGCGTCCACCAAGTTTGGTGGAAGATTTCTTATGAAACCGACCGTGTCGGCCATCAATATGTTGCCTTTGATTCCTGACATTTTTCTGATCGTCGTCGATAGAGTTGAAAAGAGTCGGTCATCAACCTCGGTCTCCGCGTTACACAGTCTGTTGAACAAGGCAGACTTACCAGCATTGGTATAACCAGATAATGAAACGAGCGTGTAACCTTTTTCGCGCCTCATTGCTCTGGCGACTTCCCTCTTCCTTGAGAGCTCGTCCAGCGTCTTCTCGATCCTCCTAGCATGACTCTTTGCGTGCTCGTAATAAACATCTGTAGCATATGCACCACCTGCAAGGAATCCAGGTCGATCACCGGATTTTGATTTATGAATCCATTCACGCAGGAAAGGTTGTTCATACTTCAGCTTCGCAAGAGTCACTTGAGCAATTGCTTCTGGAGTATGAGCGTGCTCTGTGAAGATTTTCAGGATGACTCCAGTTCTGTCGACGCATTCCAGCTGAAACTTCATCTCTAGAAAGTGATGCTGTGAAGGCTTCAGAGTGCCATTGATGACGATCAAGTCAACGTCCAATTCACCGAGTTCTTTGTGAACCTCCTCAATCTTCCCTGGTCCTAGAAAACCGACTTTGTGCGGGAATCTCAGATTCTGGACGAATTCTTTCAGTACGTTGATCCTTAGGGTGTCCAGCAGGGATTTGATCTCATCCATGTCTTGGCTGATTGACAATACGACCGCTTTCTTCATTTACAGCGAATCGATACATGGCTCAGTGGGATAAATGCTGTTCGCCGACGAATTCACACAATTCACCCACACCAAGAACCTCGGTTTCCGTTGGAACGAGTTGCACAGGAAGGGTTGCCCTGCCCAAAACATGTGTTCCACAAGAAATGAAGGGGGCCCCCTCTTAAAATGCTCACGCATGTGCATCAGAAATTATTATTCACCGTGCCTCATTTTCAATTATTACTGGCTCACAAGATTCCGCAAAATACCCGGGCTGTGGGTAAAATGAAATCGCACGATAATATTAACGCTTAAGTAGACTCGATATCATTCCCTCATTCCCTCTGTTTCGTGTGGATTCCGAGAGCGGCTTCCATTGGAAATACAGGGAAAGGGAAGGTAAGTTTGTCTTCTTTGGGGGAGCAGCGAGATGCAGGACACCATATTCCAGCAGTACACTAGGTCAAAGTCCATCTTCAAGGGGGACAGGGACGTACTCAGGGCATCGTACATTCCAGACGTATTGCCGCACAGGGAAGACCAGATCAATCAGCTGGCATCCATCCTCGTGACGGCGCTCGAGGGGCAAAGGCCATCCAACGTCCTGTTGTTCGGCAAGACGGGCACGGGCAAGACCGCCTGCATCAAGTACATCGGCAAGGAGATCGAGAGGGCGAACTCCAACCTGAACAACGTGAGCTTCATCTACATGAACTGTGAGGTCGTCGACACCCAGTATGGCGTGCTCCAAAATATCGGGAACAAGTTCATCGAAGATTTCGAGGAGCGAATCCCGTTCACTGGTTGGAGTACAGAACGGGTCTACAACATCCTGAGGGAGAAGATCGACGAAGAGAAGCGCGTGATCGTGATCGCACTGGACGAGATCGACAGGCTCGTTGCGAAAAGCGGGGATGACGTGCTGTATCATTTGTGCAGGATCAATGACGACCTGAAGAAGGCGCGGGTCAGCGTCATCGGCATCTCAAACGACCTCCGGTTCATGGAGTTCCTGGACCCGAGGGTGAAGAGCTCACTCAGCGAGGAGAAGATGGTCTTCCCGCCATACAATGCGGAGCAGCTGAAAGACATACTCGAACAGCGCTCGAAGATAGCATTCGACCCGGTCGTGCTCGAGGCCTCGGTGATACCGCTCTGCGCGGCGCTCGCGGCCCAGGAGCATGGCGATGCGAGGCGCGCACTCGACCTGCTTAGGGTGGCCGCGGAGATTGCCGAGAGGAACCACCTGCCGATTGTGACAGAGGCCGACGTGACGAAGGCGAAGAACAAGATCGAGCTCGACTGCGTCACCGAGGCGATCCGCACACTCCCAGTCCAGTCCAAGATGATTCTTATGGGCGTGCTGCTGAACCATGACCGTGGCGAGGCCAAGCTCACCACGGGCGACCTTTACGAAACATACAAGGAGCTTTGCCAGTGTACCTCGATGGCCATCCTGACCCAGAGGAGGATCACGGACCTCGTCTCGGAACTCGATATGCTAGGAATAATCCACGCTCGCGTCAAATCCTTCGGCAGAGGGGGGAGAACGAAGGAGATTGAGCCGAGCGTGCCGGTGACGGAGGCAAGGAGGATTTTAGAAGAGGACGAGATTCTGAGCCAACTGAAGAACT
>Ga0315293_10001901_pt1 | contig 20203 bp, 19 predicted proteins | sample YL17G13_20_MG_FD_203071 | JGI IMG/M metagenome (GOLD analysis project Ga0315293, IMG submission 203071) | Sediment microbial communities from Yellowstone Lake, YNP, Wyoming, USA - YL17G13_20 | ecosystem: Environmental > Aquatic > Freshwater > Lake > Sediment | place: USA: Wyoming | collected... | reverse complement strand
CGACCCCTCCTATTCCCTCGGCTCCCTGACGCTCTTCCCGGACAGGGTCGTGATTGCCTTCAGGAAGATGGAGCCACGACCATATGTCCCGGAAACGGTGGTCTCTCTCGACACGAACGAGAGGAGCCTCGACGGGGTGTTCGTCATGGGCGGTTCCATGGTCCCGGTCAAGGCCAAGTTCGCAGACGTCGCCATCATCCAGCAAAGACACAACGATCGGCGGAAGGGGCTACAGAAGAGAAAATCCCATGACCGCCGAACTTCGAGGCGGCTGTGCAGGAGAGAGGGGAAGAGGGAGCATGACCGGGTCGAGTACCGGAGGCACCAGGTGGCTAACGCGGTAGTCGACTTCGCCGAGGAGAACAAGGCAGCGATAGTCCTCGAGGACCTGAATGGGGTCTTCAAGCCGAGGGAGGACAAGGCCCTCAACAGACGCTTGAGCATGTGGCCGAGGAGGAAGCTCCACCAGTTCATAGAGTACAAGGCCAAGTGGAGAGGAATACCGGTCCACAAGGTGGACCCGAGGAACAGCAGCAGGAAGTGCCCGGTGTGTGGGAGATTACAGGATTCCCGAAAGGGCACGGAGTTCGTATGCGAGTGCGGCTGGCGTCTCGACAGGCACATCAACGCCAGCCTGAACCTGCTGCAGACAGCCGTCTCGAAAGAGATGGTGGGGGGTCTACGGTTCGACCCCGGCGCGCTCCAGCATGACGTGATGATGATCCTATACGGCCCTGAAAAGGGCGCACGGTCGGAGCCGAATGGAGCGAGTTGCGAGGAGGCTGCGGCGTGAAGAGCCGCTGTCCAATTTCGCAACAGAACCTAGTCCTTCTCTTCGAGCCCCGAAACCGCCTCTCGGACGCCGTCGAACTTCTCCTCGAGGATCTTCAGCGCCTTGAGCAGCACATCCTTCGCGGTGAGCGCTCCGTCGGTCTCGAACCTGAACATGATCTTGCTCGGGTCGGGAGTGATCTTGATGACGCCTGCGTCGCAGACCTCGATGCAGCTGTTGCACAGGTTGCACTTCTCGGGATGCTTCGCGACGATCTTCTTGTCCTCCTTCGCGAGGACGCCCTTGGGGCAGCTCTTAACGCAGCTCTCCCCGAGGTCGCACTTCGAGCTGTTGAGCTCTATCTTCGCGAAGTACCTGTACCCTGCAGCGATGGCCGCCTGCCACTTCGAGTGCTGCTTCCCCGTGCCCAGCTCGGCGGTCGCATAGACCAGCAGCGCCTGGTCATCCGCGAGCTTCACGATCGGTATGAGGTCGTCCTTGACCCTGAGCTTCTCGTTCCCGATGGGCTCGAGGTCGCCGGAGTAGACCGTGCACGGTCCCTTCTTGTTGAGCGAGTACATGATGGTGCAGCTCGGGCATCCTTCCCCGTTGCAGCTGCACTTCGACCTGAAAGAGAACACGTCCAGGTCCGTCGGGATCGGCACCATCGACAGCCTGTGCGCGACGACCTCGTCGAACAGGGGCGAGACGCTCTCGAAGGCGACGCCTCCCTCGTCCATGATGGGACCCAGGTGGAACTCCACGTTGTCAATCGCCATCTTGGGGACGTCCGCGATCACCGTGCGCCTGAGCGCGTTGGCGAAGCTCGGGTTCGTGTCGCTGATGATGAACTGCGCCTTGGTCGGTGTCATCTCGACTATGTCGATCTTCATCTGCAACCACACTACACTCTTCGGCCCCTTCTGCCGCCCTTCTTCTTGGTACCGTCGTGCGGCACTGGGGTGACGTCCTCGATCCTGCCGATCCTGAGGCCCGCCCTGGCGAGACCTCTGATGGCAGCCTGGGCGCCTGGCCCCGGCGCGATGGACTTGTTCCCGCCCGGTGCCCTGACTTTGACATGGATGCTGTCTATCCCCTTCTCCTTCGCGATCTCGGCCACCTTCTCGGCGGCCTTCATCGCGGCGTACGGGGAAGCCTGGTCCTTGGACGCCTTGACGACCATGCCGCCCGTGGCCTTGGTTATCGTCTCGGCACCCGTAATGTCCGTGACTGTTATGATTACGTTGTTGTAGCTGGCGAATATGTGCGCGATGCCCCACTTGCCCATGTCAATCACTCCTTCGGCTTGTCTGCAGGAGGCGTGGCCGCATCGATGTCCTCCTCCTTCTCTCCCTTCAGCTCGGTCGTGATGATCTTCTTGAGCTTGGGCGTGGCCACCTTGATCTCCTCGTGCGCCTTGGGCGCCTCGGCCTGCGCCTCCTTCTGCTTCAGCTGGGCGAGGTCATCCGACTTCGGCCTCACCGGGTGGAGGTCGTTCGAAAGCGGCGAGCTGACATGGTACTGTATCATGTCCTCCTCGCCCCTCTTGACCATGTATCCGGGGATCGTGATCTTGCGCGGGCCTATGGCCGCGTGTCCGTGGGTGATGAACTGCCTCGCCTGCTTCGGGGTGAACGCGAGCCCCTTCCTGTAGACCACCGTCTGCAGCCGCCTCTGGAGGACGGCCTCGGTGTTCAGCGCGAGCACGTCGTTGAGGGTCGCGCCCTCCTGCGGCAGGAGCGCCATGCGGGCGCACTTCTGGAGGAGCTGGGCCGTCTCGATCTTCGCCTGGGGGTCGCCCGTCCTAAGCCTGGCCTGCAGGTCCCTGCTATGGGCCCTCAGCGTCCTGACGAGGGACTGCGCGCGCCAAAGCTCCCTCTTGTTCTTCAGGCCGAACTTCATGAGCATCTCGTTCTCGGCCTTGATCCTGTCGCCCTCCCACGGGTGGGCCGGGGTCTCATACTTCCTTCTGGAGAACTTTGGGTCGCCCATGGGTCACACTACTCCTTCTTCTCCGGGGCCGCCGCGCCTCCGGGCTCTTCCTTCTTCCTCGTGACACCCATGGTCATGCCGGTCCTGCCGTTGGACCTCGTCCTCTGGCCCCTGACCTTCTGACCCTGCTCGTGCCTGATGCCCCTGTAGGACCTGATCATCTTCATCAGGTTCACGTCGTCCCTCTTGTAGAGTTCGACATCGATGCCTACCAGGTGCAGGTCCGCTCCCGTGGACCAGTCATTCTGCCTGTTGACCATCCAGTGAGGGGCCGTCTCTGAATATTCACTAATGAGCTTCTCGAGCTCCTCCGTCTTGGGCTCCAGAAGGTCGCCGATCTTCGTGCTCCTCGGAATGCCCGCCATGCGCGCGATGACCTCCGCAGTGCGTATGCCCACGCCCTTGACGGTCGCGATCGCGATGACGATGTCCTTGTTGCCGTCCACGTCAGTGTTCAAAAGCCTTACGATGTATCTGAAGTTCTCATCCTTCTTCTCAACAGGGGCCTTGGGCTGGGGAGCCTTCTTGGCTCCTGCGTCCTTTCCCTTGTCCTTCGACCCCTTCTTCTTGGGCTCTTCCTGCTCAGGCAAACAGCAACCTCCGCTGTGAAATCTCGTTAGTATCGAATGCTCTCGACCAGACACTAATGGATGTCTGGAGAGTAACTCCCCCACACACTAAGGTGTATAAAACATTTATGCTCTTGGATATCTGCGGATTGCATGCATGCCAGCACCGCGAAAGAGCGTCTGCGGACGCCCCCTGCGCAGTCACTCCCCGCGCCTCTGGCGCTCGAGCAATCTGACGAGATGAGCCACTGCCTGATCCATCGTTGTCGGGAGACGGTCCACCTCGAAACCCTTGTCCTCAAGGGCCTTGAACACCTTTGTCAGCTGCGGTGGTTCGAGCCCCGCATCCTCAAGAACGCTCCCGCGTCCCGCAATGTCCCCCAGCCGCCCCTCAGCCACGGGCGAGATGTTCAGGATCAGCACCCTGTCGGCCACCTCGGCGACCGCGTCGAGGTCGTGCGTGGCCATGAGCATGGTCCTCTTCGTACCCTTGAGGAGCGATATCAGCTCCGCCCTCGACCTCGGGTCGAGGCCCGAGGTGGGTTCGTCGAGCAGGAGGACCTTCGGGTCCATGGCGAGTATCCCAGCGATCGCGACCCGCTTCTTCGTGCCGTGGCTGAGCCGGTGCGGCCTACGCTTTGCCATCTCGTCCACACCGGCGCTCCTCATAGCCTTCGCAACCCTTCCCTCGACATCGTCCAGCTTCAGGTTCACAGGCCCGAACGCCACATCCTCCTCGACCGTGGGCATGAACAGCTGGTCGTCCGGGTCCTGGAACAGTAGCCCAACGTCCCTCCTCACGGCACCCGCGCTCCGCGGGTCGAGCCTTTTTCCGTGCACGCGGACCTCCCCGGTGAACGGCATCCGGAACCCTGCGATCAGATGCAGCAGGGTGGACTTGCCAGCGCCGTTTGGCCCGATGACCGCCACCTTCTCCCCCTCATCGAGCACGAGGGACAGCCCCTTCAGGGCCACCGTACCGTCTTCGTACGAGAATCCCAGGTTCTCTATCTCGAGGACCCTCAAGGCGATACCCCCAGCTGGAGCAGCATAAGGATGACGGAGACGGTCACGAACCACGCGACGAACGAGAGCTCGGGCGCCGCGATCTTCGACCTCCGCCAGCCCCTCATGTCCTTGTCGAATCCCCTGGCGGTGAGCGCGTCGAAGGCCCTGTCCGCCCTCTCGGCGGACCTGACGAACACCATGCCCGCGGTGTAGCTGATCACCTTGATCCCCCGCCTGTCGAGCAGGCTCCTTCCACCCGCGAACCCCCTCGCCTTCCTGGCCACCGTCATCCTCGAGAGCTCCTCGGACATCATCAGGATGTACTTGTAGGTCAGCATCAGGAGGGTCGTGATGATGGCGGGCATGCGCAGCCGTCTCAGGCCTGCGAAGAGTTCGAAGGTCTCCGTCCCGCTCGCGAGCACCAATAGGGCGAGCACGCACGAACTCGTCCTGGCCCACATATCCAGGCCGCGCTCGTAGCCGGCGAACAGGAAGACCGACACGGATGCGATCAGTATGAACGGGAGGGCGCTCAGGTACGCTCTTGCCAGGTGTCCCGGGGGCACCTGGCTGAGTGCTGCGAACGCCACGGAGAAAGCCAGTGATGCGAGCACCAGCCTCGTCTCCGTCAGCAGGGATGTGGCGACCACGAACGCCAGGATTCCTATCAGCTTCGCCCTCGCGTCGAGTCCGCTGAGCCACGAGCTCTTGGCGTGTTCGTCCAATCCCTCGGCCATGACCCTATGGCCTCTTACATGGGCGACGATCATCGGGCATCAATCCGCTGCTTTGACTCCCTGCAGGATTCTGAGCAGGCCGAGTGCTGCAAGGGCCGTGACCACGAACCCCAGTATGCCAGCGAACAGCGCGGCGAAGTAGTTCTCGCCGTAGCTGAAGGGTGATGAGAACACCGCCCCTCCCTCTTCGACCTCCGCGTCCGACATCGTCTTCTCGAGTCCATCTGCGCCCTCGGCGGAGTAGATGAAATACAGTGGCAGTGCGAGGGCGAACGCGATCAGCACCGCGATCGTCGCCTGCGTGGTCTTCAGGTGCAGGATCCCGCGCAGCCCCTCGGCCTTGGTCGTGGCCACGGGTTCGCGGGCGAAGACGCCTGGTGAGATCGACCACACATATGCCAGCACCCCGGCCGTTATGATCGCCTCGCCGACCGCTATGACCGTGTGATATCCCAGCATCGCGGGCACGGATACGGTCGCTGCGATGCCGTAGGTCCCTCCGGATATGGCATAGCTCACGACCAGCTCCGCCGCACACGCAGCGGCCGCCAGGAACACGGACGCCCAGGCCCCTGCTGCGACCGCGATTGCTGTGCCGGGTCCGAAGGGCTTCTCATCCTTCCTGGAGACGATGGGTTTGATGAGCGTGTATACTCCCCAGCCGGTGAGCGGAGCGATGACCGCCATGTTCACCGCGTTCAGGCCGAAGGCAGTCATACCACCATCGCCGAACATGAGGCCCTGGATGAGCAGTATGACCGTCATGCCCAATATGGCAACGACGGGTCCGACCATGATGGCCATCAAGGCTCCTCCGACCAGGTGCCCTGTCGTGCCTCCGCCGATCGGGAAGTTGAGCATCTGCGCCACGAACACCCCTGCCGAGAGGACCGCTATCCTCGGGAGGTCCTTGTCCTTCACCCGGGTCCTGACCAGGAACAGGGCGACTGCGGCCACGACGAGAAACTCGATCCATCCGGTCAAAGCGATGACTGGATCCATCAGACCATCTGGTATGTGCATCTCTACCAACTCGGTAATACGAATTACTCGTTTCGTAATACAGAAACGCAACCCGATATTTATACCATTCTGCAGTGCGCGTACGCGCGCTTGTGACAAGGATTATGACCGCCCCGACCATTCCTGGGACGATGGCCGAGAAGGAACGCGTATCCCTGAGCATATCGAAGGACCTGGTCAGGGAGTTCGACGAGCTCTCGAAGAGCTTGGGACATCCTAACCGATCCAAGGCGGTCAGCGAGGCGATGCGTGAGTTCCTGGCCAACAAGAGATGGGACCTGACGGAGAAGGGCACGGTCCCCGGGGTGATCCTCGTCACCTACGACCATCACTCGAGGGGTGTCAACAAGGCGCTGACCGAGCTCCAGCACGACTTCCCGGACGTGGTCAACGCGACGATGCACATCCACCTCTCGAAGCACACATGCCTCGAGGTCATAGCGTTCAAGGGCGAGGCCGAGCGGGTGAGGAGCCTCGCGAAGACACTTCAGTCTCAGAAAGGCGTCCTTAATCTGAAGCTTCTGACATCCCCAGCCTGAGGCGGTCGTCCGCAGGCCGCGCTTGTTCTACAAAAGCTCATCGGGCACACTATGTGCAGCGAAATTGAACTGATTTGGGGATGCACCTGACGTCGCGCTGAGGCCTCGTCTCAGGGGGTCCCGCCGATGAGTATCAGGACGACTGCGGTCGCCAAGCCCGCGATGACGAACCTCAGGCCCGTGTAGACGATCATCTCCTTGATCAGGCTCCCGAGGTACACCCCGAGGACGAACAGGAACCCCATCGTGATGGCGATCCCCGTGACCACCGCCTCGTCCAGCGTCATGAAGAAGAACGGCACCAGGGGGACGAGCGCTGCGAGCATCGGGGCCACGCCGTGCGTGATCGCGCTCACGAGTATGCTGAAGGCCATGGCATCCTTCCTCTCGCCTTCCACCGGTTTGAGCATGGCCCTCTCGAGCTGCTGGTGGCTCAGAAGATGCTCCACGCGCTCAGCTTCGTAGGCCCCTACCGTGCTCGAGACCGCCAGTGCGATCGCCCCTGAGAGCCCTGCACCCAGGATGAGATGCTTCGCGAGTTCGGGGTTCACGCTGGCCTCGGCGACGTACGCCCCCAGGATGACTCCGAGGATCGTGAGCGCACCGTCGAAAGCGCCGATCACGAAGTACCGTCGTGCGATGGCGCCCGACTTGGTCAGTTCGAACTGGAACTTCATCTTCTTGAGCGACTTGGAGATCCATGACATCTGGCGATCACTCTTTCTCCAGGGCCGACGTGATATCGGCGGTCAACCTGTCCATCGCTTCCTCCAGTTTGGAGGCGTCCGGCCCCCCGCCCTGGGCGAAGTCCGGCTTCCCGCCGCCTGAGCCCCCGACGATCTTGAGCGCGGCGGTGATGAGAGGCCTGCAGTCCAGGGGGACATCCTGCGTCCTCGCCACCACGATCTTCGCGCCCTGCAGGTCCGAGCCGAGCGCGACGACCGTCTTCGGGTGCCCGAGGAGCTCCTTGGCCATGTTGACCAGGTGCTTCATGTCCTCCGACTGCACGTGCCTGATGATCCTGACCCCCTTGACCTGGACCGCCTTCTGGACGAGGTCGGTCGCGGTCTCCCCGACCATGCCCTTCTTGACGGAGTCGAGCTCCTTCCTGAGCTCCTTCCAGTCGGCCATGAGCTTGCTGACCGCCTCGGGGAGCTTGTCGGGCGTGGCGTTGAGCTTCACGCTCGTGTCCTTGACGGCGTTCCAGACGCCCATCATCTGCTCCACGGCTGCCATCCCCGCGGCGAACTCCAGCCTGACGACGCCGTCCTGGATGCGCTTGGTGCTGAGTATCTTGATGGCTCCGACCTCGAGCGTGTTCTTGCAGTGTATCCCGCCGCACGCTTCGACGTCGAAGTCCCCGATGCGCACGACCCTGATATCCTTCCCCGGGACCGCTCCGCCCTGGTAGAGCCTGAAACCGTACTTCTTCTCGGCGGCGCTCCTCTCCATGAATGGCCCCTGAACCTTCATCCCCGCGAGTACGGTCCTGTTCGCCAGGAGCTCGATCTTCTCCAGCTCGTCCGGCGTGAGGTCCGCGTAGTGCGTTATGTCCAGGCGCGCGACGTCCGCCGCTTTGTGGGCGCCCGTCTGCCAGATGTGGTTCCCCAGGACGGCCCTGGCCGCGCCGTTGATCACGTGCGTCGCCGTGTGGTGCCTCTGGAGCCGCCTCCTCCGGTCCTCGTCTATCGTGCAAGTTATCAGCTTGCCCACCTTGGCCTGCATCTCCCCTTCGACCTTGTGGACCACGATGTTGCCGATCTTGTCCGCGCGCACGACCTTCATGTCCTTCATGGTGCCGGAGTCGCTCTCCTGGCCGCCGCTCTCGGCGTAGAAGTATGTCTTGTCGAGGACGACCAGGTCTCCCTTGACATCGAGCACCTTCGCCCTGAACTTGTACTTGTAAGGATCCTTGTAGAACAGCAGCTTGGTCGCAGGGAGGTCGGCAGACAGCTGTACGTCCGGCGCGGCCTCCGCCTCCTCCTTGGACTTCGAGTGCCTCGCCGCGACCCGCTGGTAGAAGTCGTCGGGCACGGAGACGGGGCCAGAGGCGAACTCTGCGACCACCTCCGGGTTGAGCCCGTGCGAGTCGTACAGCTCGATCAGGTCCTCGTCCGAGATCTTCTTGTGGTCCTGGGTGAGCGAGGACTCGATCCTCTTCACTATGCTCCTGCCCTTGACGAGCGTGTCCTTGTACTTCTCCTGCTCGACATCCACCAGCTTGAGTATCTCGTCCCTGTTCTCCTTGACTTCGGGGAAGTCCTTGGAGAAGTAGTCGATCTGCATCGAGACTATCTCGGAGAGCTTCCTGTCGATGCCCAGCTGGGACATCTCCCTGAGCGCTCGCCTCACGAGCAGCCGCGCGAAGTATCCCTGCCTGACGTTGGATGGGACGACACCGTCGCTGAGCATGAACATGAGCGCCCTGGTGTGGTCGCACACGACGTACATGCTCTCGAACGGCTTGATCTGCCTCATGAAATCGTCCGCGTTCATGCCGAGCCTCGCGGCCGTGTCGGCCCTGAGGGCCCTGACGTCGGCGGCGGTCTCGATCTTCATGGATCCCGCGACCTTGGAGTACTCGGCTAGGCTGGACTCGTCGACCTTGGTCCCCGAGAGCTTCTTCAGCTCGTTCAGGACGTCCCCGAACACCGCCTCGTACGCCGAAGGCGTCCCCTGGGACATCCAGGTCAGCCTCTCGAGCCCGTAGCCCGTGTCGACGACCTGCATATCGAGAGGCTTCTGCTGGCCGTTCGCGGTCGAGTAGCTCATGAATACGAGCGTGGCGACCTCGACCCCCCCGAGGAGCACCTCGAGGCAGGGGCCAGCGTTCCCGCCGCCCTCCCACCACGCCTCGGAGTAGTTGACGGCCTTCGGGTCGAGACCCTGGACCTTTGTCAGGAACTCGTGGCACAGCTCCGTGGTCCGGTCCTTCCAGTAGATCTCCTTGCCCTTCTTGTTGAACACATGGTGGGCCATCATCTCGAACATGGTGAAGTGGGAGCCGGTCTTGCCGACGTTGTCGATGTCGTTGAACCGCACGCAGGTCTGGGATATCGCGAGAGGGTTCGCGGGCGGATCGACGACCTCCTGGATGACCCACGGCTGGAACCCGTAGATGCTCGCCTGGGTGAAGAACACATCGTCCCTCCACCTCGCCGTGATGGGGTACCTGGATATCCTGGTGTGGCCGTTCCTCTCGAGGAATGAGAGGTAGCTCTCGCGCATCTCGTGGACGGTCATCTTCTCCTTGAAGAGCGGCCTGCCGATGAAAGTGTACTCGACGCAGGGCGCCTCCCCGCAGATTTCCCCGTCACCTAGCGTCCAGAAGTGTTTCCCGCAGCTCCTGCAGGTCTTCCGCTGGAACCCGTTCCTCTTGAAGAACTCCAGCTCGTAGTCCTTCGAATCCATCTTGTTGCTGCATGAATCGTCAGGATATAACCGTTTTGTGCGGATGTGGACCGTGAGCGGCTCGTGGGCAACCTCGCCCGATGAATCGCTCTTCCTCAGAATGCGAACGCGGGGTCGCTCAATCTGGACTTGATAGCGTCGACGGGCTCCCCGTCCTTGATCATCTTCGTGACCTTGTTCGCTTCCTTCCTCGTGCCCAGCAGTATCGCGCCGATCATCTTCCCGTCCCTGATCACGAACTTCTTGTAGACCTTCCCGTCCGGGGTCGCGGCCCTGATCTCCTCGAACCCCTGTTCCGGAGGCTCGTGCTCGCTCCTGACGGTCCCGATCGAGGTGAGGTCGAACCCCATCACCTTCAGAGTGTTCGAAGGTACAGTGCCCTTGTAGTCCGGCGATTCGAGCCCGAGGATCTTCTTCGAGGCGACCTTCGCCTGGTCCAGCGCCGGGGGTATGATGCCCCAGGTCCTGCCGTCCAGCTCGATCACGTCCCCGACCGCGTATACGTCCGGGTGCGAAGTCCTGAGTGACCCGTCCACGACGATGCCCCTGTTGACCGCGAGCCCGGCATCCTTCGCGAGCCCGAGGTTCGCGCGAGCGCCGGCCGAGACTATGACCATGTCGCAGTCGACGATCCTGCCGTCCTTGAGCTTCACGCCCGTCGCTCTTTCAGCGCCCAGGATCTCCTCGGTCTCCGCCTTCGTGAGCACCTTGGTCCCGAGTTCCTCGATCCATCTCTGGAGCACCTTCGCCCCCTCGTGGTCGAGCTGCCTCATCAGGAGGTGCTCCGCGTACTCCAGCACGGTGACCTTCAGGGAAGGGTTGGTCTGGCAGACAGCCCGGGCGGACTCGAGCCCCAGCAGTCCCCCGCCGATCACGACCGCGTGCTTCGAGCTGGCCGCCGCCTCCTTGATCATTCTCGCGTCGTCGATCGTCCGCAGGGTGAAGACCCGTTCCTTGGGCAGGCCCTTGAAGGGTGGAAGGAACGAGCTCGAGCCGGTCGCGAGCACCAGCTTGTCGTACCCGAGGGTCTCTCCGTTCACCTGGACCGCCTTGCCGGCCAGATCGATCTTCTCGACCTTGGACCGGAGGTGCAGCCTCAGGTTGATCTTCTCGTACCAGTCCAGCGGATAGAATGGGAGCGCCTTCTCCTCCACCGTGCCCGACAGATAGTCGATCAGCTTCGGCCGGGGATAGTACTGCATCCCCTCGTCCGTGAGAATATCAATCTCTAGATTCCGGTCCGAGTCTCTGAGCGCCTTCGCGAGGTTCGTCCCCGCCACATTGTTCCCGACGATGACGATCTTCATCATATCACCGGTTCCAATCTCGCCGCCCACGATGATGGGCAGGGGATGCATTAATCTTGTGCGGTACATGAGGGGGTAGTTAATTTCTGATGGCCCGAATTGGCTAATTTTCAGTTGCCCGTGACCGATGATTATACGGGAAGGAATTCGCCGTGCCTAATCCGAACCCCAAGTGTCGACGGTGCTGTCGGCCGAGAAGGCGCCCGAGGATACCGTCATGCTTCCAGCCCAGCTCACGCTGACCCGTAGAGAATAAAATGAAAATGTGGAAGGAAAACAGCAGAGATATCATGTGCAGTACGTGTAACGGCTGAGCCGTACTTACCAAATCGGCATGTTGTAAGCGACTACAACTTTTAGTGGCTGCGGACTGAATACCTCGGAGAACCTTGGTACTTACATCCCAGCTCTATCAACGCCATCATGTAATGGCGGTTGTAAGATGCCTCGTTTTCGGGGTGGCTTCAAGCTTAGATGCTTTCAGCTTTTATCCACTATCGCGTGGCTGCTCAGCAATGCCTTGCCAGACAACTGATAGACTAGAGGCGACGAATCCTCGTTCCTCTCGTACTAAAGGATCCTTCCCGTCAGGCATCAAGACAATTCCAGCAAAAAGCAACAAACCTGTCTCACGACGGTCTGAACCCAGTTCACGATCCCTTTTAATGGGCGAACAACCCCACCCTTGGCAGCTGCTGCACCACCAGGATAGGAAGAACCGACGGCGAAGTAGCAAGCCTCCAGGTCGATATGAACTCTTGCTGGAGACGACTCAGTTATCCCCGGGGTAACTTCTCTGTAATCACTGGCCCCCATTTGTGAGGCACAGTGGTTCGCTAGGCCCTGATTTCTCATCGTGGTTCGTTGTTGGGCCGAACCACGTCAAGCCGGCTTTTGCCCTTGCACTCTTCGGTAGATTTCTGACCTACCTGAGCCGACCATTGGGCGCCCTTGTTACCTTTTTGAGGGCGTGGCGCCCCACCCAAACTGCCCACCTACCGGTGTCCATCCGAAGATGTAAGTGATACGAGTCCAAGAGGGCGGTGTTTCATAGTTGACTCGGAAACGACCTAGCGGCCGTCCCTGATGACGTCTCCCGCCTACGCTACACATTCAAACTCATACCACAACGACAGGTTGCAGTAAAGCTCCACGGGGTCTTCGCTTTCAGCTGGAAGCTAACGGACAGTGCTCCGTTATGTAGGTTTCACCGGCTTCGACGCGGGGACAGTAGAGCCCTCGTTGGGCCTTCATGCAAGTCGCCAATTAAGCGACAAGGTATTACGCTACCTTAAGAGGGTCATAGTTACCCCCGCCGTTTAACGGTCCTTCTTTCCCTTGTAAAGGATTTTCAGATACCGTCACTGGGCAGGATTCAGCGGCAATACACATCCTTTCGGACTAGCTGCCACCTTTGTTTTGGTTAAACAGTCGGAGCTCCCTTGCCACTGCGACCAGCTCATCTCTGAGCTGGCACCACTTATCCCGAAGTTACGTGGCTAATTTGCCGAGTTCCCTCGCGTCAATTAACGCCGACAAGCCTTGGACTTCTCATCCAGGGGCACCTGTGTCGGATCTTGGTACGGACACTACAGTTGTTTAGCACATCTCTTTTCACGGGCACCGGGGATAGGCTGAATGAGGCCTACGCCCCACTACTCGTGCTTTCCCCCGCTTCTCACCATTACGGTTCTTCACAGGGATATGCACTTGAACAGATTGGCGCTCCTGCTCAGCTTACCCAGATGCGTCCAGATGTGCGCAGAGACTGCAATGGTGCAGGAATATTAACCTGCTTGCCCTTTCGGTATTCTCGATTAAGGAACACCTTAGGATCGACTAACCCTCGACTGACGAACATTGTCGAGGAACCCTTGCCCCTACGGCTGAACGGATTCTCACCGTTCTTTGCTGCTACTACCACCAGGATCCTCATTCGAATGCGGTCCATTCGATCTCACGGCCGAACTTCTGCCCGCACACGACGCCCCCCTACCAGATCACCTTTCGGTGCTCTCAAGTATCGGTGACTGACTTAGCCCCGTCCATTTTCAGGGCCCATAATCTTGACTGGTGAGCTGTTACGCTATCTTTGAATGATGGCTGCTTCTAAGCCCACATCCCAGTTGTCTGAGACAAAGGACTCCTTTTGCCCGTTCGCACTTAGTCAGCACTTAGGGACCTTAACTTGAGGCTGGGTTGTTCCCCTTTTGCGTATGGAGCTTACCCCTCATACGTTCACTCCCAGAGTCTACGGTGACGACAGGTTCGGAGTTTGGCAAGGCACCGACGGATTTCTCCACCTAAATGCCTAATCGGTCGCTCTACCCCATCGTCCACCTCGTCTGAGATCTACCTGCGAGTAGTTTCGGGGGGGACCAGCTATGTCCAGTTTAGATTGGCCTTTCACCCCTAGACGCAGATCATCCCAATGATTTGCACCTCAACACGGGTTCGGTCCTCCACCCAGGTTTCCCTGGGCTTCAACCTATCCACGCCTAGATCAACTGGCTTCGGGTCTCTCACCGATGACTTCAGGCGAGCCCACCTCGTCCCTCACGCTTGCGCGTTGCGGACTTGTCGGTTTCCCTTCGGTTGCTTGGTTAGTCCAATTAACCTCGCCATCGGTCCGAACTCCCTGGCCCGTTATTCGAAACGGATAATACGACGTCGGTCCACTCTTTCGAGCTTCGTCCCTTGCACGCCGTATAATAATGTCACCATCTGGTTTCAGGCTCTTTGCACCTCCCGCTAAGGGTACTTTTCAGCTTTCGTTCACACTACTACTGCACTATCGGTCTCGGGTCGTATTTAGGGTTGGAAGCAAATGGCTCCCGTATTCTCACGCCATATCCAAGGCGCAATACTCGAGAACATCCAGAATCATCTTTCCAACTTGCCCCTACAGGGCTGTCACCCTCTATGGCACCCCATTCCAGGGGATTTCGGGTTTGCTGGTTAAGATGTACCGGAGTCTACAACACCACATCTCCGGCCTGTTTCCAGGCAGGATTCAGTTTGCCCTCTGCCGCGTTCGATCGCCTTTACTGACGGCATCTCGATTGATTTCTTTTCCTCGGGGTACTAAGATGCTTCAATCCCCCCGGTTCCCTATCCTCACGGATTGCTCCGAAGAGCAGGAAGTCCCATTCGGTAATCGTCGGATCAAAAGCTCCTTGCGCTTACCCGACGCATATCGCAGCTTGGCACGACCTTCTTCGGCGCCCGAACCGAGCCATTCCCCAGACGGTTTAACTAGCCGCTAGCATGTCGACTCAGCACACGTCCGTTATCGCACATGATCGGTATTCACAGGAGCCCGCGAGTCCTTCCTAACCGCTGCCCCTCAACCATCTTCCCCGAACACAAGGTGGCCGGGTGCACGTTCCACCCCCTTCTTTACTAGAGTACATGCCTTATTTAGGCGTTGCCCTAGAAAGCGTGGCGTGGGATTCCCGCTATGTGCGGTCGCGTATAAAAGAGTGACGGTACGCGGCAAAGGGTACCAGCATTTCCATTGGAGCCTTGGCGAGCGGCCGAAACATCGACCGAAACTTTGATTGCGGAAGTCGCTGTTGGCGAGCTTGGACGGGATGCAGCTCATGAGTTCTGAGAATCCTGAGGTCGAACCTATTGACGTTCCGCCTCCGCCGCCAGAGGAGTTGCCTCCTCCACCGCCTCCTGAACCCGAGGCGCCCGAGCCAGAGCCTGCTGCGGGGAAGAGGAAGGACGCGTGGGAGGAGGACTACGAGGAGCACATCAAGCCCGAGAAGCCGATGAAGCCGAGGAAACGAAGGCACTACGGCGGAATCGTCATAGTCGTCACGATCATCGTCATACTGGTCCTTTGGACCTTTCTAAGCCCGAAGGTGATGCCCCAAGCAGGGGAGACCTACATGTCTTCGCAGAGGTATGCGAACCTTGGCAGCTACATCGGCTACAGGGACATCTGGGCAGGGAACATGACCTGGGGCTTCTCGATCAGCGGCCCGAACACCACTCATGTCGGTACGGTGATCACGATATCCGTGCTCGTAACCAAGGTCTATGAGAAGCCTGGCAACTTCTTCTTCAGGGGGAGCTGGATCTCGCTCAAGAATGTCTCCATATACTCCGAAAACGACACTTGGTTGGCGAGCATGAGCAACTACACGGTCGGCGATTTCGGGCCGACGGCGTCGATTCCAGTCTCGTTCGACACGACTGGGGAACATGACCTATACGTCCGCGCCAAGTTCCTTGCGTACATGGACATGCGGATCGGCTTCATGCCGCTGGAATCTGTGCTGTCCCCGGCAATCTATCTAGACGAGCCGATAGTCGTGTCGGCCTAGAGAGCCTGCGCGCATCACCAGTTCTTATCCTGCACGTATTAAATAGCGTAAGGGGCATCCAATTCGAAGACCATGGGTAGAATGGAACTCATACTCATCAGGCACGGTGAGACTGACTGGAACAAGGAGTCCATATTTCGCGGCCATGAGGACGTCCGGCTCAACGCGACGGGCATCGCCCAGGCGGATGCCGCGGCCGAGACGCTGAAGGACAAGGTCTTCGAAGCGGTCTACTCGAGCCCGCTGAAGCGCGCGATGGTGACGGCCAAGAGGATCGCCGCGCCACACGAGATAGAGGTCCGGGACAAGTTCGGGTTCGTCGACATCAACTACGGTCTTTGGCAGGGGAAGAGGGAGAGCTCTGTCAAGGAGATGCATCCGAAGCTGTACGAGCGCTGGCTGTCCTCTCCAGCGAAGGTGAAGTTCCCCGGCGGCGAGAGCGTCAAGAAATCCTGGAAGCGGGTGAACACCGCACTCCGCGAAGTGTTGTTCCTGCACGGGACCGGCTCCGTGGTCATCGTGACTCACAGGATCCCGCTCAAGTTCATGACGACCTACTTGCTGGGCAAGCGCCTGGTCGAGTTCAATGATGTAGTGCACGACCCGTGCGCGATATCTATATTCGATGTCGAGGGCAGGAAGTACAAGCCGGTGGTCTTGAACGATTCCAGCCACCTCGCGAAGCTCAGGCTCGCAAAGCCTAAGGATTTCTGAGCAGCCTCAGAGGAAGCGTCTCATGTCGTCCAGGGTCCTGATCTTCAGGCAGTCGACGTCGGAATAGATGCTTGTCCTGTCAATCAGGACGGCGTTCATCCCAGCCTTCTTGGCACCGAGGACGTCAATCGCAAGCCTGTCACCGATGTGGATCGCCCTGCTAGGTTGCACGCCCACCTCATCTGCGGCCTTCAGGAATATCTTAGGGTCCGGCTTCCTCAGGCCGACCTCCTCGGAGAGAATCATGATGTCGAAGTACTTGCTGAGATCCAGGTTGTCCATCACTTTTCGAGCGAGGTCGGTCGCGTTCGAGACCAGCCCTATCTTGAAGTCGCGCTTCTTCAAGTCCTCGAGCAGTGGCCGTGCGTCGGGGAATGCGACCCAGTTCTTCACGTCTGGAACGACTCTGTCGAACTCCACTGAGACATCCTTTGAGAACTTCTCATGGTCTCCTTTGAAACCGAGCCTCTTCAGGACGAACTCGTCGTAGCTGTTCCAGAAGATGTCCTCGTGCTTCCCGTCGAGCTTCGCCTGAGCGTCGTCGAACACGCGCTCTGCCCTTGCGATGGACCTCGCTATGTCTTCCAGCTCGGCATTGAAACCGTGTTGATGGAGTACCTTCGCGAAGACCTCCTCCCTGGAGGGCTTCAGGTCGATGAGCGTTCCACCAGCATCTAGCATTATGGCGTCTATCTCTTCGGTCATCCGAAATCGCACTGAGTCTGTCAGTATCTAAATGTATTGGAGATGCCACGAAACCTGTCCGCGATCATAGATTCCTTAGGAGGCCCGGGACATCGGTCGGGAACCGCGCGACCTTCACGCCAGCTACCTCCAGTGCCTTGATTTTGCTCTCCGCCGTGCCCCTGCCCCTCGCAATTATCGCGCCCGCATGCCCCATTCTCTTGCCTGGGGGAGCGGTCCTGCCAGCGATGTAGGCTACGACAGGTTTAGTTACGTTTGCCTTGATGAAGTCTGCTGCCTCTTCCTCGGCCGTCCCGCCGATTTCGCCAACGAGGACGATCTTCTTGGTCTGCTTGTCTTCCTCGAACTTCTTCAGGATGTCGATGAAGCTCGCGCCCGAGACCCTGTCGCCGCCGATGCCCACACAGGTCGACTGGCCCAAGTTGTGCTCGGTGATCGCGTTCACGATCTCGTATGTCAGCGTGCCGGATTTCGAGACGACTCCGATGTCACCCTCTTTGAAGATATTGTTCGGCAGGATCCCTACCTTGGCCTTCCCTGGAGAGGCAACGCCTGGACAGTTCGGGCCGATAATGGTGATGCCTTTCGAGCGCGCGACTGAGACGATGTGGATCGCGTCCAGCACTGGCAAGTGCTCGGTCACGATCACGATTGTTGGGACGCCCGCGTCGATCGCCTCGAGGGCGGCATCCTTGCAGGACGGCGCTGGCACGAATATGCACGAGGTATTCGCCCCGGTCGCGCCTACGGCCTCGGAGACGAAGTTGAAGACCGGGATGTCGTTCACCTTCTCCCCGCCCTTGCCGTGTCTAACTCCGGCGACGACCTTGGTACCGAAATCGCGCATCGCCATCGAGTGGTACGTGCCCTGGTATCCCGTGATGCCCTGGACGATGAGCTTCGTGTTGTTATCGACTACGACCGCCATGTGTATCACCTCAGGGACTCCTTCGAGGCCTTCTCGGCCGCCTCGCTCAGCCCGGAAGCGGGAATCATCCCCGCGCTCTTCAGCATTTCACGCGCCTGCTCCTCGTTCACGCCCTTGATCCTCGCGACGATGGGCACCGTAGTCTTCCAGTCCTCGATCGCCTCGAGCACGCCCTTGGCGACGGTGTCGCACTTGGTGATGCCGCCGAATATGTTGAGCAGTATGACCTTGGGATTTGCCTCGCGCATCAAGAGCATCGCGCTCTTCACCTTCTCAGGATCGTCCGTGCCTCCGAGGTCCAGGAAGATGCCGGCCTTCCCTCCGTACATGTTGATGCTGTCCAGCGTGGCCATCGTGAGGCCTGCGCCGTTCGCGATCACCCCGATGTTGCCGTCGAGTTGAACGAACGCGATGTCGAGGTCCTTCGCCTTCTGCTCCAACGGCGTCAGGTCCTCAACGAGCTTGTTGTACTCCTGGTGTCTGAACAGCGCGTCGGAGTCGATCGTGACCTTCGCATCTCCTGCGATGACCTTTCCGTCCTTGGTGACCACGAGGGGATTGATCTCGGCAAGCTCGGCATCTTCCTTCGTCACAAGTTCGTACAAGCGGCCGCATATCGCAGACATCTGTAACGCAGTGTCGTTCGGCAGCCCGACGAAGCCCGCGGCCTTGCTGCCCATGAAGGGCTGATATCCAATGAGTGGGTCGATCGGGTGCATCAGGATCCTGTTCTCGGGGACGCTCTCGATGTCCATGCCGCCATCAGGCGAGGCCATCAACAAAAGGCATCTCCTGCTCCTGTCGATGGTGATGCCCAGGTACAGTTCTCTCGCGACCTCAAGTCTGCGCTCGACGAGGACTTCCTTCGAGATGAACCCCCTGATGTTCATGCCGATGATCGCCTTCGCGGCCTTTCTAGCATCCTCGGCCGTATCGGCAGGCTTGATGCCTCCGGCCTTGCCCCTGCCCCCGATGAGGACCTGGGCCTTGACCATGACCGGTCCGGAGATGGTTTTGATCTGATCGGCGGATGAGATGACGAAGCCCTCCGGGACTGGAATCCCGTACTTCTTGAGGACTTCCTTGGCTTTGTGCTCGAGCAGCTTCATTTGCGGATCGCCTGGGCGAGTTACACCGATTGGGCATATTTATGCATTGTTGAGAAACAATGTTCCAGCGCCACTCCGACAAGATGCCTCGCGGTCAACGAAAGCCTTATCACGCGACCCTCTAATCAACCAGTTTGATGGAGCAGGACATCAAGATTGAAACCCTAATAGTCATGTCCGTCGCCATCTTCGCAGTCCTCGCCATAATCGCCTTCCTCGTGCCTTTCGAGAACAACGACACACGCCTGTTCTTCATGGGCCTCGCGGCAGCTCTTACTGCGATCAACGTTGTGGGACTCTTCATGGTCTGGCGATCATCGCCAACGATTCTCGACGAGGTCTTCCTCATGACGCCGAATGGGATGCTGCTCAAGCACTACACCAGGCGCCTCAGGCCCGACCAGGACGAGGACATCCTTGCCGGCATGTTGACTGCGGTCCAGAACTTCATCAGGGACAGCTTCGACGAGGCGGGTGGGAAGCTGAATGAGATCAGGTTCGAGAACTACGACGTTCTCATCTCACATTCGAAGAACGTCGTGATTGCCGCGATAATCACGACGAAGAAACCCGAGCGGTTGAGGAGCCAGCTCAAGATCGCCACGGACGACATCGAGAAGGAATTCGGGGAGAGGCTCAGCCATTGGAGCGGCGACAAGAAGGATCTTGGTGATGTGGACCACATAATGAAGAGGTTCCTGTCGGGGAAGTACAGATCGAAGCCGAAGTGAGCTTCGCATTGGCCAGAGGCCAGAGTCATCCTCCGAGCTCTCGTCTCCCTGGTGAAAGTTTTAATGCCTTATCTGTGCATAGCGCTCTGGATGGAGCTAAGGGACATACTGAAGAAGGTCGTCCTCCTGGGAGACGGGGGCGTCGGCAAGACCTCGCTCATCGCGCGGTACGTGGTCAACAAGTTCGATGACAAGTACATCGCGACCATAGGCACGAAGGTCTCTAGGAAGGACATCCAGCTGATCAAGCCGAACCTGATAATCAATCTCAGACTGATGATCTGGGACATTCTCGGTCAGAAGGAATATTCCAAGATACGCTCC